>Ga0207646_10004904_pt1 | contig 14320 bp, 13 predicted proteins | sample KBSK5502metaG_FD_184343 | JGI IMG/M metagenome (GOLD analysis project Ga0207646, IMG submission 184343) | Corn, switchgrass and miscanthus rhizosphere microbial communities from Kellogg Biological Station, Michigan, USA - KBS K5-50-2 metaG... | ecosystem: Host-associated > Plants > Roots >... | reverse complement strand
GCGTCGACCTCAAGTCCACCGGCATGCAGGCCCGGAAGGACTACGACGCGCTGCGCGCCCAGGTTCACTCGGACACGCTCACCGTGATGGGCACCGGGTTCGTGGCCATCAACGAAGCCTTCAACAAAACGCTCGAGGCCGACCTTCAGCGGGCTGAGTTTGTGACGCTGCCGCTCACGCTTCTGCTGCTCGTCATCATCTTCGCGTCGCTCGTGGCCGCCGGCCTGCCGCTCGGCGTCGGGGTGCTCACCATCATCGGCGGCCTCGCTGGGACGTTCTTCCTGAGCCGTTTCACGGACGTTTCGCAGTACGCGCTCAACATCGTCACCCTGATCGGCCTCGGTGTCTCCATCGACTACTCGCTTTTCGTCGTCAACCGGTTTCGGGACGAGCTCGCGCGCGGCGCCGGCCGCGAAGATGCGATCGCGACGACCATGGCGACCGCCGGGCGGGCGATCACCTTCTCAGGCATCACGGTCGCCGTCGGCCTGTCCGCGATGCTCTTCTACCAGGGCACATTCCTGGCCTCGATGGGTGCTGCGGGCGCGATCGTGGTCGCAGTCGCGGTCGTTTACGGCCTGACCTTCCTGCCCGCTCTGCTTTCGATTGTCGGACCCGCCGTGAACCGGCTCCGCATCCCGATCTTCCGCCGCAAGTCCCCTCCTCCTTCAGGGGAGAGGGTTAGGGAGAGGGGCGCGGGTTTCTGGGGCTGGCTCGCGACATGGGTCATGCGCCGCCCGCTCGTGGTCCTCCTGCCCACGACCGGTTTCCTCCTGCTCGCGGCCTCGCCGTTCGTCCAGCTCAGGCTGGCCAACGGCGACGTGGACATGCTGCCCACGCGCCTGGAGGCGAGGCAGGGCTACGACCAGATGATCAACAACTTCCCGGGCCAGGACCAGACGACCTTCAACATCGTGGTCAATTACCCCGACGGCTCACCGCAAACACCTGCGCGCATCAGCGCTCAGTCGGATTTGGCAGAGCGCATCGCCGCCATTCCCGGGGTTCTCCACACCACCACCGCCGGGGTGGGCACGCACATCGTCCTGATCCAGGCCACAACCTCATCGCCCGCGACGTCCGACGCCTCGCGCGCCATCGTCAACTCCATCCGCGGCCTTCCAGGCGTGGGCGACGGCGGCCAGGTGCTGGTGGGCGGCCAGACGGCGGTTGATCTCGACGTGATCAAGTTCATCGTCGACCGCACCCCCTTGGCAGTCGGATTCGTCGTGGCCGCCACCCTGATCGTGCTGTTCTTGCTCACCGGTTCGGTGGTGCTGCCCTTCAAGGCGGTGCTGCTCAACTTCCTGTCCATCGGCGCCTCGTTCGGCGCGTTGGTCTGGATCTTCCAGCAAGGGCATCTTTCGACCCTGCTCGGCTTCACGCCTCAGTCGATCGACCCGAGCATCCCGGTGATCCTGTTCTCGATCGTGTTCGGATTGTCGATGGACTACGAGGTGCTGCTGGTCAGCCGCATCCACGAGGAGTACCTCCGCACCGGCGACAACACGCTGGCGGTGGCGCACGGCCTCGAGAGGACCGGGCGCCTCATCACCGGCGCCGCGGCGATCATGGTCACGGTGTTCCTCGCGTTCGGCCTGGCCGAAGTGGTGATCATCAAGGCCATCGGCATCGGCCTCGCGGTCGCGGTCGCCCTCGACGCCACGCTGGTTCGGGCCCTGGTCGTGCCGGCGGTTATGCGACTGCTCGGCGAATGGAACTGGTGGGCGCCCCGCCCGTTGCGGCGGCTCTACGATCGAGCGGGCCTCGGCGACCTGAAGATCGAAGCTGACGAACCTGAACAAGAAGTCGCCTAAGTAGATAGGAAAAGGGGCGTGTCACCACGGCGCGCCCCCTTGTTCCCTCAAACTATTCAATTAATGGCGGCGCACAAGTGGGTCTACCACTTCACGGAGGGATCCGCCGCCGCGCGCAGCGCACACGGAGAGCCGCGCGACCTCCTTGGCGGCAAGGGTGCGGGCGCCGCCGAGATGACCAAGGCGGGCATGCCCGTCCCGCCCGGTTTCACGATCACCACCGAAGCCTGCCGCGCCTACCTCGCCAACAAAGGCAAGTTCCCGCCCGGAATGTGGGAGCAGACCACCACCGCGCTGAAGAGCCTCGAACGAAACACCGGCAAGCACTTCGGCGACCCACACAATCCCCTGCTGGTCAGCGTTCGCTCCGGGGCCAAGTTCTCGATGCCCGGCATGATGGACACGGTCCTCAACCTCGGTCTCAACGAAGACACCACCAAAGGCCTGGCGGCCCTGACCAAGGACGAGCGCTTTGCGCTCGACGCCCGCCGACGCTTCATCCAGATGTTCGGGAAGACCGTGATGGGCATCGATGGCGAAAAGTTCGAGCACGCCCTGAGCGAGGCCAAGAAGCGCACGGGGGTCAAGACCGATCCCGAGCTCAAGCCCGAGGATCTTCGCAAGCTCGTGACCAGGTTCCTGGCCATATATAAGGACGCGACGGGCCACGAGTTTCCATCCGACCCGGTCGCGCAGCTGCGGGCCGCGATCGAGGCGGTGTTCAAGTCGTGGAACACCGACCGCGCCAAGACCTATCGCCGCATGGAGCGCATCCCCGACGATCTCGGCACCGCCGTAAACGTCCAGATGATGGTCTTCGGAAACATGGGACCGACCTCAGGGACAGGCGTTGCGTTCACCCGTAACCCGATCACCGGCAAGAAGGAGCTCTACGGCGACTACCTGGCCAACGCGCAGGGCGAGGACGTCGTGGCCGGCGTGCGCGACACCGAGCCGATCTCGGCTCTGAAGCGCAGGCTGCCCAAGGTCTATATGGAGTTCGAGGGCTACGCGCGCAAGCTCGAGAAGCATTACAAGGACGTGCAGGATCTCGAGTTCACAGTCGAGCGCGGGAAGCTCTACATGCTGCAGACCCGCTCCGCCAAGCGGACGGGCGAGGCGGCGGTGAGGATCGCCGTCGACATGGTTTCCGAGGGCCTGATCAATCGCAAGGAAGCGGTCGCGCGTGTCGAGCCTCGCCAGCTGGAGCAGCTCCTGTTCCCGCGTGTCGATCCATCGGCCAAGGTTCAGGCGCTCACGCGCGGGGTGCCCGCCTCACCGGGCGCCGCCACCGGCCAGGCCGTCTTCGACGCCGACACAGCCCAGGAGTGGGGCAAGCAGGGCAAGGCCGTGATCCTGGTTCGCGTCGAGACCAACCCGAACGACGTTCACGGCATGGTCGAGGCCAAGGGCATCCTCACGCAGACCGGCGGCACCGCGAGCCACGCGGCGCTGGTGGCGCGCGGCATGGGCCGCCCGTGCATCGTCGGCGCCAGCAAGGTGATGGTGAGCCTGAGCACGCGCTCGTTCTCGGTCGACGGCACCACCGTGAAGGAAGGCGACGAGATCACGATCGACGGCCTCACCGGGGACGTATATCTCGGCCGGGTGCCGACCATCGACCCCAAGCCGCTGAGCAAGCATCCGCAGGCGAACGCGATCCTGAGCTGGGCCGACGGGATCCGGCGGCTCGAGGTCTGGGCGAACGCCGATTATCCGCGCGACGCCACCAAGGCGCGCGAGAACGGCGCGCAGGGAGTCGGTCTGTGCCGGACGGAGCACATGTTCATGGAGCAGGACCGGCTGCCGATCGTGCAGGCGATGATCATGGCCACGACCACGAAGGAGCGCGAGCAGCAGCTCGACTTACTCCTGCCGATCCAGCGCAGCGATTTCCACGGGATCCTCTCGGTGATGAAGGGCCTGCCTGTCGTGATCAGGCTGATCGACCCGCCGCTGCACGAGTTCTTGCCCAATCGCGACGTGTTGGTGAGCGAGATCGCCACGCTCAAGGCCACCGGCGAGAAACCCGCCGAGCTGAAGCGGCTCGAGAAGATCCTGGCTCGGGTCGAGGAGCTGCACGAAGCCAACCCGATGCTCGGCTTGCGTGGCGTGCGTTTGTCGGTGCTCTTCCCCGAGATCACGCGCATGCAGGTGCGCGCGATCATGGAAGCGGCAGCCGACCTGCGCAAGAAGAAGGTCGACGCGCGGCCCGAGATCATGATCCCGCTCGTCGGCACGCTCGCCGAGATGAGCGCCGTCCACCGGGAGCTCAAGCCAGTGGCCGAGCTGGTGCAGAAGGAAAAGGGCGTCCGCGTGCCTTACAAGTTCGGCACGATGATCGAGATCCCGCGCGCGGCGCTGACCGCGGGTGAGATCGCCACCGAAGCGGAATTCTTCTCCTTCGGCACCAACGACCTCACGCAGATGACATTCGGCTTCTCACGCGACGACGCCGAGCGCCACTTCATCGTCCGCTACCTCGAGACCAAGATCCTTCCGCGTAACCCGTTCGAGACGATCGACGAGAAGGGCGTGGGCCGGCTGATGGAGCTAGCCGTGCGCGAGGGGCGCAAGACGCGGCCGAAGCTGGAGGTGGGAATCTGCGGCGAGCACGGCGGAGATCCTGACTCGATCCACCTCTGCCACCGCATCGGACTGGACTACGTTTCGTGCAGCCCGTTCCGAGTCCCGATCGCGCGCCTGGCCGCCGCCCAAGCCGCATTGGAAGGGACGAGCTCGACGAACTAGCCGCGAAGAGGCCCTAGAACCTGCGTTGACAGGTCCTATGGATCAGCGCAAGATCGCCGCGTCGGACACCCGATTTGGGGAGGGGACGAATGAGAGCGCGGTCCATTGCGGTGGCAGTCGCGGTGGGGGCCTCGTTTGCAGGCTTCTCGGCGCCAACAGTCAGTGCCGAGGCGCCGATTCCGGTCGTCATCAACCTCCATCCATGCACCTTCGCTCCGGTGGAAATTGGCCCCTGGGAGGCTTTGGGCGCGATTCAGGACTCTGGTTCGTACGTCAGAACCGACGCTGACATATCACCGCCACTTGCCCGCGGAGCCTTTGGCACGTCTACCGGACCATTCCGGGAAGAGTTTGCCTTCACGAGCTCGCGTGGAACGTTCACGGTCAACGCGGAGGAGCTGATCACTGACACCGGCCAGCAGGGCGTGTGGCAGATCGAGTCGGGAACTAGCGCCTACGCGGCCACGAGCGGGCATGGAGGCGACGTGGCTTTCTTTTTCACCCCAACTCCCAACTCATGCTCTTTTGGCTTCAGGAATTTCACGTTCGAGCTCACCGGAGTGGCCTCGAAGGTGGGTTAGTCGCCACTTAGTTTTCTTAACTGTAAGTGGAGTGAAAACGCGACGCTAGACTCGATTCATGCCCGGTTCGAAGCGCCGCAAGGCGATCGCGATCCTGATCTTCCTGCAGGCGATCCTCTTCGGCGTGACCACGCCGATCGGCAACTACTCCCTCCTTCAGTTCATTGCGGCAGACCCGACCTTCGGCGGCGTATCGGGACCCGGATGGCAGCTCAACCAAGCTGAGTTGAACTTCGACCAGGTGTTTGGCCTTGCCGTGGCCATCGTCGTCGGCGTGCTCGTCTGGAGAGGCCTGCCCATCGCCGTCTACTCCACGGCGGCTCTCGCCGCGCTTGGCGCCCTGTACGGGCTGATCTACACAGGCGCCGAGCTTCTCGTCGTCGGCCCGCGCGCGCTTTCGTTCCTGTTTTTCTTTCCGCTCCCCACGGTGCCGCCCACCGCGATCGCCATGCCGGTCCTCGTCCTCGCGCTCGCGGTGATCATCCACAACCGGAACGTCGCCCTCGGGCAAGGGCGAGAACCCCTGCCTGCTCGTTAAGAGCCGCGTCACGATCAATCAACCGACGGTGATCGAACGCTCAACGCTCCCGACGCCCTGAACGAAAATGCGAATCGCATAGGTGCCGTGATCGCCGGCTCCGTTCGCGATGATGTCGAGGGTGATCCCGGTGGGATCAGGCCCGAAACCGAAGGGAACATCCAACTCCCGGCCGGTGCTGTCCGTCACGGTCACGCTCAGGGGCTGAACGTCCGTGGCCTGCTTACGGCCGCCGATTCCCAGCTCCTCCATAGTCACGCCCTGGATGCGGGCGGTCAGCTCGAGAACGCCGTCAGCCTCTTGACCAGTTGAGAACGTGACCGTCATGCGACCGATCGTGGCGGGTTGCGGCGCGGCGAAGGAACGCGCGCCGTGCGCAAGGACTGTGCCTGTGAGCGTCCATGTCCCTGCGACAAAACCCGCACCCGTTTCGACCCCGTCGATCAACAGGGTGAAGCGCATCCCGAGGGGCTGCGCCACGAACGACGGCGGGGCAAAGATCATCGCGACGTCGCCGGTTCGCAGGTCGCCATAGCCACCTCGCTCCTCGTACGACCAGCCGAATTGATCTTTCAGGGTCATACCGGCCGGCGTGTCGGTGGCGGGAGAAATCCGGAGCAGGACAATAGTCCGCAGGGGGTTTGCCGATGCGCCGATAAGGCGAATGGTAACTCCGGAATTCGCAGCGGCCGAGTCCTCTGAGGTGACCGCGTTGCCGGTGCCGAGACCCGCCTCACCGAGCACGAACGACGAGAACGAACCAAGGCCGGGCGCATCCGCCAGCGCGGCCCCCGCCGCTGGCGCGAAGTAGAAGACTCCCCACAGCGCGACAACGAACACGAGGGCAACAGCGAGCGGACGGGCGACGCGTACGATCGGCCGCGGCCGAGCATCCGGCACCTGGCGTGCTTGGAGCACCCGGGTTGCAACCGAGCCCGAGTCAGGCGTGGTGATCGGAAGCTCGCGCAATCGCTGACCGAGCTCTTCGAGGGTGAGCGTCATGTCTATACCTCCAATCGATGACGAAGCCGTGCCAGGGCTCTCAACACGGCCTGCCCCGTCGAATCCGCACTCAGCCCGATCGCGTTGCCGACCGCAGCGAGATCCAGGTCGGCGCCGAATCGAAGGGCGATCAACAGGCGATCGCGGTCGTTCAAAGTCCGAACCGCCTGGATGAGCTCGCCGTGCGCGATCGCATCCAGCGCGCGATCCTCCACGGCCCCAGCCGGCTCATGCCACCGAGCCGCGAGCCGTTTCCACATCGCGAGCCGCCGGGCCCGCGCGCGATACGAGTCCTTGGCGACGTTGGCGACGATCCGCCACAGCCAGCGGTCGACCGTCCCCTTGGCAGGGTCGAACTGATCGAGGCCCCGGATGGCCTTCAGCAGGGCATCCTGCGCGAGGTCGTCGGCGTCGAGGTCCGAGCCCGCCGCCATCGCCGCGAAGCGGCACACCGTCGCGGAGTAAGTGCGGCAGACGTCTTCGGCGGTCAGCCTGACGGATGGCGACGAACCGGCGCTGTTGACTACCGCCAATGCCGGTTCGGCAGAAGGACCCTCAGCTGGCACTGTCAGGGCGCCCATCATGCTCCATACGCCGCTCGGCGCCCCCAGCCGACACGACGATCAGTCGCCGATCCGGCGTCCTATCCCCGGATAGTCGATGACCAGCCCGTCCGCGTCGAAGCTCACGTCTGCGACGAAATCGCTGTCGAGGGATCGGTACCGCACGATGGCTGCGCCGCCCCGACTACGGACGAACCGGTACTGCTGCAGGCTGGCGTGGACGGCAAGGTCGGGCACAGAAACCCAGGCCATCAGGAAGTCCACCGGGCCGCCACCCTCGAGCAGTCCGTGGCGCAGCACAAGCATCGAGTTGGTCAGTGGCGAAAGGGCAAGGTCGCAGTCGAGCGCCTCGTCGAATGCGGTCATGTCCCCGCCCGGCGCAGGCATCTCAGCTCGACCACGAGATGACGTGCGCCCGCCCATCGGCCGGACCTCAGGCGGCGCAGGTCGAGCCGGCGCGACCAACCCCCGCCTCGTGCGCTCACGAGCAAGCCGGAGGTGATGAAGTCGGAGCGCGTCTCGAGCTTGTAGTCGAGGCGATAGCCATATGGTCTCGACCCGATGGCGATCCCCGAGGCGGTCAGCCGGTGGGGTTGGATCAGCACGTCGGCAAACTCAGCGCCGCCGTTCTCCTTCACCCAGGCGATGGCTCGCGATGCCATGGCCGATCACAATAGTCAGGTGCCCACTCCAGCGTCCGATGACGCCTTCGCCGAGGTCAAGGCCAAGGTCGACCTGGTCAAAGTCGTCCAGGAGCACGTCCGCCTGACCAAGCGCAACAAAGACTTCTGGGGCCTCTGCCCCTTCCACCAGGAGGACAGCCCGAGCTTCAAGGTCAACCCGCAGATGCAGTCCTGGTACTGCTTCGGCTGCGAGCGCTCGGGCGACGTCTTCACGTTCGTCGAGCTCATCGAGAAGACCGACAAGCGCGGAGCCCTCCAGATGCTCGCCGAGCGCGCCGGGGTGGAGCTTCGCAAGCTCAGCCCCGAGCAGAAAGAGCGCTCCGACTCGCGCAAACGCCTGCTCGCTATGCTCAAGCTGGCCGCCCAGTTCTACGAATACGTCTTGTGGTCGACGCCCGCCGGCGAGCCGGGCCGCCGCCTGCTGGCGACGCGGCAGGTGAACGAGGACAACGCCCGCCGCTTCCAGCTCGGCTACGCGCCGGCCGGCCGCGGCTTTGCCGAGTACCTCCGGGCCAAGAAGCGGTCCCTGGCGGACGCCCAGGAGGGCGGCCTGCTGCGCCGCGACGGCACCGACTTCTTCGCCGAGCGCCTTGTCATCCCCATTCGCGACGAGCGCGGCCAGCCCCTGGCCTTCACGGCGCGGACCGTGCGGGCGGACGAGCAGCGCAAGTACATCAACTCGCCCGAGACGCCCGCGTACGTCAAAGGACGGGTGATCTTCGGACTGGACCTCGCTCGTGATGAGGTCGCGCGCCGCGGTCACGCGATCTTGATGGAGGGCCAGTTCGACGTGATCACCGCACATGGCGCCGGCATCCAGAACGCCGTCGCCAGCTCGGGCACCGCCCTGACCGATGACCAGGTGCGGCTCCTCAAGCGCTTCACCGACGAGCTGCTGCTGGTCTTCGACGCCGACCGGGCCGGCCGCCAGGCCGCGCAGAAGGCGGTTTTGCTGGCGGCCGCGCACCAGATGCGGACGCGGGTCGCCACTGTCACCGGCGCCAAGGATCCGGATGAGTTCCTGCGCGCGGCGGGGGCGGACGCCGCGAAGCAATGGGAGGAGCTCACGGCGAAGGCGCCGTCAGGCTTCGAGTTCGGCATGGAGGAGGCGGCGGCCGGGCTCAACCTCAGCAACGCCAACCACGTCGAGCTCGCGGCGAGAAAGCTGCGCGAGTGGATCGCCCAGTTTCCAGCCGCCCTGCAGGAGGACTATCGCGAGCGGGCCAAGCGCTGGATGGGGGTATCAGGCCACCTCCTGGCAGCCGAACCTGACGAAAAACGAAGCCCAGGCCGACCGGGCGCCTACAAGGTGGGTAAGAACGGTTTGGAGACCTCCCCCGCGGGGAAAAAGATGACCGTAGGCAGATATCTGCTGCAACTCCTCGCTGTCCGTCCGGTTGCGTTCGATCTTGTGCGAACAAAGATCACGCCCGATGAGTTGGACGAAGAGGATCGCGGTATATACGAACGGATGTTGGAGACATACGAGCGCGGCGGCGTGTCCGGGCTCGAGAAGGAATTGGCGGGCTATCCCGCAGAGGAACAGGACCTGATCAGAAGGGCTTGGGCGGCGCCTCCGCCCAGTGTTGACGACGAGGTGGCCGTGGAGCTGGCCGAGCGCATAACGCTCGACCACATGAGAGGCCGCCACAGTGGGATAATCCGCGAGCTTTCCGAGGCTGAAAGAGGGAAGGACTCGGAGCGGGTGGCGCGGCTGGAAGCAGAGGCCAGGGAGCTTGGCCACGCCATCGACGAAATGGAAAGGAGAGGGTGACGATCGCGCGCGCAGCCAAAGTAGCGACCAAGGGTGGAAACCGGGCGGGCAAGGCCGTCGAGAAGCCGGAGCACAGGTTCGAAGACGAGCTGATGGCCGTCGCCGAGCAGCTCATCGTCAAGGGCAAGGAGCAGGGCTACCTCACTCCTGACGACATCCTGCAGGGCTTCCCCGAGATCGACGCCGAGCCGGACCAGATCTTCCGGATCTTCGCCGCGTTCAAAGAGATCGGCATCGAGGTCACGGACGGCGAGAAGGACTTCGAAGAGGTCGAGCAGATCGATGACGAGATGCTGCTCGACATCGAGATGATGGACTCGGTCTCGCTGGACGATCCCGTCCGCATGTATCTCAAGGAGATTGGGCGCGTGAGCCTGCTCACCGCCAACGACGAGGTCGAGCTGGCGCAGGCCATCGAGGCCAAGCCGCTCCACGACGCCCTCAAGGCGCTGAACGTCATCGAGGAGATCGACTCGCGTCAGCGCTCCGTCGAGGAGATGCTGCCCGACGTCATCGAGCGCCTGGCCACGGTCAAGCGCAAGGGCCAGCAGGCGCACATCGCGCTGGAGCTGTTGGGACTTTCCGACCTGGGCAAGCTCCAGAACCTGCTCGACGCGGCGTCCGCAGAGCGCCGGCGCCAGGCCACGAACGGGGCCGCCCGGCCCCGGGTTCGAGCCGAGGCGGTGGAGTCGTACCGGATCGCCCGCTACCGGCTGACCGAGCGGTACGAGCGCGCCTACGAGGCGAAGCAGCGGCTGACCGAGGCCAACCTCCGGCTGGTCGTCTCGATCGCCAAGAAGTACATCGGTCGCGGGATGTCGTTCCTCGACCTCATCCAGGAAGGCAACATGGGCCTGATCCGTGCGGTCGAGAAGTTCGACTACCACAAGGGCTACAAGTTCTCGACGTATGCCACGTGGTGGATCCGGCAGGCCATCACGCGCGCCATCGCCGACCAGGCGCGGACGATCCGGATCCCCGTGCACATGGTGGAGACGATCAACAAGCTGGTCCGCGTCTCGCGCCGGCTGCTCCAGGAGCTCGGCCGGGAGCCGAGCGACGAGGAGATCGGCGAGGAGATGGGGATCACGCCCGAGAAGGTGCGCGAGATCGTGAAGGTCTCGCAGGACCCGGTCTCGCTCGAGACGCCGATCGGCGAAGAGGAGGACTCCCACCTCGGCGACTTCGTCGAGGACCGCGAGGCCGTCTCGCCGTCCGACGCCGCCTCGCTCACCATGCTCCATTCGGAGGTCGAGGACGTGCTCGACACGCTCACGCCACGTGAGCGGCGCGTGCTGCAGCTGCGCTTCGGGCTGATCGACGGCCACCAGCGCACGCTGGAAGAGGTGGGCAAGCGTTTCGGCGTCACTCGCGAGCGCATCCGCCAGATCGAGGCCAAGGCGCTGCGCAAGCTGCGCCACCCTTCGCGCTCGAAGAAGCTCCGCGACTACCTGGAGTAGGCCGCCCCGCCCCTGCGGCGAATTCCGCACGTTTGGATCAAACGGAGCCTAATTTCCTTCAGTCAAACGCACGTTTGGCGCAAACGGTGCGTTTGGCCGGCAATTCCTGGCCTTGTGGTAGACGCCCGGTGACCGTAGATTGAAGCGGCGATGCCTGTCATTACCATCGGGCGGCAGATCGGGGCCGGGGGAAGCTCGATCGGCCACATGCTGGCCATCAGGCTCAAGCTCGACTTCCTGGACGGCGCGCTGATCGACGAGGTCGCCCGTCGTCTCGAGTTGCCGAAGGAGGAAGTCGAGGCGGAGGACGAGCACCCAGGCTCGCTGCTGAGCCGACTCCTTCTGGCTCTCGGCGCGGCCAACACCGAGCCGATGATCCCGCCCGAGACCTCCGCCTGGAGCCCGCCCAACGCGGACCCGGTCTTCGACACCCGTCGAGCCGTCCTCCAGATCACCCAGCATGTGATCACTGAGGCTGCCCGCAGCGACAACGTTGTGATCGTTGGTCGTGGGGGTGCGTACATCCTCGCCGACCACCCCGGCGCATTGCACGTGTTCCTGCGCGCGGACACGGCCACCCGGATCAAGACGCTGATGGAGCGCGAGCGCAAGACCGAGGACGAGGCACGCAAGCGGCTGAAACAGACCGACGAGAACTGGACGGCCTACATCAAGCAGGTGTACGGGCATGACCGAACGCTGGCATCGCATTACGACCTGGTGCTCGACACCGGGCGGCTGGGCTACGACGCCACCGTGGCCGCGATTGTCGCCGCCCTCCCCGGCCGCTCGAGGTAATTCCCCTCTCCCCGCAGGGGAGAGGGGTAGGGAGTGGGGCGTGCAGCAGGTAACCTACTGACCGTGACCCACGCTCTCGGCTCTCGCACGTCCGGCGTCGATGGCTCCAGCGAAGGCGGCCGCATCAACACCGTCAACCTGCCCGGCGCCCTGGTGCTCTACGGCGTCGCCCTCGTCCAGGCGCTCCAGCCGAAGAACCCGAAGAGCAAGCTTTCGGTCGCGCCAGTCCAGGTGGACGGCGTTTGGTGCCTGGAGCTTGCCTACACCGGAGACCCGCCGCTGGGCCTTCCCGAACGCTGGCACGGCCACCGGGTGATCGTCCGAAGCCCCGAGGCTGCGCCCAGTGCCTGAAGTCGCGCCTTTCTCGCCCCAGAGCAAGGTCCGCGACGTCTTGAACCGGCTCGGCGACCGGGGCCGGCAGCTGCTTTTCGAGCATGGCTATGACGTAGGCGAGGGGTTCGTCGACGTCCTGTCCCAGTACCAGACCCTCGAGCACGCCGAGCAAACCGAGCGTCTTCGGGGCCTGTCCGGCTTACTGGCGGAGTTGAATACCGCCCAGTAGCGCCCGGACATTTACATACATTTGAAGGTCCCAAATACGGGGCACTCGGTGTAGCATCCGCAACGAATTCGGGTTCTGGTTCGTTATACAAGTCGAGGAACACGTCATTGCAAAGGTCAAAGTTGGAACCAGACAAGGGCAAATGCGCCTGTGGGCGGCGGACGAAAGACGCGTCGGTCTACATCTACCGCTCTCACACTGACCGCTTCCTTTTCCACCGCTGTGACTGTGGCACGGAGTGGACCGAGCACCAAACCGACGTCGACCCGCTCGACCCCGTCAGCTCCGACGAGGTGATCGAGGTGCACAAGCGCCTCGCCAAGTTCGAAGGCTCGTTCTCCGAGCTGCTGGAGCGCCGCCCGGCCTAACCGAGGCGGAACAGGTCGGCAGGCCTTCCTCGCACGGCCGCCGGCATCGCGAACACCGCCCCCGCGAGCTCGTCCGACGCATCCAACCCCGTCGCGGCGCTGGTCACGAACATCCGCGGCCGCTCGCGACCCATCAGGCACACGCTCGACGGCTGCCTAGTTGGCACGGGAACCGTCTCGGCCAGGCTGCCATCGGGGCGGTACCGCCTCACCTCGGACGAGCCCCACACGGCCACCCAAACGTGGTCCTCATCGTCCACAGCCATGCCGTCGGGATTCTCCCGGCCGGCCTTCATCTGCACGAAGAGCTTCCTATCGGTGAGGGCGCCGGATTCCGGGTCGACCTGGAACCGGTCGATTCGCCCTCGCGCCGTGTCGGTGAAGTACACCGTGGTGCCGGCGGCGTCGAAGGCGGGGCCGTTGGAGATGGTGATGCCGTCTAGGACCCTGTCGACAGTTCCATCCGGGTCCACCCGGTAAAGCGAGCCCGCGTCCGGCGTGAAGTCGAACGCCATGCTGCCCGCCCAGAAGCGCCCCGCCGGATCTGCGCACGCGTCGTTCATGCGCATCTTCACCGGTTTGCCGTCCTCCGGCCGCGCCAGCCACTCGAGCCGCCCACCAGCGCGCAGCATCGCAATCCCGGTGCCGCACGCCGCGATCCACGCATCATCCGTGCCGGCCACCGGCGCGACCGCGCCCAGCGTGACATCGAGCTTCGCGAGCTGCCGCAGCGGGCCGGGCTTCGCCGGATCGGCCTCGAGCAGCCTTCCCGTGGGAATGTCGACCACCACGACACGATCAGCGACCCAGCGTGCGCCCTCGCCGAGCTCGAGCCGGTCAGGGCCCCACGGAATCAGTCGCGAGGCTTCGACAGAAGTCCCCACCGGTCGAGACGTCCGCGGAGCCGCGCCGTGGCGGCGTCGTCGAGGGCCGCGGTGGGCGGAGCCGGCCACGGCTCGCAGATGCCCTGCAGGTGGAGCGCGGCCTTGATGGAGGCCGGGAACACCCCGGCTCGAAGCGCGGTCACCAGCTCGATCAAAGCCTCCTGGTCGGCCCGCGCCGAATCCCAATCGCCCCGCCGGAAATCGTCAAACACGCGGACCACCCAGCTCGGCGCGACGTTGGCCGCGCCGCAGATGGTGCCGGCCCCGCCCATGGCCAGGGAGGCCAGGAGCATGGTGTCGCTGCCTGTGAACATCCTGAAGTGTTCCAGGCTTCGCGTGACCAGGCGAACGTTCTCGAAATACTCGAAGTCGCGACTCGAATCCTTGATCCCCGCGATCGTGCCCTCCGTGGCCAGCTCGGCGACCGTCGTGGGCTCGGCGACGACCTTCGTGAACTGCGGGATGTTGTAGAGCAGCAGAGGGATCTTGCTGTCGGCCGCCAGGCGGCGATAGAACGCGCGGACCGTGGCCTGGTCGGT
>Ga0207646_10004902_pt1 | contig 14322 bp, 14 predicted proteins | sample KBSK5502metaG_FD_184343 | JGI IMG/M metagenome (GOLD analysis project Ga0207646, IMG submission 184343) | Corn, switchgrass and miscanthus rhizosphere microbial communities from Kellogg Biological Station, Michigan, USA - KBS K5-50-2 metaG... | ecosystem: Host-associated > Plants > Roots >... | reverse complement strand
GTCGCCGTGCGGGTGATATTTGCCCATCACCTCGCCGACGATCGCGGCGCACTTGCGGAAGGAGCTCGTCGCGCTGAGCCCCATCTCGCCCATCGTGTAGAGGATCCGGCGATGGACCGGCTTCAGACCGTCGCGGACGTCGGGCAGGGCGCGCGACACGATCACGCTCATCGCGTAGTCGAGGTAGCTGACCCGCATCTCGTCCTCGATTCGGATCGCTCGGATGTCGCCCAGGTCGTCGGTCACGGGTTGCGGCTCCTAACGATCGTTCGTTCGTGCCGTCGCTTCATGTCAACGGCGGCTCGTCCATCGGCATCCCGAGGAGGCCGCCACCGAACCGTTCGGCGGCCTCGGAAGCCCGAGAGGTCGACGGTGCGCCCGCTCGACGGCGGATGCCGTCGAGGCGAGCCCGGATGCGGTCCGCATCGGCCGGATCGATCTTCACGAGGGCGTCGCGGATCACCCACGCCCGATGTCCGTCGTCGGTCTCAGCCGCCCGCGTCGCCTCCGCATCGAGGAATGCCGTCGTCGCGGCGCGATCGACGGCCGCCGTCGACCTCAATGCCCAGGCGAGCGACTTCTGGACGTCGGGCTCGGCGTCGCCGATGAGGTCGCCGATGAGCCCGAGACCGTGCCGCGCAACCTCGGGATCCCGGCCGCGCCGGTGGTCGATGTACGGGATCGTCGCGATCGTGCTGCCGACGAGCCGGCGCTCCCAGCGCGACGGGCTGTAGACGAGCTGCTCGAGCTCGGCCCAGCGGTACGGCTCGTTGAGGATGCCCTTGCCGACGGGGTGGGCCAGGCTGTCGACCGTGATCCAGTCACCCGCGTCGCGTGACGCGCGGCGCAGCAGCTGCCACGCCCGCTCCGTGTCGTCGACCACGAGGCGCTCGAGGAGGCCGAACGCGAACCAGCGGGCTTCGAGCTTGGGCTCCCGAGACAGCCGGTCGGCCACCTCCAGCCAACCCGACGTGCGCTCGCGTCGGGTCGCATCGCGGAAGCCTCGCCGAACCGCCTCGATCAATGGCCAGCGGACGCCGTGCAGATCGCCGATCCCCGGGGCGATCCGGCGTTGCCCCTCGAGGTAGACGGGGTCCGCGAGCTCGGCCAGCCCGGCTCGCAGCGTGGTCGCGAAGGCCGGCGGGTCGCCGATCTCGTCGGCGAGTCTCACGCCGAGGGCCTCGGCCTCAGGGCGTCGGTCGGCGACGAAGGCGTTGGCCTCGGCAGTGACCGGGCTGATCGCGGTGCCGGCGGGACTCATGCCGAACGACCCACGTTGGCCGCCGGAGCCAGGCGGAGCCGGTAGCGGGCCTGGAGCTCGCGCTTGCGCTCGTCGCCGGCAGCGACATACGTCCCCTCGCCGGTCGCGAGGAGCTCGCCGGTCGAGAGATCGACGATCCGGCTCCCGGTATGGATGATCCGCCGGCGATTCGCCGCGACCCAGCCTTCTGCCCGGATCCTCGACCCGAGCCGGACCGGCTTCTTGAAGTCGACGCTCATGCGCGCCGTCAGACCCCAGTTGTCGGTCGCGGCAAGGGACCAGGCCATCACCTCGTCGAGGATGGTGCAGACGATCCCGCCATGGGCGATCCCGTCCCAGCCCTGGAACCGGTCGGCGAGGGTGAGCTCGGTCCAGCACCGATCACCGTCCACGTGAAGGTCGAGGTGGATTCCGCCCTCGTTGAGCGAGCCGCAGGCGAAGCAGTTGTGCGGCTCGACCTCGATCAGGAGCTCGCCAGATGCTCCTCGGGTGCCGTCCCTCGTGGCTGAGGCCACCGTGTCGGTGGTATCCGCTCGCCGAGCCGTGACCTCAGACGTCAAGGTTCCGGACCTTCCGGGCCTCGGTCTTGATGAATTCCTTCCTCGGCCCGACCTTCTCGCCCATGAGCTTGGTGAACATCTCATCGGCCTCGGCCGCGTTCTCGCTATCGACCCGCAACAGCGTCCGGGTCTCGGGGTTCATCGTCGTCTCCCAGAGCTGGTCGGCGTTCATCTCGCCGAGGCCCTTGAACCGCTGCACGGAGACGTTCTTGCGGTCCATCTCCTTGACGATCCGGTCGCGATCCTTTTCGGATTGGGCGTACCGGGTGACCTTGCCGGTGGAAATCCGGTAGAGCGGCGGCTGGGCGATGAAGAGGTAGTCGTTCTCGATGACCTGGGGCATGTGGCGATAGAAGAACGTCAAGAGGAGGGTCCGGATGTGGGCGCCGTCGACGTCGGCGTCGGTCATGATGATGATCCGGTGATAGCGGAGCTTCGTGATGTCGAAGCTGTCGCCGATCCCTTCGATGCCGGCGCCGAGCGCGATGATCAGCGGCCGGACGTTCTCGCTCGCCACGATCTTGTCGAGCCTGGCCTTCTCGACGTTGAGGAGCTTGCCGCGAAGCGGGAGGATCGCCTGGAAGCGGCGATCGCGGCCCTGCTTCGCCGAGCCACCCGCTGAATCGCCCTCGACGATGTACAGCTCGCTCCGGGCGGGGTCGCGCTCCTGGCAGTCAGCGAGCTTGCCCGGCAACGACAGCCCGTCGAGGGCGCCCTTGCGCAGGACGAGATCACGCGCTTTCCGTGCGGCCTCGCGAGCACGGGCGGCCGTCAGGCACTTCTCGATGATCCGCCGACCGTCGCCGGGATTCTCGTCGAGGTATTGCCCGATCGCCTCGGCCACCGCCGTCTGGACCTGGCCCTTGACCTCGGCGTTGCCGAGCTTTGCCTTTGTCTGGCCTTCGAACTGCGGGTCCGTCAGCTTGACGCTCACGACCGCGGTCAGCCCCTCTCGGACGTCATCGCCCGACAGGTTGCCGTCTGCGTCCTTGAGGACCCCGGCCCGATGGGCCCAGTCGTTCAGGGAGCTGGTGAGCGCCGCCCGGAAGCCGGTGACATGCGTGCCGCCGTCGACCGTGTTGATGTTGTTCGCGAAGGCGAGCACGTTCTCGGTGTACGAGTCGTTGTACTGGAGCCCCACTTCGACGGTCGTCGATCCGACGCGCTTCTCGCAATAGATGGGTCGGCTGTGGAGGACCTCCTTATTGCGATTCAGATGCCGCACGAAGGAGACGAGCCCGCCCTCGAAGTAGAACGAGCGCTCGCGGTCCACCCGTTCGTCCAGGAGCGTGATCCACACACCCTTGGTGAGGTAGGCCGACTCGCGCAGCCGCTGCGAGATCAGGTCGAACGAGTAGTCGATCGTCTCGAACATCTTCGGGTCTGCCCGGAACCTCGTCGTCGTGCCGCGCCGATCGCCCTGGGGACTGATCCGCTTGACGGGTCCGAGCGGCTTACCCCGCTCGTATTCCTGGGCCCAGACGCTGCCGTCGCGCGCAGATTCGACCCGCATCCACTCCGACAGGGCGTTGACAACGCTGACACCAACGCCGTGCAGGCCGCCCGACACCTTGTAGCCACCGCCGCCGAACTTGCCTCCGGCGTGGAGGACGGTGTGGACGACTTCCAGTGCATCCTTGCCGGTCGAGTGCTTGCCGACCGGGACGCCTCGACCGTCGTCGACGACCTCGACCGTGCCGTCCTGGCGGACCGTCACGCGGATCGTCGTCGCGTGGCCGGCCATGGCCTCGTCGATCGAGTTGTCGACGACCTCCCAGACCAGATGGTGGAGTCCCCGTTCATCGGTCGAGCCGATGTACATGCCGGGGCGACGCCGCACGGCCTCGAGGCCTTCGAGGACCTGGATGCTCGCGGCCGTATAGTCCGACCCGCCGCCTTTCCCGCCGCCCTTGCCGCGTCGCGCGCGCGCCGTCGGAGGAGTCTCGGTTGCCTGGTCGGTCACGCGGACCCTCCGATGAGGCGGTCGTAGAGCTGACCGAGCTCTTCATCGCTGTAGAACTCGATGATGATCCGGCCACCCTTCCGTGAACGGGCGAGGGTCACCTTCGTCCCAAGGCGCCGCCGGAGGTCCTCCTCGACGCGCTCGAGCTCTGGATCGAGACGCGCCCGGGGCTCGGCGGCCACGGCCGGTTGACGCGGCTCGCGCAGGCGGCGGACGAGCTCCTCCGTCTGGCGGACGGAGAGGCCCTGATCGACGACGCTGGCCGCAATCCGGGCCTGCAGCTCGAGCGGCAGCCCGCCGATCGCCCTCGCGTGGCCTTCGCTGATCCGGCCCTCGGCGAGGGCCGCCTGCACGCGCGGCTCGAGATCCAGGAGGCGGAGCGTGTTCGTGATGGTCGACTTGGCGCGGCCGACTCGCCGGGCGATCTCCTCGTGTGTCAGCTCGAACTCGGTGATGAGCGCGCGGTACGCCCCGGCCTCCTCGATCGGACCGAGATCCGAGCGCTGGAGGTTCTCGACCAGGGCCACCTCGAGCTGGTCCCGATCGGCCAGCTGGCGGATCACGGCGGGAATGCGCTCCAGCCCGGCAAGCTGACTGGCCCGGAGTCGACGTTCGCCGGCGACGAGTTGGTAGCCGTCGAGCGTCTCCGTCACGAGGATCGGCTGGAGGACGCCGTGCTCCACGATGCTCGCGGCGAGCGCCTCGAGGTCCTCGGCGTCGAACCGCTGGCGCGGCTGGCGCGGGTTCGGCTGGATCCGAGAGATCGGGATCTCGTTGATCCCGCTCGGCATGGTCCGCTGCGGGATCAGCGACGACAGGCCGCGGCCCAGACCGGAATGGCGCTCTTGGCGGATCGTCACGATGCGGCACCGACGGCGACGGGTGTCGCGGTTTCGTCGAACGTCGGTCCGAGCGCCGACGGTGGTCCGACCTCGCGGCGATCTCGTCGAAGCAGCTCGTCCGCGAGCTCGGCGTAAGCGACGGCACCCCGCGAATCGGAGCGATAGAGCGCGATCGGGAGGCCGAAGCTCGGTGCCTCCGAGAGCCGCACGCTGCGCGGGATCACGGTGTCGAACACGGCGTGGCCGAAGTGGTTGCGGACCTCGGACGCGACGTCCGCGGACAGGTTCGTTCGCACGTCGAACATCGTGAGCACGACGCCCTTGATCCCGAGCGTCGGGTTCAGGTTGTCGCGGACGAGGTTGAGGGTGGCGATCAACTGGGTGAGGCCCTCCAGGGCGTAGTACTCGCATTGGGTGGGGATGAGGATCGAGTCGCAGGCCGTCAACGCGTTCACGGTCAGGAGGCCGAGCGACGGTGGGCAGTCGAACAGGACGTAGTCGTACCCGTCAGGGACGGCGCCGAGGGCCCGGGCAAGCCTACGCTCACGCTGGGGCGCGGCCGCCAACTCGACTTCCGCTCCCGCCAGGGCCACCGATGCGGGCGCCAGATCGCACCGCTCGACGGATGTCGGCAGGATCACCGACTCGAGGTCGCGATCTCCCAGGATGACGTCGTAGAGCGTCGCCCGAAGGGCGTTTCGCTCCACGCCAAAGCCGCTGGTCGCGTTTCCTTGGGGGTCGAGATCGAGAACGAGGATCCGTTGTCCGGAGAGGGCGAGGGAGGTCGCCAGATTGACCACGGTCGTCGTCTTGCCGACGCCGCCCTTCTGGTTGGCACAGGCGATCGTTTGACCCACTCAGGACCGCCCGTAGGAAGCGCTCACGAGCATCCATTCTAGCATCCGAGGCCGTTTCACCCCTTGATTCGGCGCGTCCTCGACACGGTCCCACAGGCTCCTCATCAGCCGCTTCGTTGTGACTCTCCGCGTGGTTGTCCCAGGCTCTCCAGGCGGGTCCACGGGAGGTTTCACGTGAAACCCTGGACGGGCGCCGCGGTGTTCCTGAAGCACAGGAACCTCTGCGTGCGACGGACTCGGCCGATCGAGCCATTGCCCGTCGGCGGCGTCGCGTGGGATACTGGGAATGGACGTCACCGCTGCCGATCGTTCAGATGTCGCCCGCGATCAAGGCGCGACTTGGCTCGCCGAGGATCGGATCGCCAATGACCTTGCTCGTCGCCGCGATCGCTGCGACGGTGGCTGCCATCGTTGAATCGACCATCACGCCATATCTCCGGGTGGGCAATGCCCAACCGCATCTCGTCTTCGTTCTGGCGGTCGTCTGGACCGTCGCCGTCGGACTCGACAGCGGCCTCGTCTGGGCGTTCGTTGGAGGTCTCGCCCTCGACACGCTCGCTCAGCGACCGCTGGGCAGCACCGCCTTCGCCTTGCTCCTGGCCGTCGGGCTGACCGCGGCCATCGCTCGTCCGCTCAATCGGCTCCGGCCGATCGCCGCAATCGTCATCACCGCCGTCCTGAGCCTCGTCTATTCGATGACTCTCGTCGTCCTCTTCTCCGTCCTGCGACCGCCGGCAGCTCTCGCTGAGCCGCTGAAATTCGTCGCGCCAGGCGTCCCGTACGACGTGATCGTCGCGGCGATCCTCGGCCCACTGGCCGTCTCGATCCACGATCGGTTCGCCCACGACGAGGAGCGGGTCCCGCGATGACGCCCCTCCTCGACGGCCGCCGCGAGTACTCCCGTCCGAACAATCGTTTCGTGATCTTCGCCTTGGCGGGGATCCTCGCGATCGGCGGGCTGACGACTCGGCTCTTCTATCTCCAGATCGTCAACGGTGGTCAGTTCACCGTGCTCAGCGAGGGCAACCGAACCGCGACTGAGGCGATCCCGTCGGCGCGCGGCCTGATCTACGACCGCAACGGTGTGGCACTCGTCAAGAACGTTCCGACGTTCGCCGTCAAGATCCGCCCAGTCGACCTTCCCGACGATCGGCGCGACGACGTGGTCGCGCGTCTTGCATCGCTGCTGAACATGGATCCGGCCGACATCAACGGCGCGATCGACAGCAATCCAGGCTCGCGCTTCGACCTGGTGCGGATCGCGAGCGACGTTCCCGACGCGACCGCACGGTTGCTCTCCGAAGCCGGCGACACCCTGCCCGGCGTCGAGGTCGTCATCGAAGCCAGGCGCCAATACCCGCTGGGGCCCCTGGTGTCGCAGATCCTCGGTTACACGGGACCGGTGTCACCGGACCAGCTACCGACGCTCAAGACCGAGGGGTATCTCCCGGACGACCTCCTTGGCCAAACCGGGCTCGAGGCGTATTACGAGACGCAGCTGCGCGGGACGTACGGGTCCAAGACTGTCGAGAAGGACGCGTCGGGTCGCGTAGTCCAGGACCTCCAGACAGTGACCCAGGCGCAGTCCGGTGATTCGCTGACGCTGACGATCGACGCGAAGGAGCAGGCGCTCGCCCAGAAGGCGCTCCTGTGGGGGATGCACGCCGCGGGTCTGAAGCGAGGCGTCGTGATCGTCGAGAACCCGCAGACCGGCGAGATCCTGGCGATGGTCAGCCTGCCGACCTACGACGACAACGCGTTCGCTCGTGGCATCAGCGCCACGGCCTACGCGAAGCTGCTCGCCGACAAGAACAAGCCGCTGCTCAACCACGCCATCCAGGCCCACTACCCGCCCGGCTCGACCTACAAGCTGGTGACCGGATCCGGAGCGCTGTCGGATCACAAGATCTCGCCGTCGACGCGTGTCCAGACGCGACCCTACCTCCTGCTCGGACGGACGAAGTTCTGGGAGTGGAACCACCGCGGCTGGGGCGCGATCCCGATCATGCTCGGCTTCGCCCACTCGAGCGACACGTTCTTCTTCCAGTTGGCCGGCATGCTCGGCATCGATCGGCTCGCGCACTGGGCCAAGGACTTCGGCTTCGGCGCTCCGACTGGGATCGATCTTCCCGGAGAGGTGGCTGGGATCGTCCCGAGCAACGCCTGGAAGCAGGAGACGTTCGGGGAGCAGATCTATCCCGGTGAGGTCTATCAAGCCGGGATCGGCCAGGGCTACGACGTCGTGACCCCGATCCAGCTGATCAACGCCTACGCGGCCCTTGCCAATGGCGGCAAGCTGTACCAGCCCCAGGTCGTGCGGGAGATCATCGGACCGGACGGCTCCGTCGTCCGTCCATTCGCCCCGAAGCTGATCCGCCGGCTCGCCGTGCCTCGGAGTGTCCTGACGACCATGCGCGAGGCCGCCCGCAACGTCGTCCTCGTCCGCCACACGTACAACCTGGTCGATCTTCCGATCGTCGTGGCCGGCAAGTCCGGAACCGCCGAGTTCGGGCTCCGCGACAGCAAGGGCCGGTTGCCGTTCCACTCGTGGTTCATCGGGATCGTGCCGAAGAACCCGATGAAGGTCGCCTCCGACCCGACGGGGATGAAGGCGATCGCCCGCGAAGACGCGCAGCTGGTGGTCCTCGCCTTCGCCTACGACTCACGGACGAAGGGCAACGCCGCCACGGAGATCGTGAAGTACTACCTCCAGCTCCACTTCAACATCAAGCACGACTACCGCAACTTCAACCTGCTGCATCGCGGCAACTTCTACCAGTCGAACTGATGAGCACCCGACGGTTCCTTCCGAAGCGGCGCCACCCGGGGATGGGGGGTGGGCGATGGGCGTGATCCGCGCCGAGCCCGCCCGGATGACCGACTGGGCCGCCCGCTCGATCGGCGCCGCCTGGCGCGCCTTCGACCTCCAGCTCGCCGCCTATGCCGGGCTGCTCGCGATCCTCGGGCTGGTGATGGCGTACACGAACAGCGTCGAGCAGGGCCAGGCGGCGCTCAGCGGCGGAACGACCTTCGTCCGGGGGCTGATGTGGACCGGCATCGCCCTGATCGCCTTCGTGGTCACGACGGCGTTCGACTACAAGTGGCTCAAGACGTTCGCCTGGCCGCTGTACGCCCTGCAGTTGGGGTTGCTGCTCGCTACCCTCGCGATCGGCCATGGCGTCGGCGGTGCGTCGCGCTGGATCTCGTTCGGCCCATTCGACTTCCAGTTCAGCGAGCTCGCCAAGATCCTGATGATCGTCGTGCTCTCGAACTACCTCGGCGCACGACAGGGCCGGCTCGGGTCGCTGACCTCGATCCTCGGCGCCTGCGTCCTCGTCGGGCCGCCATGGATCCTGGTCATGCTCCAGCCGGACCTCGGCACGTCCCTGGTCATGCTCGCGATCCTGGCCGGCATGCTGTTCATGTCGGGCGCCAGCCTTCGCTGGCTGGGCTCGATGGCCGGGCTCGTCCTCGCCTCGCTGCCGATCGTCTGGAACTACATCCTGCGCGACTACCAGAAGCAGCGACTGCTGTCGTTCCTCGATCCGTCGTCGGACACGCAGGGGGCCGGCTACCAGCTGTTCCAGTCGCAGATCGCGGTCGGGTCTGGCGGTCTCACCGGGACGGGTCTGACGAACGGCTCGCAGAACCAGCTGAACTTCCTGCCAGTCCAGGAGAGTGACTTCGTTGCCGCGATCTACCTCGAGGAGCTCGGCTTCGTCGGCGCCCTGATCCTGCTCGTCCTCTTCGGCGCGCTGCTCTTCCGGCTCATGGTCGCCGGTTGGAGGTCGAAGGACCCGTTCGGGATGATGTTCGCGTCCGGCCTCGCGTCGATGATCCTCTTCCAGCTCATCGTGAACCTCGGGATGGTCATCGGGCTCATGCCGATCACCGGCATCCCGCTGCCGTTCATCTCCCACGGTGGGGCGTCGCTGATCAGCCTCGCCGTGGGCCTCGGGATCGTCCAGAGCATCAACATCAGACAGACTCGCGCCGAGTGGTGACGGCCGCGTCCGGGACCGGGCGCGGCAGCCGAAATGACGCTCGACGGGCCATCCCGCCGTCGGTCCTTCTCGTCCTCGTCGGACTCGCGATCTCGCTGGTGGGGCCGAACCTCTCCCTACCGGCATCACCCCATCTGATCCTCGCGATCGTCCTGCCCGGTCTCGTGTTCGAGGCGGCGTTCCGGACGACGCTCGAGGTCCTCCGGCCGGCGGCCGCCGGGGTCCTGCTGCTGGCGATCCCGGGCGTCGTCGTCGTGGCCGCGATCGTGGCCCTCGTCCTGGCGACGACGACGAGCCTCTCGATCCAGGAATCGTTCGTGGTCGGTGCCATGGTCGCCGCGACCGACCCGGCCGCGGTCCTGTCGACGTTCCGAAGCGTCGCCGTGCCCGTCCGCCTCGCGACGACCGTCGAGATGGAGAGCCTGGTCAACGACGGCACGGGGATCGTCCTGTTCGTTGGGGCCCTCGGAGTGCTCACCGGCGGCGGCTCGGCGGCCGGGGCTGCCGCGCAGTTCGTGGTCAGCCTCGTCGCCAGCACCGGGCTCGGGGTGGTGCTCGGCCGGTCGATGGCCGTCATCGTTGGGCACGTTCATGACCACCTCACGGAGCTGGCCCTGACCGGCTTGCTTGCTTACGGCGCGTATCTCGTGGCCGACGCGGCCGGGGTCTCCGGCGTCATCTCGACCCTGGCCGCGGCAACGGTCTTCGGGGCAACGGGCCGCGGCTCGCTGACGAAACGGACGATCGAGAGGATCGACATCGTCTGGGAGTGGGTCGCCGTGCTCCTCACGGCCGCGGTGTTCCTGCTGATCGGCCTGTCGATCGCGCCGCAGTCACTGATCCACGCGGCCGGGCCGATCGCCTGGGGCGTCGTCGCGATCCTGCTCGGCCGGGCGATCGTCGTGTACCTGCTCCTCGGAGGCGCCTCGCAACTGGTCGCCTGGATCGGTGGCCGGCGAACCGGGTCGACAGCCTCGAGCGAACCGCGGCACATGCAGATCCGGCTGGCGTGGCTCCACGTGCTGTTCTGGGCCGGGCTCCGCGGCGCCGTGTCGGTGGCGCTGGCGCTGTCGCTGCCGACCGATCTCCCGAACCGCGACCTGCTCCAGGGCATCACGTTCGGGATCGTCCTGTTCACGCTCCTCGTGCAGGGGACGACGGCGCCCTGGGTCATCCGCCGCACCGGGGCTTCCCTCGAAGTCGCCTGACGGCCGCTCGGGCCGCGTCGACGACGACGCTCAGCGGCGACGGAACAGACCGCGCCGCTGGAGGTCCGCGGCAGGGACGCTGCGCCGCCGGCCGGCCTTCCGGAGCAGCTCGTCGATCTCTTCGCGGTAGGGCCGCCCGATCGGCATGCGATCGAGCCACTCGACGTAGTCGATGTCGCGCCGCGCCACCTCGCCCAGCGACCAGCCTGCGTACCGCCCGAAGGGGAGGACCGTGCCCGACGGGTTGCCGGGCGGCGGCCCGGCCGCGCCGTAGCCGTCGGCGGAGCGCATCCGCGACGGGTCGTAGCCGCTCCCGGTCGTCGACCGGCCACTCGTCCAGTCCGGCGAGACGGTCTCAGGCGGCCGCCCGGCCGTCGGACGGGAGGACGGACCGGACGACGACGAAGGCGATGGAGAGGCGGCTGATCCGGGCGATTCGGTCTGTCCGGCCGCTGCCGCGCGACGCTCGCGATCGTGCAGCGCTCGTCGACCAGGGTCCCGGAGAAGCTCCCACGCGGCGTTGATGGACGCCATCCGGGCCGCCCCATCGGCGCCGGCCACGTCGGGATGGTATTTCTGGGCAAGCCGCCGATATGCGGCCTGGATCACCTCGTCCTCCGCCTCCGGATCGACCTGGAGGACCTTGTACGGATCCATCGCGCGGGCAGACTAGCAGACGTGACTGGCTCCTCCGACGCCCATCGTGCCGCGGTCACCGCAGCGCCGACCGCGGTCCCGGCCGGGGTCCGCCAGCGCTGGCGGATCACCTACCGCCGCGAGCCGGTCGTGGCCGACCGCGTCGGGCGCCCGGCGATCGAGTCGTGGGCCGCGTGCCTCGCCGAGTCGGGCCTGCCGGTCGCGGGCCTGGACGCGGGGGGCGGCCGCGCCCGGTTCGCGGTCGGTGCCCCGTTGCCCGCCGGCGCCGGGGGAGAGGCCGAGCTGCTGGAGATCTGGCTGACGGAGCGACTACCCGCGTGGTGGGTCCGGGAACGCCTCGAGCCCGTCCTGCCCGAGGACCACGGCTGGGTGGCCGCCGAGGACGTGTGGCTCGGTGCTCCCTCGCTGCCGGGACAGGTCGCCGCTGCCGACTGGCGGATCGAGCTCGCCTCGCCGCGTCCGAGCAGCCCCGAGCTCGGGCGACTTGTCACGGCCGCCCGCAGCCTGCTCGCCTCCGCCTCCATCCCCCGGGTCCGGATGAAGGGGACGACCGAGAAGCGTTATGACCTGCGGCCGCTCGTTGCCGACCTGCGCGTCGAGCCTGGGCCGCGGCCGGCCGTCGTCGCCCGGACGCGGTTCGACGCCGAGCTCGGGGCGGGTCGGCCGGACGAGGTGATCGCCGCCCTGTCCGACGCGGCGGGCACTCCCGTCGAGATCGGCACCATGACGCGGATCCGGCTGATCCTCGCCGACGACATCGGAACCGCTGACAGCGCGCCTCGCGATTGACGCTCCGACGCGTTCGACCGTACACTCCGCGTTCGCGCTTGGGCCGGCCCGGCGCCTCACCATGTCCGTCGTCGCGGTCGCCCACGACCGCCGCACCAATCCGAAGGGTTCCATGTACGCAGTCATCGAGACCGGCGGGAAGCAATATCGCGTCGAGGTCGGGACCGAGCTCGAGGTCGAGCTCCTCGAGGCCGCCCCCGGCGACTCGATCACGCTCGATCGCGTTCTGCTCGTCGCCGACGGCGACGAATCGGCGATCGGACGCCCGGTCGTCGCTGACGCCGCGGTCGAGGCCGAGGTCGTCCGCCGCGACCGTGGCGAGAAGGTCATCTCGTTCAAGTACCGCCCGAAGGCCCGCCGCCGGGTCAAGAAGGGCCACCGCCAGGACCTGACGATCCTCCGGATCACCGACGTCAAGCTCAACGGCAAGAGCGCCGCAGAGGCCAAGCGAAAGGCCGATGCCGCTGCGAAGACCGAGCGGCAGCGCCTCGAGGAGGCCGCCGCCAAGCAGGCTGCCGAGGATGCGGCATTGGCCGAGAAGCTCGCTAAGGCGTCGGCCGCGAAGACGCCGGCCAAGTCGACCGTGAAGGCCGCGCCGAAGGCGGGGGCCAAGCCGGCGACGAAGTCGACCGCCGGGAAGGCGACCTCCGGGAAGTCGTCTGCTGCCAAGTCGTCGACCGCGGCCAAGGCCACCGCGGCCAAGTCCGCTCCGGCCAAGGTCGAGCCCAGGACACCCCGAGCCAAGACCCAGAGCGGCGCCGCCGACGCGAAGCCGGCCGCCAAGCCGAAGCCCCGCGCCACGAAGAAGGACGAGTAGACCCGATGGCCCACAAGAAGGCTGGCTCCAGCTCCAAGAACGGCCGCGACTCGGTCGGCCAGCGGCTGGGCGTGAAGGTCGGCGACGGCCAGCTTGTCCCCGCCGGCTCGATCATCGTCCGGCAGCGGGGAATGACGTTCCTGGCCGGCACGGGTGCCGGGCTGGGCAAGGATTACACCGTGTTCGCGACGACGACCGGCAAGGTCAGGTTCGAGCACGCGACGAAGAACAAGAAGCGGGTGCGGGTCGAGGCCGTCGAGGCCGAGACCGCGACGCCCGTGGCTGCCAAGGCCTCCTAGGCCGGCAGTCGTAGCCGGCGACCACCGGCCGGGAATGACCCGGAACGGAAGGCGTCGGAGGAGAGATTTCACGTGAAGCCCGATATTCATCCCAAGTACTTCCAGGCGCGAGTCCACTGCGGATCGTGTGGCACCGAGTGGACCGTCGGGTCCACCCGTGAGGAGCTCCGCGTCGACGTCTGCGCGAACTGCCACCCGTTCTTCACGGGCAAGCAGACGATCATCGACACGGCCGGCCAGGTCGAGCGGTTCCAGAAGCGACTCGACCGCCAGGTCCGCGCGTAGGCCGCCTACCCGGGCGCGCCGCGCGCCTCAGCCAACCGAACGGCGGGTCACCGACCCGCCGTTTTCGATTGCCCCGATGTCGATTGGGCATTGATCTTCGATGAACGAGCACGGTCTATCACGATGTTGGACGTTCTTCGATCCGTCCCGCTCGACCGCACGTGATCGTTCGATACGGATCGATGCGTGAGCGGGATCGCCGGGAGGCGCGGAGCCGATCGTTCGCGCTCTGATCGACGACATTGATCGATTCGCGTTCGATCGTGCGGGTCAGGGTGGCAAGACACGAATCAGATCGCCCCATTGCGCAGCGGCCACGCGTGATCGGTCGCGCGACGATCAACCACGTCGATCGAATCGGGCCGTCGCAGGTCCGCCTTGAGTCAGCCGCGGCCCGCTACGATTCGAGCGTGGTTGACGCACTCGAGGTTGCAGCGGCTGTCAGCGGCCTCGCGACCCTCTGGCAGGGTGACAGTCGCGAGCTGCTGGCGCGCCTCCCCGATGCGAGCGTCGACCTGATCTGCACCGATCCGCCGTACAACCTCGGGACGTACTCCACCGGGAACATCGAGATGTCGTGGCGGAAGGCGTTCAACAACGACGTCGCCGCCTGGGATCAGCTTCCCTTCGACCCGGCCGCCTGGCTCGACGAGTTCCGGCGCGTCCTGAAGCCGACGGGCACGCTCTTTGCCTTCACGTCGTACAACCTGCTCGGCCGCTGGCACGAGGTGTTCGACCCGGCGTTCGACACTTTCCAGTTCGTCGTCTGGCACAAGACCA
>Ga0207646_10004901_pt1 | contig 14326 bp, 13 predicted proteins | sample KBSK5502metaG_FD_184343 | JGI IMG/M metagenome (GOLD analysis project Ga0207646, IMG submission 184343) | Corn, switchgrass and miscanthus rhizosphere microbial communities from Kellogg Biological Station, Michigan, USA - KBS K5-50-2 metaG... | ecosystem: Host-associated > Plants > Roots >... | reverse complement strand
CCGCCGCCTGGGGCGTGATCGGCGCGGCCAGCGCCGTTGCGTACGGCGCGACCACGGCATCGTCTCCCAGGCCGCGCTTGAATCCCAGGCCGGGTACGCCGAAGCTCGCATACTGATACGTGCGCTCCAGATCTCGCGCGTTGTACGCCGACTCCGATACGCCCCATGGAAGGCCGCGTTCAGCGCCGTATTCCGCTTGCCGCTGCACGACAACGCGGTTCGTCGCATCAAGGAGACTGTCCGGCGGTGCCCGCATCACCAGTGCGGGCATCAGGTACTCGAACATCGATCCGGACCAGGAAATCAACGCTGAGCGGCCGTGCACCGGCGTGACCGTCCGTCCCAGGTGGAACCAGTGCCGGGTCGGCACATCACCTTTGGCGATGGCGACGAAGCTGGCGAGCCGCGCCTCCGAGGCGAGGAGATCGTAACAGCTGGGATCGAGCGTTCCGTCACTGACCCGGTAGCCGATCGACAGGAGCTTACGGTCGGTGTTGAGGAGTAAGCCGAATTCCATGGCGTCAAACGTCGTCCGTGTCAGCTCGATTAGCATATCGAGACGTACCGTCAGCGGAAGCTCAGCACTCGCAGAACGCTCGAGTGCGTCGGCCGTGACGTCAGTCCGCCGCGGCGAACTCAGGAAGGCGGCATCGTATTGGTTCGGTTGATCGGCCAGGGTGGTTGTGACCGTGGCGGCCGCAAGCTCGAGCACCGGCTCGTTGACGAGACCGGCTCGGGGTATCAGCAGATCGAGATCGCGCTGGTGGCTCCCGATCGACGACCGCACGGCTGCTGCACAGGCCAGGACGTCAGCGCTGCCGTCGTCGCCCCGTTCCACGTTCAGTGTCCGCGCGATATCGGCGGCCGTGTCGGCGTAGAGCATCAGCTCGTCCAGTCCCGATGTCCGCACGTGTCCGCGGAGACTCGCCACGGCGCTCGACAGCGTATCGAGCGCGGCGTCCAGGTGTGTTCGCGTCACCGTGTGCGTGCGCCGATCGTCAGCGAGCAGGCGCAACGACTCCCGCGTAAGCTGCAGCCCGTCGTCGATTCCGCAGAGCGATTCCAGCGCGGCCGCCGGTGGAGCGTGCATCTCGCGCAACGCCGTTCCAAGCGCGATCAAGTGCCCGGCGAGATTCCCGCTGTCGACCGCAGAGACATATTTCGGCTCCAGCGGAAGCAGGGTCCGCGTGTCGTACCAGTTATAGAAATGGCCATGAAAGCGCTCAAGCCTTTGCATGGTCGCGAGCGCCGCCTCCAGCCGGTCCACGGTCTCGTGCGTGCCCAGCCATCCGAAATCGTGGGCGGCGACGACCGACAGCAGGTAGAGCCCGATGTTCGTGGGAGATGTCCGATGGGCGACGACTGGCGTTGGATCTTCCTGGAAATTGTCCGGCGGCAGTCCATGATCCTCCGCCGTCACGAACGTCTCAAAGAAACGCCACGTCCGGAGGGCGATGAGCCGCAGGGCTTGGGCGTCCGTGTCGGAGATCGGCGTCGTGCGAGTGACGCACCGCGGCAAGCTCGCCCATCGCGCGACGCCGGGCGACAGCATCCACAGAATCAGGAACGGCGCCGCGATCGGCCAGGATTCCGGCTTCAGGCGCGCGACGACGACGGCGGCGCCCACCGCAAGCGCGACGCCACCGCGCATCGACCAATATGTTCCGAGAAGATCGAGACGGACGCGGATCTTCGACTGCGCGGCGGTCATCCATTCGAGCAGCCGCTGACGCGTCACAAACAAACGGAACAGGGTTCGAGTGATGGCATCGGTCATCAGCCAGGCTTGATGCGCGAGAAGCGTGACCAGCAGCCCGATCTGTAGCAGCGCGAGCGTGAAATCGCCGCCGACCGCGTGCCAATGCGTCCGCTGCGAGAGGCTGAGCCGTCGCGGCACGATCCCGGCGGCCGCCGGAAGCAAAGGGGGAATCGCGAACGTCGCGACGACGAAACCGCTCCAGATCGCCGCGGCAGGCAGCGGCAGCGTCCATCCAGCCAGCAGCGCCAAAAAGTTGAGGGGCGCTGACAGCGTTCGCCGCAGGTTGTCGAGCATTTTCCAGCGGCTGATCAGCGGAATCGTACGCCGGGCGGGGTCGCCGCCGGATTGGGGACCGCGGCCACACACCCAGGGGAGGAGCTGCCAATCGCCACGCGCCCATCGGTGCTGGCGGGCCGCGGCGACATCGTAACGTGCCGGAAACTCTTCGACGACTTCAATGTCCGAGACCAGTCCCGCCCGGGCGAAGATCCCCTCGAGCAGATCGTGACTGAGCAGGGTGCTCTCCGGGATCCGATGGTCGAGAGCCGTCTCGAACATGTCGACGTCGTAGATGCCCTTCCCGGTGTACGAACCTTCGCCGAACAGATCCTGGTACACGTCGGAGACCGCGAAGGCGTACGGGTCCAGTCCGCTGGGACTGGTGAACACGCGCTGAAACAGCGATCCGTCGCGTGTCGCCGGCATAAATGGGGTGACGCGCGGCTGCAGCACACCGTACCCCTCGACCACACGGCCGCTGGCCGGATCCAGCCTCGGACGGTTGAGCGGATGCGCCATCTTCCCGACCAGGCGCTTGGCCACGCCTCGCGGGAGCCGCGTGTCCGCGTCCAGCGTGATGACGTATCGGACGGCGGCCGGCGCGGCGGGAAGGAGGCCGTTGACGGGTACGAAGGTGGTATCGGTTGCGCCACGCAGCCATCGATTCAGCTCGTGCAGTTTCCCCCGTTTGCGTTCCCATCCAATCCAGGTGCCTTGTCCGTCGCTCCAAAGCCGCCGGCGATGGAGGAGCACAAATCGAGGACCGCCTGACATCGCGCCGTAGCGGCGATTCAACCGCGCGATGCCGTCGACTGCAGCGCCCAGTAGCTCATCGTCGCCGGGCGCGATCTGGGTTGCGGAGTCCGTCCAGTCGGACAGCAGGGCGAAGCGGAGATCGCCGTCCTGGCTCGCCAGGTGGTGAACCTCAAGGCGTTCGATCTGCTCGTCGATTGCAGCTCGAGTCGTGAGCAGCGTCGGAACGACAACGATGGTGCGCAGGTTTGACGGCACACCTTCCCGAAGCTCCAACGCGGGGAGCGTTCTGGGGTTGAGATCCTTGGTGGTCGCCCGGTTGATGACCGCGACGGCCAGGTCCGATGCCGGCGCGAGCGCGAGCAGCGCAAGCAGGCCGAGGGGCCACCCGCTGATGCCCAACGCTGACAGCGCGAGCAGCGGCAGACCCAGGAAGAACAGCGTGATCAGCGCGATCGCCGCGACGTACCCGACGATTCCGGCTCGCGTGATCGCGCGGACCAGCCAATCGCTGACCGGGATGCGAAACCCGATCTCCTTCTCGAAGGCCCGGCGGCCGTTCGCGATGAGGTAGTAGCCTGGATCCTGCTCGCGGCCCGGTGACGGCTCACCGGCGCCTGCCGGATCCACGGTTGGGCGCCCGGCGGAGGCAAGGGCACGCCGCGCGACGTCCAGTTCCGTGCGCCCAGACCCTCGCGCCAGATCCTCGATGGCATGCCGATAGCGATCCCGAGTGGGAAAGTCCATCTCTGCGAAGTGACTGCCGGCGCGGAGCTCCGCATCGACCAGACTGACACTCTCAAAGATCTCTGCCCAGTCGAGCGTGGAGATGAGGCGCATGCTCGTGATCACGTTGCGCACCGTCACGTTCATCCCGCCCTGCCGCTGATGCTCCTTGCGGACGATGTCCTCAGCGGTCGTGCCCGTGCTTGCGAGACGCCGGTCCAACCAGACGAGCGCAGGCGTGACGCGCGGATCCTGATCGCGTAGGCGTTGAAGCAGCCGCACCACAAACGGCGTCGGCAAAGGTGTGGAGTCGAAACGTTGCAGAGTTGTGTCCGGCGCCTCGGCGGCTCGGCCACCGATGCCCAGGAGCTGGTCGGCCAAGGTGTCGGCCGTCAGAGACGCCGCTCGCGCACCGACGATCTGCTCGGCCGAACGGCGTAAGTTCTCGATGAGGACGATGCGCAGCGTAATCGCGACGGCCCAGAGTTCGCCGATCGTCAGCGGCTGCACGCGCTGGTAGGCGCCCACGAACCGCACCAACATCTGTCGATCGAACCGGCTATCGGTGTGCGCGACGAGCGCCCAGGCAAGTCCGAACACCCGCGGATAGCCCGCTAACGGGCCCTCTGCCAGCTGGGGCAGGCCACGGCAAAACCCGCGCGGCAGGTCGTTTCGGATTTGACGAACCTGTTCTTGCGCAACGAAAAAGTTATCGAGCAGCCATTCGTCCGCGGGTGTGACGGCGCGCTCCTCACGAACGGCCTGCTCAGCGTCTCGATACGCGTCGAAGATGACCCGGCCGTTCTCGCGAAGCCGTCTGGCGAGGCGCCCGCAGCTTCGTGGACTGGTTGTGACGCGCTGTGCGGCGGCGAGGCTTTCAGCATGTTGCTCGAGGTGCTCGATACTGAAGAGCTCGCTGCGAATCAGCTCGTCCGTGTCTGGCGGGAACACTACTGCTGGAGCCCCGAATGCCCAGTGTTTCATATGTGAGGCCCGTACTCCGGAGGATGCATCGTGCCCCTATACTCCCGCGTCAAGTGGCAGCGGGACTGTCTCCTTTTGCACATGGTTCACGCGGAGGCCAATTTGACAGTCCCGAGTCCGCTGCAAGTCAGGGAGCTAATTGCTTACCCCGAAGCAATGGGCAAACTTTCGGGTGCGGCCCGCAAGGCCGAGATCCGCGAGCGACAAGAGAAGCTGCAGAAACTCATACCCGATATCAATGCGGGTGGTCTCGCTTACGCAGACAGCTTCGAACGTGCTGGTTGAGACAACAGTTTAAGTTTGTACGTTGGCTTCATGCGGACAGGCTGTATTGTTCTTCGCGAATAGAGTTTGTTGGCACTGCGGAATGGGTGACGATCGTCCTCCCATTTTCAATTTCGTTATCCGATGCGAATACGCCTAAGTCAAGGGCCAGATCGCTGATTGCTGAATCCATTTTGTCTCCTTTTAGATCTTTACCGAAGCTTGTGGCGAAAGCTCGAGGCCCAAAAGTTATCAAAACGTCGTGGAGAAGAACTCTTCACAATGAACACGATGGCTTTTCAAGGGCGGCTGCGAATGCAATCCCGATGCGCAGCCATCAGGAATTAGCGTAAGCGTTTTTGCACAGACTTGCAGAGTTGCAGCTGCATAACGTGAGCAGCTTCCCAACCGGCAAGGTCCCGGCGCCAGAAGGGGCCTCTCCTTCGGGCGAAGCCCTTCGCCCCTTCATCTTTGTGTCATTAACGCTTCATGCCGGGAACCTCTCAAGCCTGCTATTCACTGCATCCCACTGCACCACATTCCACCAGGCCTTTCAGATAATCGGGGCGCCGGTTCTGGTACTTGAGACAGGTAAGCCACGATTCATTCCTTTTCTCTTCTGACGGCGGTCGTCGCCGCCGCAGAGTCATACGATCCGGCGACCCTGTATTAAATGTAGCAAGATCGAGACCACCGCCAACACTATGAGGATGTGGATAAATCCGCCCATCGTGTACGACGTCACCATTCCCAGTAACCACATCACGACCAAAATTACAGCTATTGTCCCTAACATTGGTTCTTACCTCCGTTGCTAGCAGTGTGGCGTATGGTCCAAGACAAATCTGGTCACAATTGCACACAGCCAGGACTGTAGAGGAGCACTTGTTGTGGCTAATCGTGACCAGGTCGCCGAGAAAAGAGTTGTGCGCGATTGCGAAGTCTTAGTAGGTCCTTACCCTCGAAAATGTTTCGAGCACGCTCTCGACGGAGGGATTGGCCTTTGCGGATTTGAGCGCTGTTATCTCCTCCTCGTTCGGTTCAGGAAGCAGTGAGCGCCAATTTCCCAGCTTACGTAATGAATTTGATCGACGTGTTTCACTTTGAGACGTAAAGCCTTACCGCACTCCGTTCGCTTCCATCTGGCCCTCAACGGCAGTCCCTGCTGGCAGTAGTTCGCTGGCAGTAGTTCGCTGGCAGTAGTGAAGGTCATTTTCCCCGGGCCTGCCGCCGAACCGCCCTCAGATGGTTTCTCTTTGGGCCAGGCAAGCAAAACCAGGATGATCATGGCGGCACCCGCAAAAACAACTCCAGCAACCAACGCGTCAACTTTCAGCAGATACCACACCACTACCTCCTTTGACCGCGAAACGCGCGGATGCCGGCATCCGCAATTAACGCCACTCCTCCGGTAAACAGCACAACGAGAAAAAGGACGAGGGGAACCAACGGGTACTTCATTCGTCACCTCCGAAGGGAGAACAGCATGCCATCTCACAATCAATCAACGCCCGCGTCGATTTCGTTCCCGCTACTCCGGTCGAGATTTGATCGCTTTATATCGCGAGTCTTCAACGAGCGCTTTGTACCGGCGATTCGCCTTCGTCCTCCCAAGCTACAATTGAGTATTCCATGCCGCCATTGTGGGCGACTCCGCGATCTCAAATCTGTTCACAATTGCTCAACTGAACTGGTGACTCATTGTGAAATCTGGGTATTGCCCGACTGTTAGTGGGCAAGGAAGAGGGATTCCGATGTCAATGTTTTTAGGCCGAGCTCAGCCCCGATAGGCCTTCGGCGAGAGGCAAGACCCAGTGCAAGCGAGCCAAAAAGAAATCGTGTGAGCGTTCTTGCACAGACTGCCGAATGACCGCTTGGTAACCTGATGCAATGATCTCCTGGGATGAAGCGGCAACGACGAAAACTAGAGGCCGCCGAACTCGGCCGGACAGACTGGTGTGCTATGAAAAGGGAAATTTTGGCGTCAATTGATTGGAGCCGCGGCGTGTGGGTCGTGCAGTATCGTGACAGAGCGGGTGAGATGATCGTTGAGCCAACTGCATATCCTGCAAACATGCCTTCGATCGTAGTCTCTGATGAGTTGCAAAAAGAAAGACCTGGGTTCGCCGTGTTTGCGAAGATCAATTGATCCGGCTTGTACCTACGCGGAGCCGGAGATGCCGCGGCAGCTCGCAGAATCCATGGCTCGACCACAAATCGGTCACTCATGAGATTCTCAGCAGGCACACGCTGCAATCGGGATAGCGCGGCCTCAAAGCCGATCTTCGTTGGTCCCAGTTTGTTTGAGGTCATTAAGGCGTCCACTCGCCAAGAAGAACTTCATCTCCGTTCTTATCGGTGGCTATGTCCATGTGTCCGCCGGCCTTCGTCAGTTGGCGTTGGAAGTTCATGTTCTTGTCAAACAGCTCGATTCCCTGATAACGGGCGCTGCCGTTGCTGAGCCACGTGATCGTGATCTGGTTGCTGGCGCTGATGACGGATTGAATGCTGAATCTGAAGATTATCGGTCGCTGGACAAAGTGCGCAGCCGAGTGAAGAACCCCAACATCGCATTCTTTATTGCAACTAGACCAAATCTCGTTAGAATCCGCATAGAAGTTATAGGGTTCTGTTCGTAAATCAGATTGGACCGATCGATGAGTGTTTTCTATTTCTTGTTACAAGGGTCAAGGAGAAGCATTGCCCTGATAGGCCTGACCGGCTTAGTTAGCGGCGTTTGCGGTGCCGGACTCATTGCTCTCATAAACTTCGCTTTGCATGACACCCAAACGAGTTCGTTCGTCCTGGGTCTGGGTTTCCTGGCTCTGATGACGGGAAAGATACTCACCGGCGCGTTCTCTCAGCAATTCCTTTTTCGCCTTTCGCAGCGGACGACCCTGGAAATGTCCGTGAGTCTGAGCCGAGAACTTGCATATAGTTCTCTCCGCCGCGTGGAGTGCATAGGGACGCCACGAATTATGGCTATTCTAGCTGATGATGTTCAGGCGCTTGGAGCAGCCATTCAGTCCGTTCCCTCGTTCATGGCGAATTTTGCACTTCTGGCCGGGTGTTCCGTTTACCTTCTCTTGTTATCCTGGAAGGCCTTTCTGATGCTTCTTGTTCCGGCATTGTTCGGCTTTCTGATTTATCGAATGATGCTGGCGAAGACGCAGGTTTCGCTCAAGATCGTCAGGGAGAAGCGGGACACGCTTTATGGACACTTCAGATCGCTCACGGAAGGTGTCAAAGAACTGCGGATCAATCGGACCAGGCGGTGGGATTTCCTGGAGAATCATCTGTCGAAAACCATTGAGGAACTGAAATTTCACGGCCAGACGGCGATCCGCTGTTATGTTTGGACAGATGCCATAAACCAAGTCTTTTTTTATTCCGTTCTTGGGTTGCTGCTATTCGGCATCCCCTCTTTGAGCCGTCTGCCCGTTGCAACCCAAACGGGGTATGTTTTTGCAATCATTTACTTGATGGGCCCGATCTGGGCATTAATCTACGCCCTGCCAAGCCTGCAAAAGGGCAGGATCGCTTTGGAGAAAATCGAGGAATTCAGAAGGTCGTTATCAACTGACCCTGGGTCAGCGAGCCAGCGCGACGATCCGATCTTACCGTGGAAGACCCTGCAGATGCAGGATATTGTCTTTAGCTATGAAGACGGAGATGAAGGAGACTCCCGTCAAGGGTTTGTTCTGGGTCCGATTGATTTTCAGCTCAGTCCCGGAGAATTGGTCTTTGTGGTTGGCGGGAACGGTTGCGGCAAATCAACGTTTGTGAAACTACTGTGTGGACTATATAAACCGCGATCGGGCAAAATCCTGTTGGATGGGCGCAGGATGACGGACGGAGAGATGGAATCATACCGTCAATATTTTTCCGTGGTGTTTTCTGATTTCTTTCTTTTCGACTCCCTCCTGGGGGTATGGAGCGCCTCTCAGGAATCGCGAGTCCACCAATATCTCTCCTTACTTCAGTTGGACAAAAAGGTAAGCATCAGGGAGGGCCGGTTTTCAACCATTGCCCTCTCCCAGGGACAACGAAGACGGCTCGCGTTGCTTGGCGCCTACCTGGAAGATCGGCCCATTTATGTGTTTGATGAATGGGCGGCCGATCAGGACCCAGCCTATAAGGAAGTTTTTTACAAGTCTCTCCTGCCGGAATTACGGAGAAAGGGAAAAGGTGTGGTTGTGATCACCCATGATGATCGATACTTCGGTCTGGGTGATCGTGTTGTAAAGTTGGATTACGGGACGGTTCTCGAGGTCAGCCCGAATGCGGCGGTACTGTCTTAGAGTTTCGATTCGCGATCAAAGAAATGTCGCCCGCAGTGATGAATGACTTTGACAAATGCTCATTCTGTTGATACTGATCGTTGCGGAATAAAGCGCTTGGAAAACCGATGTTCGGGGAGCAGACAGGAGGATTGACTGTATGACCCATAAGAAAGTATATGCGAAGCCATACTTGAGAAAACTGGGACTGCTCAGGTTGATCACCCATTTTTCGTTCTAGGTTCTGAGATCGCTGACAAAGCCGCCGGAAGAAACCTTCTATTTAGCGAGCTTCTTTCGGGTAGGGCGGATTGGCGAATACTTTAGCAGAAGTGGAGAGGCCTTCCGCCCGCTCCCTAACCGTCAAAAGATATGCGATACGCTAGTTGGGGGAACCGCGACCAGTATGCCTTCCTTAGATGCCACTCCTAAGAGGAAAGAAGAGATTCTCGCCCAACAAGCAGCAGGCACAGCCGTCCTGCTCAGTCTGGATGATGGGCAGTATTACGCTCTTGATGACATCGGCTATCAGGTTTGGGGTCTCTGTGATGGGACCCATACTGTTTCCGATATAGTTTCCATAATTTCTCGGGAGTATGACGCCGGGTTAGAGACGATCAAGGCCGATGTCATCGAGCTTTTGGAGGAGCTGGCGACTCAAAAGCTGCTCTCCTGAGATCGGCAATTGATGAGTATTCCAAGGCAGCTTCGCAATCCCTCCGAGTTGTCCCTTTTCATTCGCATCCTTTTCTTTGCCATGTCGGTTCCCCTTCTGCTTCGACTGAGGTTCTCAGCACTGCAGTTCGTTCTGGAACCCAGGAACCCACCTTGCTCATTCGATCCGGCACAGATCCAAACCATTTCGGCGTGCGTGGACGATGTGGTGTCTGTGGGAATGAAGCGAGGGGTTATTCGCAGCACATGTCTCACTCGAGGAACGACGTTGTACTACTTCCTGAGAAGAGCAGGCCTCGACGTGTCGCTGTGTTTTGGGATTGGGAACGCTGACGGGAAGTTCGTCGGCCACTGTTGGCTCGTGAAAGACGAACAACCGTACATGGAGAGAACTGATCCTCGATCGCTATTCACGGAAATTCACCGTATTCCACGCCAAACGCCGCCATACGGAACAAACGACTCACGCTCAGTCGATGGATAGCGATCAGCGCATGAAGGAAACGTTTTACAACTTTCATGGAGTGGGTATAGCCATTTCTGGTGACGAACCGGTTGCGGCAGCCGTGCATTCCAGATTTAAGCAATTCCCACTGGCTGATCGGAGTGAGATCGACTTTACTTTCGACTTTTGCGCCGACCCGGCGGCTGGGAATTACGTCTTCGATAAACCCTCCGGTTCGGCGCGGCCTGTATACCACCCATCGGTGGGGGAGGTCGTCTATTATCGAGGCACGGACCAGCTCTACATAGATCACGAGGGTATACGAGCCCTCTGTAATCTCCGTGAGAAACATGTTCGTGTGACTGCCCGGGAGTGCGGGAGGAACAATCTGTGGCTGCTTTCCCACCCCATGGTGACTCTCCCGCTTATTGAGCTGCTAAAACGGCATGGCCGATATAACATCCATGCGGCTGGCTTATGCGTCAACGGGAAGGGACTACTCGTCGCGGGCTCCAGCGGGTCTGGCAAATCTACGTTGACCGTTGCCTTGTTGAGAGGCGGTTTCGGCTTTCTCGCAGACGATATGGGGTTCCTGAACGCGGGACCGGACGGTCTGCGAGTATTCGCGTTTCCGGATGAGATTGACCTCACGGACGAAACCGCGGCCCTGTTCCCAGAGCTCCATCATCTGCTGAGCTCACCTAAATCTCCTGGGTGGCCCAAACGACAGATTCGGGCGGAAGAAGTCTATCCCGTCGAGACCGTTTGGGAATGCAAGCCAGCCGTGCTCATCCTGCCGCGAATTGCCAACACTGACAAAAGCGTTCTCAAACGTGCGGACCCTGGTGAAGCGCTCCTGGAACTGACACCAAACATCTTATTGACAGAGCCCGGGTCCTCCCAGGAGCACCTGGACATCTTAACAAGGCTCGTAAACGAGAGCGACTGCTACCGGCTGGAGACGGGACGCGATTTTGAATCAATACCACAGCTTTTGCGAGAGTTGGTCGAGTAGTGCAGGACCGGGGAAAACCTATGCCTGCAGCGGTTGTTCAAGATCCAATTGAGGCGGTGCGTCCTTACGAGGAGCTGCGTCCTGAACTGGAACTACTTCTTGCATCTACCCGGACTACTATAAGCCAGCAAACAACTGGGCGCATCCGGGCACTGGCCCGCGGAACGATGGAATGGTCCTATGTGCTGCGCGCAGCGGAGGAACATGGGGTGCGGCCACTTCTCTACCGTAGCTTCAGCACCATCTGCCCGGACATCGTTCCTGAATCTGTCATGGAACATCTCCACAGTTTTGTACTGGCCAACGTGGCACGCAACATGTTTCTTGCCAGAGAGCTAAATAGATTATTGAAGGGCTTCAAGGATCATGGAATTTCCGCGATTCCCTTTAAGGGACCTGTTCTCTCGATCATGGTCCATGGCGATCCATCGATGCGTGAGGCGGGCGACCTCGACATCGTAGTACCTGAACGGAACCTTCGAGAGGCGATGGGATTGCTGGTAACTCATGGATACCGCCGGCGGACGCCAGGACTTCCCGAAACAGTCACTGGTGTAAATCAGGAAGACCCCGGCAGGTACCACATATTTGATCGCAACGATTCTCGTGCCACGGTCGACCTCCAAGCCTCGCTGGAGGCGCCGCATTTCTCGTTTCCGCTTGATGAGTGCTTGTGGGACCGTGCCGCATCGCAAAGGTTCGCCGGAGAAACTGTATCGATTTTCTGTGCGGAAGACACATTCATCCTTCTTTGTATACATGGTACAAAGGATGTCTGGTTCAAACTAAAGTGGATCTGCGATATTGCGGATTTCATCGAACGTAACAAGGGAATCGACTGGGATCTTGTCCTCTATCAAGCCACACGTCTTCACGCGAAGCGCAAGTTGCTTTTGGGGTGTTTCCTGGCGCACTCCCTCCTCGGCGCGAATTTGCCGCGGAATATTGTGCTTGCCGCTTCCAAGGAACCAATGGTCAGAGCATCCGCCGGGACCATAATTAAAAACCTTTCCGCCAGCAATCGAAAATTCACGGGTTTTGAACGGGCTACCTTGTACCTCAACACCGACGATACGTGGTGGGACAAGATCAGACGTTGTCTACGTTATGTTTTCTGTTACCTGAGTGTCGCAGTTGTTCCTTCCGAAAATGACCGGCGATCTCTGCACCTCCCCAATTTGTTTTCAAGCGTCGGCTACTTTGTCCGCCCGGTTCGGCTGATTGCAAAGTACCTGATGAGTCCTCGCCTTGGCGTAAAGGTGTTGCGAGAATGGTTTGAAGCTTTCGATTGAAGTCGTGTTTTCCTCGACGTCCAGGAGGACCGGTTTGGACCACGACTCGAGTGGACTCGGCCGGCGGGATCGATGAGCGGCCCGGCCCGATCTGGGTGACAAGATCGTCATACCAGATCGGAGAGGCGGATTACGGACGTACGACTACGCCCGCACTAGCGCCGGCTTTGCCCCGGAATTCGAACGTGATGGTGTTCCTGCTTCCTGGCTTCATAGCCCGCCCTATGTCGACGGTTCCACTTTGCCCGTCCCTCAAGTGGCCAGACTCGAATTCCCTCCCGTTGACAATGATGCTTAGCTCGTTCAGGCCGGGACTGCCATTCAGGACAACAACGAAATGCTCTTCGGCAGGGATTCCAGTTATAGTGACCGGCTCAGATTCACCGCGAGTCGCTGTCAAGGTCAGCAGTTCGGGGTCGAACACCGTAACGTTGCCGCAAAGATCGGTCGCCTGCAGGCCGATTGTGGATCTATTACTGTTACTAATCTTTCTGGCGTAGATGCCGACGACCGATGACGCTCCCGGTGTAAATGCCGGGATGAAGGTGGTTACATTGTTTTGTATCGTGGGGAGGATCGACCCGATCCCGCTTTCCGCATCCTGAACGGCGAAAAAGGCCGCCGTGTTTCCGCTCACAATTCCAACTCCCGTCATGGTGATCGTGGGAGGCGTGAGATCGGTGCAAACCACAGGGGGAGCGTTAACGGGAGGGGTACCAGGGGTACCGCCACTTCCAGGGCCTGCGCCGGGAATGTCACCGGTATCGCCACCGCTGGTGGTCCCGGTAGTGCAACTCGAGAAAAACACGTTGTTGGTATCGAGCGTGACTGCACCATTTCGCGCTAAGGCCCTGCCGTTCACGCTTGTGCCGGTTTGGAGGGCAATGCTCGTGAGCGCGAGAATGTTGCCAACAAACGCAGTATTGGTTCCTAGAGTCGCGGAGCTGCCGACCTGCCAGAATACATTGCAGGGTTGCGCGCCATTGATCAGGAGAACATTTGAGTTGCTCGCGGTCGTAAGCGTGCTCGCTATCTGGAAAATGAACACCGCGTTGGCATTGCCCTGGGCATCGAGCGTGAGTGTGCCCGTCACCTGAGCTGCCGGGTGAGCAGAGTTAAAAGTATAGACGCCCTGAACGAGCGTTAGGCCGCCCAGCTCCGCACTGCCCTGAACGGACGTGCTCGCCTGGCCTGCAAGATTGATGTAGGCCGCTGTGAGAGCCGCCCGCGCGTTCGATGCGACTGTATCAGCTGCGTGAATGGTTCCTGGGGCGAGTACCAGTCCCGGAGGAAAGCCAGTGACCGCGCTACCTGGCGAGACACCCAGATCTCCGTGGATCGTGCTCGGGCCCGTATTGGTCACCGTCGTGCTCCCAAGGACCGCGAAACTCTTTGCCGTACCCAGCGACGGCGCTGTTGCTTGCGCCCATGCGGTTGGAAGAAGTGCGGCAAAGAAGACAAGCACGATGAGCCGTGCAGTAAATCGACTGAATGTGGAAATTCGAATTGGATTCGTCATTTAATCTCCTGAAATGGTGAAGGACGGGGCCGGGATCGGTCCAAGTCCATGGTTATTTTTTGGGGTGGCTGCCTCAGTCCTCATGAGCGTTCCTGCTCCAGCCCATTTCGGCCAACCGGTCTTGCTTACTCAGTAATTGTTTTTAGCCTCTACCTGGAGAAGGAGGGGTGGATGTATGTATGGTTCGAGCCTCGTAGCTTCATGCTCCGCGATGTATGAATCCTGCTCTTGAGAACACGTCGCTCTTTTCCCTGACATCTGCCATCGAACTTGGTGAAGCTTCATGCAAATGCAGAGTCTCATCATCAACGCGGGCGATCTGGTCAAAATTGCTC
>Ga0207646_10004898_pt1 | contig 14334 bp, 16 predicted proteins | sample KBSK5502metaG_FD_184343 | JGI IMG/M metagenome (GOLD analysis project Ga0207646, IMG submission 184343) | Corn, switchgrass and miscanthus rhizosphere microbial communities from Kellogg Biological Station, Michigan, USA - KBS K5-50-2 metaG... | ecosystem: Host-associated > Plants > Roots >... | reverse complement strand
CCCGGCACGGCCTGGACGCGGCACCCGTCGTGGGGCCGGATGGCGTGGTGCTCGGTCTGCTCTCGAGCCGCGAGCTCCTCCGCTACTTTCTCCCGGCGTACGTGCAACGGGTGCAGACAGGGGAACATCCGGCGCACCCGCGAGCCGCCGCGAGCACCGGCGCGGGAGGTCCCGTGCTCGTGGGGGGAGTGATGGCCCGCAACGTCCTGTGCGTGTCCGAGGACCAGTCGCTGTCGGACGTGGCGAGTCTGCTCGCCAACAAGGAAGTGCCCTGCCTTCCCGTCGTGAGGGACGGCGTGTTGCGCGGCGTGCTCACGCGGGGGGAGATCGTGCGGAAGCTGCTAGGACAACAAACCGTGAACAGTGAACAGTAAACAGGGAACAGGGAGCTTCGCCGTCACACGGAGCCGCCTGTTCACTGTTCGCCGTTTGCTGTTCACGTTTCACCCTGACTTCGGAGGCCCGCTTGCCGGACCTGACCCTCGGCATCGTAAAGCCCGACGCCATCGAAACCGGGAAGACGGGGCTGATCCTCGCCCACCTTGAGCGGGAGGGGTTCGTGCTGCGCGCGTCGCGCCTCATGCGCCTGACGCCGTCGCAGGCAGGCGAGTTCTACGCCGTGCACCGCGGCCGGCCCTTCTACGCCGATCTCGTGCAGTTCATGACGAGCGGCCCATGCGTGCCGATGGCGCTGGAGCGCGACGACGCCGTCGCGCACCTGCGCACCGTCATCGGCGCGACCGACCCGAAGGAGGCCGCCCCCGGAACCATCCGGAAGCTTTACGCGGAGTCGAAGGGCCGGAACGCCATCCATGCCTCGGACAGCCCGGAGACCGCGGTGTGGGAGGTCCGGTTCTTCTTCCCCGAGGGGGAGCTCGCGGGGCTGTGGGGCTCACCTGCCTTGACGTAAGTCCGGTCCCCAGAGTAGTTTATCTGGCTATGCTTCGGGTCGATCTACGGGATCTCCGCCGGGGTCCGGTCGAGACCGTCGGGCGGCTCGAGCCGAATGATCCGGTCTTTGCGGGGCTCGACCTGGACCTCGCGGGGCCCGTGTCGGTGACGGGGCGGCTCCAGGCCTCCGGACCGGGCGAGTACTTCTGGCGCGCCCGGCTCGCCGGGCACGTGCACGCCGGCTGCCGCCGCTGTCTGGCCGAGGTGGTTCACCACCTGGATCAAGAGGTAGACGTCCTGTTCAGCGACGACCCCGACGCAGCGGACGACCCCGCGGTGTACCTGCTGCCTCCGGCGGCCGCGGTGATCGAGCTGGCCGAAGTCGTCCGGGAAGAGTTGGCGCTCGCGGTGCCGCCCTATCTGCTCTGCCGCGAGGATTGCGCGGGGCTGTGTCCCCGCTGCGGAGCGGATCTCAATGCCGGAGCGTGCGCCTGCGCGCCGGCGGAATCAGTCTGAGGATCTCATGGCAGTCCCGAAGCGACGCACCTCCAAGTCCAAGAAGCGACTTCGCCGCGGCCACCACAGCGCGGCAAGCGTGCGCCCCCAGGCGTGTCCCCGCTGCGGCTCGCCCAAGCTGTCCCATCGCGTGTGCGACTCCTGCGGCTACTATCGCGGCAAGAAGGTGGTCGAGGTCGAGGACGCCTGAGCGTGATCCGCGTCGCGGTGGACGCCATGGGGGGCGATCACGCCCCCCGGGCGGAAATCGAAGGGGTCGCCGAGGCGCTCCGCGCGCGGCCTGACACGCTGCACGTCCAGCTCGTGGGCCGGGCCGACGCCATCCGCGCGGAGCTCGCCCGGCACCCGACGATCGACTCCTCGCGGATCGAGATCCATCCCGCTCCCGACGTGATCGGCATGGCCGAAAAGCCGCTGGCGGCCGTCCGGAAGAAGCCTAAGTCCAGTCTGGTCGTGGGGCTCCGCCTCCAGGAGGCCGGGAAATCGGACGCGTTCCTGTCTGCCGGCAACACCGGCGCCGTTCTGGCCGCGTCCACCATGATCTTCGGCCTGCACCAGGGCGTGGAGCGCGCGACGGTCGCGACGCTGTTTCCCACCGCGGACGGGCCGGTCGTCGTGCTGGACGGCGGCGCCAACGTCGACTGCTCCCCTCGGGAGCTCGTGAACTTCGCGTACCTCGGCACCGTGTACATGCGCGATATCCAGCGCCGCCCGAACCCCAGCGTCGGCCTGCTCAACGTCGGGGAGGAAGAGGAGAAGGGGAACGCCGTGGCCAGGGAGACGCACAAGCTCCTCAAGCGCGCCCCCGGGCTCAACTACATCGGCAACGTCGAAGGCCGCGACATCCTGGGCCATCCCAAGCACGGCCGCGTCGATGTGATCGTCTGTGACGGCTTCGTGGGCAACATCGTGCTCAAGTTCTACGAGTCCGCGGCCCGGCTCGTCGTCGGCATCGTCCGGCGCGAGGCGCCGGACGTGCTCGCCCGTGACGACTTCGGCCGGGTGCTCCGGTTCCTCGACTATTCCGAGTACGGCGGCGCCCCGCTCCTGGGCGTGAAAGGCGTGACGATCATGTGCCACGGCTCCTCCAGCGCCAACGCCATCAAGAACGCGATCCGGATCGCGACCCAGGCGGTCGAGAGCCAGCTCAACCTCCATATCAGCGCGCAGTTCGCGCAGCGCGCCGCGGCGACGTCGGCATGACCCTCCGCCCGGTCGTCGAGGTCGCCAGCATCGGCACCGCAGTGCCGGCCCAGGTGGTGACCAACCACGATCTCTCGGCGGTCCTCGACACGTCGGACGCCTGGATCGTCGAGCGCACGGGCATCCGCGAGCGCCGGATCGCGCGGCCGGACGAATCGCTGGCCTCGCTCTGCGTCACGGCGGCGCGCAAGGCGATGAGCAGGGCGCGCACCACCACCGAGGAGCTGGACGCAATCATCCTCGCCACCGTCTCGCCCGACCGGCGCATGCCCGGCACCGCCTGCGACGTCCAGGCGCTGCTCGGGGCGGACAACGCGGCGGCGTTCGACATCTCGGCGGCTTGCCCCGGCTTCATCTACGCCCTCAGCGTCGCCGAGGGGTTCATCGCGACGGGGACGAGCCGAACGGTGCTCGTCCTCGGCGGCGAGAAGCTCTCCTGCATCACCGACCCACAGGACCGGGCGACCGCCGTCCTCTTCGGCGACGGCGCCGGGGCCGCCGTCGTGCGCCCGGCCCGACCGGACGGCCGCGGCATCCTGTCCACCTTCCTCAAGACCGACGGCCGGCTGGCGCCGCTGCTCTGGATCCCGGGCGGCGGCTCGCTCGAGCCGGTGAGCCAGAAGGTGCTCGAGGAGCGGTCGTACTACATGCAGATGAAGGGGCGCGAGGTCTTCAAGGCGGCCGTGCTGGCGATGGCGGAGGCCACGGACGAGGCCCTGCGCCGGGCCTGCGTCACCGCGGACCAGATCGACCTCTTCGTCCCGCACCAGGCCAACCTCCGGATCATCGAAGCGACGGCGAAGCACGCGGGCATCCCCATGGGCAAGGTGATGGTGAACCTGGAAAAGTACGGCAACACCTCCGCCGCTTCGATTCCGATCGCCCTGGAGCAGGCGCTGGACGAGGGACGGATCGGGAAGGGGTCGCTGCTCCTCTTCGTGGCGTTCGGCGCGGGGTTCAGCTGGGGGAGCGCCGTGGTCCGGTGGTGACGGTGGTCATGTGCCCGGGCCAGGGCGCGCAAAAGGTCGGGATGGGGAAGGATCTTGCGGACCGTTTCCCGGCGGCCCGCGCCGTCTTCGCGGAGATCGACGACGCCCTCGGCGTGGCGCTCTCGCGCATCATGTGGGAGGGCCCGGAGGACGAGCTCACCCGCACCCACAACGCCCAGCCCGCGATTCTCGCGCACTCGGCCGCGGTGCTCGCCGTGATCGGTGACGCGCTGGGGCGGCCGGGCGCCGCCGCCGGCCACAGCCTCGGGGAGTACAGCGCCCACCTGGCCGCCGGCAGCGTCTCGGCCGCGGACGCCGCGCGCCTGGTGCGGCGGCGGGGCGAGCTCATGTACGAGGCCGGCCTGGAGCGGCCGGGCGCGATGGTCGCTGTGCTCGGGCTCGACACCGCCGCCGTCGAGGCGGCGTGCCGTGAGGCGTCGAGCGCCGAGGCGGTCGCCGTCCCGGCCAACCTCAACACGCCGGACCAGACTGTGGTCTCGGGCGATCCGGACGCGGTCGCGCGCGCCGGCGCGGCCTGTCGGACGCGGGGGGCCAAGCGGGTCGTGCCCCTCAAGGTGAGCGGGGCCTTTCACTCGCCCCTGATGGAGCCGGCGGTGCCGGGGCTCCGGGCCGCGCTCGCCCAGGCCGCGTTCCGTGATCCTGGCTGCCCCGTTGTCGCCAACGCCACGGCGGAGCCGGTGACAAGCGCGTCGGACGCGGTGCGGACGCTGGTCGAGCAGCTCACGGCGCCCGTCCGCTGGGTCGAATGCATGCGGCGGGCGGCGGCGCTGGCCCCCGGCGCTGCGTTCGTCGAGGTCGGGCCGGGCAACGTCCTGGCCGGGCTCCTCAAGCGGATCGTGCCGGAGGCCAAGACGATGACGCTGGGAACGGCGGACGAAGTCGAGCGGTTCTTAACCGCGTGAACAGTGAACAGTAAACCGTGAACAGCGACGCGGAGGACCGGCCGAGAGCGGTGGCGGCTGTTTACTGTTCACCGTTCACTGTTCACTTCGAAAGGCCTCGATGGTCGCGATCGACCTGACCGGCAAGGTGGCTTTGGTGACGGGCGGTACCCGCGGCATCGGCCGCTCCGTCGCGCAGACGTTGCGGGGGGCGGGAGCGCGCGTCGCCATCACCGGCCGCGACCCCGAGCGGGCCCGCGGCGCGGCGGCCGAGCTGGGCGAGGGCGTTGCGGGGTTCGGCTGCGAGTTGGCGGACGCGGCGCAGATCGAGGCGGCGGTCGCGGCCGCGGAGGCCGCGCTCGGGCCGATCGACATCCTGGTGAACAACGCCGGGCTCACCCGCGACCAGATCCTGCTCCGCATGAGCGAGAGCGACTGGGACACGGTGCTGGACGCCAACCTGAAGGGGGCGTTCCTCGCCACCCGCGCGGTGCTCAAGGGGATGATGAAGCGCAAGGGGGGGCGCATCGTCAACGTCGGCAGCATCGTCGGGCTGACGGGGAACAAGGGCCAGGCCAATTACGCGGCATCGAAGGCCGGGTTGATCGGGCTCACGAAGTCGGTGGCGAAGGAGTACGCCAGCCGGAACATCCTGGTGAACTGTGTCGTGCCCGGCTTCGTCGAGACCGACATGACCGGCGCCTTGCCGGTCGAGGCGCGGGCCACGTTATTACAGCAGATCGCCCTGGGGCGACTCGGGCGGCCGGAGGACGTCGCCGGCGCGGTGCTGTTCCTGGCCTCGGACCTGGCGGGCTATATCACGGGGCAGGTGCTGGTCGTGGACGGTGGGATGGTCATCTAGGCGGACCCTCAATCGCGAACGAGGACGACATGAGCGACGTCGAAGAGAAGGTCAAGGACATCATCGTGGAGGAGCTCGGAGTGGAGCGCGAGAAGCTCAAGGCCGACGCGAGCTTTATGGAGGATCTCGGCGCCGACAGCCTCGACACGGTCGAGCTGGTGATGGCCTTCGAGAAGGAATTCGACATCGACATCCCGGATGAAGAGGCGGAGAAGCTCCGCACCGTCGGCGATGCGATGAACTACCTGCACCAGAAGATCGGGAAATAGCTTGACCCACCGCGTTGTCGTCACCGGCCTCGGGGCGGTGACCCCCATCGGCACCGACCTCGACTCGACCTGGGCCGGCCTCCTGGCCGGCCGGTCGGGCGCCGCGGGGATCACCAAGTTCGATCCATCCAAGCTTCAGGTGCGGTTCGCCTGTGAAGTGAAAGGGTTCGACCCGTCCCGCTACATGGACAAGAAGGAAGCCCGGCGCTACGACCTGTTCGCGCAGTTCGCCCTCGCGGCGGCGCACCAGGCCATCACGCAGGCCGGGCTCGAGGGGAAGTTCCCCAACGCCGAACGCACCGGGGTCATCATCGGCAGCGGGATCGGCGGAATGCAGACGTACGAGGAGAACTGCTCCGTCTATCTGACCAAGGGACCCGACCGCGTGTCGCCCTTCTTCGTCCCGATGTACATCCCCGATATCGCGGCCGGCCTCGTGTCCATGCGTTACGGCCTCCGCGGCCCCAATTTCTGCACCGTGTCCGCCTGCGCGTCGTCCGCCCATGCCATCGGCGAGGCATACACGATGATCCGGAACGGGATCGCGGACGCGATGGTCGCCGGCGGCTCCGAGGCCGCCATCACCGGGCTCACCGTGGCCGGGTTCCAGAACATGAAGGCCCTCTCGACCCGGAACGACTCGCCCGAGACCGCCAGCCGCCCGTTCGACCTGGACCGCGATGGATTCGTTCTAGGAGACGGCGCCGCCGCCGTGATGCTCGAGAGCCTGGAGCACGCCCAGCGCCGGGGCGCCCGCATCCTGGGCGAGGTGCTCGGGTACGGTCTGAGCGCCGACGCCCATCACCTGACCCAGCCGGCCCCCGACGGCCGGGGGGCCGCGCAGGCCATGCGGGACTGCCTGGTGGGCGGCCACATCGCGCTGGACGACGTGGGGTACATCAACGCGCACGGCACCTCCACGCCGCAGGGCGACGCCGCGGAGACCCAGGCCGTCAAGGCGGTCTTCGGCGACCGCGCCCGGCAGCTGGTGTTCGGCTCGACCAAGTCCATGACCGGCCACCTCCTCGGTGGCGCCGGGGCGCTCGAGTTCGTCATCTCGCTCCTGGTCACGACCTGCGGCGTGATCCCGCCGACGATCAACCAGTTCACGCCCGACCCGGAGTGCGACCTCGATTGCGCGCCGAACCACCAGGTAGCCCGCGACGTGCCCGTGGCGCTGTCGAACTCGTTCGGGTTCGGGGGCCACAACGTGACGCTGGCGGTGGGGAGGTATGAGGCGTAGCCGGTAGCCGGTAGCCATTGGCTGTTAGCTGTTAGCTTCATTCCCATATACCTTACCCCCATGGCCACCGCGCCCGACTTCACGCGCCTCAGAGATCCCGCGCTCCAGCCGATCGGTGAGAAGCTGCTCCGGGGAGACCGGCTGGACGCGGCCGACGGCCTCCTGCTCTACGCCACCAGCGACCTGCTGGGCCTCGGCCTGCTGGCTGACTTCGCCAACCGGCGCCGCAACGGCGACCGGGTCTTCTTCTCCGCCAACCAGCACATCAATCCGACCAACGTCTGCGTGCTCCGGAACACCTGCGTGTTCTGCTCCTTCGCGCGGACGCCCAAGGAGGACGGCGCCTACACCCGGTCGCTGGACGAGGTGTACGCGGAGGCGGAGCAGGCCCGCGGGGGACCCACCCGGGAGTTCCACATCGTCGGCGGACTCCATCCCAAGCTCAGGCTCAGCTACTACACCGATATGATCCGGGGGCTCAAGGAGCGCCATCCGGACGTGCACATCAAGGCGCTCACCGCGGTCGAGATCGCGCACCTCGCGCGGATCGAGAAGACCGCCGCTCGCGACGTCCTGCTCGCCCTCAAGGAAGCCGGGCTCACGAGCCTCCCCGGCGGGGGCGCGGAAGTGTTCAGCACCGCGGTCCGCGCGACCATCGCCGAGCGGAAGCTCACCGGCCGGGAATGGCTCGAGGTGCACCGCGCCGCCCATGAGCTGGGGATCCCGAGCAACTGCACCATGCTCTACGGCCACGTCGAGACCGCGGCGGACCGGATCGAGCACCTGAGCATGCTGCGCGGTCTTCAGGACGAGACCGGCGGCTTCCTCACGTACATCCCGCTCGCCTATCATCCCGACCACAACGAGCTGGGCGAGGAGTTGGGCCGCGTGGGGACCGCGACCACCGGCTACGAGGATCTGAAGGCCATCGCCGTGGGACGGCTGTTCCTCGACAACATCCCCCACATGAAGACCCATTGGCCGATGGTGACCCCGTTCCTGTCGCAGATCGCGCTGGGCTTCGGCTGCGACGACGTGGAGGGCACCGTCGTGTACGAGCGGATCTACCACGAGGCCGGGGCGATGACCGACATGGGCATGCCTTACCTCGAGCTGGTCCGGCTCATCCGCGGGGCGGGGAAGCGGCCGGTGGAGCGCGACAGCCTCTATCGGCCCGTGCGCGAGACGTTCGACGATCCGCCTCCGGAGGCGCCGGCCCGGCGCGGGGCGAGCCTGCCGGTGGTGCACGCCGCATGAGGCTCGGGCGGATCCCCTGGATCAACTGCTATCCGGTCTACGGCGCGATCGATCGGGCGCTGGTGCCCATGCCCGCCGAGCTGGTGACGGGGACTGCATCGGAGCTCAACGACCTGCTGGCTGCGGGGGAGCTCGACCTGAGCGCGGTCTCCGCCGTCGAGTACGCCCGGAACGCCGCGGCGTACCACCTCCTGCCCGATCTCGCGATCACCTGCGACGGGCCGGTGCACAGCGTGGCCCTGTTCTCCCGGCGCCCGCTGGCCGAGCTGTCGGGCTCAACCGTTCTTCTGACGGCATCCTCCCGGACGTCGGTGCTCCTGCTCGAGCTGCTCTGCCGCCACCGCTGGGGTATCAGCCCGCGGTATGCGACGGTCCGGGCCGAGGCGACTGACCTGACCAGTCTCGCCGGCCTGCCGCATGAGGCGGTGCTGGTGATCGGCGATGCGGCGCTGCTGCTGACGGCCCGGCGGGCATATCCGATCAAGCTGGACCTGGGCGCCGAGTGGCGGGCGTGGACCGGCCTGCCGTTCGTGTTCGCGGTCTGGGCCGCCAGGCGGGAGGCCGCGGCCGGTCCGGTGCGCGCCATTCACGCGCGCCTGCTCGAATCCCGGGCGTGGGGTCTCGCTCACCTCGATGAGCTGGCTGCCGATGCGGCGCGGCGGACAGGGGTGGACGAGCCGACCTGCCGGGCGTATCTCGGCGATCTGGATTACGCTCTGTCGTATCGGCATCTCGCCGGGCTCACCGATTTCTTCCGGCGGCTGGCCCAAGACGGCCTTGTGCCCGATGGGTCACTTTCCTTTATCTCAGCGGCATAAGTGACTGACAATATGAGCGTTGTCGATCGCACTTCGAGCGATTTCAGGGAGTATCTGGAGCTCTACGAGCGGGCCGACCTGCTCGAGCTCGGCTCGCTGGCTGACGCCGAGCGGTGGCGCCTCCATCCGGAGAACGTCGTCACCTACATCATCGACCGGAACATCAACTACACCAACGTCTGCGTCGCGGACTGCCAGTTCTGCGCATTCTACCGCCGGCCCAAGCACCGCGAAGGCTACGTCCTGAGCTTCGAGGAGATCGGCCGGAAGATCGACGAGTGCAAGGCCTTGGGCGGGGTCCAGATCTTGATGCAGGGCGGGCATAATCCCTACATCCCCTTCGAGTGGTATCTCGACCTGATGCGGTACATCAAGCGAAACCACCCGATCCACATTCACGGGTTCTCTCCGTCGGAGGTCGTGTTCTTCAGCGAGCGGTTCGGCCGCTCCGTGCCGGAGGTGATCCGCGAGCTCAAGGCGGCCGGCCTCGACAGCATCCCCGGCGGCGGCGGCGAGATCCTGGTGGACGAGGTGCGCCAGCGCGTCGCCCGGAAGAAGGCCCAGACGGACGAGTGGCTCGGCGTTCAGGAAGAGGCCCACCGGCAAGGCATGAAGACCTCGGTCACGATGATGTACGGCCTGGGCGAGAGTAATGCCGACCGGATCGAGCATCTGTTCCGGGTGCAGGAGGTGCAGGCGCGGACCGGCGGGTTCACCGCGTTCATCTGCTGGCCGCTCCAGCCGGAAGGCACGCCCGGGATGTCGCACTATCGGAAGACCGATGCGGTCACCTACCTCCGCACGCTCGCGATCAGCCGCATCGTGCTGGGCAACGTGCCCAACATCCAGTCGTCCTGGGTCACCATGGGACACAAGGTAGGGCAGGTGGCGCGGCGGTTCGGCGCGAACGACTACGGCAGCCTCATGATGGAGGAGAACGTCGTTTCGGCGGCGGGCACCACCCACCGCACGACGCTCGCCGAGATCGAGCGCCTGATCGGCGACGCCGGCTATCGGCCCCGGCGGCGCCGGCAGGACTACTCCGTGATCGAGGAGCCGGTCGCGGCATGATGGGCGGCGCCGGCCCGTGATCCGCGTCGGCATCGGCTACGACTCCCACCGATTCGTGGCGGGCCGCGCGCTTGTGCTCGGCGGGGTCACCGTGCCGCACGCCTACGGCCTGGCCGGACACTCGGACGCCGACGCCGTCGCCCACGCGCTGACCGACGCGATCCTCGGCGCGGCCGCCGCGGGTAACATCGGCGAGCTGTTCCCCGACACCGATCCCCGCTGGAAGAACGCCGACTCGCTGGAGCTGCTGGGCTCCGCCCACGACGTCGTGCGCGGGCGAGGGCTGGCGTTCCGGCAGGCGGATCTCACGATCATCGCGGAGCAGCCGAAGCTCGGGCCGCATCTGACCGCCATGGCCGAGCGGCTCGCGGGCCGGCTGGGCGTCGCGGCCGGTGACATCAGCGTGAAGGCGAAGACGAACGAAGGCATGGGCTTCATCGGTCGCGGCGAGGGCCTCGCGGTGCTCGCCGTGGCGACCCTGGAGGCGCGCTGATCGAATCGGTCCTGGAATGGCTGTCAGGACTGCCGCCGCTTGCCGTGTACGGGTTCCTCGCGCTCATCGCGGTGGTCGAGAACGTGGTCCCGCCGGTCCCGGCCGACGCGGCTGCGCTCCTCGGCGCGTTCCTCTCGCAGCGCGGCGTCACGTCGTCGCCGGTCGTGTTCCTGGTGGTGTGGCTGGCGAACGTGGCCGGCGCCCTGGGCGTCTACCTGGCGGCGCGCCGCTACGGCCGGCGGCTCTTCGATACGGCGGCCGGGCGGCGTCTGCTCACGCCCGAAGCGATCGGCGCCATCGAGCGGGAGTACCTGCGGTTCGGCCTCGCCGGGATCTTCATCGCGCGGTTTCTCCCGGGCATCCGGGCCGTGGTCCCGCCTTTCGCGGGGATCGTCAACCTGTCGCCGCTCCGGGCCGGCGTGCCGATCGCGCTCGCCTCCGGCATCTGGTACGGCGGCCTCACGATCCTCGGCACAGAGCTCGGCGCCAACTGGGCGCGGATCAGCGCGATCCTGTCGGGCGTGAACCGCACACTTGGCTGGGTGGCGCTGCTGCTCCTGGTGGCGTGGGGCGCCTCGGCCTGGCTCCGGGCCCGGCGCCGGCGGCGGGAGCGGGTCTGGCATGCGGCCACGCGCGCGCTGGGAGAGCCCATGCCCACCGGTGAGCACCCCATCGTGAGCCCCCGCAGCGCCGCGATGCTGGTTCTCGAGCTCGCGTACGCAGACGATGCGCTCACGCCCGACGACCGGGCTCTGATCGAGCAGCACCTCCGCAGCCGGTGGGGACTCGGGCCGGCGGTGGGCAAGGGCTCCCCCGAAGAAGGCCGGCTGACCCAGCTGCGGGATCGGCTGGTCGAGCGCTTTGGCCGGGCTCAGCGGGTGGCGCTGGTCGAGGGGATGTGGCACGCCGCGTTCAGCGACGGCGCCATCGGCGCGCAGGAGGACCGGATGATGCGGCGGGCGGGCCAGCTGCTGGGCTTGTCGCCGGCGGAGCTCGTTGAGGCGCTGCGGCGCTCGCGCGAGAGCGCGGGAGTGGGCGGGTGACCGTGGTCCTGGACCAGATCGAGAGGGCATTCGCCCTCGAGCCCTTCCGCGACTACCTGTCGCTCGAGGCCGGCCACAGCCCGAACACGGTTGAAGCCTACCTGCACGACCTCCACCGGCTGGTCGAATTCGCCGCCTCGAAGGGCGTGCGCGCCCCGCACCGGGTGACCCGCGGTCTGCTGCGGGACTTCGTGTACTTGCTCAAGGACATGGGTCTGAGCCCGGCGACGATCCGCCGGGAAGTGTCGGCCATCCGCACGTACTTCGGGTTCCTCGTCGGCGAAGGCACGATCACCGACGATCCTAGCGATCGCCTCGAGAGCCCGCAGCGCGGACGCCGGCTTCCGGACACCCTGTCGGTCGAAGAAGTCGAGGCGTTGCTGGCGGCCCCGCAGGTCGACGAGCCGCTCGCGTGGCGTGACCGGGCGTTCCTCGAGCTGGCGTACGGCGCCGGGCTCCGGGTCTCGGAGCTCTGCGGTCTCAAGCTCACCGATCTCCTGATGTCGGAGGGGCTGGTCCGGGTCTTCGGCAAAGGAGGGAAGGAGCGGGTCGTCCCGATCGGGCGTGGCGTGATCGGCGCGGTCTCGACCTATCTCCACACTCTGCGCGCGTCCCTCGACCGGGGCAAGTCCGTGCGGCGCGTTCTCCTGAATGCCCGGGGCGAGCCGCTCTCCCGCGTGGGCGCCTGGGGGATCGTGAAGCGCTGCGCCAGGCGCGCGGGGATCACCAAGCGGGTGACCCCGCACACGCTCCGGCACTCCTTCGCGACCCACCTGCTCGAGGGCGGGGCCGACCTCCGGGCCGTGCAGGAGATGCTCGGCCACGCCGACCTCTCGACCACGCAGATTTATACCCACGTGGACCGGGAGTACCTCCGCTCGGTGCACAAGCAGTTCCACCCGCGGGCCTGACGATGTCCCTCGGGCGAGTCGCTGCGCTGGGGCTCGCGTGCGCCGCCCTCGGTTGCGCCCGCTACCTGCCGGCGCCTCTCGACCCCGCGGCGACCGCCGACGCGTACGGCGCCCGGCGGCTCGACGCGCCGGATCTCCGCGCCTGGCTGAGCGCGCACGGGGGAGCCGCGGACACCGGCTGGACCTCGGCGACGCTCGGGCTCGTCGCCCTGTACTATCACCCGGCGGTGTCGCGGGCCCGGGCGACCTGGGAATCCGCCCGGGCCGCCGAGGGGACCGCCGGGGCCCGGCCCCAGCCGGACCTTCAGGGCGAGCTGGGGTACGCCACCTCCAGCGCGGTCTTCGAGTCCCGTTGGCTCGGCGTGTTGAGCGCCGTCTTTACGGTCGAGCTGGGCGGAAAACGGGGGGCCCGTGTGGTTGCGGCGCGGGCCCGGAGCGCGGTCGCGGAGACCGATCTCGAGGACACGGCGTGGCGGACCACGCGTGCGGTAAGGGCCGCCGCGGTGGAGCTGGCCGGCGCGGAGGAGCGGCTGGCCGACGCGTCCCAGGGCTCGGACCGGGTCTCGGCTTTTGCCGCGAGGCTCCGCCGGCGGTATGACGAAGGCACGCTCGCACGCTCGGAGCTTGCGGTGTTCGAGAGCGAGGAGGCCGACATGCGGGCCGGAGCCGCCCGGGAGCGGGCCGGGATGGCAGCGGCGCGGGTGCTCCTCGCCCAGGCGGCCGGGCTCCCGCCCGTGGCGCTGGACGGTGTGCCGATCGCGCCGGAGCCGGTGCCCGTCTGCGTCCCCGAGCGGGGCGACAGCCTGCATGCGCTCGCCCTCCGCCGGCGGCCGGAGGTGGGCCGGGCGCTGGCCGAGTACGCGGTGGCCGAAGGAGACTTGCGGGTCGCGGTCGCGGGATCGTATCCCGACCTGAGCCTCGGTCCCGGGTACACCTGGGACCAGGGGATCGGGCGCTGGTCGCTGCTGTTCGGGCTCCCGCGGCTGCCCCTCAACGGCAACCGGGGACCGATCGCGGAGGCCGTAGCCCGACGGCGCGAGGCGGCGGCCCGGTTCGCCGAGCGGCAGCAGGCCGTACTGGCAGATGTGAGCGGTGCGATGGCGGGGTGCCGCGTCGCGGAAGCTGACGCCGCGGGCGCCGATTCGCTGCGGCGGGCAACCGAGCGCCGCGCGGAGCTCGCGCGCGCGGCGTACGAGCGAGGTGAGATCGGCGCCATCGAGCTCGAGCCGGCCGAGCTCGCGGAGACCCGGGCGCTGCGTGACCTTCACTCGGCTGAACAGCGCCTCGCATCGGCGGCGCTCGCGCTGGAGACCGCGACGGGCGCCTGGCCGCCGGGCACCGTACAGTGGCCCGATCCACGCGAGCCGATCGGATCGGAGGAGGGGGCGCGCTGATGCGGTGGATCGTGCGAATCGTCGGGATCGTGCTCGTCGTCGCCGTCGCGGTCGTGTTGGTGCAGACGTATCGCGCCCACCAGGCTCGCCTGGCGGCCCAGGCGAGCCGGGCGCAACCCGTGGTCGCCCCCACCCGTGTGAAGCGCGTGGGCGGCGAGGCGATGGTCGTGCTGAACAGCGCCGATCTTGATCGGCTGGGGCTCCGCACCGCGGTGCTCCAAGCCAGCACGACGGCGCCAATGCGGCGCTTGACCGGCGAGGCGGTCGCCGAACCCGACCGCGTGACCGCCGTGCGGGCTCCGATCGCGGGCCGGCTAGCCCTCCCCGACGGCGCGCGCTGGCCGGCGTTCGGCGACCGGGTGGCGGGCGGGACCTCGATTGCCCAGGTCTCGGACGCAAAGCCGCTCGTCGTCCCGCGGGGTGGCATGGTCACCCAAGTCGGCGCGCAGCCCGGCGAGATGGTCCAGCCGGG
>Ga0207646_10004897_pt1 | contig 14337 bp, 11 predicted proteins | sample KBSK5502metaG_FD_184343 | JGI IMG/M metagenome (GOLD analysis project Ga0207646, IMG submission 184343) | Corn, switchgrass and miscanthus rhizosphere microbial communities from Kellogg Biological Station, Michigan, USA - KBS K5-50-2 metaG... | ecosystem: Host-associated > Plants > Roots >... | reverse complement strand
TGTCGGCCCGCAGTCTTGTCTGCTCGGCACAAGAGCCGCTGATCCTTGCAGGATCTTCGGAAACGTGCTGATTTCAGCAAGAACCCCTCGCGATTCATCCGAGGGAGTCTCAGTTTTCCTCTCTTATTAAGGTCACGATACGCGAAACCATCTTCGGTGTAGAGTGTTTGTACTGGCATCTGCTTTTCTCTCCTTTTTGGTACGGACGCGTCTTAGTTCACAGCACGTATCGGGCGCACACAAAGGGCGCCAATCACGACACATTTTCCACATTGGGCAGGACGCGCGTCATCAGCGCCTGGTCAACTGCCAGGTACAGGCCGCAGGATGACTACCGCCGTCGCGATCGGCAGATCGGGGTTGGTCTGACCCAGCTTGATGTAGTCGCTGAGAATGTAGAACTGGTATCCCTGCCATAACCCCAGACCCAGGATGATCCCGAAGCGTCCGGCACAGGCCCACCAGTAGTCGGCCGAGCGCGGTAGATCCAACTTCTTTGCTCCTGTGACCCGGGTTGCGGCTCTGGCCTCTGCCTGCTGTGCGATGGCCTGCCTCAGGCAGGCCGCCTCCCGGGCGGTCAGTGCATAGAGCACACCAAGGACCAGCGCCAGTACCGCAAGCGCGAGCCAGCCACCCACAAGAGAACCGGTCAACCCACTGAGAGCCACACCGACGAACGTGCCCAGGTAGGGCGCGCTATCCTTGACCTGGCGCCGACTCCACTGGCGGCACGACGAAGGTATTGAACGAGTCGGCTGGGAGCGTAGGCGCGATGATCCTGCCGCCGATCATCAGGCGAACCGGCAGCTCTTCTCTGAGGTCATTCTGCATGACGACCACGAGACTCCCATCCGGGTTGGCGAAGGCGAGCTGGTTTTCGTAGCCGTTGTAGCTGGAAGTCTCAAGTACCCGCGCGCCCGGCCTGACGAAATGGCTCACATGCTTCATCAGGTAGTACTCGTGGTTGTAGACGAACGTCTTTGCTGTGGTGTCCACCGTCACCAGCGAATTCTGCGCCCACCCCCAACTGCTCAGCCCACCCTGCTGCACGGACAGGTTCCAGTACAGGTACGCGCTCGCGCCGTTCCCCAGGTAGTGCTTCATCTGCGACCAGGCGTACCGACAATACCGCCAGTCGTTTCGGCCGTCCCCGCACTCCTGCTCGGTCTGGTAGAGCCTGAGATCCGGGTGGAGGCGGTGGATGACGGCAATGGCCCGCTTCCCCGCCCACTGAACCCCCGCGCCCTTGATGTATTTGCCCGCCTCGGGGTCGCTCAGGCTCACCTCGATGAGCCGGTCATCGGGCCGCTCCAGCGTCCCAACGAAGACCTCCACCCCGCGCTGGGCCATCTCGGGGCCCAGGTAGGCGATGAAACGCGCGAGGCCCTCGGGGGTCCAGGTGCAACTGGGAAACACCTGCGGGGAGTTGAACTCGTTCTGCGGCATGACCATCCCGATGGTGATGCCCTGCTTGCGGTACTCGTCCACAAAGCGGCCGAAATAGGAGGCGTAGGCGCGCAAATAGCGTTCCTCCTGGATAAACATGTCGGTCCCCTCTTTGCCGACCTGGTCAGGCTGCAGACCGTTGCTCACGGTCTGCAACCCGGGTACAGGCATCGCTGCCGCGTAGTGCTTGTTGGTCTTCATCCAGGTCGGCGGGCTCCATGGCGACGCCCAGAGCCTCAAGTTGGGCTGATGCGCGAGCGCGCTCCTGATAAACGGGACGAGCGTCTGGAGGTCGTTGGCAATGCTGAAGTGCTCAAGGGCGAAATCACCCGGCACCTCATCGTACGAGTACCAGACGCGCGAGAGATCGTTGGCGCCGATCGGCATGCGGCAGAGGGTGAAGTTGGCGCCCACTCCTGGGGCGAACAGCTCGCGGAGGATGCCCTCCCGCGCCTCTGCGTCGAGGGCGGCGAGCGACGTCCAGCCGAGCTCGTTGAAGGTGGCGCCGAACCCCTCGATCACCTGCCGCGGGCTCTCCGTCCGCACTATCACGTTCGGTACGCTGAAGCCTGTCTCTACCGCGAGCCCCTTGCGCATGAGCCATGGCGCCGTCTGGGTGGTGATGACCCACGTTACGTCCGTCGCCGCAGTGAGATGGTGTGAATACATAAAAGTTCTCCTTCCTGGTTGTCTATACTGTCATGCACTACAGTTCGGCGCCGCTGCCGCGGATGGCCCGCTCTTCCAGCGACCGGGCGGCGACGATTCGAGCGTTGTGATTCTGCGCGATGATCGGGCCGAGGGCCTGCCCAAGGTTGGTCGCTATGTTCGCTACGCCCAGGTCGCGGCCGGCGGCGTTCTCATCAGGCAGCACATCGATGAAGAGCGCCTGGTCGACGTGCTCGTCGATGCCGAAGGCGAGCGCGGCAAGGCTGGTCCCCGTCCAGCTGACTAGCATCCTTCCTCTGCAAGGCCATCAGGTTGATCCGCGCGGGATCAGCTGCGGCATGAGTGGTCGAGAGAGTTCTTCGGGAAGTGGTTGACCCCTGTGCCAACGTACGAGCATTTCGATGGCACGCTGTGCGAGCGTGATTGTGTCAAAGCGAATGGTCGTCAGGGTTGGCCGCACCCATGCACTAAAGGAGAGATCATCCGTGCCTACTACAGCCACATCTCGTGGCACCTGGATCCTCCGATCAGTCAGCGCTCCCAACAAGAGCAGAGCGTACTCGTCGTTAAAGGCATAGATGCCGCTGGGACGATCTGCTCCTGTGAAAGAGGTCTCGACCAGCGAGTGGGCGGCGACGAGGTCGAACTGAAGCGGCAAGATGTCAAGACACACTCCCGGCATCCCAGCGATGGTGGCGCGCATGCCTTCCAGTCGTTGCTGAAATCCATAGTCGTCCAACGGATCGGCAGGTTGCACCAATCCCAGATGACGGTGGCCGCGTTCAAGGAGGTGCTGGGCGGCCAAGCATCCGAGTTGTCTGGTCGGTAAAAGAATGGTACGTGCATAGTCGAGTGGTTTGACCGAGTACAGCACAATATTGTCGACCCCCATGCGCTCTGCCAACGCGATGTGTTGTGCCGTCATACTGCTTGCCGTGGCGAAAATACCTATCGGGCGGCGGGCAAAGATCTTCAGGAGATGGGAATGCAGCTGTTCAGCAGAGAAACCGTAGCTAAAGTACACCACAGGAGCATATCCATGAAGAAAGGCGTGCTGATGCACAGAGACAAACAGTTCCGTGCGATGGATCGTGAGGGGAAGATCGACGATGATACAAATCTCGTCGCTCTGCCCTTTACGCAAAGCCCGTGCTGAACTGTGTGTGCTATAGCCCAGTTCCTGCACTGCCTGCAATACTTTTGCACGGGTCTCTTCGCTCACATGTGTGCTGCGTACTCCTGCTTCGTTGAGTACATAGGAAACCGCGGTCCGTGATACGCCTGCTCGCCGGGCGACATCCACACTGGTGTAGGTGGTTCGAGCAGGAGTGGGGTGCTGGTGTTTGTCTGTCATAAAACCCTTTCCGGGGGACGACATTCCCCCATGTCTTCTTGGGCATGATTCGAAGTGCTCAGCCGTCAAGAACAATAGTGTTGAAAGAGCGTGCGTCCAAACGAAGGAAGAAACGCTCGCTTGCCACATCAATGACGACTTCAGCTTGTTCGCTGAAGGGATTTGCACAGACCACCACTGTTGATCGGTCGGGAGTTTGGAATGCGAGCGCATTCCCACTCCATGGTCCTTGCAGGTCAAGGCGGACTGAGCCGGGAGCCACGAAATGTGCGAGGTGCTTCATGACGTAGAATTCCGGATTGTAGGTCACCGTCTGCTGGGTCGTGTCGACGGTGACCATGCTGTTTTGAGTCCAGCTCCAGGTGCTGCGCCCGCCGGGGGGTAGTACCATGTTCCAGTAGACGTATCCATTCGCACCGTTGCTCAGGTAGTGATGCAGTAGGGTTTTTTGACAGTTGACGCCTCCCCTAAACAATGTTATACTGAACTCAACTTTAATGCGTCGATGAACGCATCTATCGCTTGTTTTGAGCGATAAACCTTTCTCGTATACCGGGAAAGGTGCGGTGCTGCTGTTGCCACCGCCGGGCCAGTAATGGCTTGCCTGCTTGCAGGAGAATAGACCTTCTATAGTCATGCCTTCTGGTATGTTTCGATAGTTGTCTATTTCAGCAACGGTGAACACATAGTGAGCGTAATCCCAGGTGTTGGTCCCATCGCCGCACTCGCTCTCGGTCTGCAGGAGCCGAAGAGCGGGCCAGCTCTGATGCGTCCGCTGCACCGCTCCTTTGCCCGCCCATTGATACCCTACCCCAGACACAAAGGCCCGGGCATGCGGATCAACCAAAATCGTGTGCGCCCAAGCGTCATAGTCAGGACGTTCGAACGTCCCAGCCCAGATCTCGCAGGCCACGCCAGTCTGACGAAAGCGTGGTCCCAGGTAATCGCGGATGAAGTCCCGCATTTTCGCCCCTGTCCAGATGCACGAGGGAAACTTCTGGTCCGAGTCGGGCTCATTCTGGATGTGAAGCTGATGGACCGGGAGTCCCTCCGCTTGATACGCCTGCACGAATCTGAGCAGATACAGCGCGTATGCCTTAAGAATCTCCGGCTCCCACCGCAACACTCCATAGTTGTAGACGCGCGGCTGCTTCATCCACGTTGGCGGACTCCACGGTGAAGCAAACAGGCGTAAGTCCGGCTGTATTGACATGGCAGCGCGTATATACGGGATGAGATAGCGATGGTCACGGGCGATAGAAAAATGTTCCATCGCCAGGTCGCCATCGCACTCATTGTGGCTATACCACTCCAGGGCGTAATCATTTGCGCCGATCGGGACGCGGCACAGGCGATAGCCACATCCGCTGGCTGGATCGAAGAGGTCACGAAGTATTTGAGTCCGCCGATCTTCGGACAGCGCTTCAAGCACCCGCCAGCCGATCTCGTTGAAACAGCCGCCGAAGCCGTCGATAGTCTGCTGGCGGTGGTGGGTGACTGAGAGTTGGGTCGATGCCTCGGTTGGCTGCGGCACTTTCCCGCACCACGTTGCGGTTGATGAGGTAGCTATCCATTTCATGCGCATTCTCTCTCGGATTTCAACATCGATTGTAGTGTATAGTGGTCCCCTCTGTTAGGTTCTTTTCGTCTTCCAAATTCAGCCACTGCAACTCCTCTCGCGTGAGCGTGATCTCCAGGGCCTGGACAGAGGTGCGCGTCTCCTCCTGCGTCCGTGGCCCAATGAGGGCGAAGGTCGGGAAGGGCTGGCAGAGCACATAGGCCAGGGCAATTGTGTTGGCTGACACACCCTTCTGTTTCCCCAGCGCACTGGCCCGTGCCAGCCGCTCAAAGTTTCCGGTGTTGTACCAGACGCGTACCATCTCAGCGTCGGAGTAGTTATCCGGAGCGGCGCGTCCTGTGAAAAAGCCTTGCGCCTGTGAGGACCAGGCCAACAACGGCAACTGTTGTTCCTTGTACCAGTCTTTCCCTTCTATCGTTGCCGAGATGGCTCCTGGCCAGGGAGGCTCGTTCATGACGGCCAGGCTGAAGTTGGAGCTGCTGGCAACAAATGGAACAAGTCCATGCGCGTATGCGTAGTCGAGGGCCTCCTGAATACGCTGGTGCGACCAGTTCGACCCGCCGAACGCACGAATGCGACCAGCTTTGTAGTGCTCGTTGAGGCATGTGACGATTTCATCGACAGGAACGGTTGGATCATCGCGGTGCAGGAGATAGAGATCGATGTAGTCCGTCCCCAACCGCTGTAGACTCTCCTCTAAATCGCTAGCGATGGCAGCAGGGTTGACACGCGGCCCATGCGCGTCGTGGTGTGCCCCCTTGCCAATGATGACGATCTCGGCACGGTTCCCACGTAGCCGCATCCACTCTCCAACAGCACGCTCAGAGTCGCCTTGACCATAGACATGTGCGGTATCGAGTGTGTTTCCACCCAGCGAGACAAAGTAGTCAAGCATAGCACAGGTCAAGGGCATGTCGCCAGGCGAGTAGATCATGGTGCCCATAATGAGCCGTGAGATTGGCTTCTCTAAGTCGGCGATAGATCCATATTTCATGCGAAAAGATTCATCTTTCTTTCTTCAGCCATTAACGCGTGCCTAGAATGATCTCGACTGTAAGCTGATCGAGCTTCTCATACTGGAAGCCGCGCGCGGCTTTCGTCTCGATGTCAAAGGTTGCCTCTTTCAATGTGCGAGCCGTCTGGGTGCTATACCCGCTGAGCAGTCCACCGTAGGTCTGATCGCCACCGTGAATTTCCTTCAAGAGCCCCTGAATTTCCGGGTCGGCATTGAAGCGCCTGGCCTTCTCCTTGAACATGTTGTAGGTGCGCATGCAGCCCAGAGCGAAATCCCAGACGCCCTGTTCGTCTTCAGTGCGGTGCGCGTGCGCATCGAAGTGGCGCGGCCCGCTGTAGCCCTTCTCTTCCAGCAGTTTGACCAGGAAGAACATCGACTTGAGATTCTCGCTGCCGAAGCGGAAATCCTGGTCATAGCGTGGCCCTTTCTGATCATTGAGGTCAATATGGAAGAGCTTGCCTGCTTCAAGGACCTGCGCCACGCCATGCACAAAGTTGAGCCCTGACATCAGCTCGTGTGCCACTTCTGGATTGAGCCCGACCATCTCAGGGTGGTCAAGCGTATAGATGAAGCCGAGCATATGCCCAATGGTGGGGAGATAGATATCGGAGCGTGGCTCATTCGGCTTCGGCTCTAGAGCAAAGCGCATCTGGTAGCCGTTCTCCAGCACATACTGGCACAGGAAGTTGATCGCCTCGCGCATACGCTTGACAGCGACAACGGGGTCCTTCCCGGCCTCTGTCTCAGTGCCTTCCCGCCCACCCCAGAAGACATAGGTGGTTGCGCCCAGTTCAGCACCCAGGTCGATCGCTTTCATCGTCTTTTGCAGGGCGAAAGCACGTACTGCCGGATCGTTCGAGGTGAAAGCTCCATCCTTGAAAATTGGGTGATAGAAGAGATTCGTGGTTGCCATCGGCACGACCATGCCATAATCGGAGAGTGCCTGTTTGAACTCGCGCACAATGCGGTCGCGCTCAGCGGGGGTAGCATCGAAGGGGACCAGGTCGTTATCGTGCAGATTGACGCCCCAGGCACCCAGTTCCGAGAGCTTCTTCACAATGTAGACCGGATCAAGCAATGGCCGGACGAAATCGCCGAAGGGATCGCGTCCCCGGTTGCCGACAGTCCAGAGTCCAAAGCTAAATTTATCCTCTTTCCTGGGTGCGTACTCGTCGCTGGTTCCCTCGGATGCTACGTTCTGTGGTACTGATGTCGTCATGAGCTTCTCCTTTATGCAACCCCCACCTGTGTAGCTACGATCTCCCGCTGCCGGTACTCCGCGACCTGACCGTCGAGGGTCACGGTCTTTTTGGCCCGGATGTCGACCGAGGAAGCCCCGATGCTGAAGGTGAAGGCCCCCGGCTCAGTCACGAAACGCATAGATGGATCGTAGAAAGCGAGCCGGGACGGATGTACGGTAAAGCTGACCCTGCGTGCCTGTCCGGGTGGGAGGAAGAGGCGGGCAAACCCCAGCAGCATACGGCTGGGACGGGCGACCGAGGCCACTTCGTCGCGACAGTAGAGCTGCACCACCTCGGAACCTGCCCGCTCTCCGCTGTTGCACACCTCGATGGAGACCCCGACTGGTTCAGCCGTACTTGTCGCCTGTATGGTCAAGTCTCTGTAGGCAAAGCTGGTGTAGCTCAAGCCATGCCCAAAGGTAAACAGCGGACTGGTCGGTGAGTCGATATAATCGCCGAAGAACATTGCCCGATCACCTCCCACACGATGTCCAACGTGGTTGGGGACCTGGCCAACTGAGCGCGGCAGGCTCACCGGCAGGCGACCGCTCGGATTCACCTGGCCGGTCAAGACATCGGCCAGACCATTGCCCCCTTCTTCTCCTGGCGGAAACACCTGCAGCAGCGCGTTGGTTCGCCCAGCGACGGAAGCCAGCGTGTGGACGCGTCCACTGAGCACGACCACCACCAGGGGTGTCCCCGTCTCGGCAATCGCCTCGACCAATTCCTGCTGCACGCCGGTGAGATCGAGGTTGGTCGCGTCGTTGCCCTCTCCGACCGTGACCGGTCGCAAGAGGCCACTGCGGCCGGCGACCACGATCACGGCTACGTCGGCATGCTGCGCCACCTGTATGGCTTCAGCAAAACCAGAGCGGTCATCGCCCAGCACCTCACAGCCTTTGGCATAGCGGACCTCGACGTCCTTGCCTAAAGCCGTACTCAGGCCCGCAAGAGGGGTCACGTGTGGGGTGAAATATGGACCGGGTGCGTAACTTCCAGCAGCCTGTGGAACGAGGAGCTCCTCGGCCTCGATATGCGTAGGGGCCGCATAGATGAGTTCCTGATGAGCGGGATAGTGGTAATCACCTTGCAGCAGCCGTTCGTCGTCGGCCCCAGGTCCAATGACCGCAACGCGCTTGACGGTGGGAGCAAGTGGCAGAACCCCGTCGTTGCTCAGCAGGACGGTCGATTCGGCGACGGCCTGACGAGCCAGCGCACGCTGCTGGGGGGTCTGGAAGACCGCGTTGGCGGCTGCTGCGTCCACGTAGGGGTGCTCGAAGAGCCCAAGCTGGAATTTGAGGCGCAACACGCGCCGAACAGCGGTGTCAACGACTTCGAGTGGCACCCGTCCTGCCTCAATCTCGGCTTTCAGCGGCGCTCCATAGCAGTCAACGGCAGGCAGTTCCATATCGAGCCCAGCCAGCAGGGCGAGCCGAGCCGCTTCCCCTGGGGTGGCTGCGACACGATGGTACTCCATGAGCATCGAGATGGAAGCATAATCCGCGACGACCAGGCCAGCGAATCCCAGTTCCTCACGCAGCAACTCGGTCAAGATAGCGCGGCTGCCGGCACAGGGCAGGCCATCGACGGAGGCGTAGGAGTTCATGATCGTGGCCAGTCCGGCATGACGGATCACGGCGGCGAAAGGCTCGGCGTAGACCTCACGCAGTTCGCGTGGCCCCAGGTGAACGGGACCCCAGTTGCGTCCACCTTCCGACATGGCGTAGCCAAGGAAATGCTTGGCTGTGACGGCAACTCCGTTCCGCAGGTCATCGCTCTGTAAGCCCTGGACGTAGGCAATCCCGATCGTCCCGGTGAGCACAGGGTCCTCGCCGTAGGTTTCCTCTACCCGTCCCCAACGTGGGTCACGGGCGATATCGAGGACCGGAGCGAGCGCGTGCCGGGCTCCCACGGCCTTCATCTGAGTACGGATGACCCCGGCCACCTGCTTGACCAGGACCGGGTTCCAGGTGGCAGCGAGTCCAAGGCCCTGGGGGAAAACGGTCGCATCCCGGTGGCAAAACCCACCCGTGGATTCCTCGTGGACGATGACCGGAATGCCCAGCCGGGTCCGTTCGACAGCCACCTGCTGGATAGCATTCATGAGCGTTGCACTCTCCTGTGGATGCAGACCGGTCGAGGCGCCAATGCGCGTTACCTCCCCAATGCCGTGCGGCATCTTCTCGGCAACGATATTGGGGTCGAAGGTACCCGTACTCACAAAAGCGGTGCTCCACAGGCAGCCGAGCTGGGCCAGCTTCTCATCGAGCGTCATGAGAGCGAGCAAGTTCTCGACCCGCTCCTCAACGGAGGCGTGAGGGTCGCGATAGAGCGGTGTGGACAAATGTGTACTCCTTTTCCTCTCTTCAAGTATTGGCTGCTCCTGCACCGCCCCCTCCGGGGCGGTGAGAGCGAGCGAGACGTTGGGCTGATCCTGGACGACGCTCTGGCGGTCAGGCAAGCACCTCCCGTGTTCCACGCGGAGAGAGGCGCTCGCCTCGACGCGCTCGCCTCTGCTCTCTGGACGAGCAGCCAACAGGGGAGACAGCAAGCCAGCGAACTCCTAGCCTGCTAGGAGGTGACACTAAAACCTTGCTTTTGCAGATAGGTGACCGTACTCTGTTGCACGGCATTGAGCCCATCGCTCAGGGTGCCCCGGCCAATGACAGCGTTGGCGAATTGGTCACCAATGTCATTGTAGACCTGTTCCATCGATGGCCCCCACTGGAAATTGACATTGATATGGGCAGACGTATCCTTGAACACCTGGCCGATGGCTTGATTGCCAAAGAACGCCTGGGTGCCGCTTACCAGAGGTGAATTCAATGCTGGCTGATAGGCGGGATAAAGGTTATTTCCCTTAATCATCTCATCCAGACTCGGCTGATTGCTATTGAGCCAGATAGCGAACTCGGTAGCCTCCTTGGGATGCTTCGTCGTCTTGAAGACGACGGTCGTAGAGCCACCCCAGTTGCCATAAACGGTTTGACCCGCCTGCCACTGCGGCATAGGTGCGACGCGCCACTTACCAGAGGTCTGCGGAGCATTTTGCTCGAGGGTACCAGCACCCCAGACTCCCGAGAACCAGGAGGCGACGCCACCGGTCTGTAGGTCGTGGTACCAGCCAGTGGTGAAGTCCGGATCAGTCTTGACCAGCTTCTTATTGATCAAATCTTGCCAGTAAGAAGCCACCTGTTGGGCTTGCGGGTTATTGATGGCGACTTTCCAGGATTGGCCACTGATGGTGAATAACTGCCCGCCTGCCTGCCACACCAGCCCGGTGAACCAGCCGGGTTGCCTTGGGGGGAAGTCGGTGATGTAGACATTGGGATCGGCGGCATGCAGCTTGGCCGCCGCATCAGCGTACTGCGCCCAGGTGGTAGGCACTGAGATATTATACTTCTTGAAGATGTCCTCCCGGTAGAACAGACCCATGGGGCCACTATCTTGCGGAATCGCATAGACCGCATTGCCGAGGGTCACCTGCTTCCAGGTCCAGGGTACAAACTGATCCTTCACGTCGTTGGCCCCGTATTGGGACATGTCGACGAGCGAACCGGTCGTCTCAAAGGACGGCAAGAGCTGGAACTCAACCTGGGCCAGATCGGGCTCATTGTTGGCCTTGATGGCCGTATACAACTTGTTGTATTCGGTCGGACCTGACCCAACATTAGCCAGCTTGACCTGGATGTTGGGATGGCTACTGTTCCAGAGCGCCACCGACTTATCGATTCCGGTCACCCAGGACCAGATGGTCAAGTTCACCGGTCCACTTGAGGTACTGCTGCTGCTTGAACTGGAGCCACCCCCACAGGCAGCAAGGGAAATCATGAGCACCAGCGCGAGGCCGACGAAGGCAGGCTGGAGCGCAAAGCGACGTATCCAGCGAAAAGAGGAGATAATGTGCATTGCTTGATGCCTCCTTTTGTGTGTGAATACTAGAAATTAAAAATAACTTACTGGGTCTGATCTACAAAAGTCTACCTACGATGGTGAGGCCTCAGAAGGGCTACAGCAGTATGAATCCAAACATTTGGAGATAAATATTCCGTCACCTCCGATTCTCTCAAGCCATTGCCTGTCATGTACGATTCAAAAAGGCCCGAACCGCAGTCATCGTTTCATCATAGCGGTCACGGTGGATGTTGTGACCGGCACCACTGATGTGTAGCACCTCACCGTGCTTCCACAGTTGTGCCGCTTCCTGAGCAATCTCAGGTGTGACAATCACATGCAGCTCAGGATCGCCGGTAATGAGCAGGATGGGGCACTCAATGCGTGAAATGACCTCGCGCCATGGAGCAGCGTTAGCAACTGCTGCCAATGCAGGCTCCAAGGTATCGATATTCAGCTCAGCTTTGGAGTCAGCCCAGGGGATGATTTCCTCTTTGGCCCAATTGGGATTCAGGGCGAAGCCCCTGGCGATGCGCTCCTCACGTGGGAGTGCTCTGAGTTCGAAGAGCCATTGCCACCCGTACTGCTCTTGTCGCTCCCCACCTGTCTGAAAAAACTCCTTGTCCGGAGCTGTTTGAAACAGTGGCTGGTCCTTCAGAGGCGGGTCTTCCAGCACGACGGCTCGGACCAGATCGGGATACGCTGCAGCAAGTGTTGCGGCCGTGATGGCCCCCATCGAATGTCCCCACACATAGGGCTTTTCCAAACCCAACGCTCGAATGACTGCTGCCGCATCCTCGGCCAGCAGTGCAATCGAGAAATCTGCCGAGGTACCAGAGTGACCATGACCGCGTGCATCGGTCATGATCACGTCGTAGCTGCCTTCCAGGTCAGCAGCCACACGCGGCCAGCACTGGCCACTATCCGTCATCCCGTGCAACAGGAGGATGGACGGCTTCTTGTCGTCGCCAGTGCGGTAATAATGAATAGTAATACCATTGGCCTGCATATTACCTTCAGACAATGCTGTCATTTCGTACTCCTCTTTTTCCTTGCATGTATTTCCGGCTTGCCACAGGTAGCAGAAGACGGCTCAGAAGCCGTGTGCCTGCGCGACTCGTCCCAGCCAGCCGGCACTTGGCTTGACCGTACGCGCCTGTGTTTGTCGATCGACCGCAATGAGGCCCATATTCAGGCGATAGCCCGAGATCCACTCGAAGCTGTCTAGAGCCGACCAGTAAGTGTAGCCGCGCACGTCGATCCCATCGCGGAGGCAGCTAGCGACGCCGTGCAGCGCGCGCTCGACATAGGCGATCCGCCGCGTGTCGTCAATGGTGGCGACGCCGTTTTCTGTCACGAAGACGGGTCGGCCCGTGACCGCACTGGTGTGCCGGATCGTCGCTTCGAGCGCCTCCGGCCAAAACTCGTCTCCCCCCTGCGTACGCTCCACGCCCGCTTCTGGTCCCAGTGGGCCATCTGGACCAAAGCGCTGGCGGTTGTACGTCTGCACACCAATAAAATCGTCACCTCGGGTCGCTTCAAGGTAGACATCTTGTAACTCCCGGCGCATCCGTGCAGCCATCTTCTCGCCGCCGGGTCCCGCCTGGATATCCTGCATCGCCATCGTGAGACCAACCTCACATCTCCCAGGCCATGCCTTGATGACCTCCACCGCACGCCGATGCGCCGCCAGGATCGTCGCACGGCCTCGCTCAGCATCGGCGTACATAAACGGGGTGAAGTGCGAGGCATCGCTGCCGACAGCATGTGCGGCAGCCTCAAACCACGGCTCTGTGCGAGCAGAGCCCATCACTCCTATCGACTTGATGAGCGGGCCTATGTTGACCTCGTTGAGCGTGCCTGCGAGCGGAATCAGGTCACCCAGGTGTGCAACCGCCCGCTCACAGAAGCGGGCAAACTTCTCCGGTGTGTCCTGTGCCTCCCACCCGCCAGACGCGGCTAACCAGCGCGGCGAGGTGAAATGGTGAAACGTGACCATGGGGGTGATCCCGTGCTCGTGGCAGGTTGCCAGCATGCGCCGGTAATGGTCAAGCTGGGCCAGGGAGAATTCCCCCTCTTCTGGCTCAATGCGCGACCACTCCAAGGAGAAGCGGTAGAGGGTGAAGCCCAGCTCCGCGAATAGGCCGATATCCTCGCGATAGCGGTGATAGTGGTCGCAGGCGTCGCCCGATGACTCGACATAGGGATTGTCAGGCACGTGCTCCAGCACCCAGTTGTCGTTGTAGACGTTGCCACCTTCCACTTGGTGCGCTGCACTTGCGATACCCCAGAAAAATGCTGGGGGAAAAGTGACCTCCATCGTGTATGTCCCTTTCAATTCAATGTGCGATGCTATTGGCCTGAACAGAGCCATCTTTTTCGGTGCCAAACCGGCTCGTTGCCGTCAGCGTGAATGCGGCATTGGCTCGGATATCCTGTGACGAGGCACCAACGAGCACCTCGAACTCCCCGGCTTCGGCGACCCACTCGTGTGCCAGGTCATCGTAGTAAGCCAGCGCATCACGTGCGATGGAGAGCGTCACCATCTTGCGCTCACCGGGCTCCAACTGCACCTTAGCGAAGGCTTTGAGTTCTTTTTCCGGTCGCTGCAAGCGAGCTTGCTGATCGCGAACGTACAACTGCACCACTTCTTTGCCCGGGCGCTGCCCGGTGTTAGTGATCTCGACCGACACCTGCAATGTGCCGTCCGGGCTGATTTCCTGAGCGCTCAATGAGAGCGGACCGTAGTCGAAGGTCGTGTAGGAGAGGCCGAAGCCAAAGGGGAACAACGGTGCGATCTTTTTCTTGTCGTAGTAGCGATAGCCAACGAACAATCCCTCACCGTAGTAGACCTTACCGTTTTCACCCGGAAAGTTGAGGTAGGCCGGGTTATCCTCCAGGCGCACCGGGAAGGTCTGGGGAAGTTTTCCTGACGGATTGGTGTCGCCAAAGAGGACATCGACGATGGCGTTGCCACATTCCTGGCCGGGATACCACGCCTGTACCACCGCCGCCACCTGGTCAAGCCAGGGCATGGTGATGGGAGAGCCCGTGTTGAGCACCACAATGGTGCGCGGATTGGCTGCCGCTACCTGCTCAACGAGCGCATCCTGCTTGCCAGGCAAGTCCATATTTGGCC
>Ga0207646_10004896_pt1 | contig 14338 bp, 18 predicted proteins | sample KBSK5502metaG_FD_184343 | JGI IMG/M metagenome (GOLD analysis project Ga0207646, IMG submission 184343) | Corn, switchgrass and miscanthus rhizosphere microbial communities from Kellogg Biological Station, Michigan, USA - KBS K5-50-2 metaG... | ecosystem: Host-associated > Plants > Roots >... | reverse complement strand
TACGCCGGGACTCAACGAGCTGCTCGCCTCCTCCGAGACAGGGCAGCAGCGAGCGAAGATGATCGCCGCCACTGTGCCACTCGGTCGCCTCGGTCGACCGGACGAGATCGCGAAGGCCGTGGCGTTTCTCGCCTCCGACGACAGCAGCTACGTCACGGGAATCGAGCTGTTCGTGGATGGCGGAGTCGCACAAGTGTAGGAGGAGTGAGGAGACGACACCATGACCGTCGCCAAGATCCACGTCCTCGAAGGACGATATGACGAGCCTCGTCTCGGCCGGGTCTCGAACGCGGTTCAACAAGGCCTGATCAGCGCGTTGGGGATACCGCCGGACGATTTCTTTCACCTTGAACGACGCCGTCGTCACGGCCGCGAAGATCTCCCCTGACGATCTTCTGATCACGCTCTACGAGACGCCGGGCGAGACATGTCGTTCGGGCGCGACCTCGCCCAACGCGCCCACATCTCGGACAAGGAAAGGGTGGAGGCATCGACATGACAGCATCGCGTGGGCAACAGATTGTTTCCTCTTATGTGAGATACTGCCGCGCGAAGGCATCCCAGCACGGGCCGCTTTCGGTTCGATTAGGGCATGGTAACTGTAGCAAAACCCAGAGGAGGACCGTCATGCCTGTATATATGGTGGAGCGTGAGCTAAAGGGCATCACGATGGATCAGTTGGCGGCAGCCCAGAAGACGGCGATCCAGACAAGCAAGGAGATGACGGAACAAGGCAAGAACGTACGTTACCTTCGTAGCACATTCGTGCCGGGTGAAGCACGGTGCATGTGTCTGTTCGAGGCGCCGACCGACAACAACGTTCGTGAATTGAACGATCGTGCCAAGATTCCCTATACGCGCGTGGTGGAAGCACTCGACCTCCCTAGCCCAGAACTCGCTGTGCGCTGAGGCCCATCGCGAACAGCAGGTGTGCTCACTTAACGTTAATCGTTCCTATGCGCCTCCACTCTCAAACCTGTCCTGTCACTTGCTGGATGGGTCGAGAGCAAGCGGTTGCTCCGCGAAAGCGCCCGATCCTATCGGAAATCAACGGACCCCAAAAATCCCGGTCAGGTACGCTAGAGGCGGAGTGCACGCATTTCACCTGTGCGTCCGACAGCATCAGTCATTGCAGGCGCAGGCAGCTTCCTCCTCACCTCGGCCGAGGCCTTGCTCGCCGAGAATCCGCTCTGCTTCTTCGAAGTAGAGAACGCCGATGAGTCGGCCGTCGGAGTCAGTGACCAGAATGCTGTCGACGTGCCGCGACCGCAGCCGCGGAACGACGCTCTCCAGTCTCTCATGGGGGCGGATGGTCGTCGGGCCTGCCTCCATCACCTCCTCCGCGCTGGCGTCCGCGTTCGCCATTAGCACCCGGGCGCGCAGGCGACCCAACACGATGCCCTCATCATTGGTAACGATGCACATCTTCCAGTCCGCCCCCCGTACCCGAGCGGCAACAGCGGAGACCCGGTCAGCCAGGCGGCAGGTCGGGACTTGACGCCGCGCGGCGCCGGCCGCGCGTGGGACGCCCGCCGCGTTGCCCTCACTCGGCAGTCCCGCTGCGAACCAGTCGGCCTTCCCGGCCGCGTACCGGTAGACTTGTCCGAAGCCCAGACTTTCGAGCCGCCACGCGGCCCGCGCGCTCATGTCTCATTGCAGGTCGTGGCAGTAGACGATCACGGGTTCCCCAGGGTCGAGCGCGCGTGCACTCTCGCGGTCGAGCTGCTTCAGTGGCATGTTCTTCGCGCCCGCGATGTGCTCGTCCTCGTACTCCGGCCGAGGAAGCACCTCTACGAGCTGAGCGCTCGCGTCTCGCACCAGGCGCTGCACTTCCTCGCGGGCAACCGTCGTAGGCATATGCCACCTCCTGCCTCTCTCATCGCCGGCCGTCTACCTGTCATCTGGTTTTCAAGGAGAATGAGAGGAGCCCTCATTCGCGGTTCTCGTGCTGTCCGGTTGCGCGGCGATAAGCCAGCCGGAGGGGTTGGCCACCGAACGGCATCTCGCCGCAGCCGGATTCCAGGTGCGCGCCGCCGGCACGCCGGAAGGACTGGCTCACCTGGAGGAGATGCCGGCTCGGAGACTGGTGGCGCGCACCCACGACGGAGAGCCGCGATACACCTACGCCGATCCGGACCGGTGTCGCTGCCTTTACGTCGGAGGCGCAAAGGAGTACGCGGAGTATCGGCGCCTGGTGCAGCAGGAGGCGGCCACCCAGCTCGACTCGAGGAGCTGGCTGTGGGTGCCATGACGATTTCTTCCGCGCCATCAACATCCCGAGGCCTACGGCGGCCTCGGCCGAACGCCGAGAACCTCCGCAACCCACTCCGCGCGGGATAACCCTGGAGTGGGCACCTCGGCGGCCGAGACCCGCTGCAGCGCTCTGAAACCTGCTGTCGGCAGCAGGAACACCCAGGTCGTAAGCACGAACGGCGCGGTGAGGGCCGGCATGCCGATCGGGGACAGCGCGACGGCGGTGGCGGCGAACACGATCGCGCTGAAGATCGTCCCGATCAACGCGTAGACCGTGGACCACCAGTTGAGCACCAGGAACCGGCGAGGGCAGGCGAGCCCATCAGGTCGGCCGCCGAGGGCGATACCGGTCAGGACCGCGTTGAAGCCGTAGAGGCCGTGGTAGATGGCGACCCCGTCGCCGCCGAGTACCAGCGCGGTCAGGCCGCCGAGCGCCGAGCCGAGCAGCGCGAAGCCGAAACAGACCCGCGAGTTGACCAGGATGGCGATCGCGAAGACCACACCAGTCCAGGGGTTGTCCTGGAGGAACACCTCGCCGACCCCGCGGAACAAGGCGTTGGCGAGGTTGACCGACGTTAGTCCGGCCACCCTGCCGCCACCGGCGGTCTCTTGCAGGGCGGTCTGGATCGCAGCGCCCGGGTGCACCGGCATCGGGCCGATCAGCTTCGTCGGGTGCAGCTCGCCGAACTGGTAGAGGGCGAACAGCAGTAGCCAGGCCGTCAGGACGAACGGGGCGGTCAGGGGTGCCATGTCCCGGCTGATGAGCAGTTTCGTGAGACCCATCATCACGATGGTCGAGACGATCGCACCCAGGATGATGTAGACCGCGACATGCCAGTCCCACCGGAGAAAGACGGACAGCGCGATGCCGGTCAGGACCCCGTTGAACCCGAATAGACCGTTGCTGATGAGCGTTCGGTCAGCACCCAGGAGATAGGCGGCGACGGTGGCGACGACCAACCCGAGCAGAGCCGTCAGGCCGTCTTCATAGGAGTTGAGGAAAATGCCGACCAGGAACAGCAGTCCGGTAATGGGGTTGTTCTGAAGCATCACCTGCCCGACGCCGCGCAGCAGGGTGTCGATCACCCCAACCGCCGGGTTCGCGTGCGCCATGTGAGATCGGGTGCTAGGCGAAGCGATCGTGTAATGCCCTGTCGACGTCCATCCAATTGGTCAAGGCTCGCGAGTCTCCTGGGCTGAAGACTCGCGCCGCCTGTCGGCACCGTCAATGACACGTGGCGAATCGCTGTAAGACGGACAAAGTCATGGCGAGCCTCGTGGCGTTGGTGGCACAACGGTCTTGCCATGAACCAGACGGCGCGCGGATCGATCCGAGCGAGGATGCCACGCCACCAGTCCAGAGGGCCCAGCTGCAGCACGTCGCCGGTCTAGACCGGCACACATGGAGGAGTCGGCATGAGGAAGAGTCTGATAGTCACGTTCATCGTAATCGGCCTCTGTGCTGCCATCGGGACAGTGGTTTCGCCCAGCGACAGCAGACGAATACAGCGCTGGTGAGGCAACGCTATCTGCCCGAGTACACCAAGGATGGCGATTTGGTGTTGCCGAAGAACTGGCGCACATGGGTGTACGTGGGGTCACCATTGACGCCCGACGCGCTGAACAACGGCAAGGCAAACTTCCCCGAATACCACAACGTCTACATCGAGCCGGGATCCTATGAGCTCTACAAGAAGACCGGCCAGTTTCCGGAAGGCACGATCATGTTCAAGGAATTGCAGCGAGTCCTAGGGCCCCAGCAATTTCCCGATGGATCGACCGAGCAGCCGTCGGGGCGGGGCTATTTCCCCGGCGTCATGAACGGCGCCGACAAGGATACCAAGCGATACGCGGATAGCGGTGGATGGGGATTCTACAACTTCAATCACGGTGAGCCGAAGGCACCCACCGCCAAGGTCAAGCCGAAGTCGGAATGCACCTTTTGCCGTATCGCAAGCGCCAAGAAGGACCAGGTGTGGACGCAATTCTATCGTGAGCTGGACAACTGACGCCGACGGCGTGACGGAAGAAATTCTACATCATTCAAACAGAGGGAGGGCAGGAGAGATGAACATGGGAAGCGAGATGAGAGATCCACCGTCGGAGAGTACAGGAGGCGTCAATCGTCGAGCGTTCCTTCAGATGGTGGCAGGCGGGGCAGCGGGGGCTGTCGTCGGCGGCGGAATGGCGGAACATGCTGTGGCTCAGATGATGGGCACATCGAAGTCTGGTGGCGGGCATCTCTACATGCAGACGAACGAGACCAAGAACGCCATCATTCACTATCGTTGGGCGAAGAGCGGCACACTGACCGAGGTGGAACGTGTGGCCACGGGCGGCGCCGGTTCCGGGCCTATCAGCCCCATCTATCACATCAGCCGGCCGAACCACCACGAGGGTGCGGGCAGTGTCACTCTCTCGCCGGATCGTCGCTTTCTGTTCACTACCAACGCCGCCGACAATTCCGTCTCCAGTTTCGCTGTAGATAAAGAAGGCCGGCTCAAGCTGCTGGACGTGAAGCCGACGGGGAACAAAAAAATGGGTGGCGCTAAATCGGTGGCCTATGCCCCATCGAGTCGCGCGCTTTTCGTGGTGCACACGTTCGGCCCCGACCATCTCCGGCTGATGTCGGTCGATGAAGAAGGCAAGCTCACGCCACGCTCGGAGTCATACTCGGTGAACACGAAGGACTGGCCCGATCGTGGGCCAACGATGGCCGTGCCCTCGCCCGACGGGAAATTTCTCCTTGTCGGCACCACATTCGACGAGTTGCCAAGTAGAAATAATCCGGACGGGACAGTGATTATCTGGACCCCGCATGGGCCAGACGGCAAACTGCACATCATCGCTTCGAATGCACCAGACCCCAACGGCATCGTTGTCTTCCCCCTGCGAAAGGACGGCACGCTTGGCGAAGTCAGGTTTCACGACGCGAAGGGGGCCTCTCCGTTCTACATCGCCTTCCTGAACCGCCAGCCGGATACCTTCGTAATCGCATATGCCGTCAGCGACGGCTGCGCCATGGCAACCATCGATGGAGACGGCAAGATCGACGTCGGCCCGCTCGTGAAGATCGACACGAGCGCGGGCCTGCCGTCTGAGCTGTGCTGGCTCGCCGTCTCCCCGGATGACCGATTCGTGTATACGACGAACTTCGGGTACAGCAACCTCAGCAGCTTCCGCATCAACGGCAAGAAGCTCTCCGTCGCGAAGGATCCCGCGTGCCTGAAGGTCCCGGGAGATGGCACCTTCAGAGCGCTCGATGGAGTCGTGAGTAGCGGCCCGAGCGATAGCTGGCTGTCGCCGGATGGCGCCTATCTCTACCAGATCTACGGGAATGCGTCGAAACTGGTGGGCTACGCGACGCAGCCGGACGGTTCGCTCAAGGCGATCACCAGCGCGAAGATTCCCTACAACGGCCCGCAGGGCTTGGCGGGGTTCTGATCCGGGCCGGCCATGAAACTCGTAGCTCATGTCACTTTGCTCATTTCGCTCATCGCGATTGCCGCCGTCGTGTTGGCGCTTCGGTCACCGGCCGCCGATGGTCAGAGCGAGCCGCGAATGTCACGCCCCGATAGGACGCTGGAGGCCGTGGTCGATGCGCAAGGCAATCTGCACGTGCCGCCCGATTATCGTGCGGCTTACGAGTTTCTGGGCGCGTGGGCCATCGCTGCCGACAAAGAGGTCGGATCCAAAGAGCTTCACAGTGTCTATGCGACTCCGGGCACGATCGCCGCGTACCACACCAGCGGCCACTTCCCTGATGGAGCGGTGTTGATCAAAGAGGTCTACGAGACCTCGACGGCTCCGATGACGACGGGGACCGTCAGTGACGCTCGAACCCTGAAGGGCTGGTTCGTGATGGTGAAAGACAGCAAAGATAGCCACCCTGGCAACTTGCTGTGGGGAGATGGTTGGGGGTGGTCGTGGTTCGATGCGGGAAACCCCACGAAGACGACCTCGACCAACTACAGAACGAACTGTCTCTCCTGCCATGTCCCCGCCAAAGCGACGGACTGGATCTATGTGCCCGGGTATCCAGCCCTCAAGTAGGAGACAGGACGTGAATTGGCCTTGGCTTGCCCAAAAAGGGGGCGCGATCCCGCCGATGCGCAGCCTGACGCAAACGTGCCGTCGATGCTGTAACCAGGTCGCACCACACTGCGTCGTAAGTCCAACGAGCAGTTAACTCCAAACGACGACTTAGCCAGGAGGATGAGCATGGCGAGGAAGATAAGCGCGCCGAGAGAGATGAGCAAGTCGCACCACCACGGTGGACACCTCTACATGCAGACCAACGAGGTCCGGAACGCCATCGTGCACTATCGCTGGTCTCCCGCCGGCACGCTGACCGAAGTGGAGCGTGTCGCGACGGGCGGCGCCGGGTCCGGAACGTTCAAACCGATCAGCGGACAGGAGAGCGCACCCAACGCTTTCGAAGGCGCGGGGAGCGTCATTCTCACGCCTGATCGCCGATTTCTGTTCGCGACGAATGGCGGCGACAATTCAGTCTCCAGCTTCCGTCTCGACAAGGAGGGCCGGCTCACAGCGCTGGACGTCAAGCGGACGGGGAATCCCGTCGAAGGAAAGAGCGGCACCGCCAAATCACTGACCTATGCCCCCTCGAAGGGCATCCTGTACGTGTTGCACTCGTTCGGCCCCGACCACGTCCGCCTGATGTCGGTCGATGACCACGGCAAGCTCACCGTCCACCCGGAGCACTACACGGTGAATACGAAGGACAAGCCCGACCGTGTGCCCACCATGGCCGTCCTCTCGCCCGACGGGAAATTCCTCATCGTCGGCACCACGTTCGATCGGCCAATCGCTCACACCGGCACGTATCCCGACGGCTCACCCATTCTCTGGGTCCAGCAGCCAGACGGCAAATTCATAACGATCGCTTCGAATGAGCCAGATCCCGATGGCCTCGTCGTATTTCCCCTGCGAGACGACGGCACGCCTGGCACAGCCAGGTTCCACGACGGGAAGGCGGCTTCTCCGTTCTACATCGCCTTCCTGCACGGCCGGCCCGATACCTTCGTCCTCGGATATGCCGTCGGCGACGGATGCGCCATGGCGACCATCGACGGAGAGGGGCAGCTCAACATCGGCCCGCTCGTGAAGATCGACACGAGTCCAGGCCTACCGTCCGAGCTCTGCTGGCTCGCCGTTTCCCCAGATGACCGATTCGTGTTCGCGACGAACTTCGGTTACAGCTACATCAGCAGCTACCGGATTGATAGCGCCGGGCTCAGCATCGCCAAGGATCCGGCATGCCCGAAAGTTCCGGGCGATGGCACCGCCAGAGGTCTCAACACAACCGTCACCAGCGGACCGAGCGATAGCTGGATCACGCCGGATGGGGCCTATCTCTACCAGATCTACGGGAACGCCTCGAAGCTGGTGGGCTACGCGACGAAGCCCGACGGTTCGCTCAAGGAGATCACCAGCGCGAAGATCCCCTACAACTGCCCGCAGGGCTTGGCGGGATTCTGACGCGGCTCAACGGGGGCGCAATCCAGCGCCCCCGTTGTCTTGCGAGCGAGGACAACGACGACGTCATGACCGAACCATTCGTCTCCCGTGGATTTCGCGGCCGGCGACCACCCGACGCGACCGCCCGCCGGCTGCCACCCGGCCAGTACGAAACGCGGGACTTCCCCGTCCTCTCGGCTGGCCCCACGCCGCATACCTCGCTCGCCACCTGGGACTTCACAGTCCGCGGTGCGGGCGGGCCTGCGGCACGCTGGACGTGGGAGGAATTCCAGGCGCTGCCGTACGAGACCGTGACGAGGGACATCCACTGCGTCACGAAGTGGTCCAAGCTCGACACGGTGTGGGAGGGAGTCTCCGTCGACACGCTGCTCGCCGAAGCCCTTGCGCGCGGCGTGCCGTTGGCACCGTACGTGCTGGCGGTGTGCGATGGCGGCTACACGACCAACCTTCCCCTTGCCGACGTCACCCGCGGCAAGGCATGGGTCGCCGTGAAATACGATGGCCTCCCGCTCGCGCCCGAGCACGGTGGCCCCGCACGGCTCCTCGTGCCGCACCTGTACTTCTGGAAGAGCGCGAAGTGGGTGCGGGGGCTGCGCCTGATGGAGCGCGAGGAGCCGGGCTTCTGGGAATCGCTCGGCTATCACAGCTACGGCGACCCGTGGCGTGAGCAGCGCTACGACGGCGACCGCTGAGGGATCGCCCGTGCACTTGACGCCACGCGAAGTCGACAAGCTCCTCATCGTCAGCGCCGGTGAGCTCGCCAGAAAACGGCGCGCCCGCGGCCTGAAACTCAATCATCCGGAGGCGGTCGCGCTGATCACCTCTGAACTCCTCGAGCTCATCCGCGACGGCAAGTCGGTCGCGGAGATCATGAGCCTGGGGCCCACGATTCTTCCGCTCGACGCCGTGATGGACGGCGTGAGCGAGATGATCGGCGAGATCCAGGTGGAAGGTACGTTTCCGGATGGCACCAAGCTCGTGACCATCCATCAACCCATCAGGTGATGCCGTGATCCCCGGCGAATACCTGCTCGCACCCGAGCCGATCGACATCAACGCGGGGCGACCGGTGCGACGACTCGAGGTCGCCAATACCGGCGATCGCCCGGTGCAGGTGGGCTCCCACTTTCATTTCTTCGAGGTCAATCGCTGCCTGGTCTTCGACCGCGCCGCGGCCTACGGCATGCGTCTGAACATCGCGGCGGGGACCGCGGTCCGGTTCGAGCCGGGCGACACGCGCGAGGTGGAGCTGGTGGCGATCGGCGGTCGTCGCGAGGTGATCGGCCTGAATCGCCTCGTGGACGGCGCCCTCGATGCGGACGCCGTCCGCGAGGCGGCCCGCACCGCACTGGAGCGTTTCGTGAGCCGCCGGCCGTGAAGATCGACCGGCGGATGTACGCCAGCCACTACGGCCCGACGACCGGCGACCGCATCCGTCTGGCCGACACGGATCTCGTCATTGCCATCGAGCACGACGCGACCGTGTACGGCGACGAGGCGAAGTTCGGCGGCGGCAAGGTCATCCGAGACGGCATGGGGCAATCGGCGACGGCCAGCCGGGCCGCGGGTTCGCCCGACCTCGTCATCACCAACGTGGTCATCGTCGACAGCCCTGGGATCAGGAAGGCCGACGTGGGCGTCCGGGACGGCCGCATCTGTGGGATCGGCAAGGCCGGCAATCCAGGCGTGATGGACGGCGTGTCGCCGGAGCTGGTGATCGGCGCGTCGACCGAAGTGCTGGCGGGCGAAGGCCTCATCGTCACGGCCGGGGCGATCGATACGCACGTGCATTTCATCTCGCCGAACCAGATCCCTGACGCCTTCTATTCGGGGATCACCACGTTGGTCGGCGGCGGCACCGGGCCGGCGACCGGCACCAACGCGACGACCTGCACGCCCGGGGCCTGGCACATCCGCCGCATGTACGAGGCGGCCGAGGCGTTTCCCCTCAATGTCGGCTTCCTCGGCAAAGGCAACGCCTCGGCGCCCGAGGCGCTCCGCGAGCAGATCCTCGCAGGCGCCGTCGGGTGGAAAGTGCACGAAGACTGGGGTGCGACACCCGCCGCCATCGATCAATGTCTATCGATCGCCGACGAGTTCGACGTCCAGGTCGCGATTCATACCGACTCGTTGAACGAAGCCGGCTTCGTCGAGGACACGATCCGGGCGATCGGGGGCCGCACGATTCACACGTATCACACCGAAGGCGCCGGAGGCGGGCACGCGCCGGACATCATCCGGCTCTGCGGCGAGCCGAACGTCCTGCCGTCGTCCACCAACCCGACGATGCCCTTCACGCGGAACACCCTGGACGAGGTGCTCGACATGATGATGGTGACCCATCACCTGTCCCCGAGCGTCCCGGAGGACGTGGCGTTCGCAGATTCCCGCACGCGCCGCGAGACGATCGCGGCCGAGGATGTGCTGCACGATCTGGGGGCGCTCAGCATGATGTCGTCGGATTCGCAGGCCATGGGGCGCATCGGTGAGGTGATCTGCCGCACCTGGCAAACGGCGGACAAGATGAAGCGCCAGCGCGGCCCCCTGCCCGGGGAGAGGGCGGGGAGCGACAACCTCCGCGTCCGCCGCTACGTGGCGAAGTACACGATCAACCCGGCCATCGCCCACGGTATCGCGCGCGAGATCGGCTCGATCGAGGTCGGCAAGCTGGCCGACCTCGTGCTCTGGAAGCCGGCCTTCTTCGGCGTCAAGCCAGAGCTCGTGATCAAAGGCGGGCTCATCGCGGGGGCGATGATGGGCGATGGCAACGCGTCGATTCCCACGCCCCAGCCGGTCATCGCGCGGCCGATGTTTGGAGCCCTCGGCGGGGCGCGACACGCATGCTGCGTTCACTTTGTCAGCCAGGCCGGCATCCAGTCCGGCGCGTTGGCCGGCTTGAGGCGCCCGTTGGTCGCGGTCGGAGGGTGCCGGACGATCGGCAAACGGGATCTCGTCCTCAACGACGCGCTGCCGAAGATCACGGTCAACCCGGATACGTACGAAGTCCGCGCCGACGGTCAGCTGCTCACCAGCGAGCCGGCAAGTGTGCTGCCGCTCGCGCAACGGTATTTCCTGTTTTGATGGTCATCGAGCAGATCCATCGCGAGGGCGCCCTGCCGGCCGCGGCCCGCGGCTACGCCCGCGACACGATCACGCTCGGATGGGAAGACCGGCTGCACGTACGCGGATCCCGGCGGTCCGACGGCGGGCTCGCGTTCGGTCTTTCCCTTCCGCGCGGCACGATGCTGCGCGACGGCGACTGCCTGGTCCTCGACGAGACGAGGGCCGTCGTCGTTGTCGTCGAGCGACCGGAGCCGGTGTTCCTGATCGAGCCGCGCACACCCCAGCAGTGGGGCCTCTACGCCTATCACATCGGCAATCGGCACCAGCCAGTGATGATCACCGAAACGGGAATCGTCTGCCCGGATGTCGCCGGCGTCGAACAGCTCCTCGAGCAGCAGCACATCCCGTTTGCGCGCACCACGCTCGCGTTTACACCCGTCGCCTCGACAGGCAACCATCATGAGTGAGACGGCGAGGACCCGACCACTGCTCGCTCTGCTTCATCTCTGCGACAGCCTGTTTCCCATCGGCGCATTTGGCTATTCCGACGGCCTCGAGGCGGCGACGGCGACGGGGCTCGTCGAAACGCCAGGCGACCTGCGGGCATGGCTGGAGGTCTGCCTGGACGAGGTCGTGGGGCGGATGGACGGACGGGCCGTCCTTCGTGCATGGTCCGCGTTCGACCGACAAGAGTGGGAAGCCATCTGCGAGCTGGACGAAGAGGTCACGGCGATGCGACCGTCGGCGGCGCTACGTCGCTCGAGCCGCGCGATGGGCCTCAGGCTGGTCACGACGTGGGGCGCTCTGTATCCCGACCGACGACTCGACCACCTCCTCGATCTCGCCCGCATGCAACGGCTTGGTCCCGCCCTGCCACTCGCCTTCGGCTGCGCGTGCGCGTCGGCCGGGGTCGCGATGCGCGAGGCCGGCGCCGCCTTCGCGTACACCCGCCTGGCGTCGACGACATCGGCCGCGTTGCGCTTGATGCGGATCGGCCAGACCGACGCCCACGCGCAGCTGGCCAAGACTCTCGAACGCGTGCCGATGGTCGTCGCGGCCATGACGACGGGCGCTCGACCCGAATCGTTTACCCCGGCGATGGACGTTGCGGCCATGACCCAGCAATACCTGCATTCGAGGCTATTCCGGTCATGAGCAAGAGCCCCGTGCGCATCGGCATCGGTGGACCGGTCGGCTCCGGCAAAACGGCGCTCGTGGACGCGCTGTGCAAGCGGATGCGTGAGCGGTACCGGCTCGGCGTCATCACGAATGACATCTTCACGCGCGAGGACATGGAGTTCCTGGTCCGCAGCCAGGCGTTGTCCGATGATCGCATCATTGGCGTGCAGACGGGTGGATGCCCGCATACAGCCATCCGCGAAGACGCATCGATGAACTTCGACGCGCTCGACGAGTTGTCCAGTCGGCACCCGGATCTGGAGATCGTGTTTCTCGAGTCCGGCGGCGACAATCTCGCGGCCAGCTTCAGCCCCGAGCTCGTCGATGCGTCAATTTATGTCATCGATGTGTCCGGCGGCGACAAGATCCCGCGCAAGGGCGGTCCTGGCGTGACGCGCTCGGATCTGCTCGTCATCAACAAGATCGACCTCGCCCCGCATGTTGGCGCGAGCCTCGAGGTCATGGCGCGCGACGCCAGGCTGATGCGCGGCGAGCGGCCATTCCTCTTCACCAACCTCAAGAGCGGCGCCGGCCTGGAAGGGGTCGTCACATGGATTCGACAGGAGTTGTTGTACGAGCCTGTGGTCCATGCGTAACTGCGGCATTGCATGCGCCGCGGGCGCCCGCGCAACATCGCGACGAGCGCGCACCCTCCGTCATCGGGCGGCACGCGCGCCTGGATCTCACCTTCCTCTACCGCAACGGCCGGACCGTGTTGGCTCAGGCGTATGCCGAGCCACCATTCCGCGTGGGGCGATGCTTTGCCGAGGGCGACGGCCTGCGCCTGATCCTCACCTCGTGCGCCCCGGGCGCATTCGGGCACGATCACCTGCGGCAGATCGTCCGCGTCGGGTCCGGCGCGCGCGTGTGGCTGACCTCGCAGTCGGCGCTCCAGGTCCATCCGTCGCGCGACGGCGGGACCGCCCATGTCCAGAGCTCGTATCACGTCGCGAACCGCGCGCATCTGCACTGTCATTGGCATCCGTTGATCCCGTTTGCAGACGCGCGGATCGATCAGCGTATCGACGTCAACATTGCCGGCGACGGCTCCCTCTATTGGAGCGACGCGCTCATGAGCGGCCGGCACGCTCGCGGCGAGCGCTGGACATTCGCGTCGCTCGCGCACGAGCTCGCCGTGTCCCGCGATGGTTCGCTCGAGTATCTGGAGCGTTATCGCATCGAACCGAAGGAGCTGGCAGTGGCGCGGCCGTGGGCGGCAGGCGATGCTTCGTATCTCGGAACGACGCTGGTGAGCGGTCGAACGATCGAGCCGGGTGTTGCGGAGCGCCTCTATAGCGAGCTTAGCCGCCTCGCCGGCGTGCGAGCCGCCGCGGACCGGCTGAACGACCGAGTGCTCCTGGTGCGCCTCCTCGGCGTGTCGGGCGCCGCCTTTCACGAAGCGCGGCGCTGGGTCAGGGACCGTGGTGCAAGCCTCTAGGCCCGGCACGGGATCGGGGAACCGCGTGGAGGCTACCGGACCACCGAGCGGCTGGACGCCCCGGGATGCCCCGACCACTGCGCGCGTCGAATGTCTGTAAGACAAACAAAGTAATGGCGAGCCGCGCCGCGCCGGTGGCATAACGACCTTGTCATGAGTCAGAACGCCAGCCTTGCCGAGAGACGTAAGCGTGACTGGGGTCGCCCCATGCGCTCCGCGCATCAGCCGACCCGACAGGTGCGCGAGGCGCCTCGACGGTCGAGCCGGCGCTCAGGCCTCGCCGGCGACCCGCTGGGACGACCTGATCCACGGTTAGGGCTTGCTCTACTCCATCAGCCGGGCTCCGGACCTTCGCTCGGCGCCGCTACGGGCCTCGCCCGAGCTGAAGATGCCGCTGGACCGACGATGTACGCCACAATCAACGCTCCCGCCATCGACCGTGACGCTGAGCTCGTCGAAGCATTGCGTCTGCGCGAAGCGACCGCCGCCGAGCGTCTCTTCGCAACGTTCGGCGACCGCGCGTATCGTCTGGCGATGAGGATCACGGGCAGCCAGCAGGATGCCGAGGAAGCGGTCCAGGATGCGTTCTGGAGCGTGGCCCGGAAGATCGATACGTTCCGGGGAGACTCGGCCTTCGGAACCTGGCTCTACCGGATCGTGAGCAACGCCGCCTACGCGAAACTCCGCCGACGTCCACGAGGACGTGTCGTGATCTCGCTCGACGCTGAACTCGCGTTCCATGAGGATGGGCGTGATGACGCCCTGTCCGCAGACGGGTCGGCGGGCCTCGATGACCCCGCGGTGCAAGCAGAACTTCGGGCCGTGCTGAGCTCGACCGTCTCGGAGCTTCCGCCACACTATCGGGCCGCGATCGTTCTGCGCGACGTCGAAGGGTTGTCGATGGCC
>Ga0207646_10004895_pt1 | contig 14340 bp, 13 predicted proteins | sample KBSK5502metaG_FD_184343 | JGI IMG/M metagenome (GOLD analysis project Ga0207646, IMG submission 184343) | Corn, switchgrass and miscanthus rhizosphere microbial communities from Kellogg Biological Station, Michigan, USA - KBS K5-50-2 metaG... | ecosystem: Host-associated > Plants > Roots >... | reverse complement strand
GATCCGGCTCACCGCCGACCAGTCGACGGCGATGACCGCCATCCGTGACGACATCGCCAGACCCACGCCGATGCTCCGGCTCCTGCAGGGAGACGTCGGCTCGGGAAAGACAGCCGTCGCGGCGTATGCCCTCGCGACGGCCGCACGAGCGGGCCTCCAGGGCGCCCTTCTCGCGCCGACGGACCTCCTGGCCCGCCAGCATCTCGAGACGATCGGCGGCCTGCTCGAGGCGCTCGGTCTCGGCGTGACGCTACTGACCGGCTCCCTCACGGCGGACACCAAGGCGAAGGCGACGGAATCGATTCGATCGGGGCAGGCCCAGGTGGTTGTCGGCACCCATGCGCTGATCCAGGAGTCGGTCTCGTTCCGCGACCTCGGCCTGGTGGTCATCGACGAGCAGCATCGTTTCGGCGTCGACCAGCGAGGGCAGCTCGAGGCCAAGGCCGGCGGCCGGGTGCCGCACGTCCTGCTCATGACGGCGACTCCGATCCCGCGCACGCTCGGCCAGGTGCTCTACGCCGACCTGGATGTCACCGACCTTCGAACGTCGCCCGAGGGTCGGGTTCCGATCCGCACCGGGATTCGCCTGCCGAGCGAGCTGGACGGCACATGGCGCAAGGTGCGTGAGGAGGCCGCGATGGGTCATCGGACGTTCGTCGTGGTGCCCTTGATCGAGGAGAGCACAGGCGAGGAAGACGGCGCGGTCGCGGCCGAAACGGAGGCCGTCCGACTCAGCGAGCTGCTGGCACCGCTGCGGGTCGGGCTCGTCCACGGCCGGATGAAGCCGGTCACCCGCGACGCGGAGATGAGCCGGTTTCGGGACGGGGGGCTCGACGTCCTCGTGGGTACCACCGTGGTGGAGGTCGGGGTGGACGTGCCTGCCGCCACGATGATGATCGTCGAAGGAGCCGATCGGTTCGGCCTGGCCCAGCTCCACCAGCTGCGTGGCCGAGTCGGCCGCGGACTGGCCGACTCGTTCTGCGTCCTGGTCTCGGACTCCGACGACGAGGTTGCTCAGGCCCGTCTGAAGGCGGTCGCTGAGCTACGTGACGGGTTCGAGCTGGCCGAACGGGACTTCGAGCTGCGCCGCGAGGGGGACGTCCTCGGCCTCGTACAGAGCGGGCTGCCCCGGCTGCGCGTCGCGTCGCTCCAGGACCCGGCGCATCGCGATCTGGCCGTCCGGGCCAGGGAGCATGCGGAAGCACTCCTCGACGGCGCAGGGAGCCTGGCGCCTCCGCGACCGGCCCTCACGAGGGAACTCGAGACCGGCTGGCTCCGCCGAGTCGCTGCCGGTGAGCCGGCGAGCGGCGCATGACCCCTCGCTTGCCGGCGCCGTCCAGATCTGTCCGTGGCTGACGCCGGCCGGGTGATCGCCGGGTCGGCCCGGGGAATCCGGCTCCAGGCGCCCGGACCCGGGACGCGGCCACTCGGCGATCGGGTCAAGCAGACGCTATTCGCCATCCTCGAGCCAGACCTCGCCGGAGCTCGGGTGCTGGACCTGTTCGCCGGCAGCGGCGCCGCTGGGATCGAGGCGCTCTCACGTGGTGCCAGTGCGGCCGTCTTTGTCGAGCGCGACGCGATGGCGGTCTCAGCGATCGAGGCGAACCTCAGGGCGACCGGCCTGGCGGGAGCCCCGCGGGCGATGATCCTGCACGCGGACGTTGCCGCATTCACTGGGCGGCAGGGCGACGAGCACCTGCCGTTCGACATCGTGTTGCTGGACCCGCCGTACGTAGACACGCAGATCCGCGACAGGGTGCTGTCCTGGCTTGGTGGTCACGGGGCCCCCTTGACGATCGGCGCCCGCGTGGTCGTCAAGCATTTCTGGCGCGATCAACCGCCGGCCAAGGTCGGGCTGCTAGCATCGGAGCGTGAGCGCCGATTCGGGGAGACGGCGCTGACGTTCTATCGGCGTCAGGAGGACGGATGAACAGCATCGCGGTCTATCCCGGCTCGTTCGATCCGATCACCAACGGTCATCTGGACATCATCGAGCGCGCGACCAATGTCTTCGAACGGCTCATCGTGGCCGTGCTCGCCAACCCGCGCAAGGCGCCATTGCTCGACGTGGAGACGCGAATCCGGGTCATTCGGGACGCCCTCACGGACGACGGCGCGCCGCCAGGTCGGATCGATGTCGTGGCATTCGACGGATTGACCGTTGACCTCTGCCGCGCTCGCGACGCGGGAGCGATCGTCCGTGGGCTGCGCGCGATCAGTGACTTCGAGACCGAGCTGCAGCTGGCGCACAACAACCGGGTGCTCGCCGGTGAGGTCGATACTGTCTTCTTCATGACCTCGGTTGCCAACGGCTACGTCAGCTCGAGCCTGGTCCGTGAGATCGCGTCATTCGGGGGCGACGTGTCGACGATGATCCCGACCGCGGCCATGGAACCCCTTGCACGGGCGATCACGGCCGCTGGGGGCCGACCCCGCGTGCCATAATCGACCCGGCGCCACCGGCCACCGGCCGTCCGTCACAGGAGGCACCCCCGATCGACATCATCTTCCTCGTGGAGCGCCTCGAGTCGCTGATCGCGAACGGGAAGAAGCTGCCACTGACCACCAATGTCGTGCTCGATCAGAACGCTGCGCTCGGCTTGATCGACGAGCTGCGAGTGGCCGTGCCCGAGGAAGTCCGTGCCGCCAAGCGGATCAACTCCGAGGGCGAACGGATTATCGAGAAGGCCCAGGATGAGGCCGAGCGGATCGTGGCCAAAGCCCAGGAGCAGGCTGCCTTCCTGATCGACGAGCGAGGCCTCACCCAGGCCGCCGAGTCGCTCAGCCGCCAGATCATCGCCGATGCCCACACGGACGCCGACGAGATCCGGCGCGGAGCCGACGAGTACGCCGTCGGCGTCCTGGTCGGCCTGGAAGGGGACGTGGTCAAGACGCTCCAAAGCATCAAGAAGGGCATCGCCCTGCTCGACGAACGACGAGCCTCGCTCGAGGAGATCGAGACGAGGCAACCCGAGGGCGACGGCCTCGACGATCATTGGGAGGGCGAGGCGGCCGAGCCGTCCCAGGCACCGAGATGACCTCGCGCGCGTCCGACGCGCCGTTCCTGTGGAACGTCGCCGGACTGCTTGGCGAGTTCGCGGGCGCCGAGCGGACCTATCGGCTCGACGCCGCCACGATTGACCTCGGCGAGGGTCTACAGCTCGCTGAGCCGGTCGTCGGTCGCGTCCGCCTGATGCGCACGAACCGAGGAATCCTGGCGATGGCCGAGCTGCGTACGGCCCTGGCCGAGGCATGCAGCCGCTGCCTGCGCGAGATCGCGTTTCCGGTCGAGGTCCAGCTCGAAGAGGAATACCTGCCGTCGATCGACCTGGGCACCGGGCACCCGTTGGCCGCCGACGACGAACCCGACGTCCTGCGCCTGACGGATCACCACGAGCTCGACCTGGAGACACCGGTGCGCGAGGCGATCCAGCTGGCGGAGCCGATCGCGCCGCTCTGCCGTCCGGACTGCCCCGGCCTGTGCATCGTCTGCGGTGGCCGTCTCGACGAGGGATTGCACGATCATCCCGTCGACGACATCGACCCCCGTCTCGAGGCGCTTCGCGGGTTCAAAGTGGTGGGCGACTGACGAACGCTCGGGATTCGCGCTAGACTCCGCCGTCGGTCCGGCACGCGCCCTCGGATCAGCGCACCCGAGCCCATCCACCATCGCGTCGCGCGATGACCTCACCACAGGAGCAACCACGACCCCATGGGTGTACCCAAGCGACGTGTCTCGCACGCCCGTCAGGGTGAGCGTCGCGCGCACCTCGCCATCGAGCTGCCGTCGCTCGAAGAGTGCTCGCACTGCCACGAGATGAAGCTGCCGCATCATGTCTGCCCGAACTGCGGCTACTACAACGGTCGACTCGCCATCGAGCTCAAGCCCGCCGCCGCCCCCGACGACGCCGCGCGCTGACGCGGTGACCGAAGCGCAGCCGGCGTTGCTGCGAGCAGGGGCGGGTGGCGTTCGAGTCGCCGTCGACGCCATGGGCGGTGACCACGGGACCCGCGAGGTCGTGCCTGGCACCATCGACTACGCCCGCAGCCATCCCGACGACCGGCTGATCCTGGTCGGAGATGGGTCGGCCATCCGCGCGACCGGCGCAACGCTGCCGGCCAATGTGTCGATCGTCCATGCCTCACAGGTGATCGCCATGGACGAGCACCCGGCGCTGGCACTTCGCGAGAAGAAAGACTCCTCGATCCTGGTCGCCATGGACCTGGTCCGCCACGGCGAGGCGGATGCCGTCGTGACCGCCGGTCACACCGGTGCCGGGATGGCGGCCGCCGTATTGCGCCTCGGGCGGTTGCCCGGCGTCGACCGCCCGGCGCTCGCCGTCCAGATGGTGACCGCCACCGGCCCGATGGTCCTGCTCGACATCGGCGCCAACCCGGATTCGACCCCGGAGAACCTGGCTCAGTTCGCGCGCATGGGCGCAATCTTCGCCGAGCGGGTCCTGGGTGTGGCCGAACCGCGGGTGGCACTGCTGTCGATCGGTGAGGAGAAGGGCAAGGGCGACGCGAGGATCCAGCGAGCGACGGAGCTGCTCGACGCGTCCGGTCTGCGCTTCGAGGGCAACGTCGAAGGCAAGGACCTGCCCCTCCACCTGGCCGACGTGGTCGTCTGCGACGCGGTCCTCGGCAACGTCGTCATCAAGTTCTTCGAGGGCCTCTCGGGCTTCATCTTCGACCTGTGGCGAGACGAGCTGGAGGGCTCGCTGCGAGGACGACTGGCCTACTTGCTGCTGCGACCCGGCATCGCCCGGATTCGGCACATCTTCGACTACGAGCGAACCGGCGGCTCACCGTTGCTGGGCGTCCGGGGGACGGTGATCATCACCCATGGGCGAGCCCGTCGGCGCATGATCGGCTTCGCCTGCGACGTGGCGGCGACCACAGCCCGGACCCAGGTGCCCGCGTTGATCGCCGAATCGCTGGCGGCAAACACGGCTGCATCGGCCAGCGCCAGGGAGGCATCGTGAGCGGCCCGCAGCTGACCGTCGGGCGAGGCGTGATCGTCGAGCTCGTCCACCTCGCGGCACTCGAGGTGCCCGGCGTAGCCCGCGTCGGGCGAGGCGGTCCCGGCTGGCGGAGGATCCTCGGCGGCCCCGCCGTTTCCGTGCAGTTTCGCAACGATCGCGTGCTCGTTCGGACCTGGATCGTGGCGCGCCCCGGCCAGGCCCTCGGGCCGCTGGCCGGCCAGGTTCGAATGGCGGTGGCCGCAACCGTCGAGCGCCTGCTTGGCCTCGACCTTGGAGCGGTCACGGTCGTGATCGATGGCGTCGGGGGCTGACCGGGTCCGCGGTCGCCGGACCGGTCGCCGGCTGGCCCTGGCGGCGGTCTTCGAAGCGGACTTCGGCCAGCGGACCGCCGACGCCGTCCTTGAACGGCACCTGGCCGAGGAGACACGCGACGCGAATGCCGCCGAACTGGCCCGCGAGCTGGTCGCCGCGGAGATGGCGCACCGCGATGCGATCGACGCCGAGATCACCCGCCGAGCGCCTCAGTATCCCGTCACGGGGCTCGCCCGGATGGACCGGGCGCTCCTCCGTACCGCCATATCCGAGGTGCTACACTCGGCCACGCCGGCCCGGGTGGCCATCGCCGAGTGGGTCGAGCTGGCACGCACCTACAGTGGAGACCCGATGCGACGCCTCATGAACGGCGTCCTCGGGAACATCGCAGCGGAGCCCAGCGGCCCCCGTCAGACGGCAGCAGCACCAAACTCCGAGGAGGGAGTCAGTGGCAACCACCTACGAGCGCCTCAAGAAGATCGTCGTCGAGCAGCTCGGCGCCGACGAGGATGAGGTCAAGCCCGAGGCGTCGTTCGTCGACGATCTGAACGCCGACTCGCTCGATCTCGTTGAGCTCATCATGAGCCTCGAAGAGGAGTTCGGGACGGAGATCTCGGACGAGGATGCGGAGAAGATCCGCACCGTCCAGGATGCCGTCGATTACATCGACGAGCGGGCGTCCTAGCGGCTGCCGGCCGGGTCGCGGCCGGACGGCGGACCTGATGCGACCCGCGGAAGCCTTCGCGCAACGACTCGGCATCGCCGTCGGCGATCTGGACCTGCTCGAGCAGGCGCTCGTCCACTCCAGCTGGCACCACGAACATCGTGATGGCGCGCGCGGTCACAACGAGCGCCTCGAGTACCTCGGCGATGCCGTGGTCAACCTGGCCATCTCCGAGGCGCTCTACAGCCTCCATCCAACCGACGATGAGGGATATCTGTCGGCTCGTCGGGCCGCGATCGTATCCACCGTTGGCCTGGCGAGGCTGGCTGGTCGGATCGAGCTCGGTTCCTATCTGCTTCTCGGTGAGGGCGAAGCGCAGCGCAGCGGTCGGCGGCGGCCGTCCCTCCTCGCGTCGACGTTCGAAGCCGTGGCAGGCGCTCTCTACCTCGACCTCGGGTTCGCGCCTGTCCGCGACTGGCTCGTCAGGCTGGCCGAACCGGAGCTCAGCGCAGAGTCACCGATCGGGTCGCTGAAGAGCCCCAAGAGCCGGCTCCAGGAGTACACCCAGCGCCATTCAGGTGATCGGCCGTCCTACAGGCTGCTCGATGCGACCGGGCCCGACCACGAGAAGTCGTTCCGGATCGAGGTCTGGGTCGATGGACACCTGCTCGGGATCGGCGAGGGTCCCTCGCGCCGGACGGCCGAGACGGCGGCCGCATCCCAGGCGATGGAGCGACTGCGCGCCACGGTCGAGTCCGACGGGCCGGTTTCGTGAGCGGCAACGGACCGCCGAGCGCGCCGCTGCGACCGCCGGTTGCGGAGCCACGACTCCTGGCCCTCCGACTCCACGGGTTCAAGTCATTTGCGGAGCGGACCACCATCGAATTCGGGCGGGGGATCAGTGCGGTCGTGGGTCCCAACGGGTCCGGCAAGAGCAATCTCGCCGACGCACTGCGATGGGCCCTCGGGGAACAAGGCCGGGCACTTCGCTCGCGCAAGGCCGAGGATGTGATCTGGGCCGGCTCCGAGAAACGAGCGGCGCAGGGCATGGCCGACGTCACCCTGGTCATCGACAACGGCGATGGGCTGTTGCCCGTCGAGTTCCAGGTCCTCGAGCTGGGCCGCCGGCTCTATCGGTCGGGCGAGAACGACTACCTGCTCAACAAGGCACGCGTCCGTCTGCGCGACCTGGTCGACCTGCTCGATGCCGCACACCTGGCCGATAACGCCTTCCTGTTCATCGGCCAGGGGATGGTCGACCAGGCGCTCGCCCTGCGCCCGGAGGAACGCCGACCGTTGTTCGACGAAGTGGCCGGCGTCCGACGTCATGAGCGTCGACGCCGCCACGCGGAAGAGCAACTGATCGAGTCCGAGGCGAACCTGGCCAGGATCGAGGACATCCTGGCTGAGCTGCGACCGCAGGCGCGCCGGCTGTCCGCCCAGGCCGAGCAGCAGCAGACTCGCGAAACCGCGGCTGACGAGCTGGGTGCTGCGTTGCTCGCGGCGATGCACGCTCGGTGGTATGAGGCTGCCGGCCGCGTGGCAGCCGCCGCGGTGGCACGCGACCGGATGCGAGCCGAGGTCGATCGGCTGCTCGAGGAGCTTGGCCGCGCCGAGGCGGCCGCGTCAGCACCGGCGCTGGAACTGGCCGCCCGCGCGGTCGTCGAACGCGAACGCCGCGAGGCGCATGAGGCCGTCCAGGCGCGTCTGAACGACGCTCGACTGCGCGAAGCTCGGCTGACGTCCGAGACCGAGGCACTCGAACGCGAGCGGCGCCGGTCGACGGATGAGCGGTCCGCCGCCGAGACGGAGCTGGCCGACGCGCGTCGCGCCCTCGCGGCACGCGCCCCTACGCGCGACCTTGAGCTCGATGCCGCGCTCGCCGAGGCCGAACGAGCGCTGGCCGACGCGCTGGGTGAGCTCTCCGAGCTTCGCGGCGCCGCCCACGCCCGCGGACAGGACGTGGCGGCCCTGCGCCGCGCGGCCGCCACCCGGCAGGCGGAGATCGATCAGGCACAACGGCGGGTGGCCGACCTGCAACGCCGGGTGGCGGACGTAGAGGATCAGGCTTCGTCGGCAGCTCGGCGGCGGACGGAGCTCGAGGCGGAGCTCACGGCGGTGCAGCAGCACCTGGAATCGGCTCGTCAAGCGGAACATGCGGCGACGCTGGACCACGCCGCGGCACGCCAGCAGGCAAGCCTGGCCGAGGCGGCCAGGGTCGCCGCCGACGAGCGGTTGGCCGCGGGATCGGCCACGCTGGCGGCGGCCCGCGCCAGGCTGACCGCCACCGAGTCACGGCTGGCCGAGGACGAGTCGCGAGGCATCGCCCGTGCTGCACGACGCGTCGGTGGGCAGCGCCTCGACGTGGACCTGGTGATCGCGCCCGAGCTGCGGGCGGCGGCGGAGGTCGCGCTGGCCGAGGCGACGAGAGCGTACGTCGTGGCGTCCGCGTCCGTGGCGTCACTGGCCGGCGAGCGAGGCTCACTCATCGTGGCCGAACGCACGGCGGCGGAGCCCGCGGAGGACGCTCGCGAGCGCCGATTCCGCGAGCGGCTGGCGGCAGCCGGTGGCGGCGTGCTCGACACGGCGGTGCGGCGTGATTCGCTTGGGGTCGCGCGCCGGCTGCTCGCCCGCTGCGCATGGCTTCCGGACCTGACGGCGTGCCTGGTCATCCAGTCGTCGTTGCCGCCCGGCTGGGTCGCCGTCCCGCGGGACGGAGGAGCGCTGGTCACCGATGTCGGGGTGAACCTCGGCGCAGTGGAGTCCGTCCTCGAACGACGCGCTGAAGCGGCTCGGTTGAGCGGCGAGCTTGCCAGCCTCGAGATCGAGGCCGCCAAGGGACAAGGGGAATCGGCAGCGACCGCGGAGGTCGCCAGGAACGCGTCGGTGGCCGTCGAGGCCGCGCGGGCCGAAGAGAATCGTTCATCGAGCGTCCGAAGGTCGGCCGAGGAATCGGAGCGCCTGGCGGCCAGGCAGCTCGAGTCGGTGGTTCGGGAAGGCGCTTGGCACGAGGCGCAAGCGGAGCGGCTAGTGGCGGAGCTGGAGCGTGCCCGGTCCGTGGCGACCGCTCTCGATGGCGATCGTGCCCTCGCGCCTCCAGGTGGCGAAGAGGCCGGCACCAGGCCCACGTCTGACGATGCGGCTGTCGCGGCCTGGGAGGTGCGCGCGGCCGAGCTCCGTGCGCGACGGGACCGCATCGCCGAGGAGGCCCGTGCCAGCGACGCGGCAGGGCGCGAGGCCGAGCGCCGACGAGCGCGAGCCGAGGCATCGGCGCACCTGGCCGAGCAGCGGATGACGCGCGCCGACCTCGATCTGGCGGGCCTCGGCGAGCGTGAGCACAGTCTCGCGGTTGCGCGCGACGTGCTTCGCGATGACATCGCAACCAGTTCGACCCGCGAGCTGGCGGCTCGGGAAGCGCTGGCCCTCACCCGCGCCGCGGACACCGCGGATCGCGAGCGCCTCGCGCTGGCGGAAGGCGAGGCCGCGACCGCGCGGGATCGGTTGCGGGCCGCGGATGAGCGTCTGCGCGCCGCCGACCACTCGGATCTCGAGGCGCGGCTGGGACTCGACGCGCTGCGTGAGGGGGTCATTGCCGAGCTTGCGGGCTTCGGCTCGCTCGGGATCTCGATGCTCACCGCGCTGGACGGCTTCGACGCCGCGCTTCAACCGACGTCTTCGCCGCCGCTCGATGACTCGGGCCAATCGGACGAAGTGGTAGCCCTGGAAGCGGCGCTGGCCGCGGCGGCACCAATCTGGGCCGCCCATCCACCTTCCGAGCCGCCACCGAGCGCGATCAGGCTTGGCCAGCTGCGGCGGCGCTTCCACGAGCTCGGCGCCGTCAACCCGTACGCGGTCGACGAGTATGCGGCGCTCAAGGCCCGATTGGAGAGCCTCGAGAGCCAATCCGCCGATCTCCACCGGGCGATCGCACGGACCCGGGACCTGATCCGCGAACTGGATGCTCTCATCTCGGACCGGTTCCATTCGACCTTCCGTGCGCTGGAGACGGCCTTCGCAAGACGATTCGAACAGCTGTTTGGCGGAGGATTCGCCCGGCTGGCGTTGACCGATCCGGCAGACATCGGCTCGAGCGGGATCGAGATCGTGGCCCGGCCGCCGGGCAAGAAGACGCAGGCGCTGGCCATGCTCTCGGGCGGCGAGCGAGCCCTGACCGCGGTCGCGCTGTTGTTTGCCATGCTCGAAGTCCGGCCGGTTCCGTTCTGCGTGCTCGATGAGGTCGACGCCGCCCTGGACGAGGCCAATATCGGCCGGTTCACCGATGCCCTCCGTGGTCTTGCGCACACGACGCAGTTCATCGTCATCACCCACAACCGCGGGACGATCGAGGCGGCCGATGCGCTGTATGGCGTGACGTCCGGAGACGACTCGGTCAGCCGGGTGATCAGCCTGCGGCTCGACGAGGCGCAGGCGCTCGCCGCGCGCGATCGGCCCGAGCTCGCGCCGGCAGGCTGACGGAATCGGCGATGCGGTTTTGGCGGCGAGGGGGCGATCAGACCGCACCTGCTGAGGCGGGGCAGGCGGAGGTCGACGAGTCAACGTCGTCCAGCGCGGCGGCGACCGAAGCGGTGGTCGAACCCGCGCCCCGCTCGGAATCGCTCCTGCCGCCGAGCCTCGATACCGGGTTGGAGCGGACTCGCGGCGGCTTCGTGTCGAAGCTGCGCGGGTTCCTCGGTGCGGGTAGCGCGGACGGCGCGTCGTGGGATGACGTCGAGGAGACGCTGATCGCGGGCGACGTCGGGGCCGCCCTGGCGATGAGCCTGGTGGAACGGGCGCGGGCGAGTCGCGATCCGGGTGGCCCGGAGGCCGCGATTCGTGCCGAGCTCGCTGCGCTGCTGGTGTCACGTGACCCGGACTGGACGCCGCGCCCGACGATCGCCGGAGAGCCCGCAGTCGTGCTCCTCGTCGGCGTCAACGGCACCGGCAAGACAACGACCATCGGCAAGCTGGCCAGCCGCTACGCCGCCGAAGGCCATTCGGTGATCCTTGCCGCCGCGGACACCTTCCGCGCCGCCGCCATCGACCAGCTCCGGATCTGGGCGGATCGGGCGCAGGTGCCGGTGATCGCCCATGCGCCGGGCGCCGATCCGGGTGCGGTGGTCTACGACGCGCTCGACGCCGCGATCGCTCGCGGGGCAGACCTCGTGATCGCCGATACAGCGGGCCGCCTGCATACCCGTACGAACCTGATGGACGAGCTGGCCAAGGTCCGGCGGATCATCGACAAGCGACTGCCAGGCGGCAGTCCGGAGACGCTCTTCGTCCTCGACGCCACAACCGGGCAGAACGGGCTCGCGCAGGCGAAGGCGTTCCACGAAGCGATCGGCCTGACCGGCATCGTCCTCACCAAGCTCGACTCCACGGCCAGGGGCGGGATTGTCTTCGCCATCGAGCATTCCCTCGGCATCCCGGTCCGGTTCGTCGGGGTCGGGGAGGGGATCGATGACCTCTTGCCGTTCGATCCCGACACCTTCGTAGCGGCGCTCTTTGCCTGACGGCTGCCGTTCAGCTCCCGACCGGCTGGTCGCGCTCGACCTCGACGACCGCCGCGGCCGCCTCTGCCAGGACCCCCGCTCGACCACGCCGCAGGTCCGCCTCGGGCGGCGCGACCGTCCGTAGCCGTCGGACCGGCGAGGCCCACAGGATCGCCGCTGCGGCCAGTCCGCCGAGCGGTGCCAGCCACATCGTCGCCCGAAGCCCGATCACCTCGGCCAGCAGGCCGGCTGCCAACGTCGCAGCCAGCTGGGCGATGACGGCCGCGACATGGAACGTCGAGGTCACGCGGCCCAGCGCCCGATCGTGGACGAGGGTCTGGCGAACGGCGACCTCGGTAACGTCGTAGACCGTCGCGCCCGAGTCGGCCACCAGTTGCTGCATGACCAGACAGCCGACGGCGATCCATGGCAGCCCGGTGGGTGCCAGCGGAATGAACGCGTTGCCAACCGCGGCCATGACCAGCGCTCCCACGGCGACCCGACCAATCCCCCAGCGACGCGTGGCACGCGCCGCGATGATCGCCCCAAGGAACGACGAGATCCCGCCGATTCCGGCGATCAGTCCGATCGCCGCCGGACCCAGCTGGAGCTCGTCGATCGCGAACAGGAACCAGGTTGCCCCAAAGATGCCCCACAGCGCGTGCATCGCCATCTGCGCCCCGGCGAACGCGCGCAGCACCGGGTTGTGCACGACGAGCCGGAGGCCTTCGCGGATCTCGTCAAGGACCGGTTCACGATCCGCGGCTGGGGGTGGGGGAGCTTCGGGCCCGTGGATCGAGCCGAGCAGCACGGCCGAGACCAGGAACGAGACGGCATCGATCGCGATCGCAATGGGTGCCGTCAACAGCTGGACCAGGAAGCCGCTGATACCGAAGGCCATGAACTCGGCGGCCGAGCCGCTGGCAGCCAGGGCGGCATTCGCATCGACCAGGCCCTCGCGTTCCACGATCGTGGGCAGGTAGGCGTTGCTCGCCGAATCGAAGAAGGTGGTCAGGATGGCCGCCAGACCGGATACGGCAAGGAGCTGCCAGTAGGTCAGGACACCGAGCGCGAACGCGACCGGGATCGAGGCGAGCAGGACCGCCCGCCCGAGATCCGACCAGATGAGGACGGGGCGTCGGCGCAATCGATCGACCCACGCCCCGGCCACCAGCCCGAAGATCAATGTCGCGCCCAGCTCGAGGCTGCGCAGCACGGCAACCTCGATCGCGCCGGAGCCGAGGACCAGGATGGCCGCCAGGGGCAGCGCCATCCGGGTGATCAGCGAGCCAAAGATCGATACGGTCGCGGCCGTCCAGACGCGCGCGAACGCGGCGTTTCGCCAGAGCCGGGAGTCGAACGGGTTGCCCACGAGCGCGGAGCATACCCGGACGCATCGAGGCCGAGAGATCCACAGGGGCGGCCGGCCAAGGGCTGCGCTACAATCCGTCTGCCTCGGTGCGTCAGAACCCGCGCACCAACCCGGTTCGGTCGTGACCGCGCCGGTCCACCACCTGACGGAGTCCCACTCGAACCATGTTCGACACCCTCAGCGAGCGGCTGCGCAAGACGCTCGGCAGCCTGACCGGCCGCGGCCGGATCAGCGAGGCCGACGTCGAGGTTGCGATGCGCGAGGTCCGCCTCGCGCTGCTCGAGGCGGACGTCAACTTCAAGGTGGTCAAGGAGTTCGTTGGACGGGTCCGTGAGCGGGCCGTGGGACATGACATCCTCGACTCACTGTCGGCCGGCCAGCAGGTCGTCAAGATCGTCAACGACGAGCTGGTGCAGCTGCTGTCGGCCGGCGATCGAGCCTTCCACCTGAGTGGCAATCCGGCCGTCGTTTCGCTGGTCGGGCTGCAGGGATCGGGCAAGACGACATCAACGGCGAAGCTCGCCCGACATGTCGTGAAGCTCGGCCGGCGGCCGCTGCTCGTGGCTGCCGACCCATACCGGCCGGCGGCGGCCGACCAATTGGAGACGCTCGGCAGGGCGATCGATATCCCGGTTCACCGGGCACCAGCCGGGACCTCGGTCGTCGACATCGTACGCGGCGGCGTGGAAGCGGCGCGCCGGCAGACTCGCGACGTGGTGATCCTCGATACCGCGGGCCGGCTGTCGCTCGACGAGGAGCTGATGGCAGAGATCACGGCGGTCAACGTCGCGCTCAAGCCGATCGAGACGCTGCTCGTGGTCGATGCGATGACCGGCCAGGAGGCCGTCGCTGTCGCCCAGGCGTTCGTGGCCGCCGTTCCGGTGACCGGGCTCATCCTCACCAAGATCGACGGCGACGCGCGTGGCGGCGCCGCGCTCTCCATCTCCGCCGTGACCGGCGTCCCGGTCAAGTTCCTGGGAACCGGCGAGAAGACGGATGCCCTGGAGCTGTTCCATCCCGATCGGCTGGCCGGCCGCATCCTCGGCATGGGCGACATCCTGACGCTCGTCGAGCGGGCCAAGGAGCATGTCGACCAGAGGCAGGCCGCCAGGCTCGAGGAGAAGCTCCGCAAGTCGTCGTTCACCCTCGACGACATGCTCGAATCGATGCAGCAGATGCAGAAGATGGGGCCGCTCGGCCAGGTCATGTCGATGATCCCCGGGATGGGCAACCTGGCCGGCGAGGCTCAGGCGGCGGTCGATCGCGGCGACCTCAAGCGAACCGAAGCGATCATCAGGGCCATGACCGGGAACGAGCGACGCGATCCGACGATCCTCAACGCGTCGCGGCGACGGCGGATCGCGGCCGGCTCCGGTACCAGCCTTCCCGATGTCAACCGACTGGTGAAGCAGTTCGGGGACATGCAGAAGCTGATGAAGCAACTCTCGGGGGGCGGCAAACGCGCCGCCGCCCTGGGCGCGTTCATGGGCTGGCGTTGAGCCGGAGAAGGGGGCC
>Ga0207646_10004894_pt1 | contig 14340 bp, 12 predicted proteins | sample KBSK5502metaG_FD_184343 | JGI IMG/M metagenome (GOLD analysis project Ga0207646, IMG submission 184343) | Corn, switchgrass and miscanthus rhizosphere microbial communities from Kellogg Biological Station, Michigan, USA - KBS K5-50-2 metaG... | ecosystem: Host-associated > Plants > Roots >... | reverse complement strand
ACCGCCGCATGTCGCATTTAGTGACGTTGTACGAAGCGACGCTTTCAAAAGTCCACCCCACCTCCCCCAATGCGCACGCGCCGCCGGCCCGGGACTCCATCCCGCCGGCGGCGTCGTGGCTTCTGGGGCACAGCGGATCTGACCGAGCAGTGCCCGAAGCAGGTGGCGTAAAAGAGGCGTGCTGGTTGTATCGATGGCGTGTCTGCCGCGAGCGGCGGCTGTGGGCGAGGAGGGACTCGAACCCTCACACTCTTTCGAGCATGAGCTCCTAAAGCTCACGCGTCTGCCATTTCGCCACTCGCCCGGCGTTTAGCGTAACGGCGCCGCTAGCTCTTCCGGCGGTCGACCGCCCACGCCGATCCCGGCTGGCGCTTCGCGACTTCCTTCACCTCAGCGGCGGCGCGCGCGGCGGCGATGGCGCCCTCGAACCGGCCTGGCGGCACGCTCACGATCCCGATCGACACGGTCGCGAACGGGATATGCCGCAGCTTGCCGCGACGGTCGCGCGCTTCGATCCAACCGCGCGCGCGGTCGGGAGCGTCGTAGAGCGCGCTGATCGTGCCATCGAACCTGCGCGTTATCGCCTTCGCCAGCGCCTCGGCCTCGTCGATGCGCGCGAGCACGACGAAATCGTCCCCGCCGATGTGCCCTACGAATCGCTGACCGGCACCGGCGACCTGCACGAGGATCTCGGACAACAAGGTGAGGACGCGGTCGCCACGCGTGAATCCGTAGTGGTCGTTGAATTCCTTGAAACGATCGATGTCCACGTACAGGAGCGCGAACTCCTCATTCCGCGTCAGCCGGGATTCGATCTCCTCGGTGATGGTCGGGTTGCCGGGAAGCCCCGAGAGCGGATTCACCGCGCGCATTCCGCTCCAGCGCCGGACGGCCGCGCCCACGCGGGCGAGGAGCTCCTCGGCGTCGTACGGCTTGGTGATGAAATCTTCCGCGCCTGCTTCCAGCTCTGCGAGCTTGACCTGGCGGTCGGATTGCGCCGTCAAGAAGACGATCGGCAGGAAACGGGTGCGTGGATCCTGGCGCAGAACACGATGAACGTCGGTGCCAGACATCCCCGGCAGGCCGAGGTCGAGCACGACCAGATCGAACAGCGCGTCGCTCACCGCTGCGACCGCGCGCTCGCCGTCGGGGGCTTCATCGCAGAGGTACCCCGCATCGCCCAGGAGCGCGCGCAACGCGTTGCGGGTCGCGTCGTCGTCCTCCACCACCAGGACGCGGGCAGCCATGGATCAAGAGTCGGCGGCTCCGACGGTCACCCTCAATAGGAGAGGCGTACCGAATGCGCTTGGTTCGCCGTTCGCTAGGTCAATCGGCGGTCAACGTCTTTGTCGCGCTTCCACACCAGAGAGCCGTTCGATGACTTTCAGGAGCGCGTGGTTCCCGTCGCGACCACCGCCGTCCTTCTGCAGCGCTGTATAGAGGGCGTGCACGAGGGCGGTTCCGGGAAGGGAAACATGGTCGCCATACGCGTTATCGAGGACGAGCCGCAGATCCTTCTGCTGTAGGTCGACCATGAAGCCGGGACGGAAGTCGCCTGCGAGCATCTTCGGCGCGTAGTTCTGCATGGCCCACGAGGAGCCCGCACCACCGGCGATCACCTGCCGCGTGCGCTCGAGATCGATGCCCTGCGCCTTCGCGAAAACGAGGGCCTCCGATACGCCCAGGTTGTTGATGGCGACGGCGATCTGATTCGCGAGCTTGCACGCCTGGCCCGCGCCGTGATCGCCGATATGCACGATCGTCTTTCCGAGCGCCTCGAAGAGGGGCATCGCGCGCTTCACATCCGGTTCGTCGCCACCGACCATGATCGCGAGCCGCGCTTCGATCGCGCCGACCTCGCCGCCGGACACCGGCGCGTCGAGGGTGTGAAAAGGCGGGCGGCTCGCGGCCGCGCGCTTCGCGATCTCGCGCGACGCCGCGGGGCTGATCGTGCTCATATCGACCGCCAGGAGGCCGGGGTGCGCGCCGGCCACGATGCCGTCCGGGCCGAAGGTCACCGCCTCGACGTCCGGCGAGCTCGTCACCATCGTGACGACGAGATCGGACCGCTCGGCCACCTCCTTTGGGGTCCGCACCACGGTTGCGCCCGCTTCCTCGAGCGGCTTCGCGCGGTCCAGCGTGCGATTCGTGACGGTGACCGCGAAGCCTGCTTTGATCGCGTTGCGCGCCATCGGCGAGCCCATGATCCCGAGCCCGACGAAACCAACGCGTTCCATCGTCAACCGGTCAGTTCTCGATGTCGTCGTCGCGCGAGAGGAACACGCTGCGGTCGCCGGCCTCCTCGGAGACGAGGAAGGTCCCCTCCTCGGTCACGTCGACGTTGACGGAGGCCACGAGAAGATCGTCGGTGACGTGAATGAATCCTGCGCTACGTGCGAGCTCATTCGCGATCGCCTCGGAGAGCGATGCTTCCTCGTACGAATCGACGAGCAGCGTCCGCGCCTTCTTCACCAGCGCGAAGAACTCCACCGGTTCGAAGCCACGTTCGTGCGCGAGCAGCACGGCGCTGCCGAGTTCCTCGTCGCCTTCGTGGATCTCGTAGAAGAACATCTGCTGCGAACGAGCCTACCCGATTACCATTGGCACATCTCCATGCAGAACTCGCCGAAGACCGTGCCGCCATCCGTCAAGCACTCGCTTCGTCGTGAGGCCGGATCGAAGGTCACCCTCGACGTCGAGGTGGACGCCGACCGGCTAAAGCGCGCCGCCGATGCGGCGTTCGAGAGACACGTCCAGCGCGCGAATATCCCAGGCTTCCGTCCGGGCAAAGCGCCGCGCGGCATGTACGAGCGCGCGTACGGGAAGGAGCATCTCTGGGAGGACGCAGCGGACGATCTGATGGACCAGACCTATCGCGAGATCGTCGAGGCCGAAGGCATCGAGCCGATCGACCGTCCTGCCGCGAAGCTGACTCAGCTCAAGGAGGGCGAGCCCCTCCGGTACACGGCGACCGTCGTGGTGCGGCCCGAGGTCACCCTCGGCGATTACATGGCGCACGGCGCGAAGGTGGAGGCCGTGCCGCCAACCGACGAGGACGTCGACAAGACGATCTCGTCCATGCGGGATACGCACGCCCAGCTCCGGCCGGTCGACCGCGAGGCGAGACCCGGCGACATCCTGACGGTCGACATCGACGCCTCTGTGCCCGGGAAGACGCTCCCACCATTCGCTCGAAATGCGCACATCGAGGCGGGGAAGGAGCTCGGTATTCGGGGTCTCGGCGAAGCGCTCGTCGGCATGAAGCTCGGCGACGACAAGAAGGTCGACCTTGCCTTCCCGAACGATGCGAGCGAGAGCGATCTCGCCGGCACGACGGGGACGTTCAGCATCCGTCCGTCGCAGGTCGCGGAAAAGGTCTTGCCGGCGTTCGACGACGAGTTCGCGAAAACCGTCGGCGTGGCCGACGTCGGCGCGCTCCGAAAGGCCGTCCGCAACGAGCTCGCGCACGCCGCGTTTCACGAGGCGCGCGACGACGCCGCAGACAAGGCGGTGGAGCATGCGATGCAATCGTCCACCGTCGAAGTCCCGGAGCTACTCGTCGAGGACGAGCTAGCGCACCTCGTGAACGACCTGAAGGCGCGCGTAAAGCAGGAGGGCGTGGCCTGGGAAAAGTTCCTGCTCCAGGCGCGGAAGAGCGAAGAGGACATTCGCAACGAGTGGCGTCCGGTCGCGGAACGCCGGGCGAAGTCGCTCCTGGTGCTGGATGCGATCGCGCGGAAGGAAGGCATCACGGTCTCCGGCGATGAGCTCGCGGCCCAGGCCGCGATGTCACCGCTCGCCGAGGTCGATCCGCAGGCTCTGCGCTCCCCCGCCGTCCTCGCGTCTCTCGCGCGGTCGATCCGCAATCGGAAGACGGTGGACAAGCTCGTCGGCCTCGACTCGCCGGACGCGGAACGCGAAGCGATTCGGAAAGCGGGCGGCGATGACTTCGATTTCCACGGCGCCGCCCCCGCCCAACCCGCGGAGCCGAAGATCATCGTGCCCGAGAAGTCAGACGCGACGCCCGAAGGACGCGAAGCGCTTCGCGCGATGCTCGACAAGACGTAACCGAAGCTTGCGTCGCAGCTCTTGTCCGGGCTTCGGGCGGTGAGCAGCGCCGGGTCTTCTTGGCTCGGCCCCTCGTGGGATCGCGCTGGACCGCCGGCCAGGGGCCGCTCGCTCAGAAGACCCGACGCTGTTCAACCCCTCCAGTGCCAGCCCGTGACGCGCGCTAGCCAGATCGATGCATTCGCGTAGGTCGCTCAAGCGAGATATTTTCGGAACCACTCGATCGTCGCGACCCACGCTTTTTGCGCCGCGTCGGGCGCATAGCGCGCGCCGGTGTCGTTGTGGAACGCGTGGTTCACGCCCGGAAAGATCGAGATCTGGTTGGGCACGCCCGCCCTCTTTAGCTGCTCTTCCATCTGCGGGGCTGTCGCGGTGATGCGCGTGTCCTGCTCGGCATAGACCGCGAGTGTCGCCGCCTTCGTCTTGGTTCCGATGTCCTGATAATTCGACGGCTGCGGGCCGTAGAACGGGACCGCCGCCTTCAGATCCGCGCCCGCCGCGACGAGGTTCCAGACCTCGCCGCCCCCGAAGCAGAAGCCGACCGCCCCGACCGCTCCGGAGGTGTTCGCCTTGAGATAGGTGAGGGCGGCAGTGTGATCGTCGAGCTTCTGCTGCAGCGGGAGATTGCCGATGGCGCCGGTAACGGCGTCGCCAAGCTTCTCTCCGCCGCCCTGCCGTGCGGTGAGATCGATGTTCACGGCGACGAAACCCGCGGTCGCGGCGCGACGCACGACGTCGCGGATGTGCTCGGTCTGTCCCCGATTTTCGTGGATGACCATGACGCCGGGGACGCGTCCACCCGTGATGGGCGTCGCCACGTACGCCATGAGGGACGCACCGTCTTTTCCCTTTATCTCAGGCCTGGACACGATGATCCGAGGGTCGTTCTCTTTCACGGTCACGCCGTCCGTTGTCGGCCCGGGCGGCGGCGTCGCGAACGGCTGCGCGACCAGCCCCGGCGTCGCTGAGGCCGTCGCCGCCGGCGCTGTGGGCGACGTTGCCGCTGTCGATCGCGGGCTGAGGTCGCACGCCGCGAGGAGGGTCGTTGCGGCAGTCGCGCTTCCGACGACGATCGCGACCCTCCGGATGAGCTCGCGACGGCCGATGAGTCCATCGCGGAAGTCCTCGATGTGCTCCTCGACGAAATAGCGCTGGGTGTCGTTCAGCCCGTCCATCGCATCCTCCCCGCTCTACAGCATCTCTACGTCCGAGGCCGCGAGCTGGTTCAGGGCGCCGTCGCTACCTGCCCGCGGGCGCCGCGACGGCGATGCGCGCGGCGAGGTCGCGTATGGCCTTCGACGCCGCGCTGTCCGGGTGAAGGACGGTGAGCGGCCGGCCCCGGTCCGCGGCATCGTCGCACGCCTCCGTGTACGGCACGACGATGTCGGGCTTCCGGTTGAAGAAGCGAGCGACGTGATCCATCTCCACGCCTGCGGCGCTCGTGCGATTCACCGCGAGGACCGTCCGCTGGGTCGGATAGGAGAGCTTCTCGAGCACTTCGAGTGCCTGCTTCGTCGCCTTCAGTGACGGCAAGTGGGCGGCGGTCACGACCACGGCCGCGTCCGCAGCGTCGAGCGCGGCGAGCACCTGCTGGGAGAAGCTCGCGGGTGCGTCGATGACGACATAGTCAGACTGCTTCTGCAGATAATCGATGGCCTGCTGCACGGCGGGAACGGTGACGAGCTCGGCGCGTTCGGGTACGTCGCTACCCGCGAGGACGCGCACGCCGCTTCGGTCCTGCTCGAGATAGGTCCCGAAGGTCGTTTCGTCGAGCTGCTCGTGCGCGTTCGCCGCGAGGTCGGCGAGCGTCCGCTTGGAGGTGAGGTTCATCAACATTGGTGCGTTCCCGAATTCGAGGTTCAGGTCCAGCAAGGTCACGCGATAGATCGTGGTCGCGGCGAGGGCAACCGCGGCGTTCACGGCCAGCGTCGTGCATCCAACGCCGCCCTTCCCGTGGATGAACAAGACGACGTTGCCGCCGCGCTTCGCGACGGCGGCCTCGCCGTGCGGCGCAGCGAAGCGCCTGAGCAGGACCTCGACCTTCGCGGCGAGGACGGCCATTTCGACCGGCTTGGGGATGTATTCGTCGGCCCCTTCGGCGTATCCCGTGAGGACGTCGTCCGCCTGCTTTCGCGCCGACAGCATGATCACGGGGATGCGCGCCGTCCGATGGTCCGCGCGCATCCGCCGGGTGAGCTCGAGCCCGTTCATGTTCGGCATGTTCACGTCGGTGATCACGAGATTCGGCGCCTTCGTGCGAATCGCCTTGAGCGCTTCCCAGCCATCGCTGGCTACGGTGACGTCGTACCCGTGCCTGGCGAGCCAGGTCGACAAGAGCTTGCGGATCTGCTCCTCGTCGTCGACGAAGAGGACGCGTTCGCCTGCCACTAGTTCTTCGAGAACTGCGCGACTCGGGCGCGCAGCTCGGCCATGGTGAAGGGCTTGGCCAGATGGCCCGAGGCGCCGTGGCGGAAACACTCGTCGATCTGCTCGCGCTGGACCGACGCGGTCATGAAGACGATCGGGATGTGCGCGAGGTCGGACCTCGCGCGCATCGCGTCGGCCATCTCGAAGCCGTCCATCTCGGGCATCGCCACGTCGCTGAAGACTACGTCAGGACGGACCTGCTCTATCAGCGCCAGCCCCTGCTTCCCGTCCTCCGCAATGTGCACGTCGTGCGTCGTCGAGCGGAGAGCCGTCTGGACGAGCTTTCGGATCATCGGATCGTCCTCGCAAAAGACCACCTTGCTCACGAGGCGGCCTCCGCGACCTCTGGGCGCACCGTCGCGCCGCGCGGCAAGGTGACGTGGAACACCGAGCCCTCGCCAACCGTGCTCTCCACCCAGACCGCGCCGCCGTGGAGCTGCACGATCTGACGGACGATCGGCAGGCCGAGGCCCGTGCCCCGGATGTGACGGGTCGCCAGCGATTCCACCCGGCCGTACCGCTCGAAGATCGTCTCGAGCGCGGCCTTCGGGATGCCCATGCCGTGGTCGCGGACCACGACATGGGCGGTATTGCCCTCGAGTCGCGTGCTCACCACTACCTCGCCCCCTTCCGGCGAGTACTTCACGGCGTTGCTGAGGAGGTTCGCCATCACCTGGGTCAGCTTGTCGCGATCGGCGCTCACCTCGCCCACCAGCGGATCGAGCCGCAGCGATACCGGATGACGCGGCGCGTTCGGTCGCATGCTTTCCGCGGCCTCGGTCACGATCACGTTCAGATCGACGGCCTCGCGATGGATCTCCATGTGCCCGGATTCCATCTTGTCGAGGTCCAGCATCTCGGTGATCATCCGATTCAGCCGGTGGGCGTCCTTGTTGATGTCGCCGGCGTACTCGCGCATCTCGTCGATGGTGAGGTCTTCGCTCTGCATCATCTCCGAGAACCCCTGGATCCCGGTGAGGGGCGTTCGGAACTCGTGGCTCACGATGGAGACGAAGTCGCTCTTGGCGCGGCTCAACCGCTCGAGCTCGGCGACGGCCTGTCGCTGTTGTTCGAACGCCTCGGCCGCGGCGATCGCGCCGCGGAGCTCCTGCGCGACCGAGTCGATCAGGCGTGCGTCGTCGGCCGTCCACTCGCGCGGACGGTCCGTGTGCACGAGGGCGAGTGAGGCGGCGAACCGCCCGCCGATCCGGATCGGCGTCGCGGCGATCGCGATCACGCCAAGCGGGGCCAGGGCGGCCGCGGTCTTCGGATCGCTGAAGCGCCGGTCCACGCGAATGTCCGTGACGAAGAGGGTCCGGCCGAGGCGCGCCGCGAGGCGAGACACGGGAAGGTCTCGCGGCCCGAGCCCCACCGACGGCTCTCCATCCGCTGTCCACTCGTAGATCACTTCGAGCTTCGCCTCGGAATCGCCGGTGGCGACGACAGCGCGCGTCACGCCGAGCACCTTCGCGAGCTCGTCAACGGTGGCGCGCAGGATCTCGTCGGGATCGAGTGTGCCACGTGCGCGCTGCGCGATCCGGTTCACGAGCGTCTCGCGCTCGGCCCGGGCCTCCGCTTCGTTCACCGCGAGAGCGCTGTGGATCGAACCCGCGACGTACTGACCCATGATCACCGGCATCTGCGCCTTGTCCGGTGTCAGGTCGCCCGCCCGCTCGCCGAGAAGGAGGAGCGCCCCGACGAGACGCTCGCGCGAGACGAGCGGAAGTGCGGCGAACGACCCCGCGCCCGCGACCGCCGGCATCTCCTCGGAGACCTTGGTCCACATCGCCTTTTCCGCGGACGTGTCGGGTATGACGAGCGACTGCCGGTGATCGATCACTCGGATACGAACGATCGACGGCAGCGCGACGGCCGAGTAGCTGCGGTCTTTCAGCTCGTCCGCGTGCGGCCCGTCCGCCGCGACCGTGCGGAATGCCTCGAGAACGTCGTCATAGACGATGAGGGCGATCGTCGTGTGGGGCGGGAGAGCGGCGCGGACAGCGGCCACGAAGAAAGCGCCGATCTGCTCGAGGCTCAGCGGGCCGGCCAGGGCGGACGACAGGCCGAAGATCGCGCCAAGCTCCTGATCCTTTTGTTCCTCAGAGGTCTTGGCCTCGGCCTCCGCCGATTGCGCACCGGCGAGCGCGGTCGCGAGCCGAAACATCACGACGGCGGCGATCAGGCTGATGCCGAGCCAGACGATGAACGACACGAGCTGGATCGACGAGAGGAGGTCGCCATTATCCCGTCGAGCGATGAAGATCCCGCTCTGGGCCAGCTCGATCGTGTAAATGAACTGGACCGCGATGAAGATGAGCGCGGCATACAGGGTCGACGCCGCCACGTAGAGGCGCAGCGAGCGCGGGAGCTTACGCATTCTCTCCTGCCGTCGGCACGAATCGTACTGGCTCGCCTGTCAGGTGAACACGCCTAGACGCCTGATCCCGAATGGCTACATCACCGTGTCCCGAAAATGAGCAGAGACGTCAATTGACTGCCGTACACTCTTTGAACAGGCTCAACGCGCGAGGAGGGTGCTCTTGACGACGCGGAACTACGTGCCGATGGTCATCGAGCAGTCCGGCCGCGGCGAGCGCGCCTACGACATCTTCTCCCGGCTGCTCAAGGAACGGATCATCTTCATCGGCGATGCCGTCGAGGACACGATGGCCAACCTGATCATCGCCCAGCTCCTCTTCCTCGAGTCCGAGGACCCCGAGCGGGACATCTACCTCTACATCAACTCGCCCGGTGGCGTCGTTACGGCCGGCCTCGCCATCTACGACACCATGCAGTACCTGAAGGCGCCGGTGAACACCATCTGCATCGGGCAGGCGGCTTCGATGGGCGCGGTGCTTCTCGCGGCCGGCGCGAAGGGCAAGCGCTACGCCCTTCCGAACTCCCGGATCATGATTCACCAGGGCTCGGGCGGGTTCCGCGGGAACACCCCTGACGTCCTCATCCAGGTGAAAGAGCTCGAGACGCTCGTCGAGAAGCTCATGAAGATCCTGGCGCACCACACCGGCCAGCCCGCCGACAAGGTCCGGCGCGACGTCGACCGTGATCGATTCATGAGCGCGGAAGAGGCGCGCGAGTACGGGCTCATCGACGAGATCTTCGTCGGCAAGGAATCGCTCATCTCGATCGCCAAGGCCGAGGAAGTGGTCCGCGAGCCATCTCGAGAGCCGGTGGCGGCCCGCTAGACGATGACAACTACCGCGAAGGGCGGTAAGCCCTACCGCTGCTCCTTCTGCGGCAAGAGCCAGGATCAGGTCCGCAAGCTCATCGCGGGTCAGGGCGTCTACATCTGCGACGAGTGCATCACCCTCTGTCGCGAGATCGTGGACGAAGAGTTCATGGAGACGCCGAAGGCGCGGACCCTCGGCGCGAAGGTCCCGAGCCCTCGCCGCATCAACGAGATCCTCGACCAGTACGTCATCGGCCAGGACAAAGCGAAGCGCGTCCTCTCGGTCGCCGTTTACAACCACTACAAGCGCGTCGGTGCTGGGCATCGTGTTGACGACGTCGAGCTCGGCAAGTCGAACGTCCTGCTCATTGGACCGACCGGGTGCGGCAAGACGCTTCTCGCACAGACGCTCGCGCGCATCCTGGATGTGCCATTTTCGATCGCCGACGCCACCAGCCTCACCGAGGCGGGCTACGTCGGCGAGGATGTCGAAAATATCCTGCTGCGGCTCATCCAGGCCGCCGACTTCGATCTCAATCGCGCGCAGCGAGGGATCATCTACATCGACGAGATCGACAAGATCGCGCGGAAAGGCGATAACCCGTCGATCACGCGCGACGTCTCCGGCGAGGGCGTCCAGCAGGCGCTCCTCAAGATCCTCGAGGGGACCGTCGCGAACGTCCCGCCGCAGGGTGGCCGCAAGCACCCGCACCAGGACTTCATCCAGATCGACACGACGAACATCCTCTTCGTGTGTGGCGGCGCGTTCGAGGGTCTCGAGAAGATCGTCGAGGCACGCGTCGGGAAGAAAACGATGGGCTTCGGTGCGACGCTCCGCGACAACACCAAGGAGACCTCCGCGATCCTCGAGCAGGTCATGCCTGACGATCTTCTGAAGTACGGGCTCATCCCTGAGTTCGTGGGCCGGCTCCCCGTCGTCGTGCCGCTCCAGGCGCTCGACGAGGGCGACCTCATGCGCATCCTCACCGAGCCGAAAAACGCCATCGTCAAGCAGTACCAGAAGTTCCTCGCGCTCGACAAGGTCGAGCTCCAGCTCACGCCCGATGCGCTTCAGGCGGCCGCGAAGGGCGCGGCGAAGCGGAAGACCGGCGCCCGGGGGCTGCGGACGATCATCGAAGAGGTCCTCCTCGACGTGATGTACGAGATCCCGTCGAGCACCAACATTCGCAAGGTCGTCGTCACCGGAGATTCGATCGAGGGCCGGATGAAGCCGCTCCTCCTCTCAAAGAACGAGCAGATCTCGCTCGAGGGCGACGAAGCCACCGCGTCCTAGCACGGTGCCGCGTCTGTTTTTCGCGAGCCCGCGCGACCTTCCGTTGATCGAGCCGCATCCGGGTGTAAAGGGCCGCGTCGTCACTGCCCAGCACGCGACGATGATCGTCTACGACTACACGCCGAGGACGATCGTCGAGACTCACAAGCACGACGTCGAGCAGTTCGGCGTCGTCGTGAAGGGTTCGCTCGCGATGGTGATCGCCGGCGAGCAGCGCATCCTCATGGTGGGCGACACCTTCCGCATCCCTCCGGGGACCGCGCACGGGGCGCGCGTGTTCGAAGAGATCACGCAGGTCGTTCAGGTCTTCGCCCCGCCGCGCACCGATCTCCCCAAGGGGGGTTCGGATGGAGGCGCCAAAGCCTAGCCCTCGTGGAAGCGGCCGATAGGGCCACGCACCGGCAAAAGCAGCTCGTGCGTTAGCGCATCCCCGCCTAGCGCTCGCTCGCTCTAAAGAGCACGGCACCGGTTCTGCACCCATGATTAGGGCTATGGGGAACCTCTTGCTTCGCGTGGGCTTCGCCTTGTCCATCGTTTCCGCGGCGATCGGCATGACGCTCGCCGCGCCGAACAGCTTTATTCGTTCGGAGGGCGCGACGACGACGCCGGCCGCGTCGGTCGCGCCCCTTGTCGCGGGCTACCAGGCCGCGCCTTTGACGGAGTACGGCGCCGCTGCGGCGAGCGCCTCCGACCGGGAGGCGCAGCAGGCCCAGCAGACGCAGCAGGCCGCGACGCTCGTGGCCCTCGCGACGACGGTGGTCTTGCTTGCGATCTTCGCTATCCTGTTCAGCTACCGGCCGCGACCGGGAGGAGTACGAGCCTCACACCGATAGAGAAGGCGCCCAACTGGTGAAAAGGCGCCGCGTGAGAGGTTCAGAAGGTCGCCCGCGAGCCGGATCGGGTCCTCCCGTTACAGGGGTATGAGGCGCGGAGACAACTCCGTGCGAAGCCAGGGTGGTACCACGACGCCGCTCGTCCTTGGACGAGGCGGCGTTTTTGTTTGTGTCGAGAGAAGAGAAGAAGGAGGCAGGGGCAGGGGGCCCAGGGGGCAGGGGCCCCCGGACGCGAAGCGGAGAACCGACGAAGGAGGTTCGAATGGCGAAGACGATCGAAGGACCGCCGCAGTCAGCGCTCGATCTCGCGGAAAAGAACTTCCGTCCCGCCGCCGTCGAGGGTGACCTCTACGAATGGTGGGAGCGGAGCGGCTTCTTCACGCCCGATGAGAGAAGCGCGAAGAAACCGTTCGTCATGATGCTGCCGCTCCCGAACGTCACCGGCGACCTCCACCTCGGCCATGCGCTCGGCTTCGCGGGCTACGAGGACCTCATGGCCCGGTACCACCGCATGCGCGGCCAGCCGACGCTCTACATGCCCGGCACCGACCACGCCGGGATCATCGCCCAGGTGGTCGTAGAGAACGAGCTCGCCAAAGAGGGCATCACCCGGCAGCAGCTCGGCCGCGAGAAGTTCCTCGAAGAAATGTGGAAGTGGATGGACCTCTACCGGCCGCGCATCGAAAAGCAGCTCCGGGTACTCGGATGCTCGCTCGACTGGTCGCGGCCACATTTCACGATGGAGCCGGCGCATCAGCGCGCCGTGCGCACGCACTTCATCCGGCTCTACCGGAAGGGCCATCTCTACCGCGGCGATCGGATCGTGCACTGGTGCCTCAAGGACCAGACGACGTACTCGGACCTCGAGGTCAATCACATCACGCGGACGGACACGCTCTACTACGTGCGTTACCCGTGGGCAGACACGGTGCCGGCGGGGACGCCTGATGTAATCGTTGCAACGACGCGCCCGGAGACGATCGTGGCGGACGTGGCGGTGGCGGTGCACCCCGACGACGAGCGCTGGAAGGCCTTCGTGGGGAAGGAGGTGCTCGTCCCCGGTGTCGAGCGACGCGTGAAGATCATCGCCGACGAAGCGGTCGACCCGGACTTCGGCACCGGCGCGCTCAAGATCACGCCCGGTCACGATCAGACCGACTTCGAGATCGGCCAGCGCCACGGCCTTCCCGTGCTCTCGGTCATCGACAAGCGCGGCATGATGACGCCTGCCGCCGGGCCGCTCGCCGGTCCGGATCGCGAGGCCGGCCGGAAGATGATGGTCGAGAAGCTCCGCGCCTCCGGCCTGCTCGTGAAAGCAGAGTCGATCACACACGCGGTCGCGGTCCACGACCGGTGCGGCACGGTCGACGAGCCGCTCGTGCTGAAGCAGTGGTGGGTGCGCATGGACCGGCTCGCGCCGCCCGCGATCGCCGCCGTGCGCGACGGCCGCATCTCGATCCTTCCGAAGTACCAGGAGAAGGTCTATTTCAACTGGATGGAGAACATCCGTGACTGGCCGGTGTCACGCCAGATCTGGTGGGGTCACTCGATCCCGGTGTGGTATTGCCGCGATTGCGACAACGTGATCGTGCCCGACGAGGACGCGCCGGATCCGACGCGATGCACGCGCTGCCGCAGCGACGACATCTATCAGGACCCCGACGTGCTCGACACGTGGTTCTCGTCGGGGCTGTGGCCGTTCAGCACGCTGGGCTGGCCTGACCGGACGCCTGACCTCAAGCGGTATTACCCGGGGAGCGTCCTCGAGACCGGCTACGACATCCTGTTCTTCTGGGTGGCCCGGATGATCATGCTCGGCCTCGAGCACATGGAAGCGATCCCGTTCGACGCGGTGTTCCTGCATGGGCTGGTCCGCGTGGGCACGGTGAAGATGAGCAAGTCGCTCGGCAACGTCGTGAGCCCGCTCGACTTCGTGACCGAGTACGGCGCCGACGCGCTCCGCTACGCGCTGGTGCATGGGATCGCGATGGGCGCCGACTCGCAGCTCTCACAGAACAAGCTGGACCACGCCCGCAACTTCGGAAACAAGGTCTGGAACATCAGCCGTTTCGTGCTGAAGCAGGTGGACGAACACCCCGAGGCGTTCAAAGGGCACACCGCCGATCAGCGGCCGGTCGTGAAGGGCGAGGCACCCCGTTGGATCCTTTCGCGCAGCGACGCGGCGGTCGCCGAGGCCACGCGCCTCATCGAAGGCTATCTCTTCGGCGAGTACCTCGTCGCGCTCGAGGCATTCATCTGGGGCGAGCTAGCCGACATCTATGTCGAGCTTGCGAAACCCACGCTTCGCGGGCCGGAGGCTGCCGAGGCCGTGCAGACCCTCGCCTACGTATTCGATCGCGTGCTCCGGCTGCTGCATCCCTCGATGCCGTTCATCACCGAAACGATCGCGCTGCAGCTCTGGACGCGCGCGGGCACATCCGAGGTGACGCCGTCACTCGTCGTGTCGCCGTGGCCGCAAGCCGGTGTGCGCGACCTGGCTCTCGAGGAGCGCTTCGGGGCGTTCATCGAGG
>Ga0207646_10004893_pt1 | contig 14346 bp, 12 predicted proteins | sample KBSK5502metaG_FD_184343 | JGI IMG/M metagenome (GOLD analysis project Ga0207646, IMG submission 184343) | Corn, switchgrass and miscanthus rhizosphere microbial communities from Kellogg Biological Station, Michigan, USA - KBS K5-50-2 metaG... | ecosystem: Host-associated > Plants > Roots >... | reverse complement strand
GAAGGCGAGGATGATCAGCGAGAAGAGCAGGAACTTGTCGGCCAGCTGCGCGGCCAGCTGCGCAAACCAGATGTTCCTGAAAGCTGTGAACCGCAAGACGGCACGAAAACCGCCGGGGGTCTCGACCGGGAACCGGAACGGAGCCTCCACCGCCGTCAGAGCTTAGCGAGACGGTCCGCGACTAAAGTTTCGGTAGACCGCCTCCCACTCACGAAGCGTGAGTGTCTGCGGCCGGCGTTCAGGATCGATGCCGGAGTCGCGCAGGCGCGCCCCGGCACTCGTGCTGCCGATGCCACTGATGCGGCCCAACGCGCCGCCGAGCTGCTTCCGGCGGAATTGAAAGACGGCCTCGACCAGCCGGAAGAAGGCGTCGAGGTCGTCAACGGTCACCGCGGCGTGGTCACGAACTTCGAGAATCACGCACGCGGAATCGACGCGCGGTGGCGGGGTGAACGCGGAGGCGGGGATCGTGAACAACATTCGCGCGTTTGCAAACACCTGCACCGCCACCGTGGCCAGGCTCGCGCCACCAGATGCGGTCCAGCGCTCCGCAACCTCCTTCTGGACGACCAGCGAAAGGCGTCTCGGTCTGGGCGGCGAATCCAGGAGCTTCCGGATCAAGGCGCCGGTGAGGTTGTACGGAATGTTGCCGGCGACGACGTGTCCGCCGTTTGGAAACAACTTGTGCTGATCGACACGAAGGATGTCGGATTCCACGACCTCGACGTTTGGCAAGACGCCTGTCACCTCGCGCAGGACCGGGATGAATCGGTGATCGAGCTCGACGGCCACCAGGCGGCGGCAGCGTCGCGCGAGCGCGATCGTCAAGGCGCCGGCCCCGGCTCCCACCTCGAGGACATCGTCGTCAGCGGTGACGGCCGCCGCGTCCGCGATACGGTCGCGAATCGCCGGATCGACGAGGAAGTTCTGGCCGAGGGATTTCTTCAGCTCGATGCGATGCCGGCGGAGCAGCTTCGAAAGCTGATCCGGGTCCGCCGGATCGATCACGTCATCTTGCGGAACAAGGCGAGCGCGTTTGCGCGCTCGATGTCCGCCAGCTCCTCCAGGCTGATCCCTCTCAGCTCGGCGACCAGCGTCGCGGTGTCGAGCAGGTATGCGGGCCGGTTGGGCACGCCCATGCGTATGTGGGCCTGGCCGTACGGCGAGTCGGTCTCGAGAAGCAGGCGATCTGCCGGGCATTGCTTGACTACCTCGCGCAGCGCGTTCCTGCTCGGCCGCGTGACCAGGCCGGCGAACGACAGGTAGAAGCCCTGCTCCAAGAATCGCTGTGCCCAATCCCATTCGAGGGCGAAGTAGTGCATCGATCCACGCAGCCCCGGATGCGCTTTGATCGCCGCCTCGACTTCATCGGCGGCGCCACGGTTGTGGATCGACACCGGCAGGTCCAGCTCGACGGCAAGAGCGAGCAGCGGGTCGAAACGTTCCTGCTGAACCTCCCGCGGTGGGCTGTTGGTGTCCACGAAGTCGAGGCCGACTTCGCCGATGGCCACCACGCGGTCGTCCTTGGCGAGCTCGCGCAGCGCGGCGATGTCCGGCTTCGGGGTGTCGGTCGGGTAGTGCCCGACGCCCGCGAACACCTGCGGAAATCGATGGGCGAGCTCGATCACACGCCGGCTGTGCTCGAGGTCGACGCCGACCGCGATCATGCGCGTGACACCCGCGCTCACCGCCTGCGCCACCACCTCATCGGGATGGCCGAGCTCCTCTAGGTGGAGGTGCGTGTCTACGAAGATGCGACCGGCTCCTCAGGAATATCGTCGAGGCGCTTGAAGAGCGCTTCGGGTGGAGGCAGCGTGCGACCAGGCGGGAGCTCCGACGGAAGCCAGCGATTTTCACTGGAGTAGTCACCGGTGATGACGGTGTGCGAAACGCCGTCTTCCGAGAATTCGCGCACCTCCGGCTGTGGCGCGATGACGTCGTCGTAGCCGAGCATGCGGTGGAGCCGCTGCGCGGAGAAGGGCAGGAATGGCGTGAGCATCGTCTTGAGGTTGTCGACGCAGCGCAGGGCGACATAGAGCACGGTGCCGGCGCGCGCACGATCGGTCTTGATGGTGTGCCACGGCTGCTCGGTCCCGAGGTACACGTTGACGCGAGCGGCCATCGTCATCACATATCGCAGAGCGATCTGAAAGCGCGCCTGGCCCAGCTCGGTCGCGACCCGATCGAGGGCTGCCTCGACCTCCTTGATCAACGCCTGGTCAGCCTCGGTGAGACTTTCAGGCTGCGGCACGGAGCCGAAGTTGCGATGTGCGTTGACAAGCGTTCGGTGGACGAGGTTGCCCCATGTCGCGACGAGCTCGTCGTTGTTCCGGCGCACGAACTCAGCCCACGTGAAGTCGGTGTCCTGGTTCTCGGGGCCGGCGATCATCAGGTAGTAGCGCAGGGCGTCCGCGTCGTACCGATCCAGGAAATCCTTCACGTAGATGACCTGGCCGCGGCTCGTGGAGAGCTTCTTGCCCTCCATGTGCAAATGCTCGCTGGCCACGATGTCGTCGGGCAGGTCCAGCGGTCGCTCGGCATCGCTCGCACCCATGAGGATCGCCGGCCACATCACGGTGTGGAACGTGATGTTGTCCTTCCCCATCACGTAGTAGTGGTGGCTGGCGGGGTTTTCCCACCAGTCCATCCACGAAGCCGGCTCGCCACGCTGCGCCGCCCATTCGATCGACGCCGACAGATAGCCGATCACAGCGTCGAACCACACGTAGATCTTCTTGTGCGGGTTGTCCTCCCAACCAGGCAGCGGCACCGGCACGCCCCAATCGAGGTCGCGCGTGATCGCCCGCGGCTTCAGGTTGCTGACGAACTCGAGGGAGTACTTGCGGACGTTGGGCCGCCAGTCGCCATGAAGCTCGATCCATTCTTTCAGCTGCCCGCCAAAGGCCGGCAGATCGAAAAAATAGTGCTCGGTCTCCCGAAATTCGACCGGCGCGTCGCTTCCACGCTGGTGAGGATTGATGAGGTCGGTGGGGTCGAGCTGGTTGCCGCAATTGTCGCACTGATCGCCGCGAGCGTCAGGGAATCCGCAGATCGGACACTTGCCCTCGATGTAGCGGTCGGGAAGCGTACGCCCGCTCACCGGATCGAAGGCGCCGAGCTGGGTCTTCTTGATGAGGTAGCCCTTCTCGAAAAGCTTGATGAACATGTCCTGAGTGACGCGGTAGTGGTTGCGTGTGGTGGTGCGCGTGAAGATGTCGTACGTCATGCCGAGGCGCCGAAGGTCCTCCACGATCAAGGCGTTGTTTCGATCGACGAACTCGCGCGGCGCGATGCCTTGCTTGTCCGCCTCGTACGTGATCGGAGTGCCGTGCTCGTCGGTTCCGCTCGCCATCAGCACACGCGAACCTCGAAGCCGTTCGAAACGCGCCAGCACATCCGCGGGCACGGCGAATCCGGCCACGTGGCCGATGTGGCGAGGGCCGTTCGCATACGGCCACGCCGGCGCAACCAGGACGGTTCGTTGTTCAGGCACCGGAGATCACAAGGGTAAACTCGCCCCGCGGCTGGTCGCCCAACGCTGCGGCAACTTCGGTCGCGGTCCCGCGCAAGACCTGCTCGTGCAGCTTGGTCAGCTCGCGACCCAGCGTCAGGTGCCGCTCAGGCAACACCTCAGCCACGAGCGCCAGCGATTTGCGGATGCGATAAGGCGACTCGAACGCGACCGCCGGGCGCGGGTCGGCTGCGAGCGAGGCCAGCAGCCGGCGCATCTCGCCCGGCTTGCGCGGCAGGTAGCCCAGGAACGTAAACCCCGGCCCGCCGTACCCGGCCACCGATAGTGCCGCGGTGATCGCGCTGGCGCCCGGGATCGGAACCACGGTGTGGCCGGCCGACCATGCGGCCTCCACGAGCGCCTGGCCGGGATCGGACAGGGTGGGCGAACCGGCGTCGCTCACGAGTGCGACGTCGCCTTCGTCAAGAGCGGCCATCACGCGCGGCAAGCCGCGCCGCTCGACAGGCGCTCGATAGCTGATCATCGGCTTGCGGATGCCGTGGCGGGCGAGGAGCCGCGACGTGATCCGCGTGTCTTCGGCCGCGATCGAACCCACCTCGCCCAGCACACGCACGGCTCGCGCCGTCACGTCTTCGAGATTGCCAATCGGCGTCGCGACAACGAAGAGACGGCTCACTTGCCTCCCCGCCCTGCGGGGAGGTCCCGACTGGCTCGCCTCGCGAGCCTCTCGGGGGTGGGGGGACTCACTCTTGCACGAGCCAATCGCCGACCTGGCTGGGAATCTCATGGGCGGGACCGACGAATCGCGACGCGGGCGGCAGCACGTCGAGGAATGCTTTTCCATAGTCGCGTCCGAGGATGCGGTTGTCGAGGATGACCACCGCACCCCGGTCGCTGGACCTGCGGATGAGCCGGCCGAATCCCTGCTTCAAGCGCAGGGCGGCCTGTGGTAGCGCGAGCTGGGTGAACGGGTCGCGCACACGTTCGGCGCGCGCGGCGTACACCGGATCGGTGGGCACCGGAAATGGAAGCCGGACCATGACCACGCAGCTCAAGCGCTCGCCGGGAACATCGATCCCCTCCCAGAAGCTCGAGGTCCCGAGCAACAGCGGGCGCTCGGCCTCCTCGAACGCCTTGAGAAGGTTCCGACGCTGGCCGTCGATACCCTGCGCGAGGATGAGCACGTCGTCGAGGTCGACACGCTGTTTCAACGCCGTGTGCACATCACGCAGCTGCCGGTGCGAGGTGAACAGCACGAGCGTCCTCCCGCCCACCTTCTGAGCGAGCGCGGCGACGATCCCCTCCACGGCGGCATCGAAGTCTTCGTGCTCGGGTGCGGGCAGGTCGGTGGGCAAGCAGACGAGCGCCTGATGGAGAAAGTCGAACGGAGAAGGCAGGATGAGCTCTTCGGCTTGCGGTCCGAGGCCGATGCGCGATCGGAAGTAATCGAACGTCCCCCCCACCGCCAGCGTCGCCGACGTGAATACGGTGGACCGACGCTCCGAGTAGACGCGCTCGCGCAGCAGCGTGCCGACGTTGATCGGCGCCGCACGCAGGATTAGGTTTTCGCTTCGTGTCGCGAGGGTGAACCAGTACACGCGGTTGGGGTCGGGCTTCAGCAGCGCTTCTTCGAGAAGTGTGGTGGCGCCGGCGAGCCGGCCGCGGATGATCTCCAGCTCGCGCACGCTCTGGTCCGGCTCCGAACCGCCGAGCCAATCGCGCGCGCCCCCTACCGCGCGCCGCAGCGCAGCGTCCAGTGCCGACAGTGCGGTGGTCGCATTTTCGCCGGCGAGCCTCAACCTTTCCCAGCCTTCGTCCTCCCGCAGGGTGGGCGTGATGCGCAGCCAATCGTCACGGCGCTCGGATTCGTTCATGCGGCCCGCGACCCAGCCCACAGCCAGCGCGAACAGCTCGCGCACCCGCTCGCCCGCGACCTGCGTTAGCGGCGTCGCTTCCGTGAATGCGTCCTCCGACGCTCCCAGATGAGGCAGTCGCCGAAGCTCGAGCAACAAGCCCTCGCCCCCCAACCTGTCGAGCAGAGCCTGCAGGCCGGGGCCGTCGACCTCCTGCCGCAAGCCGCGCGTGGCCGCTTCCTCCAGGTGATGGGCCTCATCGATCACGAGGTGGTCGTACTCGGGGAGCAGCCCGCCTCCGATCTCGGCATCCGCCAGCAAGAGAGCGTGGTTGACGACCACGAGATCTGCAGCCTCGGCCTCAGCCCGGGCACGGTGCACGTAGCAGTCCTCTTTCGTGCAGTGGATGCCGACGCAATCCAACGGATCGGATGCGATGCGCGCCCAGGAAACCTCTTCGCGGCCGTGCAGCCGCAGCTCGGACCGGTCACCGCTTTCAGTGCTGTGCAGCCAGACGAGGACTTTGAGCTTGAACCGGAGCTCGTCGGCGTCGTGACAAGGCTCGGCGAGAAATCGCCGCCAGCGACGCAGCGAGACATAGTTCGAGCGGCCCTTGAGCAGGCAAGCCTTGAAGTCCCACGGCAGCCATTCGCGCAACCCTGGAAGGTCTTTGCCCATGAGCTGCTCCTGAAGCGTGTGCGTGTCAGTCGACACGACGACACGTTCCCCATGACGAACCGCGCGCGCGATGGACGGCACCAGATACGCCAGGCTCTTGCCGGTGCCAGTGCCCGCCTCGACCAGCAGGTTGCCGCCGCGAGCCTGGATCTGCACCACGGCAAGGAGCATCTGGAGCTGCGGCTCGCGGTGCTCGTAGCCAGGAAGCAGGCCTGCGAGTGGGCCGTCCGGGCCGAGCAGGGCGACGACCAGGTCGGGGTCGTCAGGCGGTTGGGCTGACTTCGCCTCGTGGTGTGCATGAGCCCTGACCGCTGACGCGGGCACGGGATCCGGATTCGGCGCCGTCAACGCGTCGGCGAAGAATCGCGCGATCGGCCATGCGTACGGCGCAACCAGCGCGAGCATCGGCTCCTTGAGGCTCTCATCGAGTGCCACCGCCTCCTCGCGGAGTCGGAGCAACAGCTGGCGTGTCGCGTCTGCGTCATCCAGTGCTCGATGAGGCCTCGGCTGCCCGAACCCGAGCTCGGACGCCAGCAGCGGCAGGCTGTGGCTTGCGGCCGCGGGCATCAGGATGCGCGCGACGTCGAGCGTGTCGAGGATCTCCGACGCCTCGTCCCAATGGCCGGCGGCGGTGAGGAAGTCGATGTCGAGGCGCGCGCCGTGACCGACCGGCTGCCGGCCGCGCAGGAACGCTCCCAGCTCGGCCAGCGCGACCTCTTCGGACGCCGCACCGCGCAGCTCCTCGGGTTTGATCCCGGTGAGTTTGAGCACGGGCTCGGGAACGGGTCGCCCGGGGTCAACCAAGCGCTCCATCGACGCGGTGACGCCCTCGGGCGTGAACGCGACCGCGCCGACTTCGATCACTCGGTCGCGGCCCGGATCGAGACCCGTCGTCTCGAGGTCAAGGGCAGCGTATTCCGGCACCGGCGAGTTGGATTTTACGGGCGCGGCCGATTCGCTATCAGTGGCGTCAGAAGTTATGAGGAAAAACCTGCCGGTTTTCCCTCATCGCGCGTCGGCTTCGCCGAGGCGCTGCGCTCTTTCCCGCTGATGGGATTTACGAAATGCCTCTCCTGGCCTCGCATGGCGTCGAAAAACAACAAAGTCGCGGCCGGGATAACCCGGCCGCCCCTGCGACGCGGGTTGGTATATTTGCGCGGCGATGCAGACCGGCGCGATCGAGGCCCCGAAGAAACTCGAGGACCTACACGTCAGAAGGGACCTGGTCGCCAGCCTGCTCTTGCGCACGCTGGCCTTCGCCGACCAGCTGAGCGGCGCCTCGATCGAGACCCGTCTCGGGCTTCCATTCGAGAGCCTGCAGCCGTTGATCGAAGAGTTCCAGAAGTCGCAGCTGATGGATACGCTGGGCTTTTCCAACGAGCCGGGACTTGAGGGCCGTCCCATTCCGGTGCGCATGAACTACACCGTCTCCAGCGCCGGCCGGCAGCGGGCGGCCGAGATGTCGGCTGTGCAGACCCGATACCTCGGTCCGTGCCCGATCAACTTCGACGACTACTTGACGCTGATTCGTTCTCAATCGACGGGCAAGGCCAACGTGACCGACGCTTCACTCAAGAAGGCGCTCGGCACGCTCGAGCTCGAGCAACACGTCATCGACCAGATCGGCGGCGCGATGGTGTCGCGCGCGTCGTTGTTCATCTTCGGCGCACCGGGCAACGGCAAGAGCACGATCACGGAGCGCATGGCGCTGCTCATGGGCGCGCCCGTCGAGATTCCTCACGCGGTTGCGGTCGGCGACGAGATCATCCGCGTCATCGACCCCGTGTATCACAAGATCGCCGACGGAGCCCAGCCCATAGATCGGCGCCTGGTCAAGGTCGAACGGCCGGTCGTGGTCGCTGGTGGCGAGCTCAAGCTGCAACAGCTCGACCTCACCTATGACTCGTCCAACCGCTATTACGAAGCGCCGCTGCAGTGGAAGGCCAACGCGGGCGTGTTCGTGATCGACGACTTCGGCCGCCAGGAAGTACCGCCCATGCGACTTCTCAATCGGTTCATCGTTCCGATGGAGAAGAAGGTCGACTACCTCGACCTGTCAGCCTCCGGTCGCAAGATCGAGCTGCCCTTCCTGTGCCAGATCGTCTTCTCCACGAACCTGTCGCCCACGGAGCTCGTCGACGAAGCGTTCCTCCGCCGCATGGCTTACAAGATCGGAGTCAGCAACCCATCCCCCGAGGCCTTTGGCCGCATCCTGCGCTACGAGTGCGACCGCCAGGGCGTGTCGTTCGATGAGAAGGCCATCGGTTATCTCCTGAACAACCTTTACGGCAAGAAGCCTTTGCGCGGGTCGCACCCGCGGGCGCTGATCGCCCGGCTCGTCGACCTCGCGAACTACCGCCAGGAACCGCCGCGGCTTACGCCGCAGACGCTGAAAGAGGCGTTCGACGCCTGCTTCAACCCCGCCCTCGGCAGCCTCACAGAAGAGGACTGGGCCCGCCCCGCTATCACCTAGCGGTTATGAGGAAAAATCTGCCGGTTTTCCCTCATCGCGCGGCGGCTTCGCCGCGGCGCTGCGCTCTTTCCCGCTGAAGGGATTTCCTGAATCTCACGCCTCGCCACGTTGGCAGTCGAAAGGAGCGCTGAGCTGCGTCCGGGGTAAACCCGGACGCCCTTGCCACGCAATCAGTTACGTCTCGACCGGCACGACAACTCCCCGCAGACGCTTTCGCCACGTCGGCAGGTCGCTGAACGCCCCTCGCTGCTTTTCCGGCAACAGCTCGGCGATTTCGACCATGATCGCCTCGGCCGCTTCCTGGCGCGTGACCTTCGCTCCATCGAGGCGCTTCGAGAGCACCCGGAAGGGCTTGCCGAACGTGATGCTCACATGCGTGCGCCGCGGCCAGTGCGCTCCCTTGGGCAGGCATTCCCGCGTCCCCGTCAGGCCCACTGGCACGACCGGGCACGCCGCCCTCTGCGCGATGAACCCGGCGCCCGGCTCGGGCTCGGCCAGCACGCCTGACTCGACTCGGGTGCCTTCCGGGTAGATGATCAACGCCTGCCCCGACTTCAGAATGTCGAACGCGGTGCGCAGTGCCGTGCGGTCGGCGGTATGCCTCACCACCGGAAAAGCGTGGTACCGCCGGAAGATCCACTCGATGAATCCGCCTTTGTCGAAGTATTCCGACTTGGCCATGTTCCAGCTGTCGCCGCGCGGGAGGAATGCGGGCACCAGCGGCGGATCGAGCGTGGCCGAATGGTTCGGGCAGATGATCACCGGACCGCTGCGCGGAACGTTCTCGAGACCGTCGACTTTGAAAAGCCCGACAAGAAAAGTGCGCGTCAACGCGCGCATGAGCCAGCGCATGAACGCGTAGGTCATCGCGTGGCGTGTCCGGCGTCGACGAGGCCAACGATCACGTCGACCACCTGACCGACGTCGAGGTTGTCGGTGTCGATCACAACCGCATCCGGTGCGGGGCGCAGCGGCGCGACCGCACGCCGTGTGTCGACCAGGTCGCGGGCTTGGACCTCGCGCCGCATCACCTCTTGATCGACGCGCTCTCCGCGGCGCTCGTATTGCGAGGCGCGCCGGCGGACCTTCTCGTCGAGACTCGCGGTTAAGAAGAACTTGTGGTCCGCATTCGGAAAGACGACAGTGCCGATGTCGCGGCCGGCCATCACAACACCGCCGAGTCCCAATCGTCGCTGTTGGTCCACCAGCGCCGCACGGACTCCGGGGATGGCCGAGATGCGTGGCAGGGCCTCGGCGAAGTCCGCGTCGTAGATGCCGTCGGTCAGCTCAACCCCGTCCGCCCAGATGCGGTCACCATCGACTATCAGACGAACCGATTGCGCCAGCGCGGTGACCGCATCCGCGTCACCGGAATCGAAACCCCGCTCAGCGGCGAGCCTGGTGATGGCCCTGTACATAAGGCCGCTGTCAATGAAGGGCAGATCGAGCCGTTCCGCCACCCGCTTGCCCACAGCCGACTTTCCAGTCGCCACGCCGCCATCGATGGCGACGATCAAGTGGGCTCGATCCGAACCGCGCGGCGCAGCGCCTCGACCTCGGGCTCGCCAAGCACACGCCAGTCCCCGACCTTCAAGCGGCCCAGCTTCAAGGGACCGAAGCCGGTGCGCCTCAAGGACTGCACCTTGTGCCCGACCACGTGCAGCATCCGGCGGACCTGTCGATGGCGGCCTTCGCGGATGACCACGCGGAGCTCGGTGCGAGGGGCGCCGGGCACCGAATCGAAGCTCACCACCTCGACCTCGGCCGGCGCCGTCTTGCCGTCGTCCAGCTCGACCCCTTTCCTCAGTGATTCGAGGTCGCTTTCGTTCGGGCTTCCGGCGACGATCGCCAGATATTCCTTCGCGACCTTGTAGCGCGGGTGCGTGAGCCGAAAGGCGAGGTCGCCGTCATCTGTGAGAACGAGAAGACCTGTCGTGTCCGCGTCTAGCCTGCCGACAGGAAACATCCGGTGCCCGGCCTGGCCCTCCTCGCCGATCGCATCGAGAACGGTCGGCCGGGACTCTTCGTCCCTTGCGGTCGTGATCACGCCCAGCGGCTTGTTGAGCATGAGGTAGCGGTGCTTGATGATCGGCTTGACGACACGCCCGTCGACGGTGACGACGTCGCGGTCAGGGTCGATGAGCAAGCCGGAAGGCGGCGGGCGGTCGCCGTTGACCCGCACAGATCCCGAGGTGATCAGCTCATCGGCGCCACGCCTGCTGGCGACGCCCGATCGCGCCAGGAAGCGATTCAGCCTTTCCAATCACGCGGTTCCGGCGGCCGGCTTCGGCAGATGGTCCAGCGATTCCAGTCCCATCACCTGAAGGAACCGCATCGTCGTCCCGTAGAGCTTCGGCTGCCCGGGCCCGCTGCCCCGTCCGACCTCGACGATCAAGTCGCGTAGCTCGAGGTTGGAGAGCACGCTCTCGCAGTTGACGCCGCGCACCTCTTCGATGCGCGCGCGGGGCACCGGCTGCTGGTAGGCCACGATCGCCAGCGTTTCGTAAGCCGCCGCGGAGAGCTTGCCCGAAACCTCCGGCCGGAGCGCCCTTCGTACGGCAGCCGCGAAAGCCGGGCGTGTCGCGAGGTGGAGCTCGTCGTGATGCCTCATGAGCATCACGCCGCGGCCGTCCAGCGTTTCTCGGAGCTCGTCGAGCGCATGCTCGACCGCCGTGCGATCACTATCGGTCGCCTGCTGCAGCTCGCGGAGGGAGAGAGGCCGGTTGGAGCTGAAGAGAATCGCTTCGATCGAAGCGGCGAGGTCGTTCAAGGTTGCCTCGGCTCGATGTGGATCGGCCCGAATCGTTCTTTTTGCCGCACGCTGATCACCGAGCGGCGGAGCAGCTCCAGAACCGCGACAAAGGTGACGACCGCCTCGAGCCGGTCCTCCGATTCCAGGATCAGCTCAAGTAGCTCGATCGGCCCCTCGCGCAGGCGCCGTGTGATGAGGTCGAGCTTTTCCTCGAGCGTCCAGGTGCGGCCGGTGACCACGACGGGCCGCGGCGGGATGCGGGCGAGGACGCTGTTGAAGGCCACGATGAGCAGGCCGATCTCCAGAGGCTCCTCCTGACCCATCGCTTCGACCGGCCGGGCCGGCGGCGGGAAGGAGAACGTCTCCTGCTCCGCGCGTTCCATCAGACCCTCGGCCATCTGCTTGTAGGCGCGGTACTCCTCGAGACGCTTTCGGACCTCCTCCTCCCAACCCAGAAGGTCGGTCTCCTCTTCGCTGGGCGGCTCGCCCGGCAGAAGGCGGATCGACTTCAAAAGCAGCAACCTCGCCGCCATCCAGAGAAACTCCGCCATTTCCTGTGGGTCTGCGACGTCGCGCGCGGCGATCTCGGCCAGGTAGGCGTCGGTGACCCGCGCCAGCGAGACCTGGAAGATGTCGACCTCATCGCGTTCGGCCAGCGCGAGAAGCAATTCGAGGGGTCCTTCGAAAACCGGCGTCTTGACATCGAGGCGCGGACCAGCGACTGGCGGTTCCAACAGGCGTAAGGATAGTAGCCACGAAGTTTCATGATTTCGCGTGGCGACTGCGGCCGGGTTTACCCCGGCCGCGACCCAGCGTCCTTGTCGACTCCGAACATGGTCCGGAGTAGCTTTTCGAAATCCAAAACAGCGGGAAAGAGAGCAGCCGCGCGCGCAGCGCCCGGCGATGAGAGGGAACCGGCAGGTTCCCTCTTATATCTCTATCTCAGGTCCACTTGATGAAATCGTTCGACCTTGGCGCTGAAGCGCCATCGCCTGCGCAGCCCGGCGGCGCTTCCGGTCTGACTCACGTGCGCGAGCCGAGCTTCGATCTTGTCCTCGAGGACGTCGCTCACATCGACCTCGAGCGTCGGCTGCTGGCCGGCGAAACACCAAGCCTCCTTCGTCTCGTGCGGCTCGCCGGCCTTCGGAAACGTGAGCGGATCGCGTGCGCACGGCCACGCAGCGTCAAGCGCGACCCGGCCGACGACGCGATGATCGGGGTGATACCGATAGGGGACGTTCGGGTCAAACGTGATCAGGACGTCGGGTTTCGACGTGCGGATCTCCCGCACGAACTCCTCGCGCAGCTCGAGGTCTTCGACAAGCTCGGCATCGGGATGGCGGAGAAATGCAACACGTTTCACGCCCATCACGTACGCGGCGGCTTCCTGCTCGCGCTCGCGGGTGCGGGCCACTTTCGCCCGTGACTTCGAAGTATCGCGAGCGCCCTTGTCGCCGGATGTGGCAAGGACGAAATCGACCAGGACGCCGCGAGCCGTCATCTTCAGGACGGTTCCGCCGCAGTAGAACTCGATGTCGTCGGGGTGCGCGACGATGCAGAGCGCGCGCTTTATGCGCCGATCATCCGGGCCGGTGAAGAGCTTCCGTGCCGCCAATTACTTCTTAGACCGGGCTTCTTTCAACAATTCGAGGGCGCGGGCGATCGCCTTGGGCGTGACGCCACCGCTCATCATCCGGGCAAGCTCCGCGGCGCGTTCGTCATCCGAGCCCAGCTCGCGCACCGACACGACGTTGCGCCCATCCGACCCGGGCGATTTCTCGACCACGAGGTGGTGGTCCGCAAACGAGGCGATCTGCGCCAGGTGCGTCACGACCAGCACCTGGCGTTTGGCGCCCAGGGCTTTCAACCGCAGGCCGACCTGCGTGGCGGCCTCGCCCCCGATGCCGGCGTCGACCTCGTCGAAAACCAGAGTCGGCAGCCGGTCGGCATCGGCGCCTACGGTCTTGATCGCGAGCATCAATCGCGCGAGCTCCCCGCCCGATGCGACCCGCGCCAGAGGAGCGAGAGGCTCGCCCGGATTGGCGGAGAACATCATCTCGGCCATCTCTGCGCCATCGGGACCGATCTCGGCACGCCTTCTGAGCTCGACCTCAAAGCGGGCGCCCTCGAGACGCAAACCCTGCAGTTCGGCGGCCACCGCCTTCTGCATCCGCCTTGCGCCCTCGGTGCGCGCCTTCGTCAAACGCACGGCCGCCGCTTCGAGGCCGGCGCGAGCTCGATCGCGTTCTCGCTCGGCCGCCGCCACGGCGCCGTCGAGGTCTTCCGTCGCGGCGACTTGCCGCTCCAGCTTCTCCATTTCGGCGATTGCGGCGTTCAGGCTGCCGCCGTGCTTGCGTTTGATGCCTTCGAGCACCGACAGACGCTCTTCGATCGCCTCGAGGCGCCCGGGGTCGGAGTCGAGCGTGTCTGTGTATCGCCTGAGCTCCGCGGCCACGTCCGCGACTTCCTCCTCGACGGCTGCCAGTCGCGACGCCTGCGCTTCCAACCTGGCATCGAGCTCCGAGGCCGAGCGCATGGCAGCCAGCGCACGCGCGATGGCGTCCTCGTGAAGCGCGCCCAGCGTCTGGTGACCGAGCTCGGCAAGCCGGGCCGCGTGCCGCACCGCGGAGCGCTCAGCGCCCAGCTCGGCGTCCTCGTCCGGGCGAAGGTTGGCATTCCTGAGCTCGTCGAGCTGCCAGCGAAGGAAGTCTTGCTCCCGCCGGCCACGCTGGCGCATCGACTCCAGCTCGGCGAGCGCGCCGATCGCCGCCGCCCAAGCCGAGTGTGCAACAGCGACTGCCGCCCGCAAGTCTCCAGCCCCTGCATAACCATCGACCAGCTCGGTTTGGGTGTCGGTGTCGAGAAGCGCGTGGTGCTCGTGCTGCCCGTGAACCGCGACCAGGTTGCGCCCGAGCTCGCGGAGCTGCGCGGGGTTCGCCGGCCGGCCATCGATCTTCGCCGTTCCGCGCTTGCCAAGCTCTCGCTCCAGCACCAGCGCTGATCCCCCTGACTCGAACACACCTTCGACCGTGGCGCGCTGCGCGCCGTGCCTGACCTGGTCGGCGCCACCTCGCGCACCCAGCGTCAGCCCGAGAGCGTCGACGATGAGCGACTTGCC
>Ga0207646_10004892_pt1 | contig 14346 bp, 14 predicted proteins | sample KBSK5502metaG_FD_184343 | JGI IMG/M metagenome (GOLD analysis project Ga0207646, IMG submission 184343) | Corn, switchgrass and miscanthus rhizosphere microbial communities from Kellogg Biological Station, Michigan, USA - KBS K5-50-2 metaG... | ecosystem: Host-associated > Plants > Roots >... | reverse complement strand
GCTACGATCTACCGCTCGAAGCACCCGGCGCTCGGCCACGACCTCGAGCTGCGCGGCCAGAACGCGCTGCAGAGCACCTTCGTCTTCGACGCCTGACCGATGATTGCAGCCGCGGGCACAGGCGGCAGGGCGGGCACACGGCGCTGGTTCGCGCCGATCGCCGGCATGCTGACCGGCACCGCCTGGCTCGCACTGTTGCTGTGGGAGCAGAGCCCCTACGGGCGCTATCTCGACCATCCGCGCTGGACCGACACCGGCCTCGCCGCCGCGCTGTGCCAGGCGTTGCCCGCCGGCGACGTCCTGCTGCCGGTGCTTCTCTATGCCGGCGGCTGGCTGCTGATGGTCGCGGCGATGATGCTGCCGACCGCCCTGCCCTTATTCCGCCTGTTCGACCGGATGGTGCAGCCGCGGCCGGATCATGCCGCGCTGATGGCCCTTCTGGTTGCCGGCTATCTGCTGGTCTGGGCCGGCTTCGGGATTGCCGCGCATCTGCTCGACGCCGCGGTGCATGTCGGCGTCCGGCAATCGGCGTGGCTGATATTGAACGGCTGGGCGATCGGCGCCGCGGTGCTGGCCGCCGCCGGGCTGTTCCAGTTCAGCCGGCTCAAATACCACTGCCTCGACAAATGCCGCACGCCATACGGCTTCATTGCCGAGCGATGGCATGGGCCGAGGCCGCGGCAAAGCGCATTACGGCTCGGGCTCGACCACGGGCTTTACTGCGTCGGCTGCTGCTGGGCGATCATGCTGCTGATGTTTGTCGTCGGTACCGGCAATGTCGGCTGGATGCTCGGGCTCGGCGCCATCATGGCGGTCGAGAAGAACCTGCCGTGGGGCCGCCATCTCAGCCGCCCTTTAGGCGGCTCGCTCATCGCCATCGCCGCTGCGGTTACGGCTACGAACCTGTGAGGATAGAGAAGAGTAGGTCCCGGCGAAGGCCGGGACCCATTCCGCAACCCGCTTGAATCTCGCAATTAAGGAAGCAACGTCGGATAGAGATCGATCCAGTGCGGGTTCTGAGCCTCGATCAGATTGATCTTCCAATCGCGCTTCCAGCGCTTGATCTGCCGCTCGCGCATCAGCGCCGCTTCAAGCGTCTCGTGCGTTTCGAACCACACAAGACGATCGACACGATACTTCGCCGTGAAACCCGGAACCGCTCGGGATCTGTGTTCCCAAACGCGGCGGGCGAGATCGGTCGTTGAGCCGACTCACAAGGTCCCGTAATGCTGGCTCGCCAGGATATAGACGAAGAACAACATGCGAGCTGCGAAATGGGTCCCGGCCTTCGCCGGGACCTATTCTAGGAGCGGCCGCCTCGTCCAGCAGATAGCGGGAGCGGCGGCTACTCCGCCGCCTGCGGCATCCGCTTCAGGTCGGTCGAGTATTTCAGATGTACCGGGGCGTTGGTCTCGAACGGGTCTGTGAGCCCCAGCTCCTTGCCGATCTCGCGCATCGCCGGCATGACCTCCTGCCCGAGCAGGCGGATGCAGGTCTTGGCGTCTTCGCTGCTGACGGTGCCGTCGTTGCCCCAGATGCCGTAGATGCTCGGCCTGGTTTCCTCAAGCACGTGGCGCAGCTTGGGAATGACGGTCTTCGGTGTTCCGAAGAAAATCCGGCCGTCTTTGACCTGCTGCTCGAAAGTCGGGCGGCCGCGCGGGCTTTCGGCCCGGCCCACCGCGAACTCGACAAACTGGCGGCGGAACTCCGGCGAGAAATAGCCGGACGGGTTCGACCACACCGGATGCGCCAGGCCGGTAAATTCGCCCTGCATCCAGAGGAACTGGCGCGCGTTCTTCTCGGCCTTCTCCTCGCTGTCCGAGACATGCACCTGCTGCAGATAGCCGCGATTTTCCGGGCCGGCCTCATAGCCCACTTCGAGCGCGGTCTTGTCGTACAGCTCCCAGATCTTTTTCGTCGCTTCGATCGACGTATTCAGCGCGATGTAGGGATAGCGCTGCTTTGCCGCCCAGATGATCGTCTCCTTTGACAGGACGCCCGGCACCCAGATCCGCGGGTAGGGCTTTTGCAGCGGCACCGCCCAGGGGTTGACGACGCGGTGTTGGTAATGCGTGCCCTCCCAGCGGAACGGGCCCTCGCGGGTCCAGGCGGCGACGATCAGATCGTGCGCCTCCTCGAAACGCTCGCGGTTGAAGGCCGGGTTGACGCCGTTGGCGAGCGATTCCTGGCCGCCGCCGCGCACGATGCCGGGGACAAGCCGGCCTTTCGAGATCATGTCGATCATCGCCAGCTCTTCGGCAAGCCGCACCGGGTTCTCCGCCAGAGGGAGCGGGTTGCCGAGCAGGACGATCTTTGCCTTCTTGGTCACGGCGGCAAGGATCGAGGCAAAGATGTTGCACTTGGCCTGCATGCAGAACGGCGCGTTGTGGTGCTCGTTCAGCATGAAGCCTTCGACGCCCTGCTCCTCGGCGTAGATGTAGTGCTCGAGGTATTCGTTATAGAGGCGGCTGCCGGCCACCGGGTCGAAGTATTTGTTCGAGAACATCAGCGCAGTGTGCCCGATTTCGAGCCCGATATCGGACGGATAGGCCGACATCGGCTGCTCGGTGAAATACATCACAAACATGGCGGTCTCCTATTACGTCTCCTCTCCGCCCTGAAGGGCGGAGAGGGCAATTCGCGCTAATTCTGGCCGATAAACGGAACGACGAGACGGGCGAGCGCCTCGGGCTGTTCCATATCGATGCAATGCCCGGCGTTGCGCACCATTTCGAGCCGCGCCTCGCGCAGCGCCCGGGCATAGAGCTGGCCGGCGCTGTAAGGCACGATCTTGTCGTCGTCGCCCCACACCACGAGGGAAGGGGCGCGCACGCCGCCCAGCAGATGCGGCAAGGTCTGGCTGTACATGTAAGGCTTCCAGGCGATGCGGAAGCTCATCTCGCGGCACAGATCCCAGGCGACCAGCTGGTCGGTCGAGACCTCGCCGTAATTGCGCTCGAAGGCTCCCTGATCGTGAAAGCAGCTGCGGGCGTAATCGAGATAGCTGACGATCGCCTGGTCGAAGATGTCACCTTCGGGCGGCTTGACCCCCATCGCGCCGACCAGCACCAGCCGGTGGAAGTCGCGCGGCGCCAGCGCCGCCATCTCGGCGGCGATCCAGCCGCCAAAGCCGAGTCCGACGAGGCTGGCGCGCTCGACCCCGAGATCGGCGAGCAGCCATTGATAGAGCGCGGCGATGTCGCGCGGGTGGCGCAGCCACTGCGGCCGCTCGGGCTCGCCGTAGCCGGGATGGTTTGGCACGATCACGTCGAACTTCTCGGCGAGCGCATCATAGAACGGCAGGCGGTCGAGCGTGCCGATATCGTGATGCAGCACCAGCGCCGGCCGGCCGCTGCCCGCGCGCATCACGCGCAGCTTGACGTCGCCCAATTCAACCGTCTGCTCTTTCCACCCGACCGGCATAATTCGTCCCTCTACTCGACGAGTCTGTCCTCAGACTAGCGTCCCGATTCGCGGGGCGGCAATCGCCGATCGAGCATCGCTGGGTTGCCTGATCGTAAGGCTACACACTTATAAGCCAGCCTATCAATCTGCCAAGCCTTCGTTATGCAGCAACGGTGGCCAGGGCCTCGGAAAATGCTGGCAGCAGCCAAACCCCATCCGTAAGCTGGTCCTATCCTGATCGCGCCACGCGATGGAGCCGCCGAGAGAACAATGCCGCGCTCCTCTGCCCCTTTGTTTCAGCTCGTCCTGATCAAGCCGACCCATTACGACGATCACGGCTACCCGATCCAGTGGTTCAGATCCGCGATCCCTTCCAATACGCTGGCCTGCCTCAACGGTCTGGCCGAGGATGTCCGGCGGCGCCGCGTGCTGGGTCCCGAGGTCGAGATCCGCATCGACACCTATGACGAGACCAACCGCCGGGTTCGGCCGGACCGCATCATCCGGCAGGTTCGCCGCGCCGGCGGACGCGCGCTGATCGGGCTGGTCGGCGTTCAGTCCAACCAGTTCCCTCGCGCCGTCGATCTGGCACGGCCGTTTATCGAGGCGGGCCTGCGGGTCTGCCTTGGCGGCTTCCATGTCTCCGGCTGCCTCGCGATGCTGCCGGAGATGCCGTCCGAATTGCGCCAGGCGCAAGCGCTCGGCATCTCGTTCTTTGCCGGCGAGGCCGAGGAAGGCCGGCTCGACGAAGTGCTGCGCGACGCGTGGAACGGCGCATTGAAGCCGCTCTACGACCGGATGAACGATTTGCCGGCGCTCGATAACGAGCCGGTGCCGATTCTCGCGGAAAAGCATATCCGCCGCACCGCGGGCGCGTCTTCGAGCATCGATCTCGGCCGCGGCTGCCCCTACCAATGCTCGTTCTGCACGATCATCAACGTGCAGGGCCGCAAGAGCCGATACCGCACCCCCGACGATCTCGAACGCTGCATCCGCGAGCATTACGCACGGGGGATCGGCCGGCTCTTCATCACCGACGACAATTTCGCCCGCAACCGCAATTGGGAGCCACTGACCGACCGGCTGATCGCGATGCGTGCCGCCGAGGATCTGAAGCTGGCCTTCACGATCCAGGTCGACACGCTATGTCACCGCATTCCGAACTTCATTGAGAAGGTCGCCAAGGCCGGCGTGCGACGCGTCTTCATCGGGCTGGAAAACATCAACCCCGACAATCTGCTGACCGCCAAGAAGCACCAGAACAAGATCACCGAATACCGCGCCATGCTGCAGCAGTGGCGCGACACCGGCGCCATCACCTGCGCCGGCTACATCCTTGGCTTTCCCGGCGACACGAAGGAGTCGATCCTGCGCGACGTCGAGATCATCAAGCGTGAATTGCCGCTCGACCTGCTCGAATTTTTCTTTCTGACGCCGCTGCCCGGATCCGAGGACCACAAGGTGCAGCTGCAGCAGGGGGTCTGGATGGACCCCGACCTCAACAAATACGATCTGAACCACCGGGTGTCGCACCATCCGAAGATGTCGGACCGGGAATGGGAGGAGGCCTATCACGCGGCCTGGGAAGCGTATTACACGCCAGAGCATGTGCGCACGATCCTGCGACGCACGGCCGCCAACCCGCGCGGCCGCGCCGCGAACACGACTGGCCTCCTATGGTGGTTCAAGGCGATGACCCGGTTCGAGGGCGTCCACCCGCTCGAAGGCGGCGCGATGCGCCTTAAATTCCGGCGCGACCGGCGCAGCGGCCTGCCGCGCGAGAGCGCGCTGCGCTTCTACCCGCGCTATGTCGCCGAAACGGTTCGGAAGCTCTGGGGCGAGCTGTCGCTTTATCGCGAATGGACCAAGATCCGCCACGAAGTCACGCGCGACCCGAACCGCTGGAGCTACACCGATCTGGCGATCGCGCCGCCGTGCGAGGACGAGCTCGACACGCTCGATCTGTACCACGCGACCAGCGGCGGCGAGGCGGCGCTGGCGCGGCAGCGGCGGCACGATGCGATCCGCGACCGCGCGGAAGCCGCCCGGCCCGATGCCACCGTCGCCAGCGGCGCCATGGATTGAATCAGCCGGTAAAGCGGAATTCTTCGGCCGCATCGATCAGCCAGTCGCACAGCCAGCGCGCCGCGGAGCGCCGCACGAACAGGCGATAGCTCGGCGCGGCGCCGGTCTGGTCGAGGATGACCGGCAATGTCGCGAGCAGGGTCTGGGCACAGCATCCCGGCGTGAAGGCGCGGTGATGCAGGTCGAGGCCGCAGCCTTTCTCCAGCAGATCGCGGGCCCGCGGCCCGGTAATCTCGATGATGATGCGGCTGGCCGACAGATCGGTGACCTGGGCGCGGCGATCGGCGGCGGCATGAGTGATCCAGCTCAACAATTCCGGCACCGCGCCGTCCGGCGCGGTGATCAGCCATTCGTCGGGGCCGAGCCACAGCGTGCGCACCGCCCGCATGATCGTCACCCGGTTCGGCTGCAACGGCAATGGCACACCGCCGATATAGGCCGGCACTGGCGGCCGCAGGCGCAACCCGATCTGCCGCGCAAAGCGCAACTCGGCAAGGCTCACGAGGCCGTCCGGCAGCGACCACGGCAGCACCCCTTCGAGCGGCGAGTGGTGCGTCTCAACCATCGGGCCGATCGGTTGCGGCACCACGAGCGGCCAATCGATATCTCCCCGTTCATTGCCTGTTAGGCAGGCTCGTTTATCGCTAAACCAAGCCCATTCCCAATTTTTTGGTGAGTCCGATGCTGGTCGTCACAACCGAAAACATCGCCCATTACCGGGTGCTCGAAGTCAAAGGTCAGTGTTTTGGCGTCGTGGTCCGGAGCCGCGGGCTCGGCGGCAACATCATGGCCGGGCTGCGCTCGATCGTCGGCGGCGAGATCCACGAATACACCCAGCTGCTGGAAGAGGCGCGGCGTCATGCGGTCGACAGGCTGGTCCAGAATGCGACGGCAATGGGAGGCAATGCCGTCCTGATGATGCGCTTCGACTCTGCCGAGATCGGTCAGACGATGAGCGAGATTGTCGCATACGGAACCGCGGCCGTCATCGAGCCGATCCCGGGATGACGCGCTCGGCGTTGCGCAGCGCGCTCTATGCCATCGGTGGTCTGTCTGTCGCCGGAGCCGTCGCCCTGGCGCTCATCGGCTGCGGCCCCGCCGCGCTCGGCCTCGCCGGCTGGGCGCTAGTCCTGATCGTCGGGCTGCTGATCGAGCGCTGGCGCTACCAGCCGCTGGCGGAGCGCAGCCCGGGCCCGGACTGGACCGCCACCGACGAGCGCTTCGTCGATCCCGAGACCGGCAAACTGGTCACCGTCTATTTCCATCCCGGAACCGGCGAGCGGCGCTACGTCGCGCGGTGATCCTCCCGCCGGCGGGCATCAGCCATCGCGCCGGCGTCCCTCGGGATCGTAGAACAGCGGCGCGCAGATCCGGGCCGCGACGGTGCGGTCCCGGAGCGGCGCCCACACGGGCCCGCCATGACGGGCGCGACCGTCCCTAACCAGGGCCAGCGCAAAGCTGCGCCCGATCCGCGCTCCCAGATAGCTCGACGTCACATGCCCGATCGTGCCGGGGTGCGGCCCGGGCATGACCGGCGGCATCTCCCCGAGCACATCGACCAGCGCCGCGCCTTCGGGCAGGAGCGCATCGGGATCGTCGGGGAGGAGCCCGACCAGCTGCTTGCGGTCGCCGCGGGCGGTATCGCTGCGCGCCAGCGAGCGGCGGCCAAGAGAATCCTTATCGCCGGCGACCATTGCGCCGAGCCCGAGATCGATCGGCGTTACCGAGCCATCGGTCTCCTGGCCGATGATGATGTAGCCCTTCTCGGCCCGCATCACATGCATCGCTTCGGTGCCGTAGGGCGTGATGCCGAAGGCATCGCCGACCGCGATGAGCCTTTCCCACAATTCCAGCCCCTGATCGGCCGGCACGTTGATCTCGTAGCTCAGCTCCCCCGAGAAGCTGACCCGGAAGATGCGCGCCGGAATGCCGGCGATGTCCGTCTCGCGCATTGTCATGCGCGGGAAGGCGGCAGAGTCGAGCGCGAGTCCCGGCGCGAGGAGCGCCAGCACATCGCGCGCCGCCCACCCGACCAGCGTCGCGTTGGCCCATTCCTCGGTCACCGAGGTGCAAAAGACGTCGAGCTCCGGCCATTCGGTCTGCAGCCATTCTTCGAGCCAGTCGAGCACCGCGGCGGCGTTGCCGGTCGTCGTCGTCAGAAAGAAACGGTCCGGCGCCAGCCGGGTGCCGACACCATCGTCGAACACCATGCCGTCATCGCGGCACATCACGCCGTAGCGGCAGCACCCGACGGCTAGGTTCTGCCACTGGTTGATGTAGATGCGGTCGAGAAAGCGCGCGGCATCGGGACCCGACACCTCGATCTTGCCCAGGGTCGAGGCGTCGAGCAGCGCCACCCCATCGCGCGCGGCGAGGCATTCGCGCCGCACCGCCGCTTCCATATCCTCCTCGGGGCGCGGGTAGTAGCGGGCTCGCTTCCATTGCCCGACATCCTCGAACACCGCATCGGCGGCGACGTGCCAGTCATGTATTGGGGTCACCCGCACCGGATCCGCCAGCCGGCCCTGCGCGCGCCCGGCGAGCAGACCGAACGTGACCGGCACATAGGGCGGGCGGAAGGTCGTCGGGGCGGTCGCGCCGATGTCGCGGCCGGTCATCGCGGCGAGCAATGCGAGGCCGGCGACATTGCCAGTCTTGCCTTGGTCGGTGCCCATGCCGAGAGTCGTGTAGCGCTTCAGATGCTCGCTCGCGACAAAGCCTTCGCGGGCGGCCAGCGCGATATCGGCGGCCGTCACGTCATTGTGGAGATCGACAAAGGCGCGGCGGCCGTCGTCGGACAACGGCAGCAGCGACAAACGGCCGTTCGGAGCATCTTCTTCCGCCACCGACGGCGGCGGTGCTTCGCCGCTTCCGAAACCGCACAGCGCCGCGGCGCGCGCCCCGGCGGTGGCGCCTTCGGCGAGGCAGCGCGACAGCGCAGAGCTGCCGCGCGCCGCGCCGACGCACTCCACCCCTGCCGCTTCGCCGTTGGACACGAAGGCGGCAAGGTTTTCGTCGAAGCGCAGCCGGCCCTGCGCTTGCGCGAAGAGATGCAGGGCAGGGTTACAGCCGCCCGACACGGCCAGCAGATCGCAATCGATCGCGATGCTGGCCCCACCTCCCGCGAGCGGTTGGACCGACACCTGGCGCAACGCCTTACGTCCGGCGGTCCCGGCCACGGTGTGCCCCGAATACAGCGGGGTCGCGCGCACCAACTGCTGCGCCGCAGTGCCGGGCGCGGGGCGCGGATCGACGATCGCGGCGACCGTCGCACCGGTTTCGGCCAGCGCGGTGGCGGCGTGATAGGCATCGTCATGGTCGGCGAACAGCACGGCGCGCTTGCCTGGCAACACGGCGTAGCGACGCAGATAAGTCTCGACCGCGCTGGCCAGCATAACGCCGGGGCGGTCATTGCCGGGGAAAGCCAGCGGCCGCTCCAACGCGCCGGTGGCGAGCACGACGTGCCGAGCCCGGATGTGCCACAGCCGCAGGCGCGGCAGACCGGCTGGCGCGGACGGTCCCAGCGCATCGCCAACCCGCTCGGCGGCGATCAGGTAATTGTCGTCGTATCGCCCGAGCACGGTTGTTGCAGGCAGCACCCGCGCCTCCGGCATTGTCGTCAACTCGGCGACCACCGCCGCCGCCCAGGCCGTGCCGTGCTCGCCGCCGATGCGGTAAGGCCGGCGCAACAGCGCGCCGCCGAAGATCGGCTCGCTGTCGGCGAGAATGACGCGGGCGCCGCCGCGCCCGGCAGCGAGCGCTGCCGACAGCCCGGCCGGCCCGGCGCCGACCACCAGCACATCGCAATGCGTATGGCGCTTATCGTAGCGCGACGGATCGGGCAGCGATGGGGCGCGGCCCAGCCCGGCCATACGGCGCAGCAGCGGTTCCCACAAATGCCGCCAGCCGGCGCGCGGCTGCATAAAAGTCTTGTAGTAGAAGCCCGCCGGGAACAGCCCCCCGAAGGGACCAACCAGCGCACCGAGATCGCTGCCCAGGCGCGGCCAGGCATGCTGGCTTGCTGCGCGCAACCCGTCGTAAAGGGCGATGTCGGTGGCGCGGCGATTGGGTTCGGTGTGGGCGCCGCTTTCCAGCTGAACCAGCGCCGAAGGTTCTTCCGCGCCAGCCGAAAAGATGCCGCGCGGCCGGTGGTACTTGAAGCTGCGCGCAACGAGGCGCACGCCGTTCGCCAGCAACGCCGAGGCCAGCGTGTCGCCGGGATGCCCCTCGTACTCCTGCCCGTCAAAGGTGAAGCGAAGAACCCGGCCGCGGTCGATCTGCCCACCCGTAGGAAGCCGGAAAACCTGCGTCACGGCCCGGTGCCGCTCGGCGGCGGGTCGCCGATCTTGTAGACGGCGAGGATGCGGTGGGTCGCGGTGTCGCGCAGCAGGTTGAACCAGCGGCGGCAGCCGGCGCTGTGCACCCAACGCTCGGCGAGGGGGCCTTTCGGGTTGCTGCGCATGAACAAATATTCGGCCCAGGCTGCATCATCTAGCGCCGCGGGATCGGCCGGCCGCGCGATATGCGCCTCGCCGCCATAATGGAATTCGACCTCATCGCGCGGCCCGCACCACGGGCATGGGATAAGCAGCATGCCGCTCGCCTCGTCAGTGCGCCACGGCGGCGGCGCCGTGCTCGTCGATCAGCGCGCCGGTCGCAAAGCGTTCGAGGCTAAAGGGCCGGGCCAGCGGATGCGGTTCGTCCCGCGCGATCGTATGGGCGAAGACATGGCCGGCGCCGGGGGTGGCCTTGAAGCCGCCGGTTCCCCAGCCGCCGTTCAGGTAGAGGCCCTCGACCGGCAATTTGCCGATGATCGGCGAAGCGTCGGGCGAGACATCGACGATGCCGGCCCAGCTGCGCAGCATCTTGAGGCGCGAGAACGCCGGGAACAGCTCCAGCAAGGCCGTCATCTGCCCTTCGATGACGGGGAACGAGCCGCGCTGCGCATAGGAGTTGAACGCGTCGATTCCGGCGCCGATGACCAGTTCGCCTTTGTCGCTCTGGCTGACATAGACATGCACCGTGTTCGACATGACGACGCAGTCGAGCACCGGCTTTACCGGCTCCGACACCAGCGCCTGCAGCGGATGGCTCTGCAACGGCAATCGCACGCCGGCCATTGCCGCCAGCACGGAATTGTGCCCCGCCGCGACGATCGCCACCTTGTCGGCGGTGATGTCGCCGCGGCTGGTCTCGACCCCGGTGATGCGGCCCTCAGCGCTGCGGATCGCCGTGATCTCGCAATTCTCGATGATGTCGACGCCGCGCGCATCGGCGGCGCGCGCATAACCCCAGGCGACCGCGTCATGACGCGCCACCCCGCCGCGCCGCTGCAAGGTGGCGCCGAGCACCGGATAGCGCGCGTCCGGCGAGATGTTCAGGATCGGGCAGAAGCGCTTGACCGCCGCCGCGTCGAGCCATTCCGCATCGATGCCGTTGAGCCGGTTCGCGTTGATCCGGCGCATCCCTTCGCGCACATCGCTTTCCGTGTGCGCCAAGTTCAGCACGCCGCGCTGCGACAACATCAGGTTGAAGTTCAACTCGGACGACAACCCTTCCCACAGTTTCAGCGAGTGCTCGTATATCCGGGCGCTTTCGTCCCACAGGTAATTCGAGCGGATAATCGTCGTGTTGCGCCCGGTATTGCCGAGGCCGATCGGCCCTTTCTCCAGCACCGCGACATCGCTGATGCCGTGCTCCTTGGCGAGATAGTAGGCGGTCGCGAGGCCATGCCCGCCGCCGCCGATGATGACGACTCGGTAATGCGCGCGCGGCGCCGCCTTGCGCCACAGGGGCGTCCAGCTGCGATGCCGTCCGAGCGCACGGCGCGCCAGCGCGGCCATCGAATAGCGCTGCATCGCGAAACGCTACCGCTGCCTCGCCGCGCCGCCAAGCGGAGCGGAAGTCAAACCGACCCGTCGCGCCAGGCCTTCATGCCGCCACGCAGGACCGCGACGTTGTGAATCCCGGCATCGCTGAGCGCGGTCGCGGCTTGCGAGGAGCGCTTGTCGGTCAGGCAGACCATGACCAGCGGCCGGCCCTCGGCGGCAAGCTCCTGCCTGTGCGTTGGCAATTCGGCGAGCGGAATATTGCGCGCGCCCTCGATATGGCCGAGCGGGCCGTCGAACTCGTCCGGGCCGCGCACATCGACGACGATCGGCGCGCCCTCGCCGGCCAGCCACCGGCGCAGCTCGGCGGCTTCGACCCATACAGGCGCCCCCACCCTTCCCTTCCCCGCTTGCGGGGGAGGGTTAGGGAGGGGGCGCCGGAACAGCCGGGCGAGTCGTGCCAGCATCAGGGGGTCAGCTCAGATCGATCGCGTATTTCTTCAACAGGTCGAGCGGCACGATCTCGAGGGTGGCTTCATGGGTACCCGTAAGCCGCACCTTGGGCGCCTTGCCCGCGTCGAACGCTTCCTGCCAACGCGCCGCGCACAGGCACCAGCAATCACCCGGCTTGAGGCCCCTGAAGCCGGCGGCCGGGAAAGGCGTCGACAGATCGTTGCCGGCGGCTTTCGAGAAAGCGAGGAATTCGGCGTCGACCCGCGCGCAGACAGTATGCACGCCGAAATCCTCGGGTCCGGTTTCGCAGCTGCCGGTGCGATAGAACCCGGTCAGCGGGTTCGAACAGCACTCCGCGAGCGGTTCGCCGAACACGTTGCGTGGCCTGGGCGGCCGGCCGCCCCGGCCGGGATCGGAACCGGAAGCATCGGGCATTGGCCTACCTCCCTCGATTTGCCGCGCGAAACCTGCCGCGTGCCCCCTCCACCATGCGTCGCATGGTCCCCCTCCCCCGCATGACGGGGGAGAAACCACTATACGACGACCCTCTTCGACAATCAGCGATCACGGCAGGGGTTCCTCCCCCGCTATGCGGGGGAGGTGGCGCGCGAAGCGCGCCGGAGGGGACGAAGGTGACCCATGCTGCCCCGGCGGGCGGGGGTTGTCATGCCGGCCGGCGGTTGGCGCGAGCGGCGAACCGCGCCTCGATCGCGTCCCAGATCGGCGCCGCCAGATCGGTGCCGTCGAGCCGAGCGATCTCCTGGATGCCGGTCGGCGAGGTCACATTGATCTCGGTGATGTAGTCGCCGATCACATCGATGCCGACAAACACCAGCCCCTGCTGCCGCAGGCTCGGCCCGATCGCGGCGCAAATCTCGCGCTCGCGCGGCGTCAGCTCGGTCTTCACCGCGCGGCCGCCGACATGCAGATTGGCGCGCGCCTCGCCCTCGGGCGGCACCCGCAGCACCGCGCCCTTGGGCTCGCCCTCGACCAGGATGATGCGCTTGTCGCCCTGCCGCACCTCGGGCAGGTAGCGCTGCACCATGACCGGCTCGCGATGCGCCAGCGCATACATTTCGAGCAGCGAATTGAGGTTGTCGTCGCCCGGCCGCAGGTGAAACACCCCGGCGCCGCCATTGCCGAACAGCGGCTTCAGCACGATCTCGCCATGCTCCTTCCAGAAGGCCTGGATCTCCGTGCGATCGAGACTCAACAGGGTCGGCGGCATCAACTCCTTGAAATGCAGCACAAAGAGCTTTTCCGGCGCGTTGCGCACCGAGGCCGGGTCGTTGACGACGAGCGGTCCGTCCTCGGGCAGCAATTCCAGCAGATGCGTCGCGGTGATGTAGGCCATGTCGAAGGGCGGGTCCTGCCGCATCAGCACGATGTCGAACCCGGCCAGGTCCAATTCCTCCAACTCGCCGAAGCGGTGATGGTTGCCGTGCTGGCGGAACACTTCGAGCGGACGGCCGCGCGCGTAGAGGCGGCCGTCGCGCAGGGTCAGGGCCTGCGGCAGGTAATGGTACAGCGCATGGCCGCGCGCCTGCGCCTCGAGGGCCAGCGCAAAGGTCGAATCCGCATCGATGTTGATCGTGTCGATCGGATCCATCTGGATCGCGACGGCGAGACCCATCTCTCCTCCTCGACCTGGGCGCTGACCTCAGGCCCGGATCGTGATCGTGCTGCCCGGCCCGAGCAAGCCCAACAACGCGGCAAGCACGTCGCGGGCGATCGCGATGCAGCCGGCGGTCGGCGAGAAATCGGGCCGTGCCACATGCAGAAAGATCGCGCTGCCGCGGCCCGGCACCACCGGATCGGTGTTGTAGCCGATCACCACGACGAGGTCGTAGAGGCCATCGGCCAGCCACATCTCCTCATGGCTCGCCGCATAGGGCAAAATCACGAGCCGGTTGTAGTTGGGATCCGTGGGCTCGTCGACCCAGCCGTGGTTCGGTTGCAGCGCGTTCAGCGGCAGGCCGCTCGCCGGCCGCGCCATCCGGTCGGGGCGGTAGAAGCCGTACGGCAGCGGAAAGGTGCCTTCCGGGCTAGCGCCGTCGCCCTCGCGCTTGTCGGCGCGCACGCCGCCCCGGCCGCAAGCGGCGCGGGTCTCGCCGCCGGGCCAGGTCAGGCGGCCGGCAGCGTAGGTCAGCGACACCGAGGATGCCGCCGCGGCGTGGACGGGATTGGCCATGGCCGGGATGATAGCCGAAGCGGCCAGGAGATGTCGGCGAGACAACAGCATGGTCAGATCGCCGGCATCATAAGCCCCTCTCCCGCAGCGCGGGAGAGGGTGGACGCGGGCGACAGCGCGCAGCCGGGTAAGGGTTTATCGGGTGGCAGGCACCCTCACCCGCCTCGCTGCGCTCGGCACCCTCTCCCGCGGTGCAGGAGAGGGGCTTAATGTGATGCCGAAATGCAAGGGAGCCTCGGTGATGCCGACTGACAAGCCCCGCCTCTATGATGAATTGGCGCGGCAACTGGCCGCGCTGATCGAGGGCGAACCCGATCTCGTCGCCAGCAGCGCCAATATGGCGGCGCTGATCTATCACGGCCTGCCCGACCTCAACTGGGCCGG
>Ga0207646_10004891_pt1 | contig 14346 bp, 11 predicted proteins | sample KBSK5502metaG_FD_184343 | JGI IMG/M metagenome (GOLD analysis project Ga0207646, IMG submission 184343) | Corn, switchgrass and miscanthus rhizosphere microbial communities from Kellogg Biological Station, Michigan, USA - KBS K5-50-2 metaG... | ecosystem: Host-associated > Plants > Roots >... | reverse complement strand
CCCGCGGCCGCGAGCGACCGTCACAAAACGAAATCGCTCGACTCGCGTCTCACTTCTACGAGACGCGCGGGCGGCGAGATGGACACGATGTCGATGACTGGTTGTCCGCGGAACGTGAACTCGCACATCACTATCGCTAGCCGAGCGCTGGCGGCCGCCGACATTGACCGACTTGAGCGCTAGTCAGAATGACGTCGCGTTGTCACGTGTTGGCGCGTCGTTCGGTCATAGCAGGTGCACGCTCCCCAACATTGGATCGGATTGACACGGGAAAGGCATCGACCATGAAACTCGTCATCATCGGCGGCACTGGGCTCATCGGAGCGAAACTCGTGACCAAGCTGAGGGAACATGGCCATGAGGCCGTACCGGCTTCGCTAGACACCGGGGTCAACACTCTCACCGGCATCGGACTGGCTGACGTTCTTCAAAGCGCGTCGGTCGTCGTTGACGTCTCGAACTCTCCTTCATTCGAGGAGAAGGCCGTCATGGACTTCTTCACCACCTCCACGCGGAACATTCTGAAAGACGCGGCAGCTGCCGGTGTGCGACATTACGTCGCGCTGTCAGTTGTGGGCACCGAGCGGATATCCGACAGTCCGTACCTCCGCGCGAAGAACGCTCAAGAGAACTTGATCAAGAGTGGCGGGATCCCGTACTCCATCGTTCACGCAACGCAGTTCTTCGAGTTCGTCAAACGCATTGCCGATGAAGCCACCGTCGGAACGACAGTCCGGGTGCCGCCGGTGCTCTTTCAGCCGATGGCGGCTGACGACGTTGCGAAAGCGGTCGGCAGGGTCGCCGTGGGCGCGCCCGTGAACGGCACCGTTGAAGTGGCCGGTCCGCAACAATTCCGTTTCGACGAACTGATCCGTCAGGGCCTCGCCGCGTACCACGACCCCCGCGAGGTCGTCGCCGATCCGCACGCGCGGTACTTCGGAGCCGAACTCGGTGAACGCTCGTTGATTCCTTGGGGCGAGGCGCGACTCGGCGAAATCCGGTTCGAGACGTGGCTCGGCCAGCCGGCGGTCCAGCGGCGATAACGGTGCCGCAGCAGGTGGTTCCGGGAAGCCAGCGCCACTGCTATGCCGTTCACTAACCGCTATGCGCACTGAATCATCTGCCGTTCAGATAACCACGTCCCGTGAGGAACACCCGGCAACGGCGCCGCGAAACGGGGCCGGCGTTCCTCAAGGCATCTCGGCGCTTGCAATACGTGTGTACGGAGAATACAGGGAAATGCCGGGGCTACGTCTCACCGCGCGCCAGGCTGCCCGGTTGTTCAGCGTAGCCCTTGATCTCGCCGACGCCGTGCTCCACGAGTTGCGAGGCGCGTCAATCTTGGCACGCTCTAACGATGGTGCCTTTGGATTGGTCGGTGAGCCCTCTCGCGACCCAATAGCGCTCGAGGCGGTGCGCGCGGCGACGACGGAGACGGAGCATGTGGGCACACAGGCCGACACTGACGTGGCGGTCGATGGGTCACTGAGACAGGCGTCGCGAGATCGTCTCGCGTGCCTGTTGCGCCATTGGGCGTGGGCTGACGAAGCGAGGACCGCTTTCGATCGGGAACTGGCCAGCGGGTGGGACTACGACGACGATCCGATGTCCGACCATCCGTTTGGTTCCTACTATCACTGGTGTGCACTCCTGTGCGGCTTCAGCGAAGCGGCACTCGGGCACGGGCTTCTGCCGCCGCTCCAGCTTGACGCAATCCGTCGGGACCTCGAGATCAGTCAGCCTGTGCTGCGTGCTTGTCGCCAGCTGCTGGTGGCGATCCCCGCATCTCTGGAAGATCAGCCGCGAATTCTGGACTTGCTCCGCGATGAAGAGACGCTCGGACGGTTACGGCGCGTCCACGAAGCATTCGGTGAAGCACTACGCGAGGAGCAGCTGTCGCGTGAGGTTGAATCACTCGACCATTGATATCAGGCTGGCTCGTCCCGGACGGAACAACCATGCGATCGACTCCTGCGCGGAACCATGAACGGGGCGGCAAATCGCGCCGCTCGATCGGACATCCGTCGCCAGCGGGCGCCGCAAGCGCTTCGAGCAACCAGACAGGCCTGTCCAACCGCCACGACATCTACGGTAGGCCTGACCTATATGACATGGAGTACGCGGGTGCCAGCAACGAGGACGCCCAGTTCTTCGCCCGCTTGGTCGCGCGCGTACGCCCTCGTCGAGTGCTGGAACTGGCGTGCGGCTCGGGCCGGGTCACCCTCACGCTGGCTGCGTCACTACCCACGGCCGAGATCATCGGCCTGGACTCATCGATTGAGATGCTCGGAAGGGCGGCCACGGCGCGATGTCGCTGAGTCGTCAGTGCGGCAGCGAGTGTCGTTCGTGAAAGGCGATATGCGCGACTGGCCAGGCTCAGGCGACGCCTTCGACGCTGTGCTCATCACTTGTTGCTCGTTGTCACATTTGCTGACGCTCGATGATCGACGTCACACCTGGGCGACCGCGTTTCGCTTGCTCCGTCCCGGCGGCGTCTTCATTCTCGATGTCCGCGTGCCCGACTTCGCGACGCTCGCCGAGTCCCAACGCGTACGAGCACGGGCGCTCGTCGATCTGGACATCGATGCCACCCGCAGGCGCCTGGGGGAAGACGCACGACTGCTGCGATGCACCGCGACCACGTACGACCCTCACTTGCAGCGCGCCGACGTGCGCCTGATCTACGACCGATTCGACCGACGCTCATTGGCCGAGCGGCTCGTTGCCGATTTCGCCAGCCACGTCTACTTCCCGGCGGAGCTCGAGTTGTTGTTTGTGTCGGCGGGATTCGAGATCGCGCACCAGTACGGCGACTATCGGTTCGTGCCCCGCGACCGGACATCGCAGTTTGTGGTCACCGTCGCGCGCCGGCCACGCCATTCAGCGCGCCCGCTTCGCTGGCCATTGTGTCACAACACACCACGCTATCCGGTCAATGGGCTGTAGAACGCCGGACTCGGAACCGAACCGGCCCAGCATCAGAACGAGGAAGCCATGACACAGTTCAACGCCGCCACAGCCGACGCTTCGATCAGTCATGAATCGCCATCGACACGACTGATTGCAGGCGTCAGCGTGCTGGACACGCCGCTCGTTACAGCGGTGGTCGAGTACGCGCAACGGCTCTCGGAACCGTACCTCTTCAATCACGCGATGCGTTCGTGGCTGTTCGCAGAAGCGATTGGCCGTATGAAGGGAATCGACTACGACCGCGAGGTCGTGGCTATCGGCACAGTCCTGCACGACATCGGCCTCACCACCAGTGTATCGGGCCCCAATCGCTTCGAAGTGAATGGCGCTGATGCCGCGCTGTCGTTTATCAGGGGCAAGGGTCTTTCGGATCGTCGTGCCCAACTTGTTTGGGACCTCGTCGCGCTCAACTCGACGGTATCGATCGCGCTGCACAAGGAGCCCGAGGTGGCAGTGGGCACTATGGGGATCGGTCTCGACTACGCCGGTTTCGGCGTTCAGTCGCTACCAACGGGCGACGTCGAACGCATCCTCAGCGCCTTTCCACGGTTGAAGATGAAGCAGAGATTCGCCGACACGTGCTGCCGGCTGGTGACCGAGAAAGCAGAGACGAGTTACGACAATTTCTTGCGCGACTTCGGCGAGCGATTCGTCCCTGGATACAAGACCGTGTCGACGGTGGACCTGTTGATGAACGCTCCGTTCGAGGAATAGCTCGACGAAGAACCTCGAGGGATTCCTCGCCGAGGCGCGTGTGTCGTTTTCGGCGCTGTCGGCCCTCGACGAGGGCTTCGATGTGTTCGTAGTCGGAGATCGCTGTGGAGGGCTTTCGTTGGCCATCCACCGGCTAGCGCTTCGTAGCCTAGAGCAGGCCGGCGCGGTTAGTCAGAACCTTCCGCGAGGTAGAGCGAGGCTCCGGCTCATGGCAAGCACCGCCAACCAGTCATACGGGACTGGCGGCTCGCTCGCATTAGCTGGACTGCAATCTGGCGTGATTGACCGAAGGACGTTTTGCGATGCTGGCGTGAGGATGAGGCTTCATGACGCTGAGCGCTCGAAATCACCTGAAGGGTATCGTCGACGAAGTCCAGATGGGAGACGTGCTCGCCTACGTCACCGTACGTATGGGCGGCAGCGTCATCGAATCGGTGATCACACGCCGCAGCGCCGAGGAACTCGGGTTGAAGAAAGGTGACTCGGTTACGGCGGTTGTCAAGGCTACCGAGGTCATGATCTCCAAGCCGTAGGCAACGCACTGTCGCGACGCCAACACTGTGCACACAGTAGTTCTCCATACGTGTCAGTGCGCGTCGCCGCAACCGATCACCGACACCGTGTCAGAACTGTGTCACATACCCCCCGAAACCCGGGGGCAACACCGTCATTTACGGGAACACAGCGAGGCACATCGTTGTAGCTGCAAGTCGTTAATCGGAAGTGTGTTGGTGGGATTCGGTGTGCGTCAGCACGCGCGAACGGAATCAATTTCCAAGCGTGCGCCTTCAACCACTCGGCCATCTCTCCGTCTTTAGAATCATACACTTGCAGCATGCCGGCAGCTCAGAATTGTTCTAGTTGTGATAAGAGCCTCAATCTTCTGCGATCACTTAGCGCGATCTTGACGAGCCGCCTGCGAGGGCATTCACGGTTGAGATCGCAGGTGAGACGCAGGTCGGCCACCATATGGGCACCCCCGGAATATCCAGGCTACGCCGGTGAACGGCATTCAAGAGGCCATGGACCGGCAGCCCCGCAACGACGATCCATGCGGTCAACGGCGGTCGTGGAGTGAACCCTGATGACGCTCTTCGCGATTGCTGCCGTCATTGGATTCAAGTTGACGGCAAGGTCCGATGTCTGACCGCCCCGTCAGTGTGAGTATCGAGTGAAGACGGAATCGCGAGAAGCCTTCGCATGGCAGGGGAAGCACGTGTCGAGGAACGTGTCGCCGGCCGGAGTACCGGCCTGGTCGAAGTGACCGAATCCCCACCCCCCAGACGAGGCGTACTTCTTCGAGTCCTTGATCATGAACTGAACGTTGGTCGGATCCCCGGCAACGTACGACTGGGCCTGGCCAAAAACTCTGTTGTTTTCCTCGGACGGCACGAAGCGATAATGCAAGGCGGCGATGATCGTGCCGTCAGGGAAAGGAAGCTTTCCGTCGCGATAGGCCTTCATCGCCACATCGTTGCCCAGTACTGCGGCGAAACTATTGAGGTTGGCTTCTTCGTGGGCCACTGAGATTAGCTTCCAGTCCCGGTAGCCGGCGGGAATCTTGGTGATGAAGATCGACGATGCCTCTGGAGCAGACCGTGCCGATGCAGAGGACATGAACGCGACACCGCCGCCGACTATCGCAATGCCAACCAAACATGTACGGAAGTGTCTCATGGCTACCTCTTGATCCTGCGCTGACTTCGAATACGTCAGACGGTGCGCGAGTTCTCTCTCAGGGGCCGAAGGTGAACACATATGCGCGCAGCCCTGGGTCGTTCGAGGCGAGTGTCAGGACGTGCCGTCGCTGTGGCACGCCGGCGACGAGGCGGATCATTCCCGAGCGATCGAAGCGCGCGACGCCGTCTTCGCCTACATCCGTTCCGCGCGCGTCACCAATCGGTTTTCCATCGAGCAGCACCGTGACGGCAGCGCGTCCGGACGGCCCGGGTTGGATGACGAGGTTCACCTCGCCCGCTACAAACGGAACGACAATCTCGCCGCTGCCCTTCTTGAGTTCGACATATTGGCGGTCGGTACGCCAGTCTCCCTTCAGCGTGACGGCGTTCGGTTCGCGTCGCTCAGCACCAACGTACGTCTCGTTCGTGATGCCAGCGTAGGAGGGTTGACCCACCTTCGCGAATGTCGATGCCAGTTCGCTCATCGCCGGCAATTGGCTCCCCGGGTGTGCAGCAACCAACACGCGACGGATCTCGCGCTCGATTTCGTCGTAGTTCCCTTCGCCGATCCACCGCTTCACCAGCCGTCCCCGATCGTCGAAGAGGTACTTCGCCGGCCAAGCGTCGTTCCCGAACGCGCGCCATATGGCAAAGTCATTGTCGATGGCAATTGGATAGGTCAATCCATGGTCACGAATTCCTCGGTCGATTTTGTCGACGTCCTTGCCAAACTCAAACTCCGGCGCGTGCACACCGATGACGACCAACCCGAGCGGTGCGTACACGCGATTCCACGTCTTGACGTAGGAAGAGGTCCGAATCCAATTGACGCAGGTGTACTCCCAGAAGTCGACCAGTACGACCTTCCCGCGCAACGTCTCGGCTGTCAGCGCCGGCGAATTCACCCACCGCTGTGCCCGTAGCGGCGGCAAGTTGCTCGCAGCACTCACAAGACAGGAGGCCGCAACCACACCGAGGCACAGCACTGCCAGGGCGGCTCTCATCATGGGATGCTCCAATCGTGAATGTGGTTCTCAGCCGCAAACCTTCTCCTCGCCACGGGCCCCGACGCTTCGACGCATCAGCGACCCGTGACGAGGCCCGGAATCCGTGGCCTTCTACGGGCGCAGTGATCTGAAACCCGCGCGGAGCTCTTCGCTGAGGAACTTCGGCTGCTCGAACGCCGCGAAGTGCCCGCCCTTGGGAAGCCTGTTGTAGTGAATGAGCTTGGGATACGCGCGTTCCGTCCAGCTCCGTGGGGCCGGATAGAGCTCGTCAGGGAAGACGCTCACCGCAACCGGAATGGACGACACGCCTTTGGCATTGAAATACCCTTTGCCCCAATATTCCCAGTAGAGTCGGGCGCCTGAAATCCCCGTGTTCGTCAGCCAAGTGATCGTGATGTTGTCGAGCACGTCGTCGGGCGTGAGGCCCTCCGACTGTCCATCGAAGACGCGGGCGATGAGCTCCAAGCTGCGCGCGTCGTGGTCAAGGAAATAGGCCGCTAGGCCGACCGGCGAATCCGCGATTCCGTACAGCGTCTGCGGTCGCAGCCCCATCTGGAACCCGTAGCCGATTCCCTTTTGATAGACGAACTGCAGACGTTCGTAGGCGAGCTTCTCATCGGCCGAGAGGCCTGCCGGCGCCGGTGCGCCGGAAAAGGCCGCCCCGTCAATGTCGGCTGGAAAGATGCCCGGCATGTTGGTGTGAATGCCGAGCAACTCCGGGGGCGCCTGGACTCCCATCATGTCGACGATCACCGCGCCCCAATCGCCGCCTTGCGCCACGAATTTCGGGTATCCGAGGCGCTTCATCAGCACGGCCCAGGCGCGCGCGATTCGCTCCGGTCCCCACCCGGTGCCGGTGGGCTTGCCCGAGAAGCCGTAGCCCGGGATGGACGGAATCACCACGTGGAAAGCATCCGCGGCGCTGCCACCGTGCGATGTGGGATTGGTCAGTGGCTCGATGAGCTTGAGCTGCTCGACGATGGAGCCCGGCCAGCCGTGGGTGATGATGACGGGCAGGGCATTCCCGTGCTTCGAACGCACGTGAACGAAGTGGATGTCGAGACCATCGATCTCGGTGACGAAGTTCGGCACGGCGTTGAGGCGGGCTTCGACCTTGCGCCAGTCGTAGTCCGTCGCCCAGTAACGCGCGAGCTTCTGCACGGTCGCAAGCGGCACGCCCTGCGTAAAGTCGCCGACGGTTTCCTTCTCGGGCAACCGGGTCGCGACGATGCGCCGGCGCAAGTCGGACAGGTCCGCTTCCGGGACGTTCACCTGAAACGGCCGAATCGCGGTTGATTCCAGGACGTCTGCGAGCTTTGTCGTTGTCATCACTGCCTCCTTTGCAGCCAGTTCGCGACTGCGGGTTCGACATGATTCAAAGGCAAGCGGCTCGCCACACTTAAGTTGCTTAAAATTAACGCGATCCAGTCCTTGGGCGACTGGTGAAAGTGGTGACCGTGGTGAATCTGGTGAATCTGGCGGATTTGGTGGCGCTTCAGCGGAACTTGAACTGCGCCTTGCTGATGCCCAGCGCCCTAATGCGATGGTCAAGCGTCGATGGGGGCACTCCGAGCTTCGCAGCCGCCCCCAAGCTTCCGGCGACCCGACCGCGGCACTCGGCGAGCGCCGCTTCGATGATCTCCCGCTCGCCGCGGGTCTCGCCCAGCAGCCGCGCCGGCGCGGAGACCCGTGGCCGGAGTTGCACCGGTTGCGTCGACAGCCAGGCCGGGTCGACGGCAAAGACCTCGCCCGAGCTCACGATCACAGACCGCTCGATCACGTTCTGCAGCTCACGGATGTTGCCCGGCCAGTTGTACTGCTGTAACAACTCCAGCGTCTTCTTGTCGATCGAATCGAAGCGCTTTCCCGCGCGAGTGGCGTAGCGTTTTACGAAGTACTCGACGAGGACCAAGATGTCGTCTAACCGTTGCCGGAGCGGCGGCACTTCGATGGGAAAAACATTGAGGCGATAGAACAGGTCCTGACGGAAACTTCCATTGGCCACAGCGGCGCTCAGATCACGATTGGTCGCCGTGATGACTCGAACGTCGACGCGGACTGTGTGCGCGCCTCCGACCCGCTCGAACTCGCGTTCCTGCAACACTCTCAGAAGCGCCGCTTGCGTGTCGAGCGGGAGTTCACCCACTTCATCCAAGAAGATGGTGCCGCCCTCGGCCATCTCGAACCGGCCGAGTCGCCGCTGCAGGGCACCGGTGAAGGCGCCCTTCTCATGACCAAACAGTTCCGAGGAGATCAGGGTCGGAGCCAGAGCGGCACAGTTCACACTGACGAACGCGCGTCCGGATCTCCGGGATCGTTTGTGGACGGCGCGGGCGATGAGTTCCTTGCCCGTGCCCGTCTCTCCCGAGATGAACACGGTGGAGTCCGTCGGCGCCACCTTGGCAATGCGCGACAGTGCGGCCTTCAACGTCCTGGATGAACCGACAATTTCCTCGAACATCGAGACGCGGTCGACCTCGTCGCGCAGGGCCAGATTTTCCCGAAAGAGCTGATCCTTGAGCGCGCTGATACGCGCTTCGCGCTCCTGGAGGTCGCTGTAGAGACGCGTGTTCTCCATGGACATCGCCGCCCCCGAGGCCAGCAACTTGAGGACGGCCATACGCGCGGGCGTGAACGCGTGAGGCGTGAGACGGTTTTCCAGGTACAACACCCCGAGCAGTCTGGTCTGCTTGAGCAGAGGCAGGCAGAACACGGAACGAGGGTGATGCTCGCGAATGTACTCGTCCGTCGCAAAGATGTTCTGACCGGACGCATCCTGCAGGAGCACGCTCTCCCTGGTCCGCAGAACATACTGAAACACCGAGCCCGGGAGAGCCGCGGCGGTCACGCTCGCCTGCCGCAAGACGACGTTCACGCGATCGCTGCTGGTGGTCGCCTCCGCCTCAATTCGGTAGTCATCCCGTCGAGGAAGAATCAGGAGACCTCGTTCGGCGCCCGCGTGCTCGATGGCTGCGCGCATAAGGGTGTCGATCAGCTTCTCCAACACGATCTCACCAGAAACCGCTTCGGACACCTTGATCACGGTCGCCAGATCGAGGTGCTCGACACGTGTCTGTATCGTCGCCGTCCCATCGGACGTCGACACCTCGGGCCCGATCTGCGGATAGAGCTCATCGAGTTGTCGAACCTTGGCATCCGCTCCCCAGCGGAGATAGCCGTAACGGGCATTGCGCAAATATGTTCGCGAGATGGTTTCAAACCCCCGCGCGGCGTAGAAGCGAGCCGCAAGCTCATTGGCGAGCGCTTCGTTGTGGACGAAGTCGTTCTCGCGGGCAGACCGGATCGCCGCTTCGTACAGGCGCTCGGCATCGAGCTCTCGGCCTTCGACGCGAGCGATCTCGGCGCCGACCAGCAACACGCGGTTGTTGAAATTCTGCGGGCAGTTCTCCGCCCATTCCACAAGTTGTTTGTGGTGGGCGGTCAAAGCCTCGATATGCTGGCCGTACTGAACGGGGAATGCGGCGTCACAGGCCGCCGCATGGCTCAGTGCACCATAGAAATGAGCTTCCGCGCTTTCAAAAAAGGACGGCGATGTCCAAAGCAGCCCTTGCGCATTCAGTGATGCCTCAACGGCCGACGCATAGTCCCCAGCAAAGTAGCGCGCCTGCAGCTTTCGGATCCAGTACCAGCATGCAGCGATCGGGATCCCTTGGTCGCTCGCCAATCGGCGCTCAAACCGGAGTTCATCGAACCCCGCGTCGGTGAAGCAGCCGAAAGTTGCCGTCAAGCCGCGGAGTGTGCGGACGAGCGCACGTTGCGTCGTGATGATATCGGTCACGAGGCCGAAGCGAGCTTTCTGCGCAAACTCCAGACCTTGTTCGGCCTCGCGTTGCACGTCAGGGAGCGGATCACCCGCCGCGAGAAGGTTCGTAATCAGGAGGTTGCAGCAATAGGTTGCAGTCGTGAGGTCGCCGATGGTATTCGCGGAAGCGAAGGCACGACGAACCAAATCCCGGCCAGTTCGCACATGCTTCGTCCACGGCATGATAAGACTGCCGAAACACATATACGTCCGGGCCTGGAACCGCTCCAGACCTCGCCGATCAACGAGCTCGTAGCCCAGACGGCCGAACCGGAACCCGGCATCGTAGTTGCCAAAACGTGGTCCGGCAATGTTGCCGAGCCAGACATAACCAAAGCAGGAAGCGTCTGTGTTGCCGTGCTCCAAGCTGAGGTTGGCCATTCGGCAGGTAACCACAGCAAGCAGGTTTGCGTCCGTAAACAATGCGGGCGACAAGACTTTAGTCAGGACATCGAGAGTGGCCACAGATTCCGGATCGCTCATCAACGGCAAATCGACGAGCTCCTCAACCTCGCGGCCTTCAAGCAGTGACCACGTATACTGGTACTCTCGTCGCGCTTCCTCGTCTGTCGGATGGGGCGACCACTCGACACCCAGCTGCCGGAGGTAGCTTAGACAGACGTCCACCGCGCGGTCGCTCCGATCAAGCGTCGTGTACAGATCAATGCGCAAGCAGGCGACAGTCGCTTGATCGACAGGATTAGCCGCGCTCGACGAAAGCATTGTCAAGCGCGCCTCCGCCGCTGCCAGTTCGCCCGTCAGGAACTCGCATTCAGCCCGGTGCAACTCCAGCGCGAAGATGAGATCCGGCTGGCACTCCCAACCGTCATCTGATAGGAGCGACGTGCCAGCGACGAGATACTTCAGGGCTGACACGTAGGCCGTCGAAGCTTTTGCACGCTTCCCCGCAATCAGATTGAATTCCGCCAGCTGCTCCTTCTCGGCCCGCGAAGATATCAGGACAGCAGCGCGGTCGAGTTGATTGACGATCTCGAAGATCGCCTCCTCACGCTTTTCGCGAGGCGTATGCGCTACCAGCAGCTTCCCGATTCGGAGATGCGCCTCGGCGCGCTGTGCTTCCGGGATCTGGGAATACGCGGCTTCCTGGACGCGGTCGTGGAGGAAACGACAGGAACCTTCTGCAGGGAGAACAAGTCCGGCTCGCAGCGCCTCCTCCAGGTCGCGGTCCAGTTGCTCCTTCGAATCCTGGCGGACCATCGCCAGTACCGCAAACTCCGCGCTGTTGCCCAGGCAGGCGAGCTGCTGCAAGGCCTCTTGCGTGTTGGTCGGCAGGCGGCTCAGCTTGCCGACCATGAGATCGATGACGTTGTCCGTGTACGCCCTGGCGTGAATGCGCGTCAGGTCCCAGAACCAGCTTCCCACGTCGTGATCGAACGTCAGCAATCCTTCCTCGACCATCGCGGAAAGAAACTGAATGACGAAGAATGGATTGCCGTCCGTCTTCTCGAGCACCAGTTGCGCCAGCGACGCCGCGCGCTCACGGTCGCAATAAAGTGAATCCGCCGTCAACAGGCCCACGTCCTCGCGAGTGAGGGGCGCAAGGACGATGTCCTGCACAGGCGCTCCCGCTTTTCGGATCGCGTCCAGGGTCCGTATTAGCGGATGGGTGGCCGTGACCTCGTTGTCACGGTACGCGCCGATCAGCAGCAAGTGCCGCATATCGGGTTGGGTCAACACGTCGTCGATCAGATCGAGCGTGGCTGCATCGAGCCATTGCAGATCGTCGAGGAACAGGGCCAGTGGATGCTCCGGCCGGGCGAACACAGAGAGGAAGCGCCGGAAGACCAGTTGGAAGCGTCGTTGCGCATCTTGGGGCGGCAGCTCAGGGACTGGCGCCTGCTCACCAATAATGAGCTTCAATTCGGGGACCAGATCGATCATGAGTTGCCCGTTCGGACCCAGCGCCTCTCGGAGCGCATCACGCCAGCGGGCCAGCTCGCCTTCGCTCTTCCCGAGGAGCGGACGGACCAAGTCCTGAAAGGCCTGCGCCAAAGTCGAATACGGGATGTCGCGTTTGTACTGGTCGAACTTGCCCGCGGCAAACAGGCCGCGCGGCGCCACCAGGACCCTGTGCAGCTCGTTCACAACGGAGGACTTGCCGATCCCGGAATAGCCGGACACCAGCACCAGCTCCGTTGCGCCGCCCTTGACGATGCGGTTGAAGGCAGCAAGCAGGATCTCGATCTCGCGCGCCCGTCCGTACAGCTTCTCGGGGATCAGCAGCCGGTCGGGCGTATCGTGTTCGCCCAGCGGGAAGTCGTCGATGCGCCCCTCGGCCTCGAACTGGGCGAGACAGCGCCGAAGATCGCGCTCCAGACCGGCCGCCGTCTGATAACGCTCTTCAGCCGTTTTTGCGAGCAGCTTCATGGTGATCGTCGACAACGTGGCCGGAACATGCTGCACTCGCTCGCTGGGCGGCACCGGCTCCCGGGAGATGTGGCAGTGCACCCATTCCATCGGATCGGATGCCGTGAACGGAAGGCTGCCAGTCAGCATCTCGTAGAACGTGACACCGAGTGAGTAGAGGTCGCTGCGGGAATCGATCGAGCGATTTACTCGTCCCGTCTGCTCTGGCGCCATGTAGGCGAGCGTTCCCGCGATGAACTCGGGGGGGGCTGGCGACTGGCGCTCGCGCGGGAGTCGCGAGGCGATGCCGAAGCCCGTGAGCCGGACCCGACTAGTTGCGGAGTCGACGACCACGTTGGCGGGCTTGATGTCCTTGTGAATGAGCCCGCGTCCGTGCAGCTGACTGAGGGCGCCAGACAGCGCCACTGCGAGTCGGAGAAAACCTCCGACCTCCATGGGCTCGCCGACAAGGTGATCCAGGGGCTCACCTCCGACGTAATCGACAACCAGCATCGTCCGCCCGCGCTCACGCACGAGCTCCACCGGCCGCAACGCCCAATCGGCAGCGAGATCGTCCTTGAGTTCGTATTCGCGGATGAGACGATTGATGCTCTCGAGCGTCGGATGCTCCGAGCCGGAAAGGACGGGGATGAACGCGTGCGTATCGCCCGCAGGACCATCGCGTCCGAGTCTGCAAAATGCACGTCCGGCGTCTTGCCAGAGCACTTCTACAGAGTCGTTTTCCCAGCCAGCCCCGAACAAGGCGGATGCCTTCATCTGTTCGTCCTCTTCTGGCGGTTCGAGGCAATTGAGGCTCGACGCGTGCGCCTTCAGTATCAGGCACCGCGTCGAAAGCGGCAGCGGGAGGCTGAAGAGTCGCGGAGACAACATCGCTCCGCCGGGCCGCCGGCGCGACACAGCCTCCAACGATGCGGGCAGCATGCCTCACCCGGCTCCGCTAATGCAAATACGCCGGTCGGCGTCAGGCCCGTGTGAGCGGCAGTTGCCGGTCCTGCCGAATTGATGTGGACGAACGTCGAGAAATACTGAGACAGACAGCCCTAAGCGAGCGACTTGATTGTGATAGGACTGTGATACGTCAGGCTCGAAACCTCGATGAATACCGAGGTTTACGGACGCACACCGAGTGATAGTTTTGGAAGGTTAAGTCACTGATCGCGTGTGCGATGAGGCGTTTCGGAGTGGGTTGATGTCGCTGGCGAGCTTCGTTTTCCAAGCGTGCTCCTTCAACCGTTCGGTAACGGGCAACTCGGGGGGGAACGCAGGGCTCCCATAGGCCGCTGCACATGGAGCGGAAGGGGAGTAGGGCCCCGCTTCAGTCGTTAGGCTGTCGTTAGGGAGAGTGCCATGACGACGCGAATTATTCGGAAACTCAGGAGTTCTTGGCTCGGTTCGGGACCGAGGGGTCGCTGGTTCAAATCCAGTCGCCCCGACCAAATTGTGATTCGCCGCTCGTAAGTTTCTCGTAAGAAATTCCGACCGCAAGAGAAGGGCACCCATCGATGGGTGCCCTTTTTCTTTCCCGGCGAACCTCGGGACTGGCTCCGCGCGCCCGTAGGACGAGCCCGTTCGCCGGACGATCCGGTCTTCGAGGGGCGAGCCGTTTGCGCTGCCTCGAGGCGCCTACGCGGCCGCTTCGGCGCCTCCGACCCTCGGCTCCGGGCTCGGGTCGGGTCGGTCCGGCTCCGACGCTCCCGGATATTTTCGTTTCGACCTTCCCTCGGGTACTGCTTGATGCAAAAACGCGGTACGTGTACAGAAACTG
>Ga0207646_10004889_pt1 | contig 14354 bp, 10 predicted proteins | sample KBSK5502metaG_FD_184343 | JGI IMG/M metagenome (GOLD analysis project Ga0207646, IMG submission 184343) | Corn, switchgrass and miscanthus rhizosphere microbial communities from Kellogg Biological Station, Michigan, USA - KBS K5-50-2 metaG... | ecosystem: Host-associated > Plants > Roots >... | reverse complement strand
CGCTTCAACGATCTCGTCGCGGCCGGTGAGGTCCGCGCGCCGATCGTGCTCGGGCGTGATCACCTGGACTGCGGCTCGGTCGCCTCGCCATACAGGGAGACCGAGGCGATGGCCGACGGCTCCGACGCGATCGCCGACTGGCCGCTGCTGAACGCGCTGGTCAACACGGCATCGGGAGCGTCGTGGGTGTCGATTCACCACGGCGGGGGCGTCGGCATCGGCCGGTCGATCCACGCGGGCCAGGTGTGCGTGGCCGACGGGACGCCGCTCGCCGCCAGCAAGCTCGAGCGGGTGCTGACCAACGACCCTGGCATGGGCGTGATCAGGCACGTCGACGCCGGCTACGACCGCGCCCGCGAGGTCGCCGCCGAGCGCGACGTCCGCGTCCCGATGCGCGAGCAGGGTCAGTAAACCGGCCGCGGTACGCGGTCAGGAGCCTGCGTTGGCCCAGGGGCCGGTCCGGTGTGGCGTGCTGAACTGGAGGAACGCGGTGAAGCCGCACGAGCCGGCCTGGCTGCCCACCGGGGCGAAGGACAGCAGGTTGCCGCGGACGGTCCACCGGACCCGGACCGGCGGCCTGCCAGCCGGCCGGTCCCCGGCGCCATGGTTGCACCAGGCGTTGCCGTCGGTGCTCGGATGACCGGTGGCCATCCCGGTCCTGATCTCGGCCAGCCTGCGTGAGAGGTAGACCACGTCGTAGAGCGCGCCGGTGCCCGAGGTGTCGTAGACCTGCCAGCCGATCGGGCTCACGACCAGGCGCCAGTACCCGGCGGGCGGGCACGGGATCGGCGCGCCGCTGTTGGACGTGCACGAACCCTGGCTCGCCTGCTTCGCGTATCTCTTCCAGGTGCCGGCCAGGGCCCATGGAGGGCGCGGGGCGGCCGGCGCCGAGGCGGTCACCGTGTCGGTGGCGGTGTGCCCGCTGCCATCGATCGCGCGCACGGTGAACGCGTGCGGCCCTGGGGCGAGGAACGAGGTGACCAGGTAGTTGCCGTCGTCGCCGTAGAAGTACGGCGGCTGGTGCTCGACCCAGAACTGCTTTCCGTCGATGAGGAAGTCCACCTCGGTGACACCGGCGGACGGCTTCGGGAACGCCTGCCAGTGGGTCCGGTGCGGCAAGGTGGAATGGCCGTCCAGCGTCGAGGTGACCGTGAACCGCGCGCCACTCGGGGCCGGGGTTCCCTGGCCGGTCGCCGCGGGGTGCCCAGGCGAGCACGCGGCGATGACGACTGCTGCAGCCGCGAGAACGGCCGGGGCTCCAGCGAGCCGAAGGCGTGATCGGAGCATGTGAGCGTGCCTTCCTGCGCGTCGTCAGTTCTTGATCTTGATGAGGGCCATGGGACCGTTCGGGAAGGGGAAGATCAGGTTCACGTAGACTGTGCCGTCGCCGATCGCCAGGTTCACCGGCGTGGAGCCCGCGGGCTGCTCGCGAACGGCGGCGCGGCAGTTCGGTTCGGCGGCGCTGCACCGCGCGCCATTGACGATGGAGATGTCCGCGCTGAACTCGTCGGCGATGTAGACCTTGCCGGTACCGACGTCGACCGCTACCCATTGCGGCGACCTGCCCACCGTGACGGTCGGCGGGCGCGTGCCGCATCCCGAGGTGTGGGCGCCGTTGCAGGTCGCGTCGTTGATGAGCGAGAGCGAGCCCGGCACGTCGCCGCTGCCGCCATTGTTCGACACGTACACGGTATGCGTTTCGTCGTCGACGGCGACACCGAGTGGATTGAGGCCGGCTCGCACGATGGCGGCGAGGTGATCGCAGCCCGAGTGGTCGGTCCCGTTGCAGGTGGCGCCGTTGATGACGGCGACCGTATGGCCGTGCCCGGCGCCGGCGTATCCGCTAGCTGGCGCATAGACCGTGTTAGTGGCTTGGCTCACGGCCAGAATGAACGTGCCATTTCCGACTGTCACGTGGGCCGGCGCTTGGGTACACCCGGCCGTGTTAGTGGCGTTGCAGGTCGCAGTGTTGATGACGGCGACCTTGCTGGCCTTGACGCCGTAAGGCACGTACAGAGTGCGAGTTGCCGTGTCGAACGCCCCCGGGCCGGGCCCCGGCCCGACCGCGAACGCTGGCGGAGTGGCCGAGCAGCCTGCCGTATGGTGCGCGTTGCAGGCCGTGGTATTGACGACCGACACCGTGTCGGAGAACGGGTCAGACGCATAGAGAGTGTGGCTCGCCGCAGCGATGGGGCTCAGGTTGGCCTGCGGGTCGGGCATGGGGATCTCGGCGACCGGCTTGCAGCCGGTCAGATGCGCGGCATTGCAGGTCGCCGCGCTGAGCACGTCGATAAGCGGCTTGCCCACGTTCGCCGCGTACAGGGTGCCGGTGGCCGGGTCGACGGACATCATGAACTCGTGATCGGGCACGCTCGGCGGCAGGACGCGGCAGCCCGCGGTGTTCGTCGCGTTGCAGCGGCTGACGCCGGCCACCGACAAGATCGTCCCGCCTCCCACGTTCGCGAGGTAGGCCGTGCCGGTCGCGGGTATCAGCGCGAACGCGCTCGACTTGCCGCCGGGACTCGCGTTGGATGTCGCTCGTTCGTTTCTTGCCACCTTCGGGCAGCCCGACCTGGCCCGCCCGTCGCACGTCCGGGTGTTAATCTCGGACAGCGTGCCGTCGCCCTGGCTGACCGTGAACGCAGTGTGAATGGCGGGGTCGATGGCGACGAACTGAGTGCCTGGCCCGGTCGTCACGACGACCGGCGCGCGGTCGCAGCCGGTCGTCACCTTGGCGTTGCACCGGGCGCCGTTGATGACCGATGTGGTGCCGTCGTTATTGCTCGCGACGTAGACCGCGCCGCTGGCCTGATCGACCGCGAGGCCGAAGGCGCCGCTGCCGACCGTGACCTTGTGAGGGACCTGCCCGCATCCGGTCACCCGCCTGGCGTTGCATGTTGCGCCGTTGAATACCGATACCGTGCCGCCGTTTCCCGACTTTCCTGAGTTCGCGGCGTACAGCGTGTCGCTCGCAAGATTGACGCCGAGCCAGTCGGGCCCGGCCGGATCCTTCAGCTGACTCGGAGTTCGGCCGCAGGCGCGCCTGATTACCGCGTTGCACCCCGCGGCGTCGATCACGGAGATGGAGTTGCCGCCGAGGTTCGCTACGTACAGCGTGCCGGTCCGCGGGCTCAATACCGCTGCGACAGGGAACCTGCCGACCGAGATCGTCGCGATGATGTGTCGGCATCCGGTCGTGACTCTCGCATTACACCGGGCGCCGTTGAACACCGTCACCGTCCCGTCCCCGGCCGGCGCGGCGTTCACCACGTACACCGTGTGGGTCCTGACGTCACCGACAGCGGCGAGCGGGCTGCCTTTCGGACCGAACATCCCGACCCTGGCCCTGGCGACCACGCGGCAGCCGGTCGTCCGCCTGCTGTTGCAGGTCGCAGCGTTGACGACGTCGACAACGTCGCTGTTCTGTATCGGGACGTAGACGGTCTGGGTCCTCGGAACGGCGAGTGGGACGGCAGGCACGCCACTGAGCGCGACGGACCCGCGGCTCAGAACCGCGGCGGAATGGGCCGCGATCTTCAGCAGCGCGGCGAGGTCCGGCGCCTTCGCGAACCGCGTGGCATGCGAGCGCGCGGCCGGCAGGCGCGGGTCAGGCGCCGACCCGCCAGCCGCCGCCGTCCCCGCTGAGGTCAGACCTGCGACGACCGCGCAGGTCATGGCCGCCATGGCGCGGAGCCCGAGCCGCGATAGCAGTGATCGTGGTCTCATTGTTGCCCTCCCGGCTGCTGATCTGTGTTGACCAGGGGGACGAGTTGACGGGGGGACGACCCGAACGTCCCGCATGATCGCGAGCCCAACGTCCGCATCGTTGGTCATGGGCCTCACAGGAGGCTCACAATTGGGTCTCAGCGGCTCACCAGGCGGCTTCCCGTGCAACGTGACCTGCCGCTACAGTCGGGCAGGGGTGGGATTCTGTGCGCAAAAGGGACCGCCGTGGCGATCGATTACCGGCTGCTCGGCGTGATCGAGGCGGTCGCCGGCGGCCGCGTCCTTGACGTCCGAGGACACCGGCAGCGAGCGCTGCTGGCGATCCTGCTGCTCAGCGCCAACGAGCCCGTGACCCGCGACACGCTCATCGACAAGCTGTGGGCGGACCGGCCGCCCTCAGGAGCGCAGCACACGCTCGATGTCTGCGTCTCGAGGCTGCGCAAGGCCCTCGAGCCGGCCGCCGGATGCCGCGTGGTGCTGACTCGCCCCGGCGCGTACGTGCTGCACGCGGAGCCAGAGCGAGTGGACGTGCGCCGTTTCGAGCGTCTCGCGGCGACCGGCAGGCGGACCCTCGCGGCCGGGGAACCTGGCGAGGCCAAAGCCGCCCTCCGAGCCGCTTTGGCGCTCTGGCGCGGGGCTCCGCTGGCAGATGTCAGTAGCGAGCAATTCGCCCAGCCCGAGGTCGCCCACCTCGAGGAGTTGCGGGCGGTGGTGACCGAAGACCTGATGGAGGCCGAGCTCGCGCTTGGCCGGCACGCCGACATCGTCGGCGAGTTGAGCGGGCTGGCCGAGGCCAGCCCGCTCAGGGAACGGCCGGCCGCGCTGTTGATGATCGCGCTGTACCGCTCGGGCAGGCAGCCGCAAGCGCTTGCCGTCTACCAGAGCTCCCGCCGCGCGCTCGTGGACGAGCTGGGCATCGAGCCAGGACCTGAGCTGCGACGAGTCGAGCGCGCGATCCTTGAGCAGGCGGCCTGGCTGGACGGCCCGCGGGAAGAGCCGGCCGGTCAGCGGCCGGCCGCCGCGGGCGGCGGCCGTGCCGGGTCAGCGCCGGCCCGTCGCCCGCGCATCCTGATCGCCGCAGCAGCGGGCCTGGCTCTGGCGGTCACGCTGGCGTTGCTCGTCGCGAACGCCGGCGGCGCGACCGGCCGGACCACGGCCGGCCCTGACACTGTCGGCGTGATCGACGCCCGCCGAGGCGTCCTCGATGCGGTCGTGAAAGACGTCCGGCGACCGGGCGGGGTGGCGTACGGTGACTCGTCGGCGTGGATCACGGACACCGCCAGGAACCTGCTGCTCAGGGCCGACCTTCACGGACGGGTTGTCGACCCCATCCCGGTCGGGCCAGGGCCCGGCGCCGTCGCGGTTGGCGGCGGCGAGGTCTGGGTCGCCAATCAGCTCAACGGCACCGTGTCTGAGGTCAACCCGGCAAGCGGGACGGTCGTGGATTCGATCACCGTGGGCAACGGCCCTGGGGCGATGACGTACGGATTTGGATCGGTCTGGGTCGCCAACACGACGGACTCCACGGTGTCGAGGATTGCCGCGGGCAGCAGCCGGGTGGTCGCCATGATCGCGACGGGGTCCAGCCCGGTCGGGGTCGTCGCAGGATACGGCGGAATCTGGGCGGTGACCGCGACCGGCCGCCTGCTGTTCATCGACCCGCGCCACGACCGGATCACGCGCTCGCTGCCTGTCGGCGGCGACCCCGCCGGTGTAGCCGTAGGCGCGGGGAGCGTCTGGGTCGCCGAGTCGGGCGGTTCTGTGACGCGATTCGATCCGCGCACCGGCCGGGTGCGGCGGATCAGGATCGGCGGCATGGCGAAGGGAGTCGCTTATGCCGAGGGCGCGGTCTGGGTCACGACCGGCGCCGGCCGGGTCGGCAGGCTCGATCTCCGGACGGGCGCGAAGAAGTTCATTCGGGTCGGCAACGAGCCCACGGCGATCGCGGCCGCAGGCGGTCACCTGCTGACAACGGTGCTGCCCTCGCCGACGACCCACCGCGGCGGCACGCTGACCATGATCGCTCATGTGGCCACGATTGAAGAGACGACCGATCCCGCGCGCGCGTGGTTCACCGTCGAGCAGCAGATGTTGAGCGTCACCAACGACGGGCTGGTGACGTACCGGCGGACCGGAGGGCCGGCCGGCGACACGCTCGTGCCCGATCTCGCCACCGCCATTCCCGCGCCGACCGACGGCGGGCGCACATACACCTTCCAGCTCAGGTCGGGCATCAGGTATTCGAACGGCGAATCGGTCAGACCCGGAGATTTCCGTCGCGCCATCGAGCGAGTGTTCGCCGTCGGCAGCGGAATCGGCACGGCCGGCGAGTACACCGGAATCGTCGGCGCCAGCCAGTGCGTCCGGGCGCCCGCGCACTGTGATCTCTCGCGCGGCATCGTCGCCGACGCCCGGACTGGCACGGTGACCTTTCACCTGGTCGCGCCGGACCCCGACTTCCTGGACAGGCTCGCCTTGCCGTTCGCTGACGCGATCGCGGCGGGCACGCCCGACCGGCTGCTCAGCGCCGCTCAGATCCCGGCGACCGGCCCCTACATGACCAGCTTGTACGTCCCGCATCACCGGTGGGTGCTGGTTCGCAACCCGCGGTTCCGCCAGTGGTCGGCCGCCGCCCAGCCACCCGGCTATCCCGACCGGATCGTCCTGCGGCTCGACGTTCCTGACGCGGCAGCGGAGGTCGCCGTCGAGCAAGACCGGGCGGATGTGCTGCTGTCCCCGGCCGCGCACATTCACGAACTCGTCACGCGCTACCCGAGCCTGCTGCACGCCGGACCACAGCAAGGGACGATCGCGCTCGTCCTCAATACGCGCGCTTATCCGTTCACCGTCACGGCGGCCAGGCAGGCGGTGAACTACGCCATCGACAGGGGCAAGCTCCTCAGGCTGATCGGCGGGCCGACGACCGGGCAGCTCACCTGCCAGATACTTCCGCCCGCCCTGCCCGGCTACCAGCCGTACTGCCCGTATACGGCCAGCTCAGGCCCTGGCGCCGTGTGGACCGCCCCGGACCTGGCACGGGCGCAGCAGCTGGTCGCGGCGTCCGGCACAAAGGGCGCCCGCGTGACCGTGCTGACCGGGGCCTTCGGCACGACGATCCCTGTCGCGACGACCGGGCGGTACATCGTGTCGGTGCTCGATCAGATTGGCTACCGCGCGTCGTTGCGCGTGCTCCCCGATTTCAGCTCCTACGACAAGGCCGCCTACAACTCCCGGTACCGGCCCCAGGTCAGCTGGTTCGGCTGGTACACCGACTTCCCGACGCCGTCAGACATGATCAGCCCGGTGCTGAGTTGCCGCTCGTTCGTTCCGGCGAGCATGGCGAACCTCAACGGCGCCGAGTTCTGCGATCCGAGCGTTGACGCCCAGGTCAGGCAGGCGCTCATGCTCCAGGCCAGCGCCCCTGACGCCGCCGGGGCCCTGTGGGCACGCATCGACCGCGAGATCACCGACCAGGCGCCCTGGGTGCCGATCTACAACCCGCTCTCGACAGTGCTGCTCGCGCCGCGCGTCGGCAACTATCAGTTCGACCCGAACTACCAGTTGCTCATCGACCAGCTCTGGGTCCGCTGACAAGGCTCGGCCGCGGTCCCGGCTGCTAGCGTTTCGACGGGAGGAGGGAACGTGGGTGACGCCGCGGATGCCTGGAAGCTTCCTGCGTGGCGGTCGCTCCTGCCGGCGGGCAGGAGCGACCGCACCGGGGGCTACCGGCGGTTCTCGTTCACCCTAGCCGACGATCAGTGCCGCGACTGGTTCCGCCTCGAGGCGGTGCACCGGGGGCTGCGTGTCGAGACCGACCGCAACGGGAACCTGTGGGCGTGGTGGGACCCCGAGAGTTCCCCGGAAGAGACCAGCGTGGTCGTCACCGGGTCGCACCTGGACTCGGTTCCCGACGGCGGGGCGTTCGACGGGCCGCTCGGCGTCGTCTCGGCGTTCGCCGCGATGGACCTGCTCGTCAAGGCGCGAATCGAGCCGGTGCGGCCGGTCGCAGTGGTCGCGTTCGCCGAGGAGGAGGGCGGCAGGTTCGGGATGGCCTGCCTCGGCAGCCGGCTGCTGACCGGTGCGGTGACCCCAGACGACGCTCGCGCGCTGACCGACGCCGACGGGGTCACGCTCGCCGAGGCGATGGCGGCAGCCGGGCTCGATCCGGAGGCGATCGGGCCCGACCCGGAGCTCGTCTCCAGAATCGACGCGTTCGTCGAGCTGCACGTCGAGCAGGGCAGCGCGCTGGCCGGGATGGGCGCCGCGGTCGGCGTGGCCGAGTCGATCTGGCCGCACGGGCGATGGCGGATCGACTTCTCCGGGCGTGCCGACCATGCGGGCACCACGAAGCTGGCCGACCGGCACGATCCGATGCTGCCGTACGCGGCGACCGTGCTCGCCGCCAGGACGGTGGCGACCGAGCTCGGATCGCTGGCCACGTTCGGCCGGGTCGCCGCCGAGCCGGGCGCCGCCAACGCGATCAGCTCGGTCGTGCACGCCTGGCTCGACGCACGGGCGCCGGACGAGGGCACGCTGACGGAGCTGGTCAGCCAGGTGACCGCGGTCGCCGAGCTGAGCGGCTCCAGTCACGGCGTGACCGTGAGCAGCCGGTGCGAGTCGTTGACGCCTGCTGTTGATTTTGATTTCGACCTTCGTGACCGAGTGGTGGCCGCACTGGCCGAGCAGGGCATCGAGGCGCCGGTGCTGCCGACGGGGGCCGGTCATGACGCCGGCGTGCTCGCGGCGGCGGTTCCGGCCGCGATGCTGTTCGTGCGGAACAGGACCGGCATCTCGCACTCGCCTGCCGAGCACGCCGAGCCAGCCGACTGCGAGGCGGGGGTCATCGCGCTGGCCGCGGTGCTGGAGGAGCTCGCCTGCCGATGACCGAGCAGCCCGCCCGGCCCCGTGAGCCTCCGGCCCGGACCAGGGCCTGGCTCGCCGAGCTTGCCTGGCTGCCCGGGGTCGGCGTGCTGCCCGACGTCCTGATCGAGGCGGCGGGCGACCGGTTCACCAGGATCACGCCGCGGCGCGCTGCGTCCTGGCTGCCGCCAGGCACGGTCAGGCTCGCCGGGCTGACCATGCCCGCGCTCGCCAACGCGCACTCGCACGCCTTCCACCGCGCGCTGCGCGGGATCACGCAGGCGGGCCGGGGCACGTTCTGGACCTGGCGGGAGCGGATGTACCGGGTCGCCGCGCGGCTCGACCCCGATAGCTACCTGGCGCTGGCCAGGGCGGTCTACGCGGAGATGACGCTCGCGGGCATCGGCTGCGTGGGCGAGTTCCACTACCTGCACCACGGGCCTGGCGGGACCGCGTACGCCGACCCGAACGCGATGAGCCGGGCGCTGATCGCGGCGGCGGGCCAGGCAGGGCTGCGGATCACGCTGCTCGACGCCTGCTACCTGTCGGGCGGACTCGACCCGGCGGGAGCTTCGGAGCCGCTGGCCGGGCCGCAGCTCAGGTTCGGCGACGGGACCGCGCAGGCATGGGCGAAACGGGTGAGCGCGCTCGGCGCGGACGCACGCGGCGCGCTCGGGCCCGCCGCGCGGGTCGGCGCGGCGATCCACTCGGTGCGTGCCGTGCCGCCCGAGCAGATGCGCACGGTCGTGGCGTGGAGCCACGCGTTCGGGGCGCCGCTGCACGTGCACCTGTCCGAGCAGGTCGCCGAGAACGACGCCTGCCTGGCGGCCTACCGGGCCACGCCGACGGCGGTCCTGTACGACGCCGGAGTGCTGGGCCCGCGCACTAGCGTGATCCACGCCACGCACCTGACCAGCGCCGACATCAGGTTGCTCGGCGGCAGTGAGGTGTTCGCCTGCGTTTGCCCGACGACGGAGGCCGACCTCGCCGACGGGATCGGCCCGTTCCGTGCGCTGGCGGCGGCGGGCTGCCGGCTGACCGTGGGCAGTGACAGCCAGGCGGTGATCGACCTGTTCGAGGAGGCCAGGCGGATCGAGATGTACGAGCGGCTGGCCAGCACCCAGCGCGGTCACTTCACCGCCGACGCGCTCGGAACCGCCGTCACGTGGGACGGCCATGCCAGCCTCGGCTGGCCGGAGGCCGGGGAGATCGCGCCTGGCTCGCTCGCCGACCTCGTGACGGTCGGGCTGGACTCGCCCCGTCTGGCCGGGATTACCTGGCAGGCTGGCATCGGCGGGCGGGCTGAGGTCGGCGGGCAGGCCGAGGGCGAGGAATCCGACCGGGCGCCGCTCGAGGCCGTCATCTTCGCGGCCAGCCCGGCCGACGTGCGCAACGTGGTGATCGGCGGCCGCGATGTCGTCGTTGACGGGCAGCATCAGTTGGTGCCCGATGTTCCCGCCGCACTCTCTGCCTCGGTCCGCGCCGTGCTCGGCTAGGCCGCCGGCGGCGTCGTCGCAGGTCCGCAGAACCTAGCCTTCACATCAGCGTTTGGTGAGTGCGGCAGCCGCGGCCTAACCCCGGCGACCACGTCGGCCCGCCCGGAGCGGCGTGACAGGATGCGCTCGTGAGCACGCTGATCACCAGCATCGGTGAGCTGGTCACGAACGCGCCGGGTGCCGGTGCCTGGGCAGGGGCCGGGACCGCGGGCTTCGCCGCGCTGACCGATGCCGCCTTGGTGATCGACGGCGGCACGATCGCATGGACCGGCCAGGCGGCGAAGGCGCCGGCGGCCGACGAGCGGGTGGACGCGGCGGGCCGCGTCGTGCTGCCGGGCTTCGTCGACTCGCACGCGCACCTGATCTTCGCGGGAGAGCGGGGCGCGGAGTTCGCCGCCAGGATGGCCGGCGTCCCCTATAGCGCCGGCGGTATCCGCAGCACCGTCGCCGCCACCAGAGCGGCGAGCGTCGCCGAGCTACGCGCCAACCTGCGCGGGCTCGCCGCCGAGATGCTGGCACAGGGCATTACGACCTTCGAGTGCAAGTCAGGCTATGGGCTGACCGTCGCTGACGAGGCCCGCAGCGTGGCGCTGGCGGCCGAGGTCACGCCCGAGGTCACCTACCTGGGCGCGCACGTGGTTCCGCCGGAGTTCGAGTCGGACCCGGCCGGGTACGTCGACCTGGCCCGCGGCCCGATGCTCCAGGCGTGCGCGCCTCACGCCAGGTGGGTCGACGTGTTCTGCGAGCGCGGCGCGTTCGACGCCGATCAGGCCCGCGCTGTCCTGTCGGCCGGCCGCGCGGCCGGGCTGCAGCCGAGGGTGCACGCCAACCAGCTCGGGCCCGGCCCCGGCGTCCAGGTCGCGGCCGAGGCCGGCGCCGCGTCGGCTGACCACTGCACCTACCTGTCCGACGCCGACGTCGACGCGCTGGCCACCTCGGGTATGGTCGCTACGCTGCTGCCCGGCGTCGAGTTCTCGACGAGGCAGCCGTACCCGGATGCCCGGCGGCTGCTCGACGCGGGCGTGACGGTGGCGATCGCCACGGACTGCAACCCGGGCTCGTGCTTCACGTCGAGCATGTCGTTCTGCGTCGCGCTCGGGGTCAGGGACATGCGGATGACCACGCGGGAGGCGATCTGGGCGGCGACCGCGGGCGGCGCACGCGCGCTGCGCAGGGACGATGTCGGCCACCTCGGCGTCGGCGCGCGCGCCGACCTCATCATGCTGAACGCCCCGTCGCACGCCTACCTCGCGTACCGGCCAGGCGTCCCGCTGGTCGCCGCGGTCTGGCGCGGCGGCCGTCTTGCCTGGCCGGCATAGAGTCGCGTGCATGAGCGCGACACTGCCGCTGTTCCCGCTCGGGACGGTGCTGTTCCCTGGCCTGGTGCTGCCGCTGCACATCTTCGAAGACCGGTATAAGCAACTCGTCCGCGACCTGCTCGACGAGCAGGAACCGCGGCGTTTCGGCGTCGTCGCGATCCGCTCTGGACGCGAGACCGGGGTCGACGGCGTTGCCGCGCTGCACGAGGTCGGCTGCACGGCGACGGTGCGCGAGATCGCCGAGGCCGACGACGGCCAGTTCGACATCGTCACGGTCGGCACCGATCGGTTCAGGCTCCGCCGCCTCGGCGACCGGCGGCCGTACCTGACCGGCGAAGTCGAGATGCTCGACGAGCCGACGGGCGAGGAAGGCGCCGCGCGGCTGGCCGCAGCGGCGGTCCAGCGCGGGTTCCGCGGCTACCTGAACGTGCTCGCCGACCGCGGAGCCGCGATGATCAGCGTTCCCGACGTGCCGGACGAGCCGGTGCTGCTCTCCTACCTGGTGGCCGCGTCCATGATCATAGAGCTCGCCGTCAGGCAGGAGCTGCTCGTCCAGCCCGACGCGGTCAGCAGGCTGTCCGCCGAGCGCGTCCTGCTCGCCAGGGAGACCGCGATGCTCCGGGAGTTGGGCTCGACGCCCGCTCCCGACCTTCGCTCGTCCCCTTACAACCCGAACTGAGGCTCGCCGGAATGGGGTTCCTGGCGGACAGCCAGTTCCGGGCGGCGCGGTGACCGTCAGGCCGTTGCGGCTGATCGGCGATCCCGTGCTGCGGACGCCATGCGACCGGGTTGTGCGCTTCGACGACGCGCTCACCCGGCTGGTCACCGACCTCCTCGACACCGTGCGGCTGCCCGGGCGGGCGGGCCTGGCCGCCAACCAGATCGGATCGAGCCTCGCCGTGTTCGCGTACAACGTCGACGGCCAGCTCGGCTGCGTGATCAACCCGATCCTGGCGGAGACGAGCGGCGAGCAGGACGGCGGCGAGGGGTGCCTGTCCGTGCCGGGGGTCAGCGCGATGCGGCGGCGGGCCGCGCACGCCGTCGTGACCGGAGTGGACCTGGAGCAGCGGCCCGTCACGGTCGCTGGCGACGGCGAGCTGGCCCGCTGCCTGCAGCACGAGGCCGATCACCTGCACGGCGAGCTGTACATCGACGCGCTCACCGGGGGTGAACGCCGCGAGATCCTGCGCGCGCTCCGTGCCCAGGATCTCGCGGGCCAGGCCGGCTAGGGCCGGCTGCCAGTCTCAGTCGATCCAGTACCGGCGGATCGCCGCCGAGCCGGGTTCGGCCGGGCGGACCGAGTCAAGCTTGCCGCCGCGGGCCTCGATCGCCTTGATCGACCCGACGTTGTCGTCGTCGCAGGTCACCAGCACCCGGTCGACGCCGACCGACCGGGCGATGACCAGCGCCTGGCGCAAGATCTCCGTGGCGTAGCCGCGGCGCCGGTACGCGGGCAGCACGCCGTACCCGATGTGCCCGCCCTCCTCGCGGAGGAAGTCGGTGAGCTCGTGCCTGATCGAGACCCGGCCGACGATTTGGCCGTCCACGTCGGCGACCAGGAACGTGTTCGGAACCCAGCCCTCGGGCAGGTTCGCCCCGCACGGCCAGCCGGCCTGCATCCGCACGTACTCGTCCCACGGGGTGCCAGGCTCCAGCGCGAACCCGAACAGGAAGTCCTCGGCCGCCATCTGCTCCTGGCCGGCGCGGAACGCCGCCTCGTCACCGGGCCGCAGCGGCCGTAGCCTGAGCATCGCAGCAGGCTAGCCGGGCGTGCTTGCGGACTCCACCGAATTACGAGCTGGCCAGCGCGGGGTACCGGCCGCGGAACCGCACGAGCGGGTCACCGGTCTCCGCGATGGCATCAACGACTAGCACGCGGGCGATCACCAGGAGGTGATCGCCGGCCGGCACCCGGCTGATCACCTCGCACTCGACCGCCGCGAGGCCGCCGTCGGGGATCAGCGCGCCAGAAACGACTCCCCGATGGTGCGCGACATCCTCGAGCAGGTGCCTCGCGCCCGGCCTGCCGATCGCGGCGAAGCGGCCGGCCAGCATCCGCTGGCCGGCCGCCAGCACGGTCACCGCGAACCTGTCCAGCCTGGCGAGCAGTTCCGCCGGATAGGAGCCGTCGATCAGCGAGACGAGTACCAGCGGCGGGCTCACCGACACCGGGCAGAACGCGCTGACGGTGACCCCGACGTCGTCCCGCCCGTCTGCGATCGTCACGAGGGTGACGGCGCTGGCGAGCGCCCCGAGCGCCGCGGCGAATCCGCGCGGTGAGTCCGCGGCGCTGGTTGGTTGGGTCAATGAAAAGTCCAGCTGCCGGGGAGCGTGAGCGGTCCGGCCGCCGGGAGCCCGCACCGCGCGGCCAGCTGCCAGACCGGGCCCCAGCTCTCCGCGAATAGCGCGGCAAGCTGGGCCGCGGCGGCGGAGCCCGCCGAGGCGGCCGTGCTCGCGGCTGCGGCTGCGGCGGCCCGGCGGTCTTCGCTGTTGCTGGCCGGGCGGATCCGGTCGATCGGGCTGAGCCGCGGGAACGGGACGAGCAGCGCGGTCGCGGGCAGGCCGGCCCGGCGCCGCGCGATGTCCGCCGCCTCCTCGAGGCCGCCGAGCTCGTCGACGAGGTCGCGCTCGTGCGCGTCGGCGCCGGCCCAGACCCGGCCCCTGGCCAGCTCGTGCACCCGCGCGGCGGTCAGGCCGCGCCCCGCGGCGACCTTGCCGGTGAAGTCGGCGTAGATGTGGTCGAGCCAGGCGTCGACGACCTGCCACTCCTCGCTGGTGAACGGCTTGGACGTGGAGAACATCGCGGCATGGTCGCCGAGGACGATCGAGTCGGTCGTGATCCCAGCCTTGCCGAGCATCTCGCTGAGCACCGGCTTGCCGCTGATCACGCCGATCGAGCCGGTGACCGTGCCGGGCTGGGCGACGATGGCGTCGGCGGCCATCGAGATGTAGT
>Ga0207646_10004888_pt1 | contig 14355 bp, 12 predicted proteins | sample KBSK5502metaG_FD_184343 | JGI IMG/M metagenome (GOLD analysis project Ga0207646, IMG submission 184343) | Corn, switchgrass and miscanthus rhizosphere microbial communities from Kellogg Biological Station, Michigan, USA - KBS K5-50-2 metaG... | ecosystem: Host-associated > Plants > Roots >... | reverse complement strand
GCCCGAGAGGGCGGCACGTGGGCGGACCGCTCGACGGTTCAGGGCCACGGTTGAATATGACGGCACGGAGTTCGCGGGCTTTCAACTGCAATCGAAGGCCCGGACCGTCCAGGGAGAGCTCGAGGCTGTGCTGGCCCGCCTGAGCGGCGGGAGTCGCCAGCCGGTCATGGGCGCCGGGCGGACCGACGCCGGGGTGCATGCCACTGGGCAGGTGATCGCGTTCACCTATCCGGGCAGCCTCTCGGTCGAGGCCCTCACCGATGCGCTCAACGGGACGCTCCCGCCGGATGTCGCGGTTCGCGACCTCCGTCGGGCGCCCGCCGGGTTCAATCCCCGCTACGCGGCTCGCTACCGGGAATACCGGTATTCCATCTGGAATGGCCCGCGCAGCCCGCTCCGCGAGCGCACGGCGCTCTGGGTGCGAGGGGAGCTGGACGACGCCGCGATGAAGCGAGCTGCGACGGCCCTCGAGGGTCGCCACGACTTCAGCGCTTTCGGCGGAGCCGACCCCCAGCCCGTCCGGACCGTCCTTCGGCTCCGGGTCCGGCGCGACGGGTCGACGGTCACGATCGACGTGCGAGCTGACGCCTTCCTGCGGGGCATGGTGCGACGCCTTGTCGCCGCGCTGCTCGCCGTGGGGAAGGGCCAGCTGGATCCCTCGGCGATGCCGGGGCTGCTCGTCGCCGGGAGACCGGCGCTGGGCGGCGCAGCGGCGCCGGCACGGGGGCTCTGCCTCCGGCGCGTCGTCCTCGGGCGGCGGCAGGGGCGGAACGACACAGGCAACCAGACAGGACACGAGGACTGATGAACGACAAGACGTACACCGCGCGACAGGGTGAGATCGAGCGCAGCTGGTTCGTCGTGGATGCGACGGGCGAGACGCTCGGTCGCCTTGCCACGCGTGTCGCTCGCGTCCTCGAGGGCAAGCACAAGCCGACGTGGTCGCCCAACCTGGACTCCGGCGACCATGTGATCGTCCTGAACGCCAGGCAGATCTCGGTGAGCGCCGCGAAGCTCGAGACGAAGACCTACATGCGCCACAGCGGCCACCCGCAGGGTCTCAAGGCAGAGTCGCTCGGGAAGCTGCTCGAGCGCCGTCCGGAAGAGGTCGTCCGGCGCGCGATCAAGGGCATGCTCCCGCATACCCGGCTCGGGACCCAGCAGCTGCGCAAGCTGAAGATCTACGCCGGCTCCGACCATCCCCATCAGGCCCAGCGGCCTGAGCCGCTCGCCTGACGGAGGACCCAGCCATGACCACCCAGGCCTTCAACTCCGGCACCGGGCGTCGCAAGACGGCCGTGGCCCGGGTCCGGCTCCTGCCCGGCGAGGGCGAGATCGTGATCAACGGTCGCACGCTCGTCGAGCATTTCGGTGCGGCGATCGACGAGGCGGAGATCCGCCTGCCCTTCCGAGTCACGAACACCGATGGCCGCTACAACGCGATGATCAAGGTCGAGGGCGGCGGGGTGACCGGCCAGGCCGGCGCGGTCCGCCATGGCATCGCGCGGGCGTTGCTCGAGCTCGACCCGGAGGCCCACCGGCTCCAGCTGCGCCAGGCCGGGCTGCTGACCCGCGATCCGCGCATGAAGGAACGCAAGAAGTACGGCCTCAAGCGCGCCCGCAAGGCGCCGCAGTACACCAAGCGCTAGGGGTCCCAGTACCTCGGGCGGAGGTCGCCCGAGCGATCGTCGCGCTAGGCTCGCCCACGTGAGCGGGCCACTCTTCGACCAGTACAAGGCGGCGTTGCGTCGTGGCCACATGGCCGCGCTCGGCGGCGACCTCGAGGAGGCGCTCGACGCCTATCGCGAGGCGGCCCGGCTCGTTCCCGAGCGGACGCTGCCGCTCGCAAGCCAGGGCACGGTGCTCCACCGCCTCGGCCGTTGGCCGGAGGCCGCGGAGGTCTTCGAGAGCGCACTCCAGCACGCACCCGACGACGAGCCGACCCTGCGCGCCCGGGCGACCGCGCGCGAGGAGCGGGGCATGCATTCGGGCGCGGCTGCGGACTATGAGCGGCTCGCCTTCGTCCTCGACGTGGCGGGTCGTGCACCCGAGGCCGCCGCAGCGGCCCGAAAGGCCACGGAGCTCGAGTCGAATGCGGCCCGCGCGTCGCTCGCGGACCGGCTCGAGCGGGCTGCCGGCCCGGGGGGCGAGCAGATCGGGCGCCTCGAGGCGGGCGAGGCCGCGACGATGAGCGATGCCGCCGAGCTGGCGGCGGCGGAGATCGAGGGACCCGAGGCCCGGGACGCAGACGGCAACGCAGACGCGGATCCGGATGAGGACTCGGCGACCGGCGACCAGCTCGAGGCCGACGAGAGCGTGGTCGGCGCGGACGAGCCGATGTTCACGCCGGTGGTCCGGCGGGTCGTGCCCGAGACCGACTCCGAGGTCGCCCGTGCCGCCCACAACGCCGACGCGTCAACCGCCTGGCCGCAGATGGATATGCCGACCCCGGAGAAGCAGCTCGTGGGGCCACCCCCGGACACCGAGCAGCTGCTGAACGAGGCATCGGCCATGTTCGACGTGGGAGACCTCGTCGGCGCGAGCGAACGGATGCTGACCGCGGTCGCGGTCCACCGCGCCGCCGGGCGCCTTGATGCGGCCCTGGACGTGTGTTTCCAGCTCCTGGCCATCGCACCCGGCGATCCCCACGCGCACCTCGCCATTGCCAACCTCCAGCTGGACCGGGGCTGGACGCCGCTGGCGCGCGAGAAGATCGACCTGCTTCTGCGACTGACCTCGCTGACCGGCGACACGCAGGCCGAGGCGGACACCCACGGGCTCGCCGCCGAGCGCCTGCGCGACGAGCCGGTCGGCTCGGTGAGCGGGCGCTAGGAGCCCGCGAGGACCCTCGGGAAGGCCGTTCGGCCGAACCCGAGCGGTACACTCCCCGCAGATGCCGCAGCTCATCGAGTCGATCCTGGACCAGGTCCGGGCGACGTCGATCCTGGACATCGGGATCACGGCGCTCCTGATCTACTGGCTGTTCAGCCTGATCCGCGGGACGAGTGCCGTCCGCCTCGTGATCGGCGTCTCCGTCCTCTTCGCCGTCTACTTCGCGGCCCGGATCCTGTCGCTGCGACTCCTCACGCAGATCCTCGAGACGGGCGCCGTCGTCGGTCTGTTCGCGCTCGTCGTCGTCTTCCAGCCCGAGCTGCGGCGTGCGCTCGATCGCATCGGACGGGTCGGGTCGTTCGCCTGGCTCGTGTCGGCAGAGGGCCGTGCGGCTGACATCGTCGCGACCGAGGTTGCCAGGGCCGCCGCCATCCTCTCGGCGGAGGGACACGGCGCGCTCATGGTGATCGAGCGCGAGACGGGCCTTGAGCAGATCGCCGAGACCGGGGTGATGATCCACGGCGACCTGTCGGCCGACCTCCTGCGCACGATCTTCTCGCCCCGCTCGCCGCTCCACGACGGGGCGGTGATCGTCCGCGGCTCGAAGATCCTGGCCGCCGGCGCCCTGCTGCCGCTCGGCGAGACCACGATCCACTCGGAGCGCTTCGGGACCCGCCATCGCGCGGCGCTGGGGACGACCGAGCAGACCGATGCGATCGTCGTCGTCGTGTCCGAGGAGAACGGGCAGGTCAGCCTCGTGCAGCGCGCCCGCATCGTCCGCAACCTCAACGAGGCGCAGCTGGTGCGCGCGCTGCGCCAGATCCTGGAGCCGCCAACCGAGCGGGCGCGATTCTTCCCCGCGACCGCGCCGGGCGCCCGGGCGCCGCGACTCGTGGACATCGGGCGTGCCGTGCGCGCCGGGCGCCGCGAGCGCCCGGCACCTGAGCCCCTTCCCCCGGACGAGCCGTTCGAGCGCGAGCCGCCCCTCTCAGATCTGGCGCCGAACGAGGCGACGGTGGAGGCATCGATGGGGGCGTCGATGGAGACGCCGCTGGGCGCGGCGATCGCCTCGAATGGCGCCGGCGATGTCACCGAGATCTCGACGGACGGCATCCCGGGCGATGCGCCCGGCGCGGAGCCGTCGATCGAGGCGCGCGAGCCGGCCGCGTCGCGCGGCCGGGCACGATGACCCGGGCGCTCCGACTCGTCACCCACAACTGGCCGCTCAAGCTCGGGGCAATCGCTCTCGCGACCCTGCTGTACGGCGGCCTGGTCGTCTCCCAGGCGACCGAGGTCTTCCCGGGTAGCGTGCAGATCGGTGTCGACCACCCGGGCACGAACGTGATCGTCATGTCGCAGCTCGGGTCGGTTGGCCGGATCCGCTTCGTGGCGCCGCCGGACCTCGGCCTGCGGATCGACAGCGACAGCTTCCGTGCATCCGTGGACCTGGCAGGCATCATCCCGTCCGGCGAGCCGGTCTCCCTCGACGTCACCGTGGTCGCGGTCGACTCCCGCGTCCAGGTCCTCGATTTCGAGCCCAAGCGGATCAGCGTGACCCTCGATCTCGTTGGCACGAAGACGGTTCCCGTCCACGTCGCCCTCGGTCCGGTCCCGTCCGGTCTCGACGTGGGCGACCCGGCGGTCGACATCCAGAGCGCGGAGGTCAGCGGCCCCCAGACGATCGTCGACAAGGTGACCGAGGTACAGGCGCCGGTGACCATCGACGCGTCGGGCATCGACATCGACCAGCTGGTGAGCCTCGTGGCGATCGATGACGCCGGGAACGAGCTCGGCGTGGATTCGCGGATCGAGATCAACCCGACGCACGCGCGGGTCCAGGTGCAGGTGTTCACCGATCGTCGCTCGAAGAACCTGCCCGTCACGCCGACGATCGTGGGCACGCCGGCTGCCGGATTCGAGGTGGCATCGGTGGTCGTGGAGCCGCCTGTCGTGTCCGTGCAGGGCGACGCCAACGACCTCGCGCCGCTTGATCGCGCGGACACCCTGCCGGTGTCGATCTCCGGGGCATCCTCGGCCGTCAACCAGCAGGTCGGGTTCGCGCTCCCGGCCGGTGTCCAGGCCCTCGGTGCGACCACCGTGAAGGTCACGGTCACGCTCCGCCCCGTCACGGCGACGCGCACGTTCGAGGCGGGGCTGGTCCTGGTGGGCGCCCGCCCGGACGTCGACTACTCGCTGTCGACCGATCGCGTGGTCGTCACCATCGGCGGTTCGATTGCCGAGCTGGACCGCCTGTCCGGGACGACCCTGGTCCTGTCGCTCGACGTCAGCGGACTCGGGATCGGAACCCACAGCGTGACGGCGACCGCGAACCTGACCACGGGGCTGACGCTGATCAGCGCGAGCCCCAATCCGATCGTGGTGACCGTCTCCAGTCCGGCCTCGTCGCCGGCGCCATCGTAGGGCTCGGCATCGAGCCTCCGGCCCACGAGCAGAACGAGCATTCGAGGGACTGATCAGCCGTGCCCCGCCTGTTCGGCACCGACGGCATCCGCGGTGTCGCCAACGTCGACCTCAAGCCATCGACCGCGTTCGCGCTCGGTCGCGCGGCCGCCCACCGGCTGGTGGGCGCGGGCGGCTCGATCGTCGTCGGCCAGGACACGCGCCGCTCGGGCGACATGTTCGTGACGGCGATCGCCGCGGGCGCCACGAGCATGGGCGTCACCGTGCATTCGGTCGGCGTGGTGCCCACGCCCGCGCTGGCGTTCCTGACGGCCGACGGCGAGTTCGCCGCCGGCATCATGGTTTCGGCCTCGCACAACCCCGCCGAGGACAACGGGCTGAAGGTCCTCGACGAGGACGGCCTCAAGCTCGACGACGCCGTGGAGGACGAGCTCGAGGCGCTGATCTGGCGTGCCGACGAGCTGGCCGGTGCCCCGGCGGAGCGGCTGGGCACGCTCGTGGATGCCCGAGCGCTGATCGAGCGCTACCTCGCACATCGGGAGGCGCTCGCAGCCGGTATCGACGCCTCCGGCCTGCGCATCGTGCTCGACTGCGCCAACGGCTCAGCGTCCGCCGTGGGCGGCCGGATCATCCGCGCCACCGGAGCCACGGTCGAGGTCATCAACGACCAGCCGGATGGCCTGAACATCAACCTGCACTCCGGTGCGACGGATCCGGCGGGCCTCGCGGCGCGGGTCGCCGAGACCGGTGCGGACCTCGGCTTCGCCGTCGATGGCGACGCCGACCGCCTGGTGGCGGTGGACGGTGCCGGCAAGATCGTCGATGGCGACCGAATCCTCGGTGTCCTGGCGCTCGAGCGCCTCGCGCGGGGCGGGTCCGCGCCGAGCGATCCGCTCCTGGGGACCCTCGTTGTGTCCGTGCTGTCGAACGGCGGGCTCCAGCAGGCGGTCGAGGCGGCCGGCGGGACCGTTATTCGGACCCCGGTGGGGGACAAGTACATCCTCGAGGGCATGCAGGTCGAGGGGGCGGGCCTCGGCGGCGAGAAGAGCGGCCACGTGATCGTGCGCGAGCACACGACCTCCGGCGACGGACTGGTGACCGCGCTCGAGGTGTTGCGAGTCACGACGAAGTCCGGCCGGCCGCTCGCCGAGCTCGCCGACCAGATCACGCTGCTGCCACAGGAGCAGCGGGCCGTGAAGGTCCGGCACAAGGAGCAGTGGGAGGGCGATCCCGCCCTGGGCCGCGCGATCGCGGATGCGGAGCGGCGCCTCGGCACCGGTGGACGCGTCCTCGTACGGCCGTCCGGAACCGAGCCGGCGCTGCGGGTCATGGTCGAGGGCACGGACCCGGACCTCGTCCGAGAGCTCGCCGACGGTTTGTCGGCTCTCGCAGAACAGCGCCTACACTGACGCGCTGATGTGTGGGATCGTCGGCTACGTAGGCCCCCGTGAGGCGGGCCCCATCCTCATGGAGGGCCTCCGGCGGCTCGAGTACCGAGGCTATGACTCCGCCGGGATTGCTCTCGTGGACGACCAGGGCGACCTCTTCGTGGAGAAGCGCGCTGGCAAGCTGAGCAACCTGCGCACGGCCATCGCGGAGCGCACGCCGCACGCCGCCGTCGGGCTGGCCCATACCCGCTGGGCGACCCACGGCCGACCGAATGACGTGAATGCGCACCCCCAGGTCGACTGCACCGGGCGGATCACGGTCATCCACAACGGGATCATCGAGAACTTCCAGGACCTCCGCGACGGGCTCCAGGCTCGCGGCCACACGCTCGTCTCCGAGACCGACACCGAGGCGATCGCGCATCTCATCGAGGAGGCGTACGACGGCGACATCGCCGACGCCTCGCGCGCCGCGTTGCGCCAGCTCGACGGCGCGTACGCCCTGGCGATCATGCATCGCGACGAGAACGAACGGCTCGTCGGGGCGCGCAGGGACGTCCCGCTCGTCGTGGGCCTCGGCGAGGGCGAATCGTTCCTCGCCTCCGACGTCGCCGCGATCCTGCCGCACACGCGCCGGGTCATCTTCCTCGAGGAGGGCGACGTGGCCGACCTCCGGCCGGATGGCGTGGTCATCACCGACGTCGACGGCGGGCCGATGGAGCGGGTCGCGGAGACGATCGAGTGGACCGCCGAGGCTGCCGAGAAGGGCGGCTACGAGCACTTCATGCTCAAGGAGATCCACGAGCAGCCAGAGGCGCTCCGCCAGTCGCTGACCGGTCGGATCTCGCGGGCAGGCAGGATCCAGGCGCCCGAGCTGGAGCCCGTCGCGGACGCGATCCGGGCGGCCACGCGCGTGGAGCTCGTTGCCTGCGGCACCGCCTCGTACGCGGCGATGGTCGGTGCCGGCGCCATCCAGGACCTGACAGACCTGCCGGCGCGGGTGACCGTGGGCTCGGAGTTCCGCTACGACCCGCCGCCGCTCGACGAGAAGACCCTGGTGATCGCCGTCACCCAGTCCGGCGAGACCGCCGACACGATCGCGCCGGCGCGGTACGCGGCCGGGCTCGGTTGCCCGCTGATCGCCGTCACCAACACCCTGGGCTCGGCGATCACGCGCGAGGCCGACGCGGTGCTGTTCCTGCAGGCCGGGCCCGAGATGGCGGTGGCGGCAAGCAAGACCTTCGTGACCCAGGTGACGACGCTGGTCGTGCTCGCCGCGGGGATCGCGAAGCTGCGCGGCACGCTCACGCCCGAGGCCGAGGCGGAGCTCGTCGCGAGCCTCCGCCAGCTGCCCGCCGGCGCCGCGCGGGCCCTGGAGCTGAACGCGCCCCGTGCGAAGGACCTCGCCCGGCGCTACGTGAACTCGCGCGGCTTCATGTTCGTTGGCCGCGGCCCGAGCTACCCGACCGCGCTCGAGGGGGCGCTCAAGCTCAAGGAGATCAGCTACGTCCACGCGGAGGGATACCCGGCCGGTGAGCTGAAGCACGGTCCGATCTCGCTGCTCGACGCGGAGTGCCCGCTGGTCGCGGTCGCGACCCGTTCGTCGACGTACGAGAAGCTCGTCAGCAACGTCATGGAGGGCCGCGCGCGCGATGCCAAGGTGATCGCGGTTGCGACGGAGGGCGACACCGGCATCGAGCGGATTGTCGACGACGTGTGCTGGGTGCCCGACACGCACGAGATCCTGAGCCCGGTCCTCGCGATCATCCCGCTGCAGCTGTTCGCCTACCACGTCGCACTCGCGCGCGGCACGGACGTGGACCAGCCGCGCAACCTGGCGAAGTCGGTCACGGTCGAGTAGTCCTCGCGACGATGGCTAGCAGGAGCGTCGCCTCGTCGCTCGGAGGGCCCACCGGCGGCTCCGGGGTCCTGCCTCCCGCCGGAACGACGGAATTGGGCATCGACATCATCAAGGTCGATCGGATCCGCGCCACGCTGGCCAGGTTCGGGCGGCGCTTCGCGCGGCGCGTTCTGACCGAGGCCGAGGACCGCTACGTCCGCGACCGACCTGAGACGCTCGCCGGGCGCTGGGCGGCGAAGGAGGCCGTGAGCAAGGTGCTCGGCCTCGGCGTGCGCGGCATCGGCTGGACCGAGATCGAGATCGAGCGCCTCCCGACCGGCGCGCCCTCGGTCCGGCTCCACGGCCGCGCCGAGAAGCGGGCGGAGCAGCTCGGCATGGGCCGCATCGCGGTCTCGATCAGCCACGAAGCCGAATACGCCGTCGCGATCGCGTTCGGGATCCGGAGCGCGGGCGCCCGGTTCCTGTTCCCGCCGGACATCGAGGACCGGCTCGATGACCGCGAGCGGCGCATCCTCGCCCGTATGGAGCGCCTCCGCGACCTCGCGACCGGAGCCGCCACGGCGCCTGCTACCCCGGCCATTCCGGCCGTCCCGGTCGAGACCGCGTCGGATGGCGATGCCTGAGCGCCGCCCGCTCGGCTTCGGCCGGCACGAGGCCGCCGCGGCGAGCGCGACCGAATCGTCCGCCGTGCCGCTGATGGACGACCGTGCCGCCGCCGCCCTCCTGCCGGATCGCCCGGCGCGCGGTCACAAGGGAACGTTCGGCAAGGTGCTCGCGGTCGCGGGCTCGCTGGACTACGCAGGTGCCGCCCTGCTCGTCTGCCGCGCCGCAGGTCGTGCCGGCGCGGGCCTCGTGACCCTCGCGGTGCCGGAATCCCTCCAGCCCCTGTTCGCTGCCAAGGTGGTCGAGGCGACGACGATGGCGCTGCCCGAGGACGACGTCGAGGAGGTCGACCCGGAGCCGGCCATCGCGCGGATCCTGGACCATGACCACGATTCGATCGTGCTCGGCCCGGGGCTGCGTCCGGGCCTCGCGACAGCCGACCTGGTCCGCCTGCTGCTCGTGGCGCCGGAGCACGACGCTGCGCCTCCGCCACTGGTGCTCGACGCAGAGGCGCTGCGGTCGATGGCCACGCTCGGCGAGTGGTGGTCCGGGAGCCTCCGCCCATGCGTGCTCACGCCCCATCCGGGCGAGTTCGAGCGGCTGCGCTCGGGCGCCGGCGTGGAGGCCGGAACCGACGGCGATCTGTCCGGCGATGACGATGCCCGCAGGTCTGCGGCACTCGCGGCCGCCCAGGTGTGGGGCCAGGTCGTCGTGCTCAAGGGCGCGAAGACGGTCATCGCCGAGCCCGACGGGAGCGTGACGGTCGCCCCGTTCGAAAACCCGGCGCTCGCCACCGGCGGGACGGGCGACGTGCTCTCCGGCGTCATCGCCGGCCTGCTCGCCCAGGGCGCGCCGCCGGGCGCGGCGGCGAAGCTCGGCGTGTACCTGCACGGCATGGCCGGCGACATCGTCCGGGAGCGACTCGGCGACGCCGGCTTGCTCGCCTCCGACCTGCCCGACACGATTCCGCTGGTCCGCAAGCGCCTCACGGCCCTCGCCGAGCGGGGCAAGCCTGGAAAACGCGTGGGCTTCGCAGTGCGCGACGGCGATGGGGCGACAGCCTGAGCGACCCACCGGCCGCGCGACGACCGATCGAGGACCGCCTGGCGGCTGCGGGGCTGCCGCCGTTGCCTCGAATGGCGTGGGCGGAGATCGACCTCGAGGCGCTCGTCGGGAATCTCGAGGTGGTGCGGGGCCTGGCCGGTTCGGGGACGCCCGTGTACCCGGTCGTCAAGGCGGACGCCTACGGACACGGCGCGATCCCCGTTGCCCGAGCCCTCGAGGCGGCGGGCGCCGATGGCTTCTGCGTTGCGACCTATGACGAGGCCCTGGCGCTTCGCCAGGCTGGCATCACCCGAGCGGTCCTCGTCCTGTATCCGATCCCACCGATGCTCGCTGCGGAGGCCGCCGAGCTGTCGATCGCGGTGACCGCCGGCGATGCGACCCTGCTGGCCGAGCTGCTGGCGGGGGCAGACGCGCACGCCGGGGAGCCGCTCGATATCCACCTCGAGGTCGAGACCGGCCTGGGCCGTGGCGGCTTCAGGGGATCGCAGATCGGCGGCGCTGCCACGCTGATCGCAGGCACACCCGGAGCTCGGCTGATGAGCGCCTGGACGCACTTCCAGGCGCCCGAGGACGCTGGTCGAACCGCTGCCCAGGTTCTCGAGTTCGAGCGGGCGGCGGGTGAGCTCGCCGCGCGCGGTCACGCCCTGCCGAGGCACATGACGGCCAGCGGTGGCCTCCTCCTCGGTGGCGTGCTCAGCCTTGACGGGGTGCGTCCGGGCCTCGCCATGTACGGGCTGGTCCCCGACGAGCTGCTTGGCGACGTCGGCGCGAGGCCCCTTCCAGCGGCCTCGGGCCTGCAGCCGGTCCTCTCCCTGCGAGCACGGCCGGTCCGCGTCGCGGAGCTGCCGGAGGGCTGGGGGATCAGCTATGGGCCGACGTTCACGACGACACGGCCCAGCCGGATCGCGACCTTGCCGCTCGGCTACGGCGACGGCTGGTCGCGGGCGCTCTCGAACCGCGCCTTCGCTCTGGTTCGCGGCGTGCGTGTTCCGTTGGTGGGCAACGTAGCCATGGATGCGGTGATGGCCGACGTCACGGATGTCCCCGGAGCGCCGATCACGCCCCACGACGAGTTCGTCCTCATCGGGTCGCAGGGCGACGAGCGCATCACGGCGGCGGACGTCGCCGCGGCTCGTGGGACGAACTCATGGGAGGTGGTCACGAACCTCGCCGGGCGCCTGCCCCGGGTGTACCATGCGGCGTCCGTTCCGCGGCAGACGCGGACGCTCACCGGCGATGCGATCGCAAGCGCCTCGGCAGGCGCCGCCGCGGAGGGTCTCAGGAGGTCGATGGCACCGTGAGCGAGGCGACCCCGAACGACCCCGGCGGCCTCGGTGACGAGCAGCGCGACGAGCTGGTCGAGGAGGTCGCGCGCGAGATCCAGCTCCGTGGCCTGACGACGTCGGCGGTGCATTTCCTCCAGGCATCGCGGCCGTACCGGCCGCTCGGCGCGAACGCGATGCTGTTCTTCGACCCCGTCCTGCACCGGCTCTTCGGTGGCGAGCTCGCGAGCGCGTCCGCCCTCCTCGCCGACGAGGACGGCATCGAGCAGCTCATCGAACGTCTCGAGGACCTCTCCGAGGAGACGGGCTGGGACGCCTGAGCCTCCCGAGCCGGTAGGATTTGCGGGTGACGACCGTCCCCCGAGCCCTGCTCGCGATCGATGCCGGGTCGGCCACGACCTCGGTGGCGCTCCTCGGCAAGCCCGGCAAGCGCTGGCGACTGCTCGGCTCGCTCGCCGCGCCGGCAGGGGCTCCGATCGAGACGCTCGCCGCGACGCTCGCCGCGCGCCTCCTCTCGACCGACCCGCGCATGGCCGTCGAGCTGTCGGTCTCCGGCGAGAGCGTCGCCGACCTGCCGCGCCTCGAGGCAGTCAGCATGCATCCCCAGACCCTCGCGGTCCTCGGCGCATCGCGTCGAGCGGTTGGGCTGCTCGAGGGCGTCGCGGCACGGACCCCATGGCGGATCAAGCCGGCATCGCCGGAGACGCACGACCCGCGCGAGATGACCGAGCTGGCCCTCCGTCCCGAGGTCACGGCGATCCTCGTCGGGGCCGGAGACCCGCCGGGCCCGGACGAGCGCGGCTGGCTGGATGACCTGGCGGGCCTCGTCGGCGCCGCTTCGCGCCGCCGCCCGGAGCTGCGGATCGTGCTCGCCGGTCCCGTGGCTGCCCGCCCGGCGTGGGCGGAGGGCGCCGGGCGCCCATTCGACGGCAGCCAGGAACGCATCGTCGAGGCGCCGCCACTGGGCATGCGAACCGGGCCGGACGAGGCGCTCCGCGAGATCCTCGAGGGCCTCCTCCCCGCGACCGACTCGCGGCACACGGCGGTCCGGGCGATCCTGTCGCTCGCCGACACCCTCGACCGAAGCATCGAGCTCGTGGACATCGGCCTCGACGGCGGGCTGCGCGCCATCGCCTCGCCGGGCGTCGCGGACCAGGGCCCCGCCGCCGTCGCCGTGCGCACCGCCCAGGCGGCGCTCGTGCCCGCGGAGGTCGACGATGCCGGCGTCGACGCCGTGCTCGCCTGGACGACGGGGAGCCTCGACCGCCATCGAATGGGCGACCGCCTGATCGATCTTCGTGGCCAGCCGTGGGCGGACGTCTCGGGCGAGGGTGCCCGGCTCCGTCTCGCTGCCACCCGCGCCGCGCTCGCGCGGCTCGCGGCCATCAGTCCGGACATCGGGGGCATGGCCAGCCCGGACGTGACGATCGTCTCTGGCGGGGCGTTCGCCATCGCGCCTGCGCGCGCCGTCGCCCTGGCATTCGCCGACACCATGCGCCGGCCGGGCACGACGCAGCTCGCGATCGATCATGCCCGCCTGCTCGGGCCGATCGGCACGATCGACGACCCGGACGAGCGACGCGACCTCGTCGCGGACCTCGCCGACGACCTGCTGGCGCCGGTCGGCACCCTGGTGATCGTCGCGAACGTCCCCTCCGGCCGCAGGACCGGCGCCCGCATGGGCCGGCTGACGATCGACGGCACCAGCCACCGACGCGAGGACCTGATCGCCGGCGACGTGACGTTCGTCGACATGGCGCCCGGCGACCAGGGCCTGGCGACCCTCGAGTTCCGCGATGCCGTCCGCGTGGGGCATCGCGCACGACGCGTGACCGTGCCGGTCTCCGGCGGGGTCGCCGGGCTGGCCATCGACCTGCGCGACGTGCCGCTGAAGCTTCCCGAGCGCCGCGATCGCCGACGCGCGGCGCTGGCCGCCTGGGGCGAGCTCGCATGGCCGGGTGATGAGCGATGACGCGGGGTACGGCGTGACCGCCGCCAGCCTGGAAGCGGGGACGCTGCCGCCTGTCGCGGAGGCGCCCGGGATCGAGCTGGTCGCCCGGCGGCGCCTGCTGCTGTCGCCCATCGACGCGTTCTTCGAGCTCCGCCCGGGGGACCACGCGCTCGTGAAGGAGGGCGAGGCGGTCGGTCGCGGGCAGCCGATCCTCGAGCACTTCCGCGAGCCGCGGACGGTGGTCGTTCACGGTCCGGGCGGGGAGGGGCCCCAGCCGGCACCCGGCGATCGCTCCGCCCCGTCGGGGAGTCGCGGTCGCGACGGCGAGCACCTCGACGGTGAGCTGCTGTTCCGAAGCGGCGGCCGCTGGCGGATCGCCGGCGGCGACCGGGCCGAGCCGCTCGAATCGCCCGTCGCGGGCGTCGTCCACGAGGTGCTGGCCGGCTCCGGCGTGACGATCCGGTCCACCGCCAACGCGATCGTCGGTCGCTCCGCACTGGCCGGGCCGTCCTGGGGCAAGCTCCAGGTCGCAACCGGCGCTGACGGCGAGCTGCGAGCGCAGCACGTCGACGTCGGCATGGCGGGCTCGATCGTCGTCGCGGGCGCGCGCATGGACGCCGAGGCGCTGACCCGCGCCCGCGCGGTCGGGATTCGCGGTGTCATCGTGGCCGCGCTCGGCATCAAGGAGCAGCGCGACTTCCTCGCCTCCGAGCGCCGCGGTCGTGCAGCAGTCCACGGCCTGCCGCCGTTCGGCATCCTCGTTCTCGACGGCGCCTCCCGACGCCCGATCGCATCGCCGCTCATGGCCCTGTTCGAGGCCGTCGAGGGCAGCATGGTCGCGATCGTCGGGGCCCCACCGGGCCTCGTGATCGACGACCCGAGCATCCTGCTCCCGGCGCCGCCGGCCGACCTCGTCCGCGTGCGGTCCGGGCCGCTCGCGGGGGCCGAGGG
>Ga0207646_10004885_pt1 | contig 14360 bp, 14 predicted proteins | sample KBSK5502metaG_FD_184343 | JGI IMG/M metagenome (GOLD analysis project Ga0207646, IMG submission 184343) | Corn, switchgrass and miscanthus rhizosphere microbial communities from Kellogg Biological Station, Michigan, USA - KBS K5-50-2 metaG... | ecosystem: Host-associated > Plants > Roots >... | reverse complement strand
CACAACTGCACGATGCGTCGTTCACCGTCAACAACCTCTTCACGCCGCCGACCGGCGCCACGCGCTGGGAGTCGCTGTGGACGCCGTACGCGTCCGGAACCGGCGTGCCGAATCCCGCCGGAACCGTCGAGGCACGTGCGTTCGCCGGACCGGGCGTGGTGACGCTCGCCGGCCGCGTCGCCAGCAGGGCGAAGCGGATCGTCCAACTCCAGGGAAGGGTCACGTACGCGGGTGTCGGCATCGTCGGAGCGGCCGTCCGCCTGCTCATCAACGGGAAGCTGTCGAGTTTCTCCGTGAAGACAAAGCCGAGCGGTGCGTACAAGCTGAGTCTGCAGAAGACGGTCAAGAAGAAGACCACGACGGCGTTCCAGGCGCGGGTGACCGTCCCGGAACAGGACGTGACCTCGACCGGTTGCGCCAGTCCCGCCGCGCCCCCCTTCCCTTGCGTCAGCGCGACGCAGGCCGCGTTCACGGTCAACAGCAGGAAGATCCTGATCCGGCTCTAGCCGGTCGCGGATCGGCGGATCCAGACCGGGCCGAACCGGGCCGTCTCGTATCCTGGGGACCGTGGCGGAGATCCGGATCGGCACGTGCTCGTGGGCCGACGACGCGCTCTCGAAGCACTTCTATCCATCGGGGACGACGGCGGCGGAGCGGCTGCCGTACTACGCCGAGCACTTCGACACGGTCGAGGTCGACTCGACGTACTACCGGCTTCCCGGCGAGCCGATGGTCGAGCGGTGGGCGGAGCGAACGCCCGACGGATTCATCATGCACGTGAAGGCGTTCGGGTTGATGACGCGGCATCCGGTCAAGCTCGAGTCGCTGCCCACCGACCTCCGCGACGAGGCCCCCTCTGACGAGAAGAGTCGTGTCGACCGGCCGTCGCGCGAGTTCCGCGGCGAGGTGTTCCGCCGCTTCCTCGCGGCGCTCGAACCGCTGCGCGCGCAGGGCAAGCTCGGCGGGATCCTTTTCCAATTTCCTCCGTACGTCGTGCGCAAGGACGCGTCGCTCGACTACCTCAGGTGGGCACGCGAGCAGCTCGGTGACGACGAGATGCTGGTCGAGTTCCGCCACTCCAGCTGGCTGGACGAAGACGCGCGCGAGGACACGCTGCGCTTCCTGGAGGAGCTCGGCGCGACGCACGTAATCGTCGACGCACCACGGATCGAGGGCGCAAAGAACCTCGTGCCGACCGTACCTGCGCTGACGAGCCCGACGCTGTACGTCCGGTTCCACGGCCGGAATGCGTCGACGTGGAACAAGCGCGGCGGCGGCGCGTCGGAACGGTTCGACTACCTCTACTCGAACGACGAGCTGCGCGAGTGGGTCGCGCCGCTACGGAAGCTGGCCGAGCAGGCGCAGCAGGCGTACGCGTTCTTCAACAACAACGCGACGAGCCCGGACGGCCGTGGCGGACGGGTCGCACAGGCCGCGACGAACGCGAAGGCGTTGCGCGAGCTGCTCGAAGCCGAGCACGTCCCCGTCTCGTAGATGGACGTCCTCTCGATCGTGCACGGCGGCAACGTGCGCGAGGGAGTCTTCGCCGATCCGATCCGCGACCGCGGTCACGAGCTCGTCGAGTGGCAGCCTGCGTCGCAGATGCCGGCGCCTCGGCCGCCCGAGGAATACGGTGCCGTGCTCGTGTTCGGCGGCGCGATGCACGCCGACCAAGAGAAGCAGCATCCCTGGCTACGCGAGGAGGACGCACTGATGCGGCGGCTCATCGACGCGAGAACGCCCCTGCTCGGGATCTGCCTAGGCGCCCAGTTGCTTGCGAAGGCCGCGGGCGCGCGCGTCGGTCCTCTCTGCGAGCCTGAGATCGGATGGTTCCCGGCGGAACTGACGAACGCCGCGGTCGGCGACCCAGTCGTCGGGCGCCTGCCGCGCACGTTCGACGCGTTTCAGTGGCACTGGTACGGCTTCGACGTGCCGGCCGAGGCGGAAGAGCTCGCACGCAGCACAGTGTGCTCGCAGGCGTTTCGTCTCGGTGAACGCGCATGGGCGGTCCAGTTCCACCCCGAGGTGACGCTCGAACAGGTAGAGGGATGGATCGACGACCCGAACGATCCCTGCCCGGATCCGGAGGGTCTTCGGGCGCAGACGCGAGAGCGAATCGGGGGCTGGAACGAGCTCGGCCGAACGCTGTGCGGCGCGTTCCTCGAGGTGGCGGAGAACGTCCCCGCCGCCCCCACAGGGGTCTGACCCGTCGGGGTCAGACCATCTCCCGCGGTGCCGTCCGTCAGCTCAGCGCTCGACCGGCAGCTCTTCGTGGCGCGACCACTCGTGCCACGAGCCTGCATAGTTGCGCGCGTTGTACCCCGCGGCGCGAAGCGCCAGCGTGGCCAGCGCAGAGCGCGAGCCCGAGTGACAGTACGTGACGATCTCCCGTGCGTCGCCAACGAGCCCACGAACGTCGTCGGGCGTCAACGGCCGACCGGGCCCTGCGAAAAGGTCCTGCACGTGCAGATGCCGTGCGCCCGGGATGTGGCCCTGTCGGGGGTCGCACGGGTATCCGCCCTTCCCCCGGAACTCCTCGTCCGTCCGCACGTCGAGGATCGTCAGCGAGTCGTCCTGCAACCGTGATTCGAGCTCGTCGCGCGTCGGCACCGCGTCCAGCCGCGGGACGAATGTCGTCTTCACCGGCCGCAGCTCGACCGCGCCCACCTCGGGCTCGTCCGGCCACGCCGCGATCCCGCCCAGCAGCACAGCCACGCGCGGATGGCCCGCGAACTCGGCCATCTGCGCGGCGGGCATCGCACCCACGCCGTCCCCGCGGTCGTAGAGCACGAGCCGCTCCCCGCCCGTGACGCCGTGGCGCCGGAGCCGCAGGCCGACCTCCGGCGCCAGCGCCTCGAGCATCGCGCGGTCGCTCATCGGCGGCGGCGACCCGAGCACGAGCGGCTTCGAGCCGGGGATATGGCCGCGCGTGTGCGCGTTCGGGCCGCGCACGTCGCCGAGGAAGACGTCGCCGTCCGCGAGATGATCCTGGAGCCAAGCGACGTCGACCACGGGGGGTAGCTCAGACACCGGCCAGGAACTCCTGCAGCTGCGCGTTGAACTCGTCGGGACGTTCCAGGTTGACCAGGTGGCCTCCGGCGATCTCACGCACGTCGAAGCCGCGCAGCTCGTCCGTCGACACGAACGGATCGTGCTCGCCGACGACGAAACGGATGCGATCTCCGAATGCGCGTGCGACCTCGGTCGAATCCGCCCGGTCGCGAATCGCCTCGACCGCCTCGACGAGCCCCTGAGGATCGCGGTACAGGAGGCGCTCGTCCGCGTGGCTCTCGTCCGCGAAGAGCTTCGGGAGCATGTCGCGCCACAACCCCTCGGGTCCCTCCGAGCGGATCAGGTCGATCGTCGCGGCGCGCCGCTCGCGACGCTCCTCCGAGTCGGCGTCCGGGCGCGAGCCGGCGAGCAGCACCTTGCGCACGCGTTCCGGCGCGCGCCGGGCGAGCGCAAGCGCGCAGTAGCCGCCCATCGACGCGCCGACCAGCACGAGCTCGCCCTCCACCTCAGCGGCGATCGATTCGGCCCATGCGTCCATCGCCCGCCCGCGCCCGTACAAGCGAGGGGTCACGGCGTTCGGAACGACCGCGCGCTGCGGCTCCCACATTCGCTCGTCGAGGGGAAACGCATGCAGCAGCACCACGGTCACAGCGCCGCGACGACGTCGAGCTCGGCCGCGATCGACGGACGTTCACACATGCGGCTCACCCAGTCGCCGAGTGCAGGAAACGGCTCGACCTCCATCCGGTCCCGTGCGCGCAGGATCCACGGCACGTACGCGACGTCCGCGAGCCCGAACTCGCGCCCGGTGAGGAACGGCTGCGCTTCGAGAAGGCGATCGAGCTTCGCCAACGCCGCGTCGAACTGGGCGCCTGCGCCGTCCTCGCCCCGGCGGAGCGCGTAGTACGGCTTCGACAGATCGTCGAACCGGAAGATCACCACCCGCGCGAGCGCCCGCTCGGCGGCGTCGCCAGGGAGGAGCGGCGGCTCGGGAAACCGCTCGTTCAAGTACTCGTCGATCACCGCGGACTCGGGGAGCACGAACGTGTCCTCTTCGAGCACGGGAACGCGGCCGGTCGAGTTCTTCTCGTAGATCCACGCGGGACGGTCGTCGAGATCGATGACCACGGTCTCGTACTCGAGCCCCTTCTCCGCCAGGACGATTCGAACACGTGCGCAGTAGGGGCAGCGATCCGCGTCGTAGAGAGTGATCACCGCTCGATCCTAGCCTCGATGTTCATCACCTCGGCGACCTGCGCGAGCAACTCGCGCGCGGGCGGCAGCTCGGCCGGCGACGAGGCAGTGCGCGCCACGGCACGCACGCGCTTGGGATCGGCACCGGTCAGCCGCGCAACGAGCGTCGGGTTCGCGGCCAGGGACAGCTCGTCCGCCTTGGTCAGTTCGCCGTAATACGTCGGTACCGACAGATACTCGTCCACCATCCGCCCGCGCTCGAACAGGAGGAAGCGCACGACGGCGTCCTCCTCGAGCGCGAGCGCGACGACGGGAACGCCGAGCCGATCCGACAGCTCGGCACCAAGTCGCCGCTGGGCGCCCCGGTCCCGGTCGCAGAGCTCGTCGACGACGGTCACCCACCCGTTGCGCGGCGGAATCACATCGGTGTGTGCCGACCGGCCCAGCCGCGGCAGGAACTGGGCAAGTGCACGGTCGACCCCGCTCTCGTCGTCCGTCTGCGCGTGAGTCGACGCGACCGAGGCGGGCTTCTCGGACAGCGCCGTCCGCTGCTCGAGCGCTGCGATGTCCGCGATCAGCCCGATTGCCCGCTCGCTGAAGCCGAGCCGGCGGTAGACGGCCCGGGCGTTCGTATTGACAGTGTCGACGTTCAGCGTGAGCACCTCCGCGCCACGCTCGCGAGCCGTCGAGGCGACGCCGCGTAGCAGCGTCTTCGCAACCCCCTGCTTTCGTGCTTCGGGACGGACGTAGATGTCGTGCAGGTGCACGGCGCGCGGCCGACGCTGACCCGCCACGGCGTAGCCGACGACCGCTCCGTCGAGCTCGGCGACGAGCACGAGGGCCCCGGCAATCCCGTGCTGAAGCTCGGTCCACGCCTCATCCCAGGATTCATCCCACCAGCCCGGCGGCGCGAGCTCGCGGTGGTAGTCGCCCCAGAGCTGCCGCAGGGCGTCGTGATCGTCGTCAGTTGCCGGGCGGATGGACACGAAGGCCGGTGAGCAGATAGTGGGCGGTCAGGTTCTGGAAGGGCGCGAAGCGCGCGCCGATCGCACGGACGTCCTCGTCGGGACCATAGAACGCGGCAACCGCCTTCCGCAGGCCGAGGTCACCCCACGGCCATGCCCGCGGTCGCGCGAGGTGGCGGGCGAGGAACCAGTCGGCCGTCCACTCGCCGACGCCCCGCTGGGAGACGAGCTGTGCCTTCGCCTCCTCGTCGGAGAGGGCGGCAAAGGCGTCGAGGTCGAGGTCGCTTCGCGCGAGCCCGACGACGTACTCGGCCTTCCGACGGGAGAAGCCGGTCGCGACCAGCTCCTCCTCGCCGGCGAGCGCGAGTCGATCGCGCGTCGGGAACGCATACGCGTGCACGGCCCGTGTTCCGAACGCCGTGATCAGCCGGTTGCGAATGGCAACTGCCGCGAATAGGGAGACCTGTTGCGCCGTGATCGACGTGACGAGCGTCTCGAAGGGATCCGGGGCAAGCGGCGGGCGAAATCCCGCCAGCGGGGGAACGAGGCGCGCGAGCACGGGCTCGGTGGCGGCGAACGCGCGGAAGCCGTCGAGGTCGAACTCGAGCCCGAGCAGCTTGCGGACGATCGGCTCCGTCGCGGCATCGAGCGGTTCGACCCGGACGCCGCCGTCGGCCGCTTCGATCCGCACCTCGCCTCGATCGATGACGCGATGCAGTCCGCCCTCGTGCCAAAGGTTCGCCAGGTCGGGGCCAAACGCTCGGTAGCGCTCGGTCGAGAGCTCGAAGTCGTACGGTTGCGGGACACGGAGGATCGGCACAGGCCGGAGGCTAGCCATGGCCACGAGCGGGAGCGCCCGACGCCAGAGCCCGCGCTGGACGTCCCCTACCGACGCCTGTGGAACGAAAGTCCCGGTTTCGGCACACCCAGGGTCAGACCGTGGTGTTTTCAGCCAGGCCGCCGCAACCGCCGCCCAGACTGGCAGGCGCCGCGACGACGGCCACACGCGCGCCGTTAACGCACGACGCGAACGGGTGAGTACGCCACAGCGCCGCGCGAATGCAGGAGCGCGAGCTCCGGGCGGGCGGCGAGGACGAGCATTGCGTGACTCCACGCGAGGGGACGACCCAGGCGGGCTCGCCCTCGTCGGTGACCTGCTCCGGGAGAGCCCGAGCGGGGTCGCAACCCGCCTGGCATACGCGAGCGCGCGCCGATGCCCGTCGGCGTCACCGATCTGCGGCCAATACAGGCCGAGCCAGAGCGCGGCGAGGACCCAGGGATTGCCGCCGGCGTAGCGGTCACCCTCGTAGCGGAGAACGCCGCCGCCGGCACGGCCGAGCGCGAGCTCGACCGCCTCAGCTGTGGCGCGCATACGCGTCCCCGCGGGGTCGACGGCGCCGAATGGCCACGCGAGCCCGAGGAGTGGCACGGGATCCCCTGCGCCTCGATCGAGCCGAGCAGAAAGTCCGCAGCACGCCGCGCCGACGGCCACAGGCGGGCGTCGAGCGCCTCGTCGCGGAGCTCGCGCCAGGCGGCCTCGTACGCGAAGAGCACGCTGCCGGTCTCGTCGAGCTGATGCACGCACCACGAAGGTGCGCGCGAGCCGTCGCTCCAGTGGCGCTGCAGCCACAGACCGGCCGGCTCCTGCGCGGCCGGCAGCCAGCGCAAGGCGCCCTCGGCGAGATCGCGTCGCCGGGCGGCGAGGAACGCAAGCACCAGGAACGCGAGGTCGCGCGATGACCGCGCCGGTCTCGCGATCTGCAAGCGCGTCGAAGACGAGCAGGGAGCGGTTGTACAACTCGACGAGCTCGGGTCGCTCGGGCGGCTGGGCTTCGGCGATGCGCGTTTCTCTGCTCAACGGCCTCTGGAGAAGGCCGCCGGACGGGAGAGCGCCTTGGCAATCGGAGTCCTGCAGGAAGCCGCAGCGCAGGACCTGCGCGTCCCGAAGGATCTCTCCGTCGTCGGCTTCGACGGCATCGACGCGGCGCGCTGGACGAATCCCGCGCTGACGACCGTCGAGCAGCCGATCGAAGAGATCGCCGCGACGGCCGTCGGCGCCCTCCGGAGCCTGATCGAGGAGCCGGAGAAGCCTCTGCCGGACTTCTCGTTCCGCCCAGGACTCGCAGTGCGCGGCTCGACCGCGCAGCCCGCCTGACGCGCTGGCAACTCCTCCTCGCGCTCGCCGCGGTCGTCGCGACGCTAGGGCTTTTGAAGTCGATGGGCGGCCACGGACAGGTACGCGAGTTGTGAGCGAAGAAAGCCGCCGTCCAGGGCCTGGCTCGGGGTAGCCGTGACGTACGCTTCGAGCGCGGCTACGTAGGAGGTGACCGTCGACGCTCGATGCTGGATCGTTAGGAGGCTCCTGTGATCGCTCGCCGCTTCCCGACCGGCGCGCGCTGCCTGACGCACAGCGTTCCGAAGCTCGACCTTGAGCTCCCGCCTCTGCCCCTGCGCTGCGGAAAGGCTGGCCTTGCCACGTTGCAGTTGTCTGGTCAGCGTTGCAGAGCGTGCCTGCGCCTCACGTAGACGGTGATCGGCCAGCGCGCGCGCCGCGCTTGCTCGGTCGCCCTGACGAGCGGTAGTCCGCCAAACCCCGACGAACGCGGCGGCACCGAGGACAAGGCCGAGGACGAAGGCGGACGTGACGAGAACCCACGTCTGTATCCGGTCGGCTGTCCGGCGTCGACGGAGAGTCGTGGTTGGCGAATCGGTATCCACTCCCGCGGATGGCCACGCCGAAGCGACTGCTCGAATGCTCCGCACCGCTTGCCGTTCACCAACCGGTGCCTGACTCCTGCCGGCAGATGGTGCTTCCGCTGCCGCGAGCGGTACTCTGACCCACGAGAAGTCGCTTACGCGGAGCCGATTCAAGGGGAGACAGGGAGATGGAGACACTGACACAGATGACGTGCGTCGCGTGCCGCAAGGACTCACCGACCGTGACGGATGCCGAGATCGCCGAACTTCATCGCCAAGTTCCTGACTGGGAGATCGTGGAGCCCGATGGAATCAGACGCCTGAGACGCGTCTTTTCAGTCGACGATTTCGCGCAGGCATTGGAACTCACGAACAAGGTCGGCGAGCTTGCAGAGGAAGAGGGACATCACCCTGCACTGCTGACCGAATGGGGTCGGACCACCGTCACCTGGTGGACGCACAAGATCAAGGGCCTCCACCGCAACGACTTCATCATGGCGGCGAAAACGGACGAGCTGTATCAGCGATGAAACGTTAGATCGACAGGGGCCCGTCGAGCTGTGCTACAGGTGCGACGTGAGCCCGGCGCCGGTGGCATCCTCCACCGCGTCGGCCGCGCCGCCGTCCTGCGCGCTCTCGTACCAGGAGTATGCGTAGCGCCCGTCGTCGAGCTGCTTCGCGAACTTCGACTCCGAGGGCTCCCGAGCGGACGTAAGACCGGCGTCGGCGTACGGCTGCGGAACCGGCAAGCTGCCGGCCAGGCTAGTCGTGCGAGAGACGCGTGCGACCGAGCACGCGTCCGATACCTCGCTGGCTACGGCAGCGGAAACGCGTTGAAAATCGTGTTCGTGGCGACCGGGTCGCTCCCCGTGGCGGCGAAGAGCAGCGAACCGTCCAAGCTCAGTGCGAGACCGTGGGGAAGGACGTTCGCCGTTCCGTTCGGAGTGGAGGTTGTCGCCGTGAATATCGGTGAAGTCGTGCCGAGCGGATAGACGGCGATGTCGGGAAGGCTGTAGCCGTTGTCGAGACCGGTGGCGAGAAGGCCACCGCGACCCGGGGACACGGCAACTGCCGAGGGATACGGGTTGCCCGGATAGACGATCCCGTCAGGTTGGAGCGTCGTCGCGCTCAGTTCTTCGAACGCATAGGGCCAACCGGCCGCCGGAATCACGCGCGTCCCGTCGGGCGAGACCGCGAGGTCTTCGATGTTCTCCTGATCCGTGAAGGTGCTGGCGAGAACCTTCAGCTTCGGCTTCGAGACGTCGATCCGCAGCAACTGGCCCGGAGACTGCGCGTCGTATGCGAGGAACAGGGTTCCCGGAGCGCCGGGCGACGTCGCGAGATCCGGCGAGTAGTACTGCTGGGAAAAGTTCCTGACCGGCCGGACTTGGGATCGATCGACGCGAGGGTCTCCCAGCCCGTCGGAACCGCGGGGGAGACAGCAGTCCAGAGAGTGCCATCGGTCATGACGAGTCTTCTGGCCTGGACAAGACCCGTTGTTACTTGTGTCGTCGCGAAGGTGGGAGAGTCGAGGTCGATCCTTCCGATGGCGCCTGCGCCGCTTTCGGCGACGTAGAGATAGCGGCCGTTCAGCACCATGCCCCAAGCTCCGGGAATGTTCGGGATCGAGGCAACGAGGTTTCCCGAGAAGTCGAGCACGTCGACGACATTTGCGGTTGGGCCAGAGACATAAACGTGACCGCGCGCGTCGTCTACGACAACGGCGCCGAACCCAATCGGCCCAAGATCGGTCGCAGCATTAGCAACGCTCGGCGCGAGCGCGGCGAAAGCAAGCGCTGCAACCACGGCGAGTCGAAGCGGAGACGGCTACCCCTGCGCATGCCCTAAGCAAATGCAGGGCAGTACCGGTGGTCATCCCCCGCATGGGTTACGTTCGCGGGCTGCGGCTTGTCGCCTAGAAGTGTGAGGTGAGTCCAGCGCCCGTGGCGTCTCCGTCCACCGCGGCCTCGGCTCCTGCGACGTCCTCCGCGTTCTCGTACCACGAGTATGCGTACTTGCCGTCGTCGAGCTCTTTCGCGAACGTCGTCAGCTTGAGCGGATGGAACGTGTCGCACATCACCGCCAGCTCAGACGTCTCGTGCATCCCGATCGACTTCTCCGCCAGTCCGGGCTGCGGGCCATGCGGAAGTCCCGAGGGGTGCAACGTGATCGAGCCCACCTCGACACCCCGCCGCGAGCCGAAGTTCCCTGAGACGTAATAGATCATCTCCTCCGATTGCAGGTTCGAGTGGTGGTACGGAATCGGAATCGCCAGCGGGTCGAAGTCGAGCTTGCGCGGACAGAACGAGCAGATCACGAAGTTCCGACCCTGAAACGTCTGGTGCGACGGCGGCGGCTGGTGGATCCGGCCGGTGATCGGCTCGAAGTCGTGAATCGAGAACGTCCAAGGAAAGAGGAAGCCGTCCCACCCCACGACGTCGAAAGGGTGGTAGTCGAGGACGTACGTCTGGTAGCCGTCGCGCACGCGCACCTTGACGGGGAACTCGCCCTGCTCGCGATGTGTGTTCAGCTGCGTCGGCGGATGGATGTCGCGGTGGTAGTACGGCGCGCCCTCGAGCATCTGCCCATACTGGTTGCGGTAGCGGCGTGGGATCTCGATCAGGCCCGGCGTCTCGAACACGAGATACCGCTGCTCGCCTTCCGGGCGGAAGCGATAGGTCGTGCCGCGTGGGACGACGATGTAGTCGCCGTCCTTGTACGGGACGTCGCCGAAGGTCGTCTCGAGCGTGCCCGAGCCCTCGTGGACGAAGATCACCTCGTCGCCCTCGCCGTTTCGGAAGTAGTAGTCCATCTGCTGGTTCGGACGGCAGAGGGAGATCTCGACATCGTCGTTCCACATCAGCACCCGCCGCCCGGACACTTCGTCGCCCTCGGCATCGATGTCGTAGGTCTTGAAGTGGCGGTGCGCGTGGGCGTCGGGCACCCACTCGTCGCGCTCGATCCGGTCGAAGTCGCCCAGTTTCATCACGCGGCACGGCGACTGGAGGTGATACAGGATCGACTCGTTCCCGACGAATCCCTCGAGGCCCATGACCTCTTCGGTCAGGAGCTGGCCGTTGTCGCGAAACTGCGTGTGCCGCTTGCGGGGGACGGCTCCGAACCGTTGGTAGAACGGCATGCGTCAGAGGATACCGGCGGCCAGTTCGGCCAGCCGCTGTCCGACGACCGGCGCGAACTTGAAGCCGTGGCCGCTGCAGGCGGAGCCGATGACGATGCGGCCGCGGCGCTCGAGGATGAAGCGCTCGTCGTCCGTGTTGGTGTAGAGACATGTCTCAGCCTCGACCGGCTCGGGATCCGCATCGGGATGCGTGTGCGCGACCCATTCGACGATCCGCTCGAGCACCTCGGCATTGGGCTCGCCGGTCCCGTCTGGATCGATCTCCTCCCCGGCGTGGTGGACGCCCGCCTTGAGTCCGTACCGAGGGTCGTGGAGCGAGTACTGCGCGTGCCCCCGCGTCTCCGGATCGAGCTGGCCGACAGAAGCCATAGCGGCACCGTCGCGCCGGAAATAGGCGAGCGTCTCGCGCGTCGGCCGGACCGGGACGTCGGCAACGAGTTTCCGCACCCACGCTCCGGCGGTGAGGACGATCGCCTCGGCGTCGAGGTCGTCGAGCGACTCGACGCGGGTCTCCTCCCGCAAACGCGCTCCGTGAGCGAGCGCCGAGTCGAGGAACGCCCGCTGTGCCAGATCGGCGCGCACGATCCCCGCTTCGCGCTGAAAGAGCGCCGTCCAGCCGGCCGGAACCCGGATCGGCCAGCGCCTTCGCGCTTCGTCGGCGCTCACCAGCTCGAACTCCGCCCCGGCCGCCTGGAGCCCGTCACGAGAGCTGCGGGCCGCGTCCTTCGCCAGTTCGAGCAGGCCGTTGAGCTCGAGTAGAGCCGTTCCGGTCTCGTTCTCGAGCTCGCGCCATCCGCGCAGCGCCTCCTCCGCCAGCCGAACCCACTCGACGTCCGGGTACGCGAGCCGAAAGATGCGCGAGCGGCCGTGGCTCGAACCCCGCCCGTGGCCGACGCGGAACTGCTCCACGAGGACGACATCGTGGCCCTGCCGTGCCAGCGCCCGCGCCGTCGCGCAACCCATGATCCCAGCGCCCACGACCGCGACCTCCATCGCGATATCTTCGCGTCAGCGGAGCGGCAGCGCGATCTCGATCCGCAACCCCTCGCAGGGTGCGTTCAGGTAGATCTCCCTCGGCGGACCGTCGGCCTCGCGCCCGTGGTCCTTCGTCCAGCGGTACACCGCCTCGTAGGCGCCGAGGATCTCGGGGAAGTCGCACTGGCCGCCGCTGATCTCGGTGAACACCACCTCGCCTGCGGGGAGTCGCTTGTCGCCGTCCGCATGCGGGACGCAGACCTCGACCGGGCCGTCTTCCTCCACGTTGACCGGGCCGTGGTAGAGCACGAACGGAGGCGCGGAGGGAGGCGCGGCGCCGCCGAGCTCGGTGAACGTCTCGGTGATGAACGGGTCGAGCTCGGGGACGAGGACGCGTTTCGAGCGGCTGCGGTAGGCCTGCTCGCCGACCCGTTTCGTCATGACGTCGAACATTGGCTCCTCCTTCAGGACGCGTTTCACGTACCGGAGCACCTTTCGCCGCTCAGCGAACTCGTCGGCGGCGCGCCGCTCGTACGCCTCGACTCGGGCAACGGTCGGATCGTGCAGGAATGCGCGGATCTCGGCCAGCGGCATGCCGCTCTGCCGGAGCAACGCGATCAGCGTCGCCTGTTGCAGCTGCTCGAGGCGGTAGTACCGGTACCCGGAATCGGGGTCGACCAAGGCGGGCGGCAGCAGGCCGTTCGCGGCATAGAGCCGAAGCGCCTTCTGCGACAGCCGCGAGGCCGAGGCGAACTCGCCGATCGGCATCAGGGTCGCCATGTGAGCACGGACCATCGCGCCTCCCCCAGGGGCAGAGTCAAGCGGAGAAGGATGCCCTGGACTAGTCGGCGCGCTGCAGGTAGGCGCAGAGCCGCGCGTCGCGCGGGAGCGGCGACCGTCCGAGCTTCGTCACGATGAATCGGCCGTCGCGTCCGCTCAGGGATACCGGTGCGCCGACCGCGGGCATCGCGCCCTCGCGCTCGACCAGCGAATAGCTCTTGATTCCGGGCACGAAGACGAGGTGCTCAGTGTGGACGGGCGTCGGGTCGTCGAGGCTCTCGACCGGCGCGCCGCCGATGTGCGGCTCCAGCTCCGCAAGCCGAGCTTCGCGCTCAGCAACCACTGCCTCCAGCTTCGAGACCCGCGCACGTTCGTCCGCCAGCTTGTTTCGCAGTTTCGCGAGCCTGCCCCTGCGCACCTTGCGCTTGGCCGAGACCCGCGCCTCGAGCTCTGTTACCCGGGCCTCGCGCTCCGCCAGCTGATCGGCCGCCTCGCCTCGCTCGCGCGCGTCGGCCTCGAGCGCCTCCAAAAGACGGTCACGCTCGCCAAGCGCGCTTTCAAGGTCGGCCGTCCGCGCGTTCTCGTCGGCCAGCCGATTCCTGACCGTGTCGAGCTCGGTCTCCCGGTCCGCGAGCCGTTCAGAAAGCTGCTCGATCGCCTGGCCTCGCTCGCGCCCCTCGGCCTCGAGCGATTCGTCGCGCTCCTTCAGCGCGGCCTCACGTACCCGTGCGATCTCTTCGGTCAGCCTCTCTCTCAATCGAGCAAGCTCGCCGTTGTGCTCCTCGCGTTCTGCGGAGAGCTGCGCCTCGAGCTGTGCGAGACGGGCATCGCGCTCCGCCAGTCGCTGGACCGCGTCGCTGCCCTCGCGCCCTTCTGCTTCGAGCGCCTCCAACCGGCGGTCGCGCTCGCCGAGCGCGCCCTCCAGGTCCTCCGCCCGTTTGCTCTCCTCGCTCAGTCGTACCCTCAGCGTTTCGAGTGCGGTCTCTCGCTCTGCGAGCTGCCTTGCCAACTGTTCGCCGGCGTCGGCTCGTTCGCGCCTTCCTGCCTCGAGCGTCTCGAGCCGACTGTCGCGTTCCGTCAGCGCGTCCTGCAATTCTGCCGCCTTTGCGCGCTCCTCCGCGAGTCCTTCTCGCAACCTCGCGAGCTCCACGTTGTGGTCCTCGCGCTCGGCCGAGACCTGGGCTTCCAGCTCTGAGAGCCGGGCCTCGCACGCCGCGAGCTGCTCCGCCAATCGGCTCGCCGCCTCGCCTTGTTCGCGCTCGTCTGCCTCGTGCTCCTGGAGGCGACGGTCCCGGTTGCCGAGCGCGTCCTCCAGGCTCGCCACTCGCGCGCTCTCGTCGGCGAGCAGGCCCCGCAGTGTCTCCAGCTCGTTTGCGCGCTCCTCGAGCGCCGCCACGAGGTCCTGGATCTCGTCATTCTCCGCGGCCGGAGCGGATGCGCCGTTCGGGTGGAGGAAATCCTCCGGCTTGACGACGCGGAGCTCCGGTCGGCGCTGGCGCTCGCCGTCATGCCGCCGCTGGATCTCGCTCCGCAGACCTGTGCCGAACCCCTCGTCGGTCGTCAGCTCGACCCCACACTGCTCCGCGAGCGTCAGCGCC
>Ga0207646_10004883_pt1 | contig 14362 bp, 19 predicted proteins | sample KBSK5502metaG_FD_184343 | JGI IMG/M metagenome (GOLD analysis project Ga0207646, IMG submission 184343) | Corn, switchgrass and miscanthus rhizosphere microbial communities from Kellogg Biological Station, Michigan, USA - KBS K5-50-2 metaG... | ecosystem: Host-associated > Plants > Roots >... | reverse complement strand
GCTGTTGTCCCCTTTGTCTTTCGACTCCCGGTAAGCCGATTGACCCATAGACCTCCTTCCGAGTCTATCCTCGCTGCGCGAGGGATACAGGTGTGCGTGACACGGCGCACACGGCGGGTTGGACTACGGCCAACCCATATGTCTGCTTCCACGCTTCATGCCGCGCAATCAGGAGGGTCTTAACCTCCTTCTTGCCCTTGCACGCTGCCAGTTCGTTGTCCCCAAACCGGCTGGCCAGATTCTGTGAGGCATTGCAGTCGGCGTGATTGCGATAGCCACAGACTCTGCACAGAAATGTCTGCTGGTTCGGCCGATTGGCTCGATCCACATAATGGCAGCGGCTGCACTCCTGCGAGGAGTACGCGGCTTTGACGGTGTGCGCCGCCATCCCACGCTTGGCTGTGGCCCAAGCAATCTGTTTGGGGATGTGCGCCAGGTTGGAAGCATAGAGGTAAGCATTCATGCAGCGAGCTTTAAAGCGCATGGAGGCCACCGAGAGATCCTCGTAAATGATGCGGGCGTTTGGGTGGTCCGCGATCATCAGATTGACCGCCCGGTTGATCTCCTGCCGCACATGGCGACCGAGGCGTTGGCCACCGGCACTGCTCGTCGAAGGAAGCTTGGTGATCCCCTTTTTCTTGAGACAGGCCCGCAGTTTGGCCTTCCTCCGGCGCTTTTCCCGATCGCGCTTCTGACGGCGGGCGAGCTTGCCATGAAAACTGCCATACCTTTTTCCCGTTGAGGTGGTGATGAAGTTCGCGATGCCCACGTCCGCTCCCACGCGAGGGGCGGATGGCTCGGTTTCGAGTGGAACGTCCAGATCGAAACTCAGAGTGAGCCACCAGATGCCCTTGCGCTTATGGAGCGTGGTGGAGGTGTTGAGCGTGCGACCTTCGAGGGCTTTTTTGTGATAAGAGGCGAGTTTGACCGGGACACGCAGGGGGTGCCTTTGTCCAGGGTGGAGATGCGTAGCCAGTAGTCGAACGTCGAGTCCTCTGCCTTCTCCACCACCAACACGTTGGCATTGGCTTGAATACAGGGAACGCGCAGTTCTGGCATAGTCCATTCACGCCATGCAGGTTCCTTGCGTTTGCGGTCAAGGGGCACTCCCGAGGTCTCCGCTTTGGCCTTGGCATCAGCGTAATCCGCCAGGTCTTCCAGGTAGGCAGCATAGGCAGTTTGCCGAGTAGTGCGCCAGGACTTGGCGATACCTGCTGCCTGCTGCAGGCAGAGGGCGGTAAACACCACGACGAGTTGATCTAACGCATCCAGCTTGCCTGGATTAGCCTCGATGAGACGAATATGCGTGACTGCGTGGGTCAGCGTCTGTTTCTTGCGCTTGCGTTTCTGTTTGTCCTCTTTAGTGGCTTTCCCTGGCTTCTGACTCACGGATCAGTCCATTCTGCTGCAAGGCAGCCAGCACTTGTTCCGTCTTGCGTTTCGCGCGCCTGCGGCCATACAGCCAGGCGCAGAATGAAGTCACACTCGCTACAACGTCGCTCATAAGATCGTCCTCTGCCGTATCAGCGGTGTTGACCATTACCAGTTCGCGTCCCTGCATGGCGAGCAACGTCTGGATGGAGGCCACTCCAAAGCATTGCACCAACTGATCAGCCGCTCGGCTTGCCTCTCCAGGTTGTCCTTGTTCTCGCTGCTCGATACACGGGCGTACACAGCCACTGTGCGTCCAGGCGTCGAGCGAAATTCTGGCGGATCGATGATGACGGTGCCAGTGGGGAGTTGGTAGCCAGGAATCTGGCCTCGTTTCCACATGCTCCAGGCGCTGTTATAACTGATCCCGAGCCGCTTCGCGTAGCTTGATAACTTCATGAGGGCAGTATAGTACATCGGTTCTCATTTTGCAAGAGATGATGATACTTTGCCATGTCTAGATACAAAACCGGCAAATTCTTTGAAGTGCTTCTAATTGAGGACGCCAGCGCCAGAGAAGCTACATTGATTTTTCTTGTGATATACTACTCTCATCGCCCTTACTCTACTGTTTTTTTGCTTTGAAGGGCAGTGTTCTATGACCCAGACCATCGACGAGAGTCGTGCACAGCTGATTGCGAATCTGCAGGAGCGGGCGGAAGAGCTGGCGCAACTGAACCGTATCGCGATTGCGCTGACCTCCGAATTTGATTTACAGCGTTTGTTGCAGATGATTACTGATGCTGCTCGCAAAGTGACGGCTGCTCAATACGCCGCATTTTTCCTCATTCCTGAGCTTGCAGGTGGGGATGTTAACCTGCCTGTCAATAAAGTGATATTCAACCTGGCTGCTATATCTGGCGCGACACCTGCTATTGAGAAGCACTTTCGCCGTCTCGGCCCGGTGGAGGGGATTGGAGTGTTACAGCCCGTGTTTTGGGAGGGTGAATCGATTGTTGTGGATGATGTGCATGAAGACCCACGCTATGTCGGTGTGCCACGCGGGCATATACCTGTGCGCAGCTTTCTCGGCGTACAACTACGCGCACGCGATGGCTCGATATTGGGCGCCTTCCTGATAGGTGATACGCGCCCCGGCCGGTTTAACGCCCGGCATGTTGAGCTGATCGAAGCATTGAGCGCGCAGGCTGCCGTAGCTATTCACAATGCGCAACTCCTGGCGCGTGAGCGTCGCGCTATGGAGGAACATGCTGCGGAACTGGAACGGGAAGTACATGAACGCACCGCTGAACTGGAGCGGCGTAACCAGGAGTTGAGCAAGTTTGCGACCGATTTACAGACATTACATCATGAGCTGACCGAGGTGCAGAAACGACAGATGCTTGCTGATGAACGCAGCCGCATTGCGCAGGAACTCCATGATCGCGTACAGCAAACGCTGTTTACGATTGGCCTGAAAGCCGACTGGATTATGGAACGCCTGCCGCCCGATTCAACATTGGCGGGCCCATTGCACACTATTAAGCAACTGGCCTCACTGGGTACGGCCCAGGTACGCGATGCGATTTTCGCGCTCTCCTCAACTGAGTTGCAGGAGGGCGGGTTAGTGAGCATGCTGTATTCATTGATTCAAAATCTACGTGAGACCTCTTCTATTGAAATCGATCTCGTTGTGGCTGAATGGGCTGTTTCTCTACCGGCGCACATCGAGAATACACTTTTCACCGTCGCCCAGGAAGCCCTTTCAAACGCGCGCCGCCATGCCGAGGCCATGATTGTGATTGTAACAGTACAAGTGACCAGTGAGCAGGCAGTGCTGGTGGTGCAGGATAACGGTGTGGGCCTTCCGGCACAGATGTTTCAGACGTATCGCAACAACACAATGCACCTGGGTCTCACGGGCATGCACCATCGCGTTGAGGAACTGGGAGGTCAGCTTTTACTTGTGAATGGCGAAGAGGGTGGTCTGATTGTCAAGGTGGTGGTCCCACTATGATCCGCTTACTGATCATCGATGATCACGAGATGGTGCGCGAAGGGCTCAAAGCGATGCTGACGGCGGAAGCCGACTTTGAGATTGTGGGTGAAGCAGCCAACGCCGAGCAGGCATATGAATTGATTGCACGCTCACATCCAGATGTGATTTTGCTGGACATCCGGCTGCCAGGGGTGAGTGGCATCGAGGTCTGCCGTATCGTAACAGAGCGCTACCCGGAAACAGCGGTAATCATCCTGACGACCTTTACCGATGAAACGCTGGTTGCCCAGTGTATCCAGGCGGGTGCGCGTGGCTTCATCGTCAAGGACATCGAACGTTTCGATCTCAAACGTTCCATCCGGGCCGTGGCACGGGGTGAGGCCGCTATCGATCCCAAAGCTGCTGTTGCGGTGCTGGCTCAGCTTCGCCGGGCGCCGCAGGTAAGCGATGAACCTTCTCCTGAGCCACTGAGTCCGCAACAAATTGTTATCTTGCGCCTGATAGCCCAGGGGCTCTCCAGCCGGGAGATTGCCACGCAGCTTTATCTGAGCGAGAACACGGTGAAAGGGTATGTGCAGGAGATGCTGCACCGCCTGGGTGTGAAGAATCGTACCGAGGCGGTAATGGTAGCGGTCAAGCAAGGATGGCTCTGACACTCTCCTGTTTCAAAGCATCGAAGCACAAATACTGGCCTGGTACAGCAGCAGCATAGTTTGCGCTTCTTCTCCTGCGGGGAGGATGGCGATGTTGTTGTGCCAGGGTCCTAAATTATTGGGCATATGCTGTAAACTCGTTGCAGTACCCTCCATTTGTATACTCCATAATACCTCCCTTTGTGGGTAACATGTAATAAAAATGCATGCTACACTAAATACAAGTCAGATACTGCGTACTCTGACGTATAGCCTCCCCTTTGGCCTGGCGTTTTTCCTTTGAAGCGCAGGAAGTTGCGCATTTAGGGACTTATGTATGGAGGTGAAACTTTGATACCTGGTTCTTTCGATTATCTGGTGGCGCACAGCATCGACGAAGCTGTTGCCCTGCTGGATAAACACGGCGAGGATGCCAAGATTCTGGCAGGAGGCCAGAGCCTCATTCCCCTCATTCGATTCCGTCTCGCGAGGCCGTCGGTGTTGATTGATATCAACCGCATTGATGGCCTTGAGTATATTCAAGAGACGAATGGCACCCTGCATATTGGCACCCTGGCTCGCGAAACGGAATTGGATAGCTCCAATCTCATCCGTGATCGCTATCCCATCTTATTTGATACCTCGACTGTGGTAGCTGATCCCGTGGTGCGGAACTGGGCCACAGTTGGCGGCAATCTTGCTCACGCTGATCCCGCCAATGATCATCCCGCTACTATGCTGGCGCTGGGAGCGCATATCGTAGCTACTGGCCCCTCGGGTGAACGAGAATTGCCTATCGAAGACTTCTTCACAGATCTGCCTTTCGAGACTGCCCTGCAAGCTAACGAGATGCTCAGAGAGATTCGCGTTCCTGCGCCCAAGCAGGGGAGCGGCGGAGCGTATTTCAAGCTCGAGCGCAAGGTGGGAGACTATGCTATCGCCGGTGTGGCGGCTTATGTTACGCTGGACGGCAACGGCAATGTGAGCTATGCAGGTATTGGCCTGACCAATGTTGGACCGGTTCCAATTAAAGCCCGCAACGCTGAACAGTCGTTGCTCGGTAAACCCCTGGACGACGCCAGCATTCACCAGGCGGCCGACCTGGCTGCCGCTGCCGCGCAGCCCACGAGCGATACACGAGGTCCCGCCGAATACAAGCGCGATATGGTGCGCACACTCACAGTTCGTGCATTGCGCAAAGCGCTTGCCCGCGCCACTGGAGGGCAATAGTATGAGCACACATCATATAACTGTCACGATTAATGGGACTCCTTACGAGGGAGATGTCGAAGCACGGACGCTGCTGGTGCACTGGATTCGCGACACGCTCCATTTGACAGGAACGCACATTGGCTGCGATACGACCTCGTGCGGGGCGTGCACTATTCTTGTGGATGGCAAAGCCACCAAATCCTGTACCATGTTCGCAGTGCAAGCAGACGGACGCCAGCTTATGACTGTCGAGGGCCTGGAACAGGACGGTACATTGCATCCATTGCAGGAGGGTTTTCACCAGGAGCACGCTTTACAGTGTGGCTATTGCACTCCAGGGATGATGATGTCAGGCCTGGCTCTCTTACAGCGCAATCCCAATCCCACAGAGCAAGAGATCCGTGTAGGCATCTCCGGCAACCTGTGCCGCTGCACCGGCTATGTGAATATCGTCAAGGCTATCCACTATGCTGCCGAAAAGATGCAGGCGGCTGAACAGGTTCCGGTGAGCGCCGGCGAAGGAGGCGAATAATGGCGACAGAAGTACATACCCATGGCTTAGGAGAAGCGTACAAGCGCAAAGAGGATGCTCGCTTCATTCGTGGACAAGGTAACTACGTTGACGACGTGCAGTTGCCGGGAATGCTCTATGGCGATATTGTGCGCAGCCCCTACGCGCACGCGCTCATCAAGAGCGTTGATACCAGCGAGGCACTGAAGGTGCCTGGCGTCCTAGCGGTGATTACGGGTAAAGACCTGGATGCCGCTGGACTTGCCTGGATGCCAACGCTCTCAGCCGATACTGAAGCGGTGCTGGCCCTGGACCGCGTGCATTACCAGATGCAAGAAGTGGCCTTTGTGGTCGCTACCAGTCGCTATGCTGCCGCTGATGGCGTGGCAGCAGTTGACGTGGAATATGAGCCATTGCCGGTGGTAGTTGATCCCAAGAAGGCGCTTGAGCCGGATGCGCCATTGCTGCGTCCCGACAAGAAAGATAAGCAGCCTACGAACCAGATCTATCACTGGGAGACGGGCGAGCGGGCGGCAACCGATGCTGCCTTTGCCGAAGCTGAAGCCAACGGTGTGGTAGTCAGCCAGGAGATGTACATCCCGCGTATTCACCCTGCTCCGATTGAGACCTGCGGCTGCGTGGCTGACTTCCATAAAGCAACCGGGAAGCTCACGGTGTGGATGACCTCGCAGGCACCGCACGCGCACCGTACACTCTTCGCCATTGTCGCAGGCCTGCCGGAACACCGTATCCGTATCATTTCACCGGACGTTGGCGGCGGATTTGGCAATAAAGTGCCGATCTATCCGGGCTACGTGTGCGCAGTAGTGGCATCAATTACGACCGGCAAGCCTGTTAAATGGATTGAGGACCGCACTGAGAATCTGTGTAGTACAGGTTTCGCACGCGACTACCATATCAAGGCAGAGATAGCCGCTGACAAGGAGGGTACAGTCAACGCACTGCGTGTATATACGCTGGCCGATCACGGTGCGTTTGACGCGGCGGCCCAGCCGACCAAGTTTCCCGCGGGCCTTTTCCACATCTGCACCGGCTCGTATGACTTTAAGCATGCTTTTGTAGAGGTGGACGCCGTCCATACCAATAAGGCTCCTGGCGGTATCGCCTATCGATGCTCGTTCCGTGTAACCGAAGCTTCGTACATGATCGAGCGCGCGATGGATACATTGGCGCGTCAGGTGGGTAAAGACCCTGCGCAGTTGCGCTTGCAGAACTTCATCAAGCCGGAAGCCTTCCCCTATCGTTCGGCACTGAACTGGACATACGATAGTGGAAACTACGAAACCGCTCTGAAGCTGGCCATGAAGAATGTGGATTACGAGGGGCTGCGCCGCGAGCAGGCAGAAAAGCGGGCACGCGGAGAACTAATGGGCATCGGCATCTCGAGTTTCACTGAGATCGTGGGTGCTGGCCCGGGTAAGCACTTCGATATAGCAGGCATCCAGATGTTCGATAGTTGTGAGATTCGCGTACATCCCACTGGCAAGATCCTGGCACGTATTGGTGTACAGACGCAGGGCCAGGGGCATGAAACGACTTTTGCACAGATCATTGCTGCCGAGCTAGGGATGTCGCCGGACGATGTCGATGTCGAGCATGGGGACACGGATACCGCTCCTTATGGGCTGGGCACATACGCCAGTCGCAGTACGCCGGTGGCTGGGGCTGCGACGGCAGTGGCTGCAAGAAAGGTGCGCGACAAGGCCAAAAAGATTGCGGCATACCTGCTGGAAGTGGGTGAGGAGGACCTGGAGTGGGAGCCCGGGCGCTTCTACGTGAAGGGAACGCCAGCCAAGGGCAAGACCATTCAGGAACTGGCGTTTGCGGCCTATACGAACTGCCCGCCATACCTGGAGCCAGGGTTGGAGGCGGTGGACTACTATGATCCTCCCAACCTCACGTACCCGTTCGGCAGCTATATCTGTGTAGTTGATATCGACCGGGGCACCGGGCTGGTACATATACGCCGCTTCATGGCGGTGGATGACTGTGGCACAATCATCAATCCGATGGTTGTCGAGGGGCAGATTCATGGTGGCCTGACGCAGGGACTTGCCCCGGCATTGTACGAGGAGTTGTCGTACGATGAGGATGGCAACGTGCTGGGCAGCAACTTCCAGGATTACTTGATTCCCACGGCAATGGAGACGCCTCATTGGGAGACCGATAAAACGGTTACGCCTTCGCCGCATCACCCGATTGGGGCCAAGGGTGTCGGCGAATCGCCTACTGTCGGCGCTCCACAAGCGATTGTCAATGCCGTGGTTGATGCGCTCGCGCATGTTGGTGTGCGGCATATAGATATTCCGATCACGCCATGGAAGGTGTGGAGTATACTCAAGGAAAAGGGCCTGGCTGCGGATTAGTTGTAGGCGTCCAATGCTGAACCTGGCTGAAAGTCTCCGGACTTTCAGCCAGGTTCAGCGCGAGAAAGGCCCTGGCCAGGGGAAATAGCATGTCTGAAAATCTACTTGAACTTGCATACCGGCTGGCGCAAGCCGGAGAGCCTTTTGTCATGGCGACGGTGGTCTGGTGTGAGCGGCCTACTTCTGCCAAACCTGGGGCTCGGGCTATTATCCGGGCTGATGGAACGATGACGGGCTGGATCGGTGGAAGTTGCGCTCAACCTGTTGTGCTGCGTGAGGCCCTGCGGATATTACGTGAGGGTGATGACCCCTATCTTTTGCGCCTGGGCGCTCCTGAGGCGGAGATGACTGTTGTACGCAATGATGTGCGCTTCTTTCCTATGAGTTGTACCAGTGGAGGCGTACTGGATATCTATATGGAACCACACCTGCCCAGCCCGCAGCTTGTGCTGGTTGGCGATTCGCCTGTGATTGTCGCGCTCGGTCGTCTTGCCGAAGTGCTCGAATTTGCGGTAATACAGCTCGATTCCGCTGACCTCAGCCAGGTTCAGCTCAATGAGAGGACGTATGTGCTTGTTGCTACACATGGGCAGTATGACGAAGATGCGTTGGGACAAGCGCTGCGTAGTCCTGTCGCATATGTAGGCATGGTAGGTAGTCGCAGGCGCGCTGAAGCTTGCAGGGGATACCTGCGTGCATCTGGTTTGGCGGAGCAACAGATTGAGCGCCTGCGAGCGCCCGCCGGGCTTGACGTGGGAGCGGTGACGCCGGAAGAAATTGCGGCGAGTATACTGGCTGAACTGGTGCAGGTACGCCGGCGTGGTCTTATGGCCGATGAAGAGCATGCTCAAATTGCTGTAGGAGAGCAATCCGAGCAGGGCGGGACTACAAGTACAACTTTACCTGAAACTGCTATTGATCCCGTTTGTGGTATGATGGTTGAAATAGCTACTTCCCGGCACCGGAGCAAGCTCAATGGGCGGGAATTTTATTTCTGCTGCCCAGCCTGCAAGCGGCTATTTGAGCGCAATCCGCAGGAGTATCTCGTGCAAGACGAAAGGTGAATGACGTATGGATTTTTCTGGTACTCAGATCATTGCTGTGCCCATTGAGAAAGTATGGGCATTTTTAATGGATGTGAATAAGGTAGCGGCGTGTGCGCCTGGTTTTCAAAGCTTAGAGGTGTTGGGAGAAGAACACTGGAAAGCGGCGGTTGCAGTGGGCATCGGGGCGGTAAAAGCCAAGTTTACGCTGGACGTCACTCGGCCAGAGATGGAAGAACCGGAGCGCATGACGATGAAGGGACGCGGTAAAGCGCCTGGAAGCGCTGTCGATTTGTGGGGGGATATGCACCTCACTGCACTGGAAGACGGTGGGACGCGTATGGACTGGAAGGCTACGGTTACCGTGAGTGGAACAATTGCCAGCGTGGGAGCTCGACTCCTGCAAGGGACAGCGGAACGCCTTACCGGGCAATTTTTCGATTGTCTCAAGTCTACGTTACAGGCTCCTGATACAGTGAGTACAAGTGATTAGAGCTGATGGAAAGCGCTGTAGAACGTTGGAATGAAATACTCGACGCGCGAGCGAAGCAAATGGATGCTGCCTATGCGCGCCTTGGACGTACCAGCGCTGATTTTTGGAATCGACGGGCACGTGGATACCATAGCTCGACGCAGGAAACCGCCGGCAAGGACCCCTTTTACCTCCGGTTACGCGATATAGTTACTCCGCAAACGAGCATATTGGATGTGGGCGCGGGAACAGGGCGTTTTACCCTGGCGCTCGCGCCGCAGGCGAAGCAGATTATTGCCGTTGAGCCAAATGCTGCGATGCTCGGTTACCTGCGCCAGGATGCAAGCGAAAGAGGGCTAACCAATATCTCATATCTACAGGCTACCTGGCAAGACGCTCCGAACGATCTTCAAGCCGATATTGTGATTTGTAGCCATGTGCTCTATCCGATCAGGGATATCGTGCCGTTCCTGGCGAAACTGCAGGCGGCCGCACTTCATGGCTGCTACCTCTATATGTTTGCTACTCACCTGGATGCGCTGCTTAATGATCTGTGGAGACACTTCCATGGTGATGAGCGGCAACTACCTCCAGCTTATATTCATGTGCTCGCTGTATTGTACGAGATGGGCATTTATGCAAATGTGGAGATTGTGAAACTACCATCGAGCCTGCGTTACCATGCGCTCGATGTAGCTGTGAACGAGCTGTTGGAGCGGCTTATTTTGCCTGGTGATGAGCAGACAAGAGACGAGTTGCGGGGATTACTGGCAGGATGGCTAGTTGAGCAGGACGGCGTGTTGATACCGCCGTCCCGGCAAGGGATGGTGGGTGCAGTTGTTTGGTGGATGTAGGTTTCAAGCTCCGCTTGGCAAGCCCGGAGCGTGGTGCTAAACGATAGCCTGATCCAATTTGTCAAAGAAAGATTTCAGCGAGTTCTTTGTGATGCCTTGACTGATTGGATTGTTGGCGATGGCGATTGGGCCCGTGAGATCGGCTGTTGCGTTATAGGTAAGTATTGCGCCATCAGTTTCGTCGGTGATGTTAATCTGGCTGCTGGCATCGATTGATCCGACAGTGCCCTGGCGGTGTATTTCTAGAACGAGTACGTTTGGGTCCTGGCGCTGGGCAATATGGATAACTGCGCCATATGGTCCTTTCAAACCGGGCAGTGGAGTGGTGATGTTCGCTTTCAGACGAGCGGGGTCCAGATATTCGACCGAGTTGCAGCCAGGGATGCATGACTGTAGAACTGTGGGATTGAGAATGGCGTTGAAGACTTGCCAACTGTTGGCTTTGAATTTGTGTGAACCGTTAAGCTTCATGAAACCTTTCCTTACACGTACAAAAATATAACCGGCCTGGCTTACAGTGGTTCGGAACTGAGAAGCCAGATGATACGGGGAAACTTTCCCGGACTGTATTGTAACGGTAAATGAGTTGGCTTTCAAGGATGAAAGGGTATGTTACCAGATATTCCTACTCTACCTGGGTAAAGTGGCTAGGCAATTTATCGCTTTTGCTTGACCCAAATGTGCTATTGATTACGAGCGCATCAAACTTGTTGTGTTATACTGCCACCAGGCGTTTCATTGTGTGTCATAAATGCAAACGTAGTGTAGATAACTTCAATGAGGAGTGCATGATGGCGTGGCCTAATGAACATGACAAACCTGTACAACAAAATTGGCAATCTCGTTTTGCGAGGAAGAGAGTGGACCTTTCAAAATCGGTAGAAGAAGCGCTCGCAGATAGCACTCTAGCTGAAGAAATTTTGTCTGATGAATTGGATGAAGAGAATGAGCCTGTGCAGGGGGAAAAAAGTTCCATGATTATACCCCCTAAATTGAGCCTGCAATCAAGGCCATTACCAGTGGTGCGGGGTGAGCCCAAGGAAACAACCAGTGTGGTAGTGGTCGATGCCCGTACTATGACCTCCCCAGTCGAGGTTCCACAGCCCGCACAGAAAAAGCAGCGCCTGGCCGGAAGAACGACTAAAGTACGTTTACAAGCCGTCCCTAAGACAGAGAAGAAATCTAATGGGAAAATAGTAGTAGAGCCAGGCAAAAACGAACAGAGTCCTTCGGATGGAGTAGTTGCTGTCAAAAATAAAACAAAACGAGGTGGCACTCCTGAAGTTGAGGGCTTAGTCGAGGGAGAGGTTAGACATACAACACGTGGAACTTTATCTGGTCCTGGTGTGTTTGAGCAGGGACAAAGAGAAGTGAGCATTGCGAATGCACATATTACCACGACGAGCGTGGTCGTCGTATCGCTAATCGGGGATCCTGGCCCCGTTGTAGTTAAATATATTTCCCTACAACCTCAACTTGGATTTACAGTACATTTGAGTGCCCCGGCGGAGGCGAAAACTCCATTTAATTATGTTGTGCTGATGAGCGAGCTGTTCTAAAGCTCACCCTCGATTTCTTGTCTGAGGCGGTTGAAGAACTGTTGCATATAGACAAAACGCTCACGGGCCAGCTCGCGACCGGTGCTAGTCGTCATACGTTGGGGTAAATTGGCAAAGAGCAACTGGAATTCGATACTTGGAGAGTAGTCAGGGCTACGCCTCAGGCTGCGTATCATGACCGGGTCGATTGGTTCGATGATGCCGGCAGGTACAGGAGAATAGACTTTTTGATGGTAGCGGCCTGTGATGCAGTAGAGGCGGCCAATACCAGTTGCGCCAAGGCAGTCTATCTTATCCGCATCGTAGAGTATGCGGCCTTCTAACGTTTCTGGTTTGCCTTCCCCCGTCATACGATGTTCACGAATTGCTTGCTGTACGGCCGGGATGGATTGTTGAGGGAATTGGGTGCCGCTGAGCAAATCCGCTGCTATTTCGGCTCCGATTAAGGCGTGGTCGCCACCGTAACGACGTTCGCGTTCTTGTCCAATATCATGGAGGGCAACCGCTGCCCAGATTATTAAGAGGTCGCCGCCTTCACGTGCCTGAATTGTATCTGCGAGGGCCATGACGCGTACTAGATGATCATAGTCGTGTGCGGCGTCTGCACTGTCTTCATCTATCATGGCTTGTTTGGCCAGTTCAAGTAACCAATTTCTATAGGATTGCAATGTAAACAAGTTAGTTTCCTCAGAAGCCTCTCAGTCGTTTTCGTTCCAAAAGATACGATGCGCCCGCTAGCAACAGCAGCTTGTTGAAAATCCCCTAAATCTATGCCCTGAGCTATCATTAGAAGCCTATTTATTAGTTTTTCGTTTTCTACAATCAGTATGTGGGCATTCTCCATTAACGGCTCTCCGAGCAGTGAGAAGATTATGAGAAATGATGGCGCATCTCATCTTAAGATGAGTAAAGGCTAAGCAGAATTATATTCCACATTGAGAAGAAAGAGAAGAGGTGTGGTACACAATAGAGCCTGAACTTTGCATATTTCCTACACGGAAGCATTGAATGATAGGTTGCGAAGTAAGCTTACACGAGTACTCACGTCCTTATGCAAGTCGACGAGGCGGCAGGGCTGAAAGAGATCGCGCAGTTCAGCGGGAGTGAATTAATGATGAGGTAACCCTACCTCTCGCCCGTCTAATGGAATGTATGTTCCCGGCTCAACTTGCTGGAAGTGTGTCCCTTGGTTACGCAATTGGGGCACCGTCACGAAAATCAGCCCATGAGATTTGAGTACACGAAGCATTTCCTCTGCCAACCCATGGATCTGGGCGAGCAGGGCGTGGTGAATCACCTGGACAGAGAGCACGGCATCGAAACAAGCGTCGGCAAAAGGCAGGCCTTCAAAAATATTGCCCTGGCTGAGATGCGCTGACAACCTGCTTCTTGCAACCGTTGCTGGGTCAACGCAATCCCTGTTGGGGCACTATCTATGCCGTACACCGTCAGTCCTCGTTGGCAAAGGGAGAGCACATGCCCTCCGCTTCCACATCCAACATCAAGAACTCGCACCGCTCCATGCTGGAGAAGCATATCAGCCAGATGCAGGACATCCTCGTGAGGATGAGAGAAGACTATTCCCTCGCGAGCAAAAATGGCATCCCAGATGGTCGCCTCGTTTTGCATCACAGACCCTTTCCTTAGGACAACGCCAAGAGAGCTCTTCGCCGATTAGTGTACCAGGAAACATCTTTGCAGTCTAGATACGTCCTCTCTTGTATTTGGCTGAAACCCTGATCAAGCGGAGCGGAAACAGTGTCCTGGCTGCCAACAGATAACTGCCGCCCCTTTCCCAGCGGGGGGATGCGAGGATCCAGTGGGGAACACATCAAGGAAGCTTTGGTGAAAGCCGACGTGCTCCATCAAAATGAAACGGGTCTCTATGTCAAAGGCGTGCGCTACTGGATGCATGTGGCCTGTACGGCCCAAGCGAGGCAAACAAGCCCTGGATGCGATCGGCATCTTGCCCTGTTTTGGGGGGACCAGCGTACATGATGGCTGGCGCTCCTACTTCCTGTATGCATATTCACATGCCCTCTGTCTCGTGCATCTGTTGCGCGAACTGACGTTCTTGGCAGAAGAACAGCGCCTGGAGTGGGCGGCAGACCTCAAAGCCTTGTTGCTGGAGCAGAAAAGGACGTACGAAACAGAGTGCTGCGCGGAACTTGCTTGACCGCTTGATCCACGACCAGGAGGCGGTGCTGGCCGTCTTGCACCGCCTCCTGGTCGTGCCATTTGACAACAACCTGGCTGAGCGGGATGTTCGCATGGTCAAAGTCCAGCAATAGGTCTCTGGCTCCTTCCGCAGCGAAGCGGGAG
>Ga0207646_10004882_pt1 | contig 14364 bp, 13 predicted proteins | sample KBSK5502metaG_FD_184343 | JGI IMG/M metagenome (GOLD analysis project Ga0207646, IMG submission 184343) | Corn, switchgrass and miscanthus rhizosphere microbial communities from Kellogg Biological Station, Michigan, USA - KBS K5-50-2 metaG... | ecosystem: Host-associated > Plants > Roots >... | reverse complement strand
ACGGCCTCACGCGTGAAACTCTCCTCGATCGCGGCCTGGGTGCGCGCCCCCAACTGCCATGTGAACAGCTGCCGCGCGGAAAGGCGGCGGCTCCGGTGCCGGCCGACCTCCAGCCCCGAGAGGAGGTTGAGCATCCCGGGGGCCTGGGCTTCGGCGTAGGACGCGGTCGTCGAGGCGACGAAGCGCTGCGAAGGCGCCCAGGTCAGCTCCAGCGATGCATCCTGACCGGCGAGCGGGGTGTCGAGGGCGGGATGGCGGCGGTACGACTCGGCATCGAGGCCGTACCGGCCCCGCAGCGTGAGGCGCGGCGAGCGCATGCCGAGGCTCAGCCGCGGGCTGAGCCTCCAGATGTTGTCCCGCTCGGGAGCTTCGGGGCTGAAGAAGAGGTTGTCGTCGTACACCTCGACCGCGGCCACCGACGCGCCGAGCTCGAACCGCTGTTGTGCCATCGAAGGGTCGCTGAGAAGGATCACGATCAGAAGGGCCAGCGCGGTGCGCGTCGCCGATGCCGCAGTAGACACGAGAAAGCCGGCACTCTTCAGGCCGGCTCCACCTGCGCGCCGTCCACTTCGACGGCCACGCTGCGCTGAAGCATGTGAACGGAGAGCACCAGCAGACCTTTTTCGGGGCGCGCCCTCACCAGGATCCCCTCCACGTCCGCGAGGGGGCCGGAGACGATGCGCACTCGCCGGCCTTCACGAAGGTAAGGGTGGGCGAAGACCGGGACCCGCGAAGCCGCGACCTGGCGGATCGCCGCGATCTCCGCCTCCGGCACCACCGCCAGCCGATCCCAGCCGTCCCCCAGGATACGGGCGAGGCCGCGAGCCCTGCACACCTCGATGTAGCCCCCTTTGTCGAGCGCATCGTTCAAGAACAGGTATCCGGGGAACATCGGGGCGTCGATGAGCCGGCGGCGGCCGGCCCGCACCGACCACACCTCGATCTGGGGAAGGAAGGGGCGGAAGCCCTTGGCCGAGAGCTGATCACAGACCATCCGCTCGCAGTGGCTGTGGGTCCAGAGGACGTGCCAGGTCGTGTCCAGTCGGGCGCAGGCCGCCGAGGCTTCCGCCGCGAGCACTCCACTTGTCGTCCCGGGCGCCGCGACCTCAAAAGCTGTGGCAGTCAAGGCTTCGCCCCCTTCGGTTTCGATCCGCGCTCCCGCAGATCGCTACCGCCAGAGAAAATGCTAGTGGGCCGGCGACGGCGGCGTTTCTCTACCCAGGACGTCCGAGCCTCCGATGCGCCGATACCCTCGCGCCAGCGCTTCCGGGCCTCGCTGATCGGCGGACCCGAACTGCAGCCGTGGGGCCGCAGGGCGCTGGAGGGTAGAGGCGAGGAGGGCTGACGCACTCGAAGCTCGGACGTCCTCGACAGAGAAAACGAAGGCCAAGACCACGGCTAACACCCTCCACCGTGGAAGTTAGGCTTCGCGCCTCGTGCGGCAATCGGGGCCGCGTGGAATGTCGGATAGGGGATTCCCGGAAGCTCGGCTCGGGGAGCGCGGCTCTCCGACCTGGACCTCTCCGCTCTGGAGAGCATAGCGGACCAGGCCCTCGGTTTGCCGGATGCCGAGCTTCCTCCGGATGTTCGCCCGGTGGGACTCGGCCGTCTTCACGCTGACGCCCAGCACGTGCGCGATGTCCCGTGTCCGCTGGCCCTCGGCGATGAGCTGCAGCACCTGGTGCTCGCGCGGGCTCAGGGGATCGGGCGGCCGCGCCGCCTGCGTCCGGTAGGCCTCGACCATGCACCGCGACAGCGCGGCGCTCAAGTACACGCCGCCCGCCGCGACGTCCCGCACCGCCTGGATGAGCTCCTTCGCCTCGTGCGTCTTCTCGACGCAGCCCCGGATGCCGGCCCGCACCGCCTCGAGCATGAGCTGCTCGTCGTGCCGGCTCGTCAGGAGGATCACGCTCGTTCGAGGAGAGGCGTGGTGGATCTCACGGGCGGCGTCCAGGCCGTTGAGCAGCGGCATCACGACGTCGAGGACGGCCACGTCCGGTCGTCGCTCTCGGACGAGGACGACCGCCTCTTGCCCGTTGGCGGCCTCCCCCACGACCTGGAAGCCCGCGCTCGCCAGAAGGAGGCTCAATGCCTGCCGGACGACGACGTGGTCGTCGGCCAGGACGAGGCGCACCGGCATGCCGGAGCGGCGGGTGGGCAAACCCGTCATCACGCCGTCAATCTAGGCGCGTAGGGGAGCGGCGCAATCAGGCCCTCTCTGAAAGCGGGATACGGAAAACGCGTAGTGGGCGGGAGCGTGCCCCGACGCTAGAGCTGGCTGAGACCGCGCTGGAGCGCGTACCGGACCAGCCCGGCCGTCTCGCTGATTCCCAGCTTCTTCGTGATGTGCGTGCGGTGGGACTCCGCCGTCTTCACGCTTACGCCGAGCAGCTCCGCGATCTCGCGCGTCCGCTTGCCTTCGGCGATGAGCTGCAGCACCTGCCGCTCGCGCACGCTCAAGGGGTCGGCCGGCACCGCGGTCCGGGCGCGATAGGCTTCCACCAGCGACCGCGACATGCGGGAGCTGAGGTAGACGCCACCGGCGACGACGTCCCGGATGGCCCGGATCAGGTCCTCGCCCTCGTAGGTCTTGAGGACGCAGGCCCTTATCCCCGCCTGCAGCGCCTCCAGGACGAGCTGCTCGTCGTGGCGGCTGGTCAGCAGGATCGTCTTCGTGCGTGGGGAAACCTGGTGGATCTCACGGCCGGCGTCGAGGCCGTTGAGGAGCGGCATCATGACGTCGAGGACGGCCACGTCGGGCTGCAGATCCCGCGCCAGCCGGACCACCTCGTGGCCGTCCGACGCTTCCCCCACGACCTCGAAGCCGGCCCCGGCGAGGAGCAGCTGCAGCCCCTGCCGGACGATCACGTGGTCATCGGCGAGGACGACGCGCACAGGCATACGTGGCAAACAAGAGGCAAGACCCGTGCCGCATCCTCCCGCGGGCGTACAATTCGGGGTAGATGGCTCCATCGGCGGGCCGCTCCCTCCGGCCGACCGCGACGAGGCTGGGCGTGACGCAGGGCCGCATCCTGGTCGTCGACGACGACGAGAGCGTTCGCCGGTTCCTGGCCACCCTTCTGACGTCGCTCGGACACGAGGTGGCCTGCGCGGAATCGGGCGAGCAGGCGCTGCTCCGCCTGGAGGAGGCGCCGCGCCCGGGACTCGTGCTGCTCGACCTGATCCTGCCCGGCATCGGCGGCCTCGAGGTTCTCGACCACATCCGCGGGTCGCAGCCCTCCCTCCCGGTGATCGTGCTCTCCACCGTAGGACGGCTGAAAACGGTGGTGGACGCGGTGAAGCGCGGCGCTTCCGACTACCTGACCAAGCCGTTCGGGGAGCAGGAGCTCGAGCTGGCGATACGGAACGCCTTCGAGAAGCAGTCGCTCCAGGACGAGGTCAGGAACCTCCGGCGGCGCCTGGCCACGGGGGCCGCGGACGAGCCCGTCTCCGGCAGCGGCGCGATGCTGCACATCCGCGAGGTCGCGCGCCAGGTCGCGGACACCGACGCGCCGGTGTTGATCACGGGCGAGTCCGGCGTGGGCAAGGAGGTGCTCGCGCGCTTCATCCACGCGCAGTCCGGGCGGCAGGACGGGCCGTTCGTGAAGGTGAACTGCGCGGCCCTTCCCCAGGAGCTTCTCGAGTCGGAGCTGTTCGGTTACGAGCGCGGCGCTTTCTCGGGCGCGCTCCGCGACAAGCCCGGCAAGTTCGAGCTCGCCCATCACGGCTCGATCCTGCTCGACGAGATCGGCGAGATGAGCCCGCACCTCCAGGCGAAGCTGCTGCACGTGCTCCAGGACGGCGAGTACAGCCGGCTCGGCGCGCGGCGGCCTCTCAGCGCCGACGCGCGGATCCTGGCGACGACCAACGCGCGCCTGGCCGAGGCGGTGGCGGCCGGACGCTTCCGCGAGGACCTCTACTTCCGCCTCGACGTCATCCGCATCGAGGTCCCGCCGCTGCGCGAGCGGCGCCCGGACATCCCGCTGCTCTGCGAGCACTTCGTCCGGTTCTACGCGGACAAGTACAAGAGCGCGGTTCGCGCGCTTCCGCCCGACGTCCTCGAGGCGTTCGTCGCCTACGACTGGCCGGGCAACGTGCGCGAGCTGGAAAACGCCGTGCGCCGCTACCTGATCCTGCCCAGCCTGCAGGGGTCGCTGCCCGTGCGGCCCGCGCCCGCCGGCGCGCCCGCTGACGGTCCCGGCCCCGTGACGGCAACCGCCGCCGGGGCCGCCGCCAGCCTGTCCCTGCGGGCGGTGGCCGCTCGGGCCGCCGAGGAGGCCGAGCGCGACCTCGTACACCGGGTCCTCGAGGATACCCGGTGGAACCGGCGGGAAGCCTCGCGCCGGCTAAAAATCTCGTACAAAGCGCTCCTCAACAAGCTCAAGAAATGGGAGTCCGCCTCGCCGGGGAAGGAGTAGGCGGCGGGCAACTCTGGGTCGCCGGGTGCCACTATTGGGTAGTCGACGACCTTCCTGGCTAACCTGGAGCCTCTCACCCTCCCCTCAAGACCCGCGACGCCGAGGCCATGCGGCCCATATGCATATGCGCGGGTGGCGTCGCCGGAAGCGGCGTCGCGACACGGCGCGTCTCTTGCTTGCAAGGGGCTCGCTGGGTGAACCGCGCGAACGCGGAGGAGGGCTTCCATGCGATCCATCTTGACGGCGAGCGCGCTCTTTGCGCTCGGCAACGCCACACTGGCCTTCGCCCAACTCCCTCTCCCCACCCCCACCCCGACGCCGCCACCGGTGACGCTTCCGCCACCACCCCCGCCGCCCCTCCCGGTTTCCGTTTCCGTCTCGCTGTCGGTCTCCGGCAACGAGGTCCTGGGGTCGTTCGACATCGGGGGTATCGGCGCGGACCTGAGGATCGACTTCGAGAGCGTCGTGGGGTTGACTCCCTCGGCCCTCGACGTCACCGCCACCCTCGTCAACCCGGTGGACCCGGCCCTGCTCAGCCGGCTCCCCCCGGGCGGCCTGGTCGGCATCCCGGTGGGCTACCCCGTGGTGGTCCGGATCAGCCCGAGCGTCTCGAGCGCCCTCAGCTTCGAGGGCGTCTACACGGTCTCGTTCCACACCCACAACCTCCACCTGGACCCGAACGTGCCGTTCTCCCTCTTCAAGTCGTACGACGGCGGACCCTTCAAGGACATCACGAAGTCCGAGGGCCGGGGCAGCTTCCGCGACGACGGGAGCGGCGGGGACTTCTCGGAGTTCCTCATCGTCCTCGATCTCCGGCCCATCGACGCCGTCGTGGCCGGCAAGTTCGACGACGTGCAGGGGCTTCTCACGAACAACGCCGACTCGATATCGCCCGACGTCCTCGCCGCGCTGCAGTCGAACCTGTCACAGGCGCGTACGCTCTACCAGTCAGGCGCGATCCGGGATGCCATCGACGAGATGACCAAGTTCTCCCGCTACGTGAAGGCCCACAGCGGGGAGGACATCCCCGACGTATGGCGGGCGAACTGCTCGCCGCTCATCAACGTCGCGGGCCTCCTGCGATCCGGCGCGGACACGCTCAAATTCAGCCTCGACCGCAGCCTGAGCCGCTGAGTCGAAGGAGCAACATGCCCGCCAAACTGACCCTGTATCCGCCCCAACGCGCCGCGCGTTTCCTCATCATCCGCGAAGGCGAGAGTCTCGTGATCGGCCGGGACCCCGGTTGCGAGCTGGTCATCGCAGACTCCCGTGTCTCCAAGCGCCACGCGCGGCTGCGTTGGAGTGGGGACGGCTGGGCGATAGAAGATCTGGGCAGCAAGAACGGCACCGCCGTCAACGGCCAGACCGTGGACGGCGCCGCGCTGCGCGACCGCGACACGATCAGCTTCGGCGGGCTCCCGGGGCGCTTCGAGCGGCTCTCGGCCGCCGAGGCGGCCACGCTCGAGGCGGAGCGCCTGGCGCGGATCGAGACGTCGGCCAGGATCCGGCGCCAGCTGCAGGCGGAGCCGGAGCCCGCGGACCTGCTGTTGCGCTTCCTGGAAGCGGCCATGGAGCTGACGCGGACCGACCGGGGCTTCGTGATGCTGATCTCCCCCAGCGGCAAGCTGAGGGCCGAGGTGGCCTCGGGATTGTCGCCGGAGGCGGTGCGCGACGAGCGGTTCCGGGGCAGCGTGGGGGCGGTTCGCCAGGCCGTGGAGAGCAAGGGGCCAATCGTCCTTTCCGACGTTCGGGCCGATCCCCGCCTCGGAAAGCGGCCGAGCGTCGTGGCGCTGGGCATCGCCGCCCTGGCCTGCGTCCCCATCCGCCACGAAGGCCGGATCCTCGGCGTGATCTACGTCGACAGCCAGAGGCTCGGCCCTGCGCTCACGGAGCTGGAGCTGCAGACCCTGGAGAGCATGGCCGATCAGATGGGCGCGATCCTGGCCGGGTCGATGGCCGACAAGCTGAGCCACGCCTTCGCGCCCGATCAGCTGGTCGCGCAGCTGCAAGAGCGCATCGAGGAACTGCTCCCGGCACCATGAACATGCGACTGGTCAAGGACGGCTGGCGCCCGCCGCGTCCGGCTCCCCCGGACACCGCGACGAACGCCGACCTCGACCACCGTCTCGTTCCCGGCACCCTGGTCGCGGGTCGCTACCGGATCGCGGGCCAGATCGGCCTCGGGGGAATGGGCGTCGTCTACAAGGCCCGCGACGAGGAGCTGGGCGTCGACGTCGCCCTCAAGGTCCTGCGGCCGGACCTGGGGTCGGACCCCGAGTGGGTCGCCCGCTTCCGGCGTGAGCTCGTCCTCGCCCGCGAGATCACGCACAAGAACGTGGTGCGCATCCACGACATCGGCGAGAGCGACGGGCTGCGCTTCCTCACCATGCGGCTCGTCGAGGGCCGATCGCTCCTGGAGCTGCTGGAGAAGGACGGCCCCCTGCCCGTCGAGCGCGCGCTGTTCATCTTCCGGCAGGTGGCGGAAGCCGTGCAGCAGGCGCACGACGTGGGGATCATCCACCGGGACCTGAAGCCCGGTAACGTGCTCCTGTCCCCCGACGATACCGCGTACATCACGGACTTCGGCGTCGCGCGCTCCCTGGACCGCGACGGCATGACGCGGGCGGGCGCGGTCGTGGGAACGCTCGACTACCTGTCGCCCGAGCAGGTCGCCGGAGACCCCGCCGACGCGCGCACCGACATCTATGCGCTCGGCCTGCTGCTGTTCGAGATGCTCACCGCCGAGCTGCCGTTCCGCAGCGCGTCGCGGGCGGAGACCCTGGCCCAGCGGGTCGCCGGTCGCGCCCGCGACATCGCCGACACCGGAGTCGCGGTGCCGGCCCACGTCCGGCGCCTGATCCGGCGCTGCCTCGAGCGCGCCCCCGCGCGCCGCTACGCCGGCGTGCGCGAGCTGCTCGCCGATCTGGACGGCCGGCGGGCGGGCCTCCTCGACCGCGTTCCGCGCGCGGCCTGGGTGATTCCGGCCGTCCTCGTCATCGGCACCGTGGCCGGGATGGCGTATCGGCAGCGGGCGCGCGGTCCCGTGGCCACGCCCGTCGCCGCCGCGGCGGCGGCGCCGACCTCGGTGGCCGTGCTGCCCCTCGCCGACGAGACGGGAGATCCCTCGCTGGGCTGGACGGGGACCGGCGTCGCCGAGATGCTCTCGGGCCACCTGGCCGAGACTCCCCAGCTGCGGGTCGTGGACTCGGCCCGCGTCCTCGGCATGCTACGCGACCTCAAGCTGGCCGGCCCCCCCACCGATGACACCACGCTGCGCCGGCTGGCGGAGCTGTTCGACGTGAGGCGCCTCGTCACGGGCACCGTGCGCCGCGCGGGCTCCACGTTGCGCGTGGACCTGCGCCTGCTGTCGGTCGGCAGCGACGGCGCGCTCGAGCCCCGCACGATGTCGGCCGAGACGCCGAACGCCGGTGGCCTCTTCCGCCTGGTCACGGACCTGGGTCAACGGCTCCAAGACGAGCTCGGCGCGCCCACGACCGCGATCGCCCTGGCCCCCGAGACCCAGACGGCGTCGCTCGCGGCCGCCCGCGCCTACCGCGAAGGCCGGGAGCTCCTCCTCGTCGGCAACGCCGTCGAGGCCGCGCCCGCCTTCGAGCGCGCGGTGGCCGCGGACCCGCGCTTCGCCCCCGCGCTCCTCGACCTCGGCGAGGCCTACCAGGCCCTCGGCTACCACGCGAAGGCCGTGGCCGCCGCGGAGAGGGCGGCGGACTCGCTGGGCTCGGCCCAGTCGCGCCTCGCGTTGCGGGTCCGCGCGCGCCTCGCGCTCCTTCGCGGCCAGCCCCCCGAGGCGGAAAAGGTCTACGCCGCGCTGGTGCAGCGATTCCCCAACGACACCGAGGCGCTCTTCGATCTCGCCTCCGCCCAGGCGAGCCAGGGCGCGGCCAAGAGGGCGGTCGCCACGCTCGAGCGCCTGACGGCGCTGGACAAGGGCGACGCTCGCGCGTGGTACCTGCTGGGCAAGAGCATGATCCAGGTGGGAGATGCGCGCCGGGCCGTGACCGACCCGCTCGTCCGCGCCCTCGCCCTCATGACCCAGCTCGGCAACGAGCAGGGCCAGGGCGACGTCCTCCACGCAATGGGCGTCGCGCACCAGCGGCTGGGCGAGTATCCGCAGGCGATCGCGAAGTACGGCGATGCCGCCGCGATCCGGCAGACGATCGGCGACAAGCGCGGCACGGCGGTGAGCCTCAAGAACCGCGGGAGCGTCCGGATTGCGATGGGCCAATTCGCCGAGGCCGAGCCCGACCTGCGCCGCGCGGGCGAGGTCTACACGACGATCGGCGACCGCAAGGGCCTCGCCGACGTGGCCAACGACGTCGGCGCGCTCCACGAGGGACGCGGCGAGTACGCCCTCGCCCGGAAGGCCTACCAGGAAGCGCTGCGCATCCGGCGTGACCTCGGGGACGAGCAGCAGCTCGCCCAGAGCTACGACAACGTCGGCTACGTGTTCTTCCTGGAGGGCGAGCACGACAACGCGCTCGCCTACTGGCGGCAGGCGCTCGAGCTGCGCGAGAAGAACGGTGACAAGCGGGGCATCGTGCTGTCCACCCAGAACATGGGCTTCCTGCAGACCGCCGAGGGCCGCTGGTCGGAGGCGATGAAGTCGTTCCTGGACGCGCTGCAAAAGGCCCGCGAGATCGACTCCGCCCGGGCGCAGGCCGTCTCCCACGGCAACCTCGGACTGCTCAGTCAATACGAAGGGCGCTACGACGCCGCGCTGGCGTCGTACGCGGACGCCCTCAAGATCCTTTCGGGCCTCGACGACAAGCGCGGTCTCGCCGAGTTCACGATCAAGGAGGCGGTGGCGCTCACCGAGCTCGGTCGGCTGGGCGACGCGAAGGCGAAGCTCGATGTCGCCGGCCCGTGGGTGCGCGAGACGCGCAACAACGAGCAGGCGGCGGACTATCAGGCGGCGCTCGGTGACTGGCATCTCGCGCAGGGCGAGGCCGAGGCCGCGCGGCGCGCGTGGGAGAAAGCCGTGGAGCTGGCCACCGCCAGCGGCAGCCCGACGGCGGTCCTGCGCGCGAAGGTCGGCCGCGGCGCCGCCCTGGTCGCGATCGGCGGGGCGGCCGCCGCCGAGCCGGACCTGGCCGCGGCGGTGGGTCGCGCCGACGCGCTGGGCGACGCGCTCCTTCGCGTTCGCGCCTCCGAGGCGCTCGCGCGCGCCGAGCTCGCGCGCGGCCGCCTGCGCGCCGCCGACGAGTCGGCGCGCCGCGCCATCGATCTCGCGCAGCGCAGCGGGTGGGAGGCCGGGCTCTACCGCTTGCATGCCCTCGCGGGTCGCATCGAGGAGAAGAAGGGCGATGTGGCCGGCGCGGCCCTCGCCTTCCAGGAAAGCGCGCGCGGCATCGCGCGTTTGCGCGAAGGCTTGAACGCGGACCTGCGGGCATCGTTCGACGGCCTTCCCGCGGTGCGTGACGTGGAAGGCTGGCGCGGCGGCCATCCCGCGGTCGCCGGCCGATGACTTCAGCGTGAAGCCGCGTATACGCTTTACGGTTAAGGCTGTCACTTCCTGCCTTCCTTCTGCCGAATACTCGTCCGCGGTCGAGAACAATCGCTGATGGGCCCTTGACCGTTTCCCGACGCGGGTACTAATCTCATTTCTGGCATTCGTTCTTGCGGGATCGACTGCTTGCAAAGGTCAACGAGGACATGACGCACTCGATCCAGCCCGGTCGCGCGCCGGCCCCTGCCCCCCTCCGAGCCCGCGTGCATCCAAAGGAGTCCGACGCATGACGACCGACATCCGGTCGCACGCCGCCGAAGCCAAGCACACGCGCGCCGATGCCACCGCCGCGCTCCTGCGCGAGCTGGTGGCCCACCTCCGGAAGAACCGCACTCAGCTCCGCGAGGAGTGGGCGCGGCGGATCACGGAGTCCAAGCTCCTCACGGCGATGACCCGGGAGGAGATCTTCGCCGAGGCCACCTCCGTCTACGACAACTACGTGGAGGTGCTGGAGACGGGCAGCGTCGAGGCGCTGCAGGCCTACGCCCGCAACCTCTCCGAGCGCATCATCCCCCGGGGCGTGGAGACGCACGAGGTCCTGGGCATCGTGCTCCTCCTGCGCGACGTGCTCGCCCGCTCGCTGTTCAAGAAGTATCAGGCGGACTTCGGTCTCTTGAACGCCGTGCTCGACGCCTACGAGCCGGCGGCCAACCGGATCGCGAACACGGTGGCGGTGGGCTTCGTACAGGAGCGTGAACGCATCATCCGCCAGCAGCAGGAGGCCATCCGCGAGCTGTCCACCCCGGTGCTGCAGGTCCGCGACCGCCTGCTCATCCTCCCCATCATCGGCGTCATCGACTCCCTGCGGGCCCGCCAGCTCACCGAGCAGCTGCTGCGCGGCATCCGCGCCAACCGCGCCAAGGTGGTGGTGGTCGACATCACGGGCGTGCCCTCCGTGGACGCGACGGTGGCCAACCACCTCGTGCAGACGGTGGACGCCTCGCGCCTGATGGGGGCCAACGTCATCGTGACGGGGCTCTCTTCCGAGATCGCGCAGACGCTCGTCACGATCGGCGTCGACTTGAGCAAGATCAACGCCGTCGGCGACCTCCAGGGCGGCATCGAGGAAGCGGAGCGCCTGCTCGGATACTCGGTGACCATGCCGGAGCCGAAGCCGGCCGAGGTGAAGGCCTGAGGCCGGAAGCCCATGCGGGTCCCCATCCTCAAGCAGAGCCAGTACGTGATCGCCTCCATCCAGTCCGCGCTCAGCGACGAGGAGCTGCTCCAGCTGCGTGACGACCTCGCCCGCGACGTCGGGAAGCACCGCTCGCGCGGCGTCATCATCGACGTGACCGTCCTCGACGTGATGGACTCCTTCGCCGTGCGCACGCTGCGGGCGATCGCGCACATGATCCGGCTGCGCGGGGCGGAGACGGTCATCGTGGGGATACAGCCGGAGGTCGCCTTCGCGATGGTGCAGCTCGGTCTCACCCTCGAGGACATCACGACGGCCCTCGACCTCGAGGAAGGCCTGGCCTGCCTGAACCGGCAGGGGGCCGCGGGCGCGCGACATGTCCAGTAACCCACGGGTGGAAGCGAGCGCCCGGGAGGAGAGCGTGGTGCCCATAACCTCCTCGGCGGACATCGTCACCGCCCGCCAGCGGGGACGGGCCCTGGCCGCGGCGCTCGGCTTCTCGGGGAGCGACCTGACCCTGATCGCCACCGCCATCTCGGAGCTGGCGCGCAACATCATCGAGTACGCGACGACCGGCGAGATCGTGCTCAGCCAGGAGGCCGCCGACGGCCGGCCGGGCATCGGCATCGTCGCCCGGGACGAGGGACCCGGAATCCCCGACCTGTCCCGGGCCCTGAGCGCCGGCTACTCCACCGGCCCGGGCCTCGGTCTGGGCCTGCCGGGGGTGCGCCGGCTGATGGACGATTTCGAGATCACGAGCAACGCGGGCCGGGGGACCACGGTGTCGGTCCGGAAATGGCTGCCGTGAACGCGGCGCTCGAGGAGCTGGCCAAACAGTACCCGATCGCGCTGCGCGAGTACTGCCGCGGCGGCGGCGAAGCGGCCCTCCTGCGCGCCTATCAGCTCGGGCGTCAGGCGGTCTCCGCCGGCGTGGGCGTGCTGGAGATGGCCGGCTTCCACCAGGAGGCGCTGGTGTCCGCCCTGCCGGAGATGCTCGCCCTCGAGGAGAGCGCGCGGATCGCGCGGAGGGCCTCCGAGTTCTTCGCGGAATGCCTGGCCCCCTTCGAGCTGACGCGCCGCGGCTTCGAGGAGGCGCACGCGGCGCTGCGCGAGCTCAACCAGGGTCTCGAGCGCCGTCTCAGCGCCGCCCTCCAGGACTTCGAGAGCGCCCAGGACGAGCTGCTCGAGCAGAAGCGGATGGAGAGCCTGAAGAACGACTTCATCTCCGTCATCAGCCACGAGGTGCGCACGCCCCTCACCTCGATCCATGGCGCCCTCAACCTGCTCAAGAGCGGCCTCGGCGGCGAGCTCAATCCGCAGGGGCAGCGCCTGCTGGACGCCGCGTATCGCAACAGCCAGCGGCTGGTGCGGCTCGTGAACGATCTGCTGGACCTGCAACGGATCGAATCGGGCACGATGACGTTCAACCTGCGTCCCGTCGACCTGCGCTCGCTGCTCGAGCAGGCCATCGAGGCGAGCCAGGCGCACGCCGGCCAGCTCGGGATCAAGCTCGTCCTGCAGGACGCGCCCCCGGGGGCGCGCGTGCGGGTCGACAGCGACCGGATGATGCAGGTGATGACCAACCTGCTCTCGAACGCCGCCAAGTTCTCGCCCCAGGGCGAGACGGTGGTCGTCGAGGCGAACCGGCGCACCGGCGGTGTCCGCGTGGGGGTCACGGACCACGGACCCGGGGTGCCGGAGGAGTTCCACGGCCGCATCTTCCAGAAGTTCGCCCAGGCCGCCTCCTCCGATCGCGGGGGCTCGGGCCTCGGCCTGAGCATCACCAAGGCGATCGTCGAGCACATGAGCGGCCACGTCGGCTTCGAGAGCGAGCCCGGGCGCACCACGTTCTATTTCGACCTCCCCGAGTGGAGACGCACGGTCTCCCGGGAGAAGGCCGCGGCAAACACGTGGCCCGCCGGACGCTGAAGCGCATCCTTCTCGTGGAGGATGATCCGGACATCCAGACGGTCACGTCGATGGCGCTGGGGAGCTTCGGGGGCTACACCGTACACGTGTGCGGCTCGGCGGCCGAGGCCATCGAGTCGGCGGCCGAGTTCCTGCCCGATCTCATCCTGCTCGACGTCATGATGCCCGGCATGGACGGCGTGGACACCCTGAGGGCACTGCGCGACATCCCCGAGACGGCCTCGACTCCGGTCATCTTCCTGACGGCGAGGGTGCAGCCGGCCGACGTCGCGAAGTACAAGGAGCTCGACTCGCTGGCCGTCATCCGCAAGCCGTTCGAGCCCACCGCCCTCGTGGAGACGATCCAGGACATCTGGACCCGGTACCGTGGCGAGGCTCACTGAGGCGCAGCGGGCGCAGCTCGAGGCCCTGCGCCAGATGTACCGGGCGGAGCTGCCGGGCAAGCTCGGGCTGATCGGGGGCGCGGTCGACACGCTGCACGCCGGCGGCTGGGAGAAGGCGCACCTGCAGGCGCTCTACGACCTCATCCACAAGCTCACGGGCTCGGCCGCGATCTACGGCTTCGGGGACATCAGCCGCGCGGCGGGAGACCTCGAGTCGTGGGCGCTCCAGGCCCTCGACGGCGGCCTGCCCGAGGCGAGGCGCCTCGAGCTGACCGCGCTCATGAGCGCGCTCCAGGAGGCGTTCAGCGCCAGCGAGATCCGCTGAGGTAGGCCGCGCGCCGCCGGCGCGCGACCAGGGCCCGGTCCTTGAAGAACGGGATCAGGAGCGCGCCGGCCAGGAACCCGCCGACGTGGGCCCAGAACGCCACTCCTCCCGGCGCCTTGCCGCCGACCGCGGGCAGGCCCCCCAGGAGCTGGAGCAGGAACCAGTAGCCGAGCATCAAGTACGCGGGGAGCGCCACCCTCGTGATGAGTATGCCCAGGAAGACGAGGGTGTGCACGCGCACGAGCGGGTAGAGGATCACGTACGCTCCCATCACCCCGCTGATCGCCCCCGAGGCGCCCACCATCGGCAGCGCCGAGCCGGGGCTGGCCAGCACCTGCACCGCCGCGGCCGCGAGTCCCGTCATCACGTAGAAGACCGCGAAGCGGAAATGGCCCATCGCGTCCTCGACGTTGTCGCCGAAGAGGTAGAGGAACCACATGTTGCTCAGGAGATGGAACCAGCTCCCGTGGAGGAACATCGAGGTGAAAGGCGCGTACCACGTGGGAGAGGAGCCGAGGAGACAGGCCGCGTCTGCGCTGATGCGGATGGCCGTGCCCGGGGCGGCGCGGCCCAGGAACTCCACGGGGATGAGCCCGAGTTGGCAGACCGACTGCGACAAAGCGGGCTCGGTCCCGAAGCCCTGGATGAAG
>Ga0207646_10004881_pt1 | contig 14367 bp, 9 predicted proteins | sample KBSK5502metaG_FD_184343 | JGI IMG/M metagenome (GOLD analysis project Ga0207646, IMG submission 184343) | Corn, switchgrass and miscanthus rhizosphere microbial communities from Kellogg Biological Station, Michigan, USA - KBS K5-50-2 metaG... | ecosystem: Host-associated > Plants > Roots >... | reverse complement strand
GGCTTTCCAGATCCCCCAGCCCCTAGTCCAGACGATGACGACGAACGTGCCGGGCCCCCAGTTCCCGCTCTACCTGCTGGGCCGGCGCATGGTGCAGGCACATCCGTACGCCCCGATCGGCGACAACGTGAAGATCGCGATCGCGATCTTCTCCTATCTCGGCCAGCTCTCCTTCGGCATCACCGCCGATTCCAGCGCCGCGGACGACCTCGACATCATCGCGCAGGGTATCCACCACGGCCTGGCAGAATTGCAACCACCGTCGTGACGAGCCTGGGAGTTCCTGCGCTACCAGCGCGCGACTCACTTGGTAATTTATACGGTTCCAGACCGTTGCTGGTTAGCTTCCAAGTCTGAGACTTCGCCTATGGCCTCGTCCGCCAGCTATTCGAGGCCCCGCTCGTCGCGGCATCGCCGCAGGACCGGGCCGAGCTCCTCGCCGGCGCGGCCGGGCAAGCGGCAGCGCTTTTCGGCGCCGCGGCGGCGCAAGACGATGATGTTGCCGGCGCGCTGCTCGACCCCTCGTTCGCGATCATGCACGGGCTCTACTGGCTGTGCGCCAACCTTGGGCGGCGCTCCCCGCTCCTGCTCGCCATCGATGATGTGCACTGGGCTGACCAGGCCTCGCTGCGCTTTGTGCACTACCTCGGGCGAAGAGTTGAGGAACTGCCGGTCGCGGTCGTCGCGGCGGCGCGGCCCACCCAGCCGGCCGACGGTTCGCCGCTGCTCGCGGCGCTCGCCGCCGAGCGGTCGGCCGAGGTGGTCCTCGTACTCGTGCCGTTGAGCGAGCAGGCGGTGGCCGAGCTTGTGCGGCTGGGGGCTCGGAGCCGACGTGGAGCCGGCTTTCTCGGCAGCCTGCCACGAGGTGACTGGCGGCGTTCCGTTCCTCGTCCACGAACTCGTCCGCGCGATTGCCGAGAAGGGCATCGAGCCAACTGCAGCAACCCAGTGACGGCCGTCACCGTGGGCCAGCCGTGAAGCTGGCAGGCCACGCGCCCGGAGTTGGCGAATCGCTGGTACCCGCCGACCTGGCCGGTAACGGTGCCGCGCCTGCGAGTCAACGTGATCTTTAGTTGTGAGATCGCGGAGACTGAGGCACGCGCGGCTGTCCCAGGCGCAGGCGGAGAGACCGATGATGACCGAGCCCGGCTGGCCGCAGATCGGGCCGCGGACAGGCCAACGCGATCAAGGGACGTGCCGTCGGGGGCCTGGCCGAGGTACCAGAGTGTCCGGCCAGTAACCAGCGCTACTGTGCCGAACGATCCCGCGAGCGGGTCGACGTGGCTGCTGCCCACAGCCTGTCCGGTGGACCGGCTCAGCACAGTGAGATCAGAGCCCCGGAAGACCCACAGCAGGGCGGTGCCTGCCACCGCCTCGTCGCCGCCGGTCGCGCTGGGCGGCGGGACAGCGAACGTCTTGATCGCCTTGCCCGTCCGCGGATCGATCATTGCCAGGCTCGGCCGGGCGTTGGCCAGGCGCCAGGCGTACCCCCCGCCGAACACCAGGCCCTCAGACAGGCCAGAGATCGGCGTCGTGTCCATGGCCAGCTGGTCGCAATGAAACGAAAGGCCGCCAGGTCCACGACCGCGAAAGGCGGCTCGAGCTGTGCAGTAGCCGCGTTGAGCCTGCGGAGGTCGTCGGCCCAGGCGGCTCGCGTCACTGCTGCTCTTCGGCGGCGGTCAGTGCGGAGTACTCGGCGGCGGAGAGCAGTCCTGGCGGCAGCTGGTCACCCACGTCGAGCTTGATCTTGAACAGCCAGCCCGCGCCGTAGGGATCGGAATTGACCAGGCCGGGGTCCTCGTCGATCTCTGGATTGACCTCGGTCACCTCGCCGTCGGCCGGGCAGTAGATGTCGCTGACCGACTTGGTCGACTCCACCTCGCCGCACGGATCGCCCGCCGTCACCCGGGTGCCCTGCGCGGGAGCGGTGACGTAGACGACGTCTCCCAGCGCTCGCTGCGCGTAGTCGGTGATTCCGACCCTGGCGGTCGCGTCGGAGATCGCGACCCACTCATGCTCGGCGGTGTAGTACAGCTCCTCAGGAACGCTCATGATGCCACCCTTCTCCTGGCGGTTAGCCCGCAGGTCTTGTTATGCCAGATTTCCGGCGCTGCCCAGTGCGGATGGTCAGTTCGGCGCGGGCCGCCTGTAGAACGGGAGCGGTACCAGCTCAGCGGGCTCGGCGCTGCCGCGGATATCGACGGCGAGCCGCCCGTCGCCGTCGGTCGCCGACCGCGCCTCCGCAGCTATCTCGGCGGTCACGTAGGCCATGGCGATGGGCCGGCCGAGCGTCGGGGACGGCGCTCCGCTGGTCACCGTCCCGCACGGCTCACCATTCCACAGCACCGAGTAACCGTGCCGGGGAACCCGCCGGGTCTTGCCGGCCAGGCCCACGAGCACCCGGGTCGGCGCGGCCTCTGCCCGCTCCGCGAGAGCGGCGCGGCCGACGAAATCGCCGGGCTTGTCCAGTTTGACCACCCGACCCAGACCTGCGTCGTACGGCGTGACGTCCCTGCCAAGTTCGTTGCCGTACAGCGGCATCCCCGCTTCCAGCCGGAGCGAATCCCGTGCGGCCAGGCCGGCCGGGACCAGCCCGAAGCCGCCGCCGGCCTCGGTCAGTGCCTCCCAGACTGGCGCCGCGGCTTGTGGCCCGACAAAGATCTCGAACCCGTCCTCTCCGGTGTAACCGGTCCTGGCCAGCAGCGCCTCCGATCCGTCGATGGTAGCCCGATAGCTCGCGTAATAGCGCACCTGATCCAGATCGGTGCTGGTCAGGCTGCCAACGATCGCAGCCGCCTGCGGACCCTGTACCGCGATCAGGGCGTAGTCAGCGGTCCGGTCCTTGACATCGGCGCCCCGGCCGTCGGGACCATCGACCCGCTCGGCAAGCTCGGCCGCCACCACGGCCGCGTTGGAAGCGTTGGCGACGACCATGTACTCGCTGTCGGCCAGCCGGTAGACGATCAGATCGTCGATCACCCCGCCATCCGGCGCGCAGATCATCGTGTACCTGGCACGCCCCGGCTTGATCGCTGACGCCTCGCCGACCAGGGCGTAATCCAGCGCCGCAGCCGCGCCGTCGCCGGTGATCATCAGTTCGCCCATGTGCGAGAGGTCGAAGAGCCCGGCAGCCTTCCTGACCGCGTTGTGCTCGGCGGTCTCGCTGCCATATCGCAGCGGCATCAGCCATCCGGCGAACTCGGTCATGGTCGCGCCGAGTCCCTGGTGCACGGTCGCCAGCGGTGTGCGCCGGAGCGCCGGGGACTGCGGATCGGGCATCTGCGGCTCCGAAGACGGCTGGACCATGCGATATGTCGGCGGCCTAGCCTATCGCTGCGCGGGACCGCGGGGACTCGCCGGCGGTCATTGGGCAGCACCGGCGTCGGCTGCGAGGATAGAGCCATGACGCTGCTAACCGAAGACGAAATTACCGCCAGCCTGGGCCGGTCCGCAGGCTGGGAGCGGGCGGGTAACGCGATCACCCGCACCGTCAAGCTCGGTGACTTCCGTGACGCCATGCTGTACGTCGGGGCGGTGGCCCACCTCGCGCAGGCAGCGAACCACCACCCAGACATCGCAATCGCATGGAACAAGGTGACGCTTACCTTGTCGACCCACTCTGCTGGCGGGCTGACCGGGGCCGACTTCGCGCTGGCGCAGCAGATCAGCGCGCTGCCGTAACACCGGCGGTGTCTCAATCTGATCCCGCAGCGCTTACGCTTCGGTGAGGCCGCCGGGAAGCGCCGGCGGCCGCATCGGACTGGAGGAGATCGCCGCGTGGTCGAGATCAAGACGAAGGGCGAGATCGAGGCGATCCGGGCGGCGGGCAGGGTCGTTGCCGAGACACTTGATTCGGTCTGCGCGCACGCGTCGGCCGGAACGACGCTGAGCGAGCTTGATGACGTGGCCAGAGTGGTTCTCGCGCGGGCGGGCGCCAGGTCGCCGTTCCTGGGCTACAAGCCAGCGTTTGCGCCTGTGCCGTTTCCCGCCGTCATCTGCGCATCCGTCAATGACGCCGCGCTGCACGGCATCCCTGGCCGCCGCCGCCTGGCCACAGGTGATCTGGTCAGCATCGATTGCGGGGCGATTCTCGATGGCTGGGTAGCCGACGCCGCGATATCTTTCACCGTCGGGTCGCCGGGCGCCGACGACGAGCGCCTGATCGGCGCGGCAAGCGCAGCACTGGGGGCCGGCATAGCGGCGGCCGTCGCAGGCGCGCGGATCGGCGACATATCAGCCGCGATCGGTGCTGTGGGGCGCGCCGCCGGCTACGGCATCAACACCGACTTCGGCGGGCACGGCGTTGGCCGCACGATGCATGAGGCTCCGTCGGTCCCGAACGAAGGCCCGCCGGGCCGGGGCATGCTGCTCAGCCCTGGCCTGGTCGTGGCGATCGAACCGTGGTTCATGGCCGGCGGCAATGACAAATACCAGATCGACGACGACGGCTGGACCATCCGCACAGCCGATGGCAGCCGCGCTGCCCACGTGGAGCACACGATCGCCGTGACGGCCGACGGCCCGGTCGTGCTCACCGCCAGCTGAACGGGGGGCTGCGGCACACTGCCGGAGGCTGCCACATTCACGTCGATCTTGTCCTGCGGACGGCGCCGCGCCCCCGTGCGGCCCGTCCGCAGGACAAGAACCCGGCCGCTCGCCGCGACCCTCGTCGTCCGCGCGTGCCAGGCTCTGGCGTGTAGCCAGGCCGGCACCGCGCCCCTGCGAAGGTCCCCCTCGGCGACGTGCGGCTTCCCCCATTCCCAGGGTCGCGATCGCGGGTCCGGAAGGAACCGATGCGCCGCCTGGGGTTCTAGTTATACACGCTGCGCAGGCACGACTACAGCCAGTTTGCAGAAGGACTGGTTTCCTCAATGGAGCGAAGCCCATCCGGACCTCAGGTTAGGGGCGCGACACGTGGTATCTGGGTTCCTGGTCCTTGATCGATACATTGGCCGGATGCAAGGTCGTTAGCGCCTCTATGTCAATTTGGTTGTTATTGCGATCAGCTGTGACTGTGCCCAGAACGAATCGACGTATCGTAACTAAAGCCACGAAATTGACATTGTTCTTGAGGTTGTCGCATTGTGACTCCCGCTTGCCACTGGCGCCCGCGCGCACTTGCCTCGGGCCGGCCGGTCAGCCGAAATCACACGGCAGGTGCTTGATGCCGTTGATGAAGCTCGACAACAGGCGGTCAGGCTCACCGGCGGCTCGGACGTCAGGCACGCGGTGCAGCAGTTCGCGCAGCATGACCGTTATCTCGCGCCTGGCCAGGTGCGCTCCGAGGCAGAAATGCGGGCCGGCGCCGCCAAAGCCGACATGCGGGTTCGGGGAGCGAGTGATATCAAACCGCAGCGGGTCGTCGAAGACCGACTCATCCCGGTTGGCTGACCAGTAGATCAGCGCGCATTTATCGCCCTCGTGGTACTGGTGGCCGTTGACCACCACGTCACGGGTCACCGAGCGCCGCATCCAGATCACAGGCGACACGTACCTGACGATTTCCTCGACCGCGCCGGAAATCCTGCCATCGAAGTCAGCGAGCAAAAGGTCACGCTGGTCACGATGATCGGTCAGCAGCACGAGCGCATGCGACAGCGCCGTGCGGGTTGTCTCGTTTCCGGCTACGACGAGCAGGACGAAGAACGAGGCGAGCTCAGCAGGGGTGAGCTTCTCGCCATCAACGTTCGCGGTTGCCAGAGCCGAGATGAGGTCTTCGCCCGGGTTACCTTCCCGCTCGGAGCCGAGGCTGGTGACCAGCGCGGCCAGGTCGGAACCCGCGGTCAGGATCTGGGCGACGGCGGTGTCTATGTCTTCGCTGACGAACTCGGGGTCTGCGCCGGCCAGGATCACGTTGGTATTCCGCAACACCATCTTGTAGTGCTCGTCCCCGATGCCCATCATGTCGCAGATGATCTTCAACGGGAGGCGCGCCGATACCTGGCTCACGAAATCGCAGGGCCCGGTCGCGAGCAGATCGTCGACGATGACCGCGGCGGCCCGCTGCACGTCCTCTTCGAACTTCTTGATCATCTTCGGCGTGAACGCGCGGGAGACGATCCGGCGTAGCCTCGCATGCCGCGGGTCGTCCATGTTGATCATCGAGCCGAAGTACTCGTTGAACTCGGACGGCAGGTCGACCAGGCTGGTCGCGCCGCGGGCCGAGGAGAAGATGTCCGCATGGCGGCTGGCCTCGAGGACATCGGCATGCCTGACGAGCGCGTAGTAGCCCTGGTTCTCAGTGGTAAACGGGTTCTCTGGGACGTCGAAGAACGGCGGGGTGTCGAGTTCGCGCAACCGAGCGAATGCGGCATGCCGTTCGGCCAGCGAAAGAGCCCAGAACTCGTTCTGCGACAAGTCGATTCTGGTGGCGGCCGGTGTCGGGGCTGGTGCTGGCGTCGTCACTGCTGGCCGCCTCCTCGGAGTCAAGTCACTTCGGTCTCATGGTCTCAGGCCATCACAATGATAGCTAGCAGCCCCTTTATCACGTAGTGATCTATTTTGCCGTGCGGTCTGACGAGGCCGCCGCCGGGCGCGAATGCTGCCGCAACGGTCCCGCGTCGCGCATCCGTAGCCCTTTCCAGTTCATGAGCGTGCGCCCGGCCGCATCAATGACCTCTACGTTCCAGGCCGGAAGCGCGGCCGGGCCATTGAGTTGGCCGGCTCCCGTCCGTGGCATCGACAGCGATTCGGCCCGCCGTTTCCCGTCTCCGGGCGGCCGAACCGAACGGCCTGCGCCCGATCGGCCGTCATCCTCGTGGTCGGCGTCCGGCCTGCCGGTGTCTGGCCCGCCGGCATCCGGCCCGCGGGGGTCTGGCCCGACGGCGTCCGGCCCGACGGCGTCCGGTCGGCCGACGTCCGGTCCGCCCACATCCTGTTTGGCAGGGGCGCCGGGCTCCGACCGGTGCGCCGGTTCCCGCACGACGAGGATCGTTGCGCTGCCATCGGCCATCGGGTCAGCGCGGGAAGTGTCACTGAACGACACAGAATCGCAGGCGGTGAACATCAACCTGCGATGCGGAACGCATGCCTGCACGACCTGGAGCGCCGCGTCGCCTAGTCCGATGCTGCCGAGCACGAGTTCCTGTTTCGGAGCGGCGGCCCGCGCGGGCGGGACAGCACCGAACCACGGCAGCTCATCCGTTCCGTCGGCCAGGCCGGCAGCCGATTGCTCGCCGGTCAGCCGGATAGAGCGGAGCCGCCTGAACCGCCCGGCCTGGAACAGAACCGGCCCGTAGAGTTCAGCGGCGCTGAGCTCAGACTCGCTTGGCTCAGACCCGCTGACCTCAGTGGCGCTGAGCTCAAGTGGCGCTGATCCCGGGCTCGTGGAGCTGGGACCCATGGAGCTTGGAGTCATGGAGCTTGGACTCATGGAACTCGGACGGCGCCGCTGCCTCGCCTGCGTTCGCCTCAGCGGTCGGCGCTGCCTGGTCGGCGTTAACCTCAGCGGTAGGCGCTGCCTGGCCGGCGTTAACCTCAGCGGCGACGTTGAACGTGGCGCGGCAATGATCGACGGCGAAGCCGCTGTTGTCGCTGCGGATGCGCACGCTGACGCTGTCTCCGTCCCGCTGGCCGAAGATCCTGATCACCGTCTGCGAGCCCGGAGTCCCGGGCGGAAGGACGACCGGCGCGCTGACGGACACGTCACTGGCGTGCCGCACCGGCGCACCCGCCAGCGCGGAAGCAGCCTGCGCCATGGCCTCGAGGGCCATCGTCGGCGGCAGCACGGGAACGCCGTCGGCCCGGTAATCGCCCAGGTAGGGGTCGGCCAGCAGGGACAGCGTTGCCTCGGCGACCAGCTCGACGCCTGGGTAGTGGACGAGCACACGCTCGATGAACCGCCAAGACGTCCGGTCGTGCCCGATAGTGCTGGCTGCCGCGACCGGTTGCGGCGCGGGCACGCCGACCCTCCCATGGATGGCGAGGCGCCGCGGCAAGCCGTCGGTCGCGAGCACCTTGAGCAGGAGCCTGGAGCCTTCGCTGACCGGCATCGCGGTGAACCCGGCACGCGCAATCGCCTCAGGCCGGTCGGCTTGCTGGCCTAGACCGTCCCCGCACCAGGCCGGCCAGTCGACGTGCAGCGCCTGGCAGCCAGGACTAGCTGCTGCGATATGTTCGCCCAAGTCGGCGACCGCGCCGGTCACAAGCGCGCCCATGCCTTCCTTCGCCAGCCCGTACCTGCCCGTCACTGAGCCGAACGTCGCGATCAGCCGCAACTGGCCAGAGCGGCCGCTGTCGCGGCGGACGACTGCTCGGGCCGCGGCGGCCAGCTGGTTCAGCGGGGCCGTCTGGGCACGTACCTGGTTGTGCACGGACTCTGGGGTCAGCCTGGCGATGGCGACCCGAGGCGGCGGGCTGATGGCGTGGCTGATGGCTGTGACGCAGCCGAAGCGGGCCTCGATCCTGCGCACCGCCGCGGCCACCGCGGCACGGTCGGCCATGTCGACCAGCTCATAGCAGATTCGCGCACCGGCTCCGCGCAACTGCTCAAGGCCGGCGACGACTCCATCGTCGCGGGCGCGGCGAACGCGGCCGACGATCGCGACGGCGGCGCCCGAACAGGCGAGCACCTGAGCGAACGCGAGCCCGGCGACGCCGGTGCCATTGCTCATCAGCACGACGTCCTCAGCACCAACCGGGAAGTCGCCCCCGCCGAGCCCCGACAGCGGGCGCATCACCGGCTCAGTTACGGTGCCGTCGCTGTCGATGATCAGCTCGCGGTACTGCCCGGGACTCGTCCCCGCGAGCCGCCGCGCGGCGGTGAGACCGGCAGGCGTCAGCGGGGCCCGGATCGCCGTGACGCCAATGCCCGGATGCTCGGCGTGCAGCGTCGCCCACAGCCCGGCCAGTCCGGGTCCCTGGCTGATCGCGACGAGCTGGCCAGTGCTGATCGCGTCCTTAATAGCCTCCACTGAGGCTTCGCGGGTCGCGGCGTCGTCCAAGCGGCCGAGCACGACGAGGGTACGCCCTGCCTCGGGCCTGTGCGGGAAGAGATCACCAACCTTTTGGTCCAACGGACCGCACCCGCCTGTGTGCAGCCGCCACGGCTGGTCATCCGAGGTCGGCACGACAAGAGCCGGTTCCTGGGTTCGTTCGGCATAGCAGCGGAACCACGGTGCAATGCCGGTCCCCGCCCCGACGGCTGTCGTATCGCCGGCCCTGAAGCCGTTGGTACCAGCCGAGGTGCGCGGTTCCGCCGACGCCGTCCCGGCGGCAACGCCTGATCGGTGGTCCTCGCCTCCGTCGGTTCTGGTCTCATGTGTCGGGTGGGCTCGGCCGTCTTGTTGGCTGCCTGCCTGGCCGTCCTGCGCGCCGCCGGCTCGGCCGTCTTGTTGGCTGCCTGCCTGGCCGTCTTGTGCGCCGTCGGCTCGGCCTTCTTGGGGGCTGTCGGCTTTGCCGTTCTGGGGCGCGATGGCTCCGCCGTTCTGCGGCGTACCGGCCCTGGCGTCCGGTCCGTTGCGCGCGCTTTCGGCTTCGGTGGCACCGTCTGCTTTCGCCGCTCTGGCCATGTCCTGGCGAGCGGCGGCCGGGCTGACGGGGGGTCGCGAGCAGGGGTGCGTGACGAAAACCTGGTCACGCTGAATGTCAATGGGCCGGCTAGGCCGTGCCGCATATAGCGCCTGCGGCTTGGTGAGCGCTCCGATGACGAAGAGAGCAGCCGCAGCGTCCGCGACGTTGCCGTCGTCCGCTGGATCCCCTCCGATTGCGACCGTGGCAACCGCGGAACCGCTTGGCTGGCCGGGTGTCCCCACGCCGAGTTTGGCCATGACGCTTGTCACGTGCGCGTCGCGCCCGGTCTGAACGAGCAAAACGGGGCCCTCGGCGGCGGTCGTGATCGCCGACGCGAGCGAGTTGTCATCGCGAACCCAGCCACCCGCCATTCGTGCCTGGCTGCCGTCGCCAATGGCCAGTCGTGCCTCGAAGAGCTCAGCGCACAGCATGTCGGCGATGGCCTGCGGCTCGGTTATATCCCTGCCGGTGGATCCGGAGATCAGCCGCCGCCACGGCCGTAGGAACGTGAAGGTGCTGAGCTTGTCGATCGAGTCGCCCAACTCACCGGGAGCGGTCTCTCGCGGTGCTACCAGCGCCGCCGACCGCAATGCGATCAGTGCCCTGGCGTCCGCTGGGGTTATGCACCCGGCCCAGACGAGGCCCGCGAACTCTCCGACGCCATGCCCGACGGCGCCGCTGACCTCCACTCCGAGGTCGTCGAGCAGGCTTAGGACGGCGAGTATCCGGCTGAGCTGGCGTTGTGGAAGATCGGCGAGCTCATCTGGCTGGGCGGAGATAACCAGGACCACCCGACCGGGCATACCGGCCGAGCCGGCCGAGCCCACAGCGCCGGTCACGTCATCGGCGCCAGTGACATCCCCGGTGCCAGCGACGGCCCCGGCCCCCGTAACGTCCGCGGCCCCAGTAACGCCCGGGGCCGCTGCCGCGTCCCCGGCGCCTGCCGCATCGGCGGCTGCCGCATCGCCGGCCGCGGCGGCGTCGGCAGATGCGACCGTCACGGCGGACCCGGCGGCATCGGCCGGCCCTGCCGCATCGGCCCGTTCCCGCTCGGCTTCGACAGCAGACCCGGCAGTTTCAGCTGGCCCTGCGGGCCCGGCAGCCTCAGCCGGCCCCACGGGCCTGGCCGCCGCGGCCGGGCCAACCGGGCCGACAGCTGCGTAGATACCCGGCCGCACAGTGAGGATTCCGCTTTTCAGGGTCGGCACCAGCGTCCTGGCCGCTGCGGCCAGTCCCGCCAACTGGTCCTGATCTGAGGCGATCAGTGCGATCCTGACCTCGTCCCGACCGGACGCGCGGGCGTCTGCGGCCGAACGGGAGCAGTGGACGGCCAGATCCTGCATCTGCGCGTCGGACAGCCACGGCACCGTCGCCGCGAGCCTGGACAAGAGCCCAACCATGGCGGCACGGTCAGGTGCGCGGAGCAGATAGGCGAATGCGTGCCCAGGGGCAACAGCATAGGTTCCGGGCGGACGGCTAACTGCCAGCCGAATGGCGGGCTCGGTCAGCTTGGGCGTGGTCTGCGAGGTCTTGGACCGGGTCCTGGTATGCCATGGCGACCAGCCGGGCGAAGGTGGTCGCGCCTTCACTGCCCGTGGCCAGGCGCGGGACCGAACCTGGGGGGCCTTGCCCGCCGAGTTCCGTTCATCGGGCTCGCCCCGCAAGACCAAGTGGACGGCGAGCCCGTCCGGGCCGGCCGCACCGACTCCGGCGTGCCGGGTGCCTGGCGGCCATCGCTCAGGCGTGTGGGACAGTCGCAAGGCCGGCCGCCCGTCTCGCAGCACCGGATGCGGAGCGCGGATCCCGGCGGACGGCGGAAGCACGCCGTTCGCCATCGCCAGGACGGCCTTGATCAAGCCAGCGACGCCGGCCGCGGCTCCCGTGTTGCCGATGTTGCCGGTGATCGAACCGAGCACCCCAACCCGCTGGGCGCCAGCGCGGAGCACAGCGAGCGCCGCGAGCTCGGCGTCGTCGGCTACGCCGACCGCTAGGCCGCAGCCCTCGAACAGCTGGACATCGGTCGGATCAACCATCGCCATCTCGTGCGCCCGGCGCATGGCGAGCAGCCGCGCGCTTGCTTCTGGCGTCATGTGATGCCAACTCGCGGCCGTGCTACGGGCTGGGCCGCCGCTCGATGCTGCGCCCCAGCCCCGGATCTGGGCATACACGGGCAAGCCCGCTGCCTTGGCGTCCGCCGTTCGCGTCAACAGCACCATGCCGCAACCCTCGCCGGGCAGGAAGCCGGTCGGGACCTCGTCGTACACCCGCATGTCGCCCCTGGCGAGCTGGCCGGACTTCGCGAGTGCGACCAGCTCAAACGGGTCGATGCCCAGGTCGACGCCACCGGCCACGGCGAGGTCGAGGTCGCCAGCTGACAAGGCCTGGCACGCGGACATGATCGCGGCAAGGGAGGACCCTCCGGCCGCATCGACCGTGAAACCGCCGCCGCGGAGACCGAACTGGCCGCAAATGGTCGTAGCGATCGTGGCAGCCGCGCTGCCCGCGAGCGTCTGCTCGGTGACCGGGGGGAACGGCGCGAGGTAGTGGGATGCCGCCGCCGCGAGCACCTGGTCTCCGACCCGGGCCGTTACGCCAGACGTGGCCAGCGCATCGGCAAATACCCGCCGCGCGTACGGCCACCGCAGCCGCAGAGCGGCTGCCGGGGCCCCGTCGCTGGCCGGAGCGTTCCCGATGAAGACGCCGCCCCGGTCGGCCGGCAGGCCATTGCCGCCAGGAAATCCAGCTGATGTCAGCGCTCTGGCTGCCGTCTCCAGGGCCAGCCAGCGGGACGGATCAGCGCTCAGGTAGTCGGGCCTGGAGACGCCGAACGCTGCGCGGTCGAAGATCCAGCCTTCCAGCAGCGCCGCCCTCGTGCCGTAGGTCGCGTCCCGGGCATCTGGGTCCGGGTTGTAGTAGTCGGCCAGGTCGAAACAGGCGGGCGGGATCCGCCGGAAGGCCCGTCGGCCGCTGAGGACCGCGTCGAGCAGGGCCGCTGTGTCGTCCGCGTCCGGGTACCGGCACGCAAGCCCGACGATGGCAATCGACTTTCCTGACGGCTCCGCTGGCCCGGTCGCTGCAGTGTCCGTCATGGTGCTGCCCTGCCCGCGGTCTGGCGGTCCGTTGATTTGCCGTCCATTCCGCTAAGCAGGATGCCCGGAATATACGCGTGCTTAAATGGCGGCGCGGAACGCTGAACTTCCATCATTCCCCCGAATGCGGACCAGCTGATTGTATCCTGACCCGGCCAGAATTACTCCGGCATGCCCTGGATGCCCAGGATGCCCTAAGGTTTACCAGCTACGATGCGCTCGGGGCCGCAGCTAGGGCGAAGATTCGCTCGCGATAGCCATGGTCCCAAGTATCGGCTGACACGCCATTATCTGCGGGTCTGCCGACAGGGTCAAGGCTGAATATGCGGTTCGCCAAAACAGGGCAGTGCGGACGGCGGCTGAATTAGCGCGGTATGGGCTGCCAGGGTTTCCCCTATTAGCCGGGAGTCTAGGGTGCATCGCGCTCATTGGCCACGCTCATTGGCCAAGAGAGCCATAAGCTCAATCCTGGCCCGGCCGGCAGGCGCGGCACTCAGGATGCCCGCGCCAACGGACCGGGTTGCCCGCGTGCCTGGTATGACGTCGACATCGCGGACTATTGCCTGGTTCTCGCCTGCGACCGGTGCGTCGTGCGTCATTGACCAGTGCTGCCCGTCGTAGCGGAGGTAGCTGGCACGGTTGCTCACGGTCGTCCCGAAGCCGTAGAGCCAAAGATGGCCAGCCGCATCGCCGGTGATCTTGGCGCTCTCGCCAGTGAATGGCTGAGTGAGCCCAGCGGGCGTAGCGAGCCGGTGCCAGGCTGTCCCATCCCAGTGGTACAGCAGCATCGCGGCGCTGCCGAAGACTGCGCCGACCGCCCAGGCGTCGGTAGCGACGAAGGGCACTGCCGTCGTCGCCTAGGACCGGCCGGTCCAAGACGCTGAGGGCATTGGTGCCTACCCGGACAAAGACGATGAAGATTCATACGGATCTATCAGCAGATGATGGTCGCAGGCTAACGAAGGCCGGATCAAGCTCGACATCAGTACTTGATGGCGCGGGGTCGTCACGGTGAGATACCCTGTTGCCGTGCGTTACACCAGGCTGCTCCTTAGCTAGCCGCGCCGACCATCTGGTCCGTTGGCGCGGCTGCCCCTCGTGACCGAGGGGCTTTTTGTTTGAAACAGGTCGAGCGCCGGGTGCAACCCGTACGGAGCAATCGCGAGGACATAATGACAGCCGTCAATAATGCTGACGTGGCAGCCGCAGGCCATCAGGAGGCCGCCGCAGCCAGCCAGTCGCTGGACAAGTGGGACCCACGGTCGATCCAGGAGAAGTGGCTGGCCAAGTGGGACAAGCTGGGCCTGTTCGTGGCCAGCGACGACCCAGCCGATTCACGGCCGCGTACCTACGTGCTTGACATGTTCCCTTACCCGTCGGGCGACCTGCACATGGGGCACGCCGAAGCGTATGCGGTCGCTGACGCCCTAGCGCGCTACTATTTCCAGCGCGGCTACAACGTTCTGCACCCGATCGGGTGGGACGCCTTCGGCCTGCCCGCGGAGAACGCCGCGATCCGTGGTGACTCGCATCCCGCCGACTGGACCTACAAGAACATCAAGACCCAGGCGGCGTCGTTTCGCCGGTACGCCCTGTCCTTCGACTGGACCAGGCGCCTGGCCACCAGCGATCCGGACTACTACCGCTGGACTCAGTGGCTGTTCCTGCGGCTGCACGAGCGCGGCCTGGCCTACCGTGGCGACGGCTACGTCAACTGGTGCCCTGTCGACCAGACGGTCCTGGCCAACGAGCAGGTCATCAATGGCCG
>Ga0207646_10004878_pt1 | contig 14376 bp, 10 predicted proteins | sample KBSK5502metaG_FD_184343 | JGI IMG/M metagenome (GOLD analysis project Ga0207646, IMG submission 184343) | Corn, switchgrass and miscanthus rhizosphere microbial communities from Kellogg Biological Station, Michigan, USA - KBS K5-50-2 metaG... | ecosystem: Host-associated > Plants > Roots >... | reverse complement strand
AACGTGGCCCGGGTCGTCTGGTCCACGACGTCGACGGGGTCCAGGCGCACCGTGCCCGCGCGCAGGCTCTCGGCGAGCGCGCTGACGTAGCCCTTTTGCAGGCGGCGGGTGAGAACGAGGCTGACGCCGGCGAGCGCGCTCGCCAGCAGCAGGAGCGTCCGTATGGCGCCCGCCGCCGGCAGCAACAGGACGGTCATGACCACGGCGCTGCCGGCGACCGTGCCCAGGCGGTCCGCGCCCACGTCGAGCAAGGCCTTCGTCGGTCTCTTTCGCTCCGGCGCCAGCGGGGTGTACAGGAGCTCGTACGCCGACCGGAAGAGCGAGTTGTGCAGAACGGCCTGGACCCCACGCAAAGCCACCCTCGGCCAGACGCCAGGGACGATCGCGGCCAGCGCGCCCCCGAGGGCGATCACCACCGGCTGCACGGCCAGCGTCCCGCCCAGGCCGAGCCTGTCCAGCGCGCGCCGCGCCAGGGCGGTCTGCAGCCCGAGGGCCAGGACGCCGACCGAGGTGTGATACAGGGCGAAGAACGACATCAGCGGTCCACCCCGGCCGAACCGGGTCGTGGCGGCCGCGCTCAGGACGTAGTCGAGCACGGCTTCCGTCAGCGCGCCGAGCCCCACGAGCACGGCCACGTTCCTCAGATACGCCTCCCGGCGAATCAGGCGGAAGGCGTGGGCGGGGCCGGACGGCACGGCCGGGGCCGCCGGCGGCGGCACCGGGGCGCGGTCGGTCCGATGCAGCGTCTCCAGCACCACCAGGCAGGCCAGCGTGAGGCCGACGATGACCAGCAGCATCGGAGCGACGCCGATCAGCGCGGCGGCCCGCCACGTGAGCAGCCCTCCCACCACGCCGCCGAGGCCGGCGCCGGCGCCGATCCGGCCGATGACGTGGCGCGCGGTGTAGGGGTCGAAGCTCTCGTTGATCACCGACCAGAAGCCGGAGACCAGCGTCGCTCCGAAGAAACCAACGTGGACGTAGACGGCCACGGCGGCGAGTCGGGGCGCCGCGAGCGCAAGCGACCACTCGCCCATCAAGAGGATCGCGCTGGCCCCGAGGACCCACCGCATCATGACGGGGGGCGACGAGCGGGCCATGCCGCGGGAGAACGCCAGCACGCCCGCCAGGGAGACGCCGGCGGTCAAGCCCGAGGCGATCGGCAGCATCGTTACCGGGAAGGTCGAGAGGAAGAACGCGTCGCGCGTTGCCTTGGCGGCCACCTGCTGCGCGACCAGGAGTCCCGCGGCCAGGCAGGCAAGACCTACCGAGGCGTCCACGGACGCGGCGCCGTCCGGACCCGACCCCGTCGCGACGGCTGGTCCCGCCATGCGTCACGCCCCGGGGAGGCCGAGGAGCGGTCCCGGGGCGCCTGAGTATACCGGCTCGGCGCGCGCGCGCTGCGGCGGAGTGGGTCAGAATCGATGGATGGCGCCGACGGAAGTGCAGCGATTCATCGAGGACGGCTTTCTTCGGGTCGACCAGGCCTTTCCCCGTGAGCTCGCCGATGAGTGCCGCGAGATCCTGTGGCGCGACACGGGACTCGACCCGCGCGATCCCGCGACGTGGACGAAGCCGGTCGTGAGGTTGGGCGATCACGCCCAGGCGCCGTTCCGCCGGGCGGCCAACACCGCTCGACTGCACGCCGTCTTCGATCAGATCGTCGGTCCCCGACGCTGGATCCCGCGGCCGAGCCTGGGCACCTTCCCGATCCGGTTTCCAAGCGCGGACGATCCCGGCGATGCCGGCTGGCACGTCGACGCCGGCTATGAGGGAGACGACGGCTCGCTGCGGCTGAACGTGACGTCGCGCGGGCGTGCTCTCCTCTTGCTCTTCCTGTTCTCCAGGGTGGGTGTCGACGACGCACCCACTCGCATTCGCGTGGGGTCCCACCTGGACGTGCCCCGGCTACTGGAGCCGGCCGGAGAGGCCGGCCTGTCGTTCATGGAGCTCGCCGAAGGGCTGGACATCAGTGCCAGGAGGCCCATCGCGCTCGCGGTCGGCGAGCCGGGCGACGTGTATGTCTGCCACCCCTTTCTCGTCCATGCCGCCCAGCCACACCACGGATCCGTACCGCGGTTCATGGCCCAGCCGCCCCTCTACCCGGCGCAGCCGCTGGAGCTCGACCGCGATGACGGGGGCTATTCTCCGGTCGAGACGGCCATTCGCCTGGGACTCGGACGGTCGCTTCGCCCGGCCGGCCGGGCGTAGGTCGCAGGAGCCTCCCTACCGCGTGGCGACCTTCAGCTCGTCCAGCTTGGCGATCATGTCCTCGGCCGACGTGGGCGGCTTCACCGCCTTGTCGATCGCGGCGACCTTGCCGTCCTTGTCGATGTAGAACGTCCAGCGATTGGCGACGCCGCGGTCCGCGTTGAGCACGCCGTAGGCCGTCGCCACTTCCTTGGTGGGATCGCTCAGCATCGGGAAGTCGGCCTTCTCGGAGGCCGCGAACGCCTTGTTGCCCTTCTCCCCTTCGACAGGGTCGACGCTCGCCATGAAGTACGCGACGTCGTACTTGCGGATCTTGTCGCCGTTGGCCGCGAGCGACTTGCACTCCATGGTGCAACCCCCCGTGAATGCCTTGGGGAACCACGCCACGACCACCGCCCTCTTGCCCTTGAGGTCGGCGAGGTGATACGTCTTGCCGTCGCTCGCCGCCAGCTTGAAGTCGGGAGCGTTGTCGCCCACGCCCAGATCGGCGGCCTGGGCGGCGGCACCGGTTCCCACCAGCGTCATCAGGGCAAGGGTCGAGAGCACGCGCATCGGGAGGCCTCCTTATTTATGGTTCACGCACCGCGAGACCCCTCAGTATCACCCACTTGACTTTCGCTTTTTCTTCGCTATGATTCCCACTTCTCAGGAGGCCGCCCATGACCAATCGCGAGTTCTGCCTCGACCGCCGGAAGCGCGAGCGTAAGGCGTTCGTGAACGTCCTGAAGGCCGTCCCCCAGGGGCGGCTGGATTACCGCCCCCACCCCCGGTCCCGCACGGCGGGCGAGCTGGCCTGGCTCATCGCCGTAGCGGACGCCGCCCTCATCCCCCTCATCGAGAAGGGCTCGGTCGAGTGGATGGAAGTGCCGCCACCGTCCAGGATCGAGGAGATCGTGGCCGAGTACGAGCGCAACGCGAGCGCGGTCGACGCCCTCATCGCCCGGACCGCCGACAAAGCCTGGGAGAAGAAGGTCAAGTTCTTCTTCGGCACGCCCACGCCGTGGGAGGACACGATCCAGAGCTTCGTCTGGGGCTTCCTGCACGACGCGATCCACCACCGCGGGCAGCTCACGACCTACCTGCGGCCGATGGGGAGCAAGGTGCCGTCGATCTACGGACCGTCGGCGGACGACAGCGGGACGTAGAGCCCAGGGCCGGCGCGCTCCTTGCAGCCCGTCTCGGTCGAGGCCGCATGTTCGCTTGCCCGAACTGCCAGAAACGGCTCGCGAAACAGCCCTCTCCCGAAGGCCCGCGATGGCTCTGTGGGGCGTGCGGCGGGCGCGCCATCCACCTGCCGTCGCTCCGCTGCACGCCGGCGGGAGCGTTCGTCCGCCGGCTGTGGGCTCTCGCGCGCAGCGTCCCCGCTCCCGATCGAAAGCGCCCGTGTCCCATCTGCGACGAATTGATGGCGACGGTGCCGACCCTCGCCGTGTCCGGCTCGACCGAGCCGCTCCGGCTCGACCTCTGCACCTCCTGCCAGTTCGTGTGGTTCGATCCGACCGAGCACGAGGCCTGGCTGCGCTCGACGTCGCTCGCGGCCACCGATGAGCGGTTGCCGGCGGAGACGCGCGCCGCGCTGGCGCGGCTGCCTCACGCTGAGCTGCCCGAATCGGTCATCGCGGTCACGCGGGACGATCCTCCCTTCTTCGAGTTGGTGCCTCTCGGCGAGTCGCTCGAGTTGAAGTATCTGATCTGCATCCTCGGCTACCCGGTGGAAGTGGAGCCACCTCCGCTCCACGGCCGGCCCTGGGCCACGTGGACGCTCATCGAGCTCGTCACGGCTGTGAGCGTCTACGCGCTGCTCTTCATGCCCGAGGCTCCGCTCGAGTGGGGGTTCGTACCGGCTGAGATGTGGCGGCATGGAGGCATGACCCTCCTCACCTCGTTCTTCCTTCACGGGAGTCCCTTCCACCTGATCGGAAACATGTACTTCCTGGCGGTCTTTGGCGACAACGTCGAGGACCTGCTGGGCCGGGGCCGGTATCTCGGCCTGTTGCTCATGGCCACCGTGGCCGGGAACCTGCTCCACGCGGCCGTGCGACCGTTTTCGCTCCTCCCCGCCATCGGCGCCAGCGGCGGGGTGGCCGGGGTGATCGTCTATTACGGCCTGACGTTTCCGCGTGGCCGCCTGCGGCTGCTCCGCTTCCTCCGGTTCGTCGACCTCAGCGTCTGGGGCGCCCTCGTCCTGTGGGTGAGCATGCAGCTCATCGGTACGATCGTGGAAGCGAGCCGGGGAACGCACGTGGCGTATGCCGCGCACGTGGGCGGCGCTTTCGCCGGATTGATCTTCTGGTCCTTGAGCCGGCGCCGCGAGCCCGCGCGCGTCATCAGCACGGCCGCCGCCGGAACGCGCTGAAGCCGGCGAAACCTATTTCCCGGGTGGGCTCTTCTGGCCGCGCACAGTGGTGCTTATCCGGTAGAGCGACGCGGTCGTCGTCACGTAAAGCACGTCCCGCCCCGGACCGCCGAAGGTGCAATTGGTCGGGTCCTCGTCCATCGCGACGAAGGTCACGAGTCTCGCCGTGCTGCGCTTTGCGTCGGGCATGAACACGTAGACACCGGCCTTGTCCTTCGTGCCCGCGGTGGCCCAGATGCGCCCCTCGGCGTCCAGGGTCATGCCGTCGATGCCGCGTCCGCCGCCGAAGTCGTAGAGAATCCGCCCGCGCCCCGCGTTCCCGTGGGCGTCGAGGTCGAAGGCCCACAGCTGCACCGCGCCCCCGGGGCTCGCGTTCTCGGCCACGTACAGCGTGCGACCGTCGCCGCTCACGAGGATGCCGTTGGGCCGCGTGAGCGAGTCGACCACACGGGTGATCCCGCCGCTCGCATCCACGCGGTAGACGGCTTCCCGGTCCAGCTCGAGGTTCTCGCGCTGGCCGTAGCGGGGGTCGGTGAAATAGATGCGCCCGTGACGGTCGATGGCGAGGTCGTTCGGGCTGTTGAGGCGCTTGCCGCCGAAGCGTTCCGCCAGCACGGTCAGCGTGCCGTCCTTCTCGATGCGCACCAGGCGCCGGCCCCGCCCGGACGCGTTGCCTTCGCACGCGACCAGTCGCCGGGCGCGGTCGAAGGCGAGGCCGTTCGCGCCGTCGGTGGCCTCGCGGAAGACCGACACCCGGCCCGAGGCTTCGAGCCTCAGCGTGCGGTTGTTCGTGACGTCCTCGAAGAGCAGGTACCCGTCCGGATGCCACGCCGGCCCTTCGCCGAACCCGAGGCCTCCCGCGACCTTCTCCCAGGACGCGCCGGGGGCCAGCAGACGCGAGGTCATGGCGACGGCGAGGACCAGCCGCATGCGCGGGAAGCCTAGCACGCACCCACGGACACGCCCGCGACGTAGCCGCTCGCCCAGGCCCACTGGAAGTTGAAGCCCCCGATGCGGCCGTCGACGTCACAGATCTCGCCGCACAGGTACAAGCCCCGACACACCCGCGATTCCATCGTCTCGAGCCGCAGCTCGGCGAGGGGGACGCCGCCGGCCGTCACCTCCGCGTAGCCGAATCCGCGGTCGCCCGTCACGGGGAGTGGCATCTCCAGGACGGCGCGGGCGAGGGCCTTGCGCTCCGGCCGGGTCAGCCGATGGCCCGGACGGCCCGCGTCCACCCCGGCCAGCGCGCACAGCACGCGCACGAGGCGATCGGGCAGCCAGTTCTCCAGGAGACTGCCGGGTGTCCGCGGGCCCAGCCCGCGCAGCGCGGCGTCGAGAGCGTCGGGCGTGATCGCGGGCAGCCAGCGCGCCACGAGCGCCGCTCCCGGATCGTCGAACCGGGCATCGATCCAGTAGCGGCTGATGTCGAGCGCGGCGGGACCCGACAGCCCGAAGTGCGTGCAGAGCAGCGACCCCTCGACCTGCGTGAGGCGCCGGCCCGAAGCGGACCGCACCTCCATCCGCACCGGGACGGAAAGACCCGAGAGCGCGCAGAGCGGGTGATCGCGCGGCAGCGTCAGGGGTACGAGGCCGGGGAACACGCGCGGCGTGATCGAGTGGCCGAGGCTGCGGGCGATCGCGTAGCCGTGGCCATCGGATCCCGTCTTCGGCAGGCTGCATCCGCCCGGCGCGAGCACCACGCGGTCCGCTTCCCGCCGTTCACCGGAGGCCGAGCGCAGGAGGAACGCACCATCCGCGCGCTCGATGGACTCGACCCGCCAGGGGTGCCGGACCCCGACCCCGCTCTCACGGGCGGCCCGCAACACCGCGTCGAGGACCGTCCGCGCGCGGTCGCTCACCGGGAAGAGCTTCCCCGTCTCCTCCCGCTTCAACGCGACGCCCAGGTCCGCGAAGAACTCCACCGTGCGGGCCACGTCGAACCGCCGCAGGACCTTGCGAATCGCGAGGCGCGTGGACCCGGCGAAGGCGCTCTCGTCGACGGCGTGATGCGTGACGTTGCAACGCCCGCCCCCCGACACCAGGATCTTCGCGCCCAGGGTTCGCGCGCCGTCGAGAGCGACGACCGGTCCGCACTGCCCACGGCGCGCCGCGTGGATGGCGGCCATCAGGCCCGCCGCGCCGGCGCCCACCACCGCCACGCGGGGGCGCATTCAGGTCCTGATGCGCTCCGCTACTCGCGACGCCTGGCCCAGGAACACGTCGAGGCCGAGAGCGGAGGCGTCTCGATACGCAGGGGCGAGGGCTTCCGCGAGAGGCTGCCGGCCGCGCCAGAAGGGAAACTGGCCCAGGCGGCCGAGGAGGGCGGCGGTCACCGGCGGCCCGTCGACCTCGCCCAGGAGGCCATCGGGCAGGTCGCGGCCACGCCAGAAATCGGACGGCTGCGCGGAAAGCGGCTCCGGCGTCCCGCTTTCGGCCACGCCGGCCGCGGGCGGCGGCGCCGGGGCCGTCGCCGCCGCGCGGTCCAGCAGCCTGATGAGCTCGTCACGGTCCAGGCCGCGCAGCCGGAAGATCAGGAACGGGTCGCGGTCGAATTCCTCGCCGAGGAGGTAGTACACGGCGGCGACGTGCTTGCACGGGTTCGACCAATCGGGGCACGAGCACGCGGTGCGCAGGTCCTCTCGCCGCGCCGGGAAGAGCGAGAGGCCCGCGGCGTTGAAGGCATCCTCCACGTCGGGCGGCATCTCGCCGGCGAGGAGCGACGCCGCGAAGCGCACCTCGCCCGCCAGCGCCGCCGCCACGCGCCGCCACGCCGCCCCGGAGAGGGTCTCGCCCTGCAGCGTCACCCGGTACGGCTCGGGCCGCGAGCCCTGGACGGCCGCTTCCACGCGTCCCTTGTCGATCACGATCGACAGGACCTGCCCGCGCCGCGCGTAGGCGCGGCCGCGCCCGAGGCGCCCGCCCAGCTCGAGGCCTTCGAGGACGGCGATCCAGCGCCGTGCCCACCAGCTCCGGCCGAAGGCGCCCCGGCGCGAGCGGGCCCGGATGCCACCCTTGGCCTCTCGCGGGCGCGACGGCGGAAAGCCGTCCGGGAACCGCGGCCTCACTCCCCCACCGCCTCCGGCCGGAGCGCGAGCACCTGGCGCAGCTCGGCGGTCGACAGCTCGGTCAGCCAGCCTTCGCCGGTGCCCACCACCTGCTCGGCCACGCCCTTCTTCGACTCGATCATCGCGTCGATCTTCTCCTCGAGCGTGCCCAGGCAGACGAGCTTGTGCACCTGCACGCGGCGGGTCTGGCCGATGCGGAACGCGCGGTCGGTGGCCTGGGCCTCGACGGCGGGATTCCACCAGCGGTCGAAATGGAAGACGTGGCTCGCGCGGGTCAGGTTGAGCCCCGTGCCCCCCGCCTTGAGCGAGAGCACGAATACGGCGGGGCCGTCCGCCTCGGACTGGAAGCGCTCGACCATGCGCTCGCGCTGGCCCCTCGGCACGCCGCCGTGGAGGAAGAGCACCTCGCGGCCGAAGCTCTCTTGAAGGTGCGCGGTCAGGATCGCGCCCATCTCCGCGAACTGCGAGAAGACGAGCGCGCGCTCTCCCGACTCGATCACCTCCTGCATCATCTCGGTCACCCGCGCCAGCTTGCCCGAGCGGCCCGGGATCGGCGAGTTGTCGGCCAGGAGCTGCGCGGGATGGTTGCACACCTGCTTCAGCTTGGACAGCGTCGCCAGCACCACGCCCTTGCGCTCGATGCCCTCCGCCTTGGCGATCGCCTTCTCGGCGTCGCTCAGCACCGCCTGGTAGAGCGAGGCCTGCTCGCGCGTCAGCGTGCAGAAGACCTTCATCTCCATCTTCTCGGGCAGGTCCGCGATGACGGAGCGGTCGGTCTTGAGCCGGCGGAGGATGAAGGGGCCGGTGAGCCGGCGCAGGCGCGCCATGGCCGCCGCGTCGCGGCGGGCTTGGATGGGGACGAAGAAGCTCCGCTTGAACTCCGCCGGCGAGCCGAGGAGCCCGGGGTTCAGGAACTCCATGATCGACCACAGGTCGCCGACGTTGTTCTCGACCGGCGTGCCGGTGAGCGCGATGCGGTGGGCGGCGGGCAGCGCGCGGGCCGAGCGCGCCTGCTTCGTTTCGGGGTTCTTGACGTTCTGGGCCTCGTCGAGCACGACCGTGGACCAGTCGACGGCCCCGAAGTGCTCGAGGTCGCGCAGCAGGAGCGCGTAGCTCGTGATGACGACGGCATGCTCTCGCGCCGCCCCGAGGAATGCCTCGCCCCGGCCGCGGCCCACGCCATGGTGAACGAGGACCTTCAGGCTCGGCGTGAAGCGCTCGGCCTCGCGCTGCCAGTTGCCGATCACCGATGTCGGACAGACGACGAGGGCGGGCTTCGGGTTGCCGGCCCTTCGCTCGGCGAGCAGCAGGCAGAGGGTCTGGACCGTCTTGCCGAGACCCATGTCGTCGGCCAGGCACGCGCCGAGGCCCCAGGCCCGCAGGAACGCCAGCCATGAGTAGCCGCGCCGCTGGTATGGCCGCAGCGTGGCCTGCAGACCGGGCGGCGGCGGCAGGTCCTGGAGACCGGCGTGGCCCTCGAGGCGCTTGAGCACGTCGCCGATCCAGCCGGTGGCTTCCACGCCCGCGACGGCCAGCGGACCCAGCGTGGTCGTCGCCCCGAGCGCGATGCGAAGGACGTCGCGCAGCGGCGTCGGCGCCTTCTTCGTCCGCCACAGGTCCAGGGCGGCGCGGATCTCCTCCGCCGTCATGTGGACCCACTGCCCGCGGACGCGGACGAGCGGCTCCTTCATCTTCGCGAGCGCGCTCAGCTCCGCGGGCGTGAGCGCGTCGTCGCCGAGAGCGACCTGCCAGTCGACGCGCACCAGCTCCTCGAGGCCGACGCCGGCACCGCTCTCCTTCATCTTCGGGCTGCGCACCCGGGCCCGGACCCCGAGCCGGAGACGCGTGCCCTTCCCCGTCCACCACGACGGCAGGAGCACGCCGAAACCGGCCTGCTCGAGCGCCGCCGCCGATTGCGTCAGGAACGCGTGCGCCCCGTGCGCGTCGGTCGTGTAGCCGGAGGGGGCGGGGCCGTGAAGGCTCTGCTCGACCGGCGGGCACAGACCGGCGGCCTGACCGAGCGAGGCGAGAACATGCTCGCGTACCTGCGGCGCGCCGAGGAGGCGTTCCGCGGCGTGGCCCTGCCAGGCCTTTTCGGCGGGAATGAGGAGGCTCGGGTCGCGCCTCGCTTGCAGGAGGTAGCGCACCGACCACGGGTGGCCGTTGCGCCGGGCTTCTTCACCGGGCTCTTCGAGCCGGAAGCAGAGGCGGAAAGGCGCATCGCTCGAGATGGCGACCGGCCGGCGCCACTCGCGCACCGCCGCCGCGAGCCGGGCAAGGTCGGCCGGGGCTCCGTCGATGACGCCGTCCGGCTGGGCGAGCGCGCGCAACCACGCCTCGTGCCCGCTCTCGGGCTTGACGGCGGGCGTGGCGCTGGCGGCGGAGGTTCTCACGAGCTGGTCCACCAGCATCGCCGCGACGTGGTCGAGGGCCTCGATGGCGGTGCCGGGCGACGGTTCGGCGCCGTCGAACGACAAGGCCCGGCCCGCGCCGGGCATCGCGGACGCGAGCTTCACGCGGCGCTCGGCGTCGGCGCCGTCGAGAACCGGCGTCCATCGGGCGCGCCAGCCGTCCTCGGTCTCGACGATCCCGGGCAGGAAGCGCTCCCGCGCGACCAGCGCGCCGGCGAAGCGGAGCACGAGCGCCCAGAAGGCGAGGTCGTTCGAGACGACGAGCCCCGGAGCCAGCGTGTCGCGGCCGACCGCAGCGCAAAGCACGAGGACGGCCTGAGCCGCCGACAGCGGAACCGTGGAGAGAACCCACGGCATGAGGCGAGGGGCGGCGGTGCCGGTCACCGGCGCATCCGGCCCGGTCGTCAGGAGCGGGCTCGAGGGCAGTGGCCGGCCCGCCACCGTGGGCAGCCAGGCCACCAGCGGCTCCGCGCGCGCACCCGCGATCGACAGGGCGGGCACCGCCTCGGCGAGCGCGGCGGAGAGCCGCGACGCGTCGGTGTCGTAGGGCGAGCGCTTCGGTTTGACTCGTCGCGCGTCGCCCGCGTCCCTTCGGGGCGCCGAGCCCGGCGCGCTTTCGCCCCACAGGTGCAGCCGGCGCCGCGCCAGAGCGGCATGGAGCAGGATCATCGGGGCGGCCGCCTCATGACCCCATCATGCGCCGATGCCGGGCGAGGAGGGGCGGGCCGTGGCCACGCTGCGCGCCCCTCCCCGACGTCGGTCAGTCGAGGACGGCTGCGGTTGACTGTCCGGCCTTGAGATTGGTCTTGACCTTCATCGCCCTCACCTCCTTTCCGAGGAGCAGATTCTTTCGAGTGTGGTGCGGTTGCGGTTCAGTCGAGGACGGCGGCGGTGGCCTGGCCGGCCTTGAGGTTGGTCTTCACCTTCACTGTGCTCACCCCCTCTCGGAGAAGTCGTGTCCTGCCCACATGTGGTCCGGCGGAGCAAGGTATGTCGCCGGAGAGGGAACCGCACGGCGTATAGGCCTGATCACCCGAAACACGTACTCGCCCGCCGGCTCCGTCCGCCCGTCGGCCATCACTCCGCTGACGATGGCCACGTACGTGCCGGGCTCGAGCCGCCGGGCAGGGAAGCGGGCTTCGATGCCGGGCCCGGAGTCGAGGTGCCGGGGCGTCAATCCGCTGCGGGCCATCCGCTCGTCCCCCTCCGGGGTCTGGAGCGAAACACGATATCGGGGGTAGTCATCGCGGGCGAGAAGCAGCACGAGGCGCACCGTGGTCGTCTCAGGTGGGATCGCGAACGCCTTCGAGGGGCCGGCGTCTCGGACGAGCCCGGCGGCCAGCATCACGGAGAGAATGGCCCCGCCCGGGGCCGGGAGAGGCCGGGCTTCGAGCGACCCCGAACCCGGCGATGGGGCGCCATCGTGTGACGGGGCCACCGGCCTCGGGGCCGGACGCTCCGCGGTCCGGGCCAGGGTCGGATGGCCGCGATCGCGTCCCGTCGTGACCCAGATGCCGGCCGCGGCGGCCACGACCACGGCGGCGGCGATCGCGGCCGGCCGGAGCGCGTGACGCCACCGCGCCGACGCGGCCCGTGGCCGTGGCGGGCGCAGGGAAAGGCGGCCCCCCAGGTCCTCGGCGAGCCGGAGGGTCCGGCGGCCGGCGGGCGTCGACAGAAACACCCGCTCGTAGCGCTCGCGCTCCGCCGCGGACAACGCGCCGCTCAGGTACGCTTCGGCCAGCTCGTCTTCCGCGGCCAGCAGGCCCGCGAAGACGTCATCGGCGGCGAAATAGCGCTCTTCCAGGGCCAGGCGCTCCTCCTCCGGCAGCTCGCCGAGCAGGTAACGCCGCAAACGCGCCTGGTCCACGTCCAGAGTGTTCATGCCCGCACCGGCCCTCTCTGGATTGTGGCCGGCTCCGGAAACGATGTCGGGCGCAGCTCGGGACGGGCCACGCAGTCGCGCACGCAGGGCTCGAGCCTCGCCCGGATCCGGTGGACCCTCAGCCGCAGCGCATTCAGCGCGATGCCGCGTTCCTCCGCCACCCGCTGGCGGTGCTCGATCTGGGCGCCTCGATGGCGCTGGTAGTACTCGAGGATCAGCTCCCGGCTGTCATCGGGGAGCGCGCCGAGGCAGCGGTCGAGGCACTCGAGACGGCGCTCCCGTGCTTCGGCCTCCGACGCCGGCTCTGCCGCGACGCGCAGCGCAGGCGGACCGTTGCCGGTCAGCTTCTGCTGCTTCCAGGATTCGCGCAGCACGTTCCGCGCGAACCCGTGAACGTACGCGGACCAGTTCTGGGGTCGAATGGTCTCGTCGTCCCGCAGGCGCCGCCCCACGCGGTCGAGGGTCTCGTCGGCCAGGTCCTCCGGAGAGACGGTCTGCCGCCACTGGAAGAACTTCACCAGCCGCAGCCGGACGTCCTCGTACCTCTCGCCCGCGCGCTCGGGATCCGGGTCCAGCCTCGACAGCAACGCCTCGAACGCGTCGCGGGACAGGGCCACTCAGTTCCACTCGCCCTGGATCACGAATGCCGCCCAGAAATACGGAGCGCTCCAGCGCCGGCTCTGCCACATCGCCACCTGCGCCGAGCGTAGCGCTTGCGCGGGCGGCTGCCCGTCGCGGAGGATCCGTTCGTACATGGTCTTCATCAGCTCGGCGGTCGCGGCATCGTCGACCTTCCAGAGGCTGGCCACGACGCGGCCCGCGCCCGCCGACATGAAGGCGCGCGTCAGACCGAGCAGTCCCTCCCCCCGGATCTCCTTGCCCAGGGCGGTTCGGCAACCGCTGAGGACGACGAGGTCGGCGGGGATCTTGAGGTTGAACACCTGGCTCGCGGGCAGGAAGCCGCTGCGCTCGCGGCCTTCACGGTCGACGAGCGACAGCACGATTCCCGACAGCTCCGGATGCGCGCTGTCCACGAAGCCGTGGGTCGCGAAATGCACGTACCGGTATTGCGCCAGCTCGGGGCTGCTGGCCGTTTCCCGGCTCGCCGCGAAATCGAGCGCCTCCATCCGCTCCTCGGCCGGCACCAGGGCGAGGATCGCCCGGGCCTCACGACGCGTGAACGGTAGCCGGGCGATCGCGCCGTCCCCCAGACCCACGTCGCGGGCCGCGCGCGTGAGATCGCGGGCCGGCCCTTCCGCGGGCGCGACGCCGGCCGCGGCCACCTTACGGCCGCCGGACCCGACCCGCTCGTCGCCGGCGTCGAAGACCGGGTCGGCCAGCACGGCCAGCGTCTTCTTCGCGGGGAGCCGGCCGGCGAGGTGCCGGCGCAGGACGGACACGAAGGATGCCGATGGCGCGCTGACGACCTCGTGGTCGACGACGAGCGGGGTGTCCGGCTTGCCGGGAGACGGAAGCGCCGCGAAGGGGATGTACTGCAGAGCACCGTCGGCCACGGTCAGCAGCCGCCGTTCCCCCAACTGATCGGCGGCGGGGGCGAGCAGCGTCGCCGACAGGGCCGCGGCCTCCTTCCGCGCCCCGTCATCGCCGCCCATGCCCGTCGCCGGCGCCGCGCTCAGCAGGTCGTGCCACCGGCGGGCCATGGCTTCGATCTCGGACGCCTTCGGCAGGTCGTAGACCTTCACGCTCTCGCGGGTCACCGCCCAGAGATAGCTGCGCTCGGCTCCCAGGTGGTACTCCAGCAGCATCGTCCGATCATCCAGCACCTGGTCCTGGATCTCCGCCACCGTGAGCGGTTGGGCCTGCAGCACCGCGACCGAGCTGGGACAGCCGGCACGTATCTGCGCCTCGACGAGGTCGTGTTCACGGGTCAGGTTCTGGATTTCCCGGGAGAGAGCCTCGCCATCCTCGCGCCCGCCCGGCTGCGCGCGCACCTGCCGCTCCGCCGCGGCGTCGAGCCGCTTCTCCAGCTCCCGATCGCGTTCGCCCAGCGCCGGGTCGGTGCATCGACCCAGGCCGTGGCCGGATTCCGCCAACAGCTCGAGGAAGCCGCGGGCATGCGACCGTTCGTTGGTCTCGAGCGCCGCCGCCACGAGCGTCCGATCCTGCTCGCGGTGATGGATCTGCATGAGGAGATCGATGTGGAAATCGTAGAGCGTCTGGGCCCAGGCCAGCATAGAGCCGCGTAGCTGGTGGTTGGGGAGCGACCCGCGGACCGACTCCGTGAGCGCCAGGGCGGCCTCGCTGTGCTGCCGCGCGGCCGTGTCGTCTCCCGTGGCGCGCTCCGCGCCGGCGACCTCGTTCAGTACCCGCATGGTACGCGATCGGTCGCCGAGCGACTGCGTGATCGACAGCGCCTGACGGAAGGCTTCCAGGGCCGGCTGGGAATGGCCGGCCGCGAGCTCGCGGCGGCCGATGGCGCGCAACACGTCG
>Ga0207646_10004877_pt1 | contig 14378 bp, 10 predicted proteins | sample KBSK5502metaG_FD_184343 | JGI IMG/M metagenome (GOLD analysis project Ga0207646, IMG submission 184343) | Corn, switchgrass and miscanthus rhizosphere microbial communities from Kellogg Biological Station, Michigan, USA - KBS K5-50-2 metaG... | ecosystem: Host-associated > Plants > Roots >... | reverse complement strand
GCCGCGGTCGCAGGCTGGATGTACGGCACGCTTGCCGGCGCCCTGTCAGGGCGCAAGATCCCCTTTGACCGCCAGTCCTACACCGCCACCGTCGATGGCCGAATCGCCGGCATTGGCAAAACCATTCGCATCGAATCCATCGCAGTCCATTATGATCTCACCATGCCCCCGGAGTTTCGCGAGCCGGCCGAACGTGCACTCAAGGCCCATACCAGCGGTTGCCCGGCGCACCAGAGCGTCAAGGACGCTATTGCTATCACCTGGGACGCCACTCTACACCTGGGCGATGAGGTAGTTCTGCTAAGGAGTACGGAGGAGGCCTCCTGAGGTCTGTGTGACTTGGCAGATACTCTCAAATAAACTGTACATTTGCCTGCATTTCTGCTACTATACCAGCGTGTTGGGTCCGTTTTCGTTGGAAGGTGCATCCTCACATTGCAGTGGGTGATACCAAGTATGGAATCATTCCTAATACTGCAGGACTCGAAGAGGAAAGCTATGGAAGAAACAACCCGTCCACCGATGATCACGCCCCACCTGGTTGGTCGAGCAAGCCAGCTTGCAACCTTGCAGCTGCTCGTTGAGCAGGCAAAAGGTGGAGAGGAACACCTTGTCCTGATCAGTGGGGAAGCAGGCATCGGGAAATCACGCCTGGTTGCCGAGGTAAAAACCTCCGCCACGACGCAGGGGTTTCTTCTGCTGCAAGGAAATTGCTTTCCGACAGATCTTACCTATCCCTATGCACCGTTGCTCGACCTCTTACGCTCCCTCTTCGCCTCACACCCGGCAACACCACTTGCGACTGAGTTGGAGCGTTTAGCTCGTGACCTCTTTCCCTTGCTGCCTGAACTCGTCCCCGATCAGACGACGCCACTGTTGCCCCTCGAACCCGAACAAGAGAAACGCCGTCTCTTCGCGGTGTTGGCGAACTTTTTCATTCACCTATCAGCATCCTCCCCACTCCTTCTCATCATAGAAGACGTGCACTGGAGCGACAGCACCAGCCTGGACTTTCTTCACTATGTAACGCGACGCACAGCATCTCAACCTCTTCTTCTCCTGGTCACCTACCGCCAGGATGAGATGCGTGCAGAGTTGAGCAGCTGGCTCGCACAGCTCACCCGCGAACGGCTCGCTCAGGAGGTCCAGCTCGCGCCCCTTTCGCGCAACGACGTCGATCTGATGCTCTCGGCTCTCTTTGATCAGCGACATACGGCGTTCGACATGCGCCGCTTTCTGCATGGAGAACTTCTGGATGCGCTCTACACCCTGACGGAAGGCAACCCCTTTTTCGTCGAAGAAACGCTCAGCGCCATGATTGCCGCAGGCGACATTTTCTACGCCCAGGGCTACTGGAATCGCAGATCACGGCCTGCTGCGCGTATTCCGCAAAGTGTTCAGGATGCGGTGCAACAACGAACACAACACCTGGGGGAAGCGGCCAAACAGGTGTTGATCCTGGCCGTTGTCGCCGGGCGGCATTTTGATTTTGCCCTTCTCCAGCAGCTTACCCGGTATGATGAGGAGCAACTCCTCCTGGTCATGAAAGAATTGGTGTCTGCTCAACTCGTGGTCGAAGAATCCAGCGAACAGTTCGCGTTTCGACACGCATTGACCCGGCAGGCCATTTACACGCAGCTCCTGGCACGTGAGCGCACCATTTTGCATCGCGCTATTGCCGAGACAATGGAGCAGCTTCCTCCTGCCGACCTTGATGCGCATGTGGAGGACCTGGCCAATCATTTTTATCAGGCCAGAGTATGGCAGAAAACAGTGAACTATGCGCAGCGTGCCGGAGAGAAGGCATTACGGCTGTACTCGCACCGTGCCACCATAGACTATCTCACCTGGGCGCTGGAGGCTGCTGATCACCTGTCCCTCCCTCCTACACCCGCGTTGTACCGTGCGCGTGGGCAGGGCGCGACTACGCACAGGCGGAAACCTGGTTTCGCCAGGCGCTCATCCTGTCGCAGGCACTCGATGATCCTGTTCTGCATGCTCGTAGCCTCAACCGCATCGGCAACTGGCACCTGAACGTGGAACAACCACACGAGGCGCTGCGCTACCACCTGGAGGCGCTGGCCATTTTCCAGCAACTCCATGATTCACGCGGAATCGCCGAGACACTGGACCTGCTGGGTATGACCAGCTACCTTGGTGGCGATTTGATCGGGGGCACGGCTTACTACCAGCAGGCGATCGCGCTTTTTGACGAACTCGGCAATAGGGAAGGACTGACATCAAGCCTGGCAACGCTCACCATGCGCGCTTCGACCTATCATACCGATGCGCTCATCGCGGTCGCGAGTTTGGCCGAGGTATTACCGGATGCCGAACGGGCGGTCAAGGTCGCCCGTGAAATTGGTCAGCGTTCAGCTGAATCCTACGCCCTCTTACAGTTAGGACTCTGTCTGGGGTCGCAAGGAGAATATACCCATGCCTTGGCTGCATGCCAGCAGAGTTTGCATATCGCCGAAGAGATTGAGCATCGCCAGTGGCAAACGGCAGCCCACGCCATGCTAGGGGGAGTGTACAATGGTTTGCTTGCACACCGGCTGGCGAGCGATCACTTTGAGCAAGCGTTGGCCCTCGCTCAGGAGACGCACTCACTCTTCTGGACTCGTATGGCTACGGGCTATCTCGCCTCCGTCTCTATCCTGTTGCACGATTATGCTCGCGCCGAGGCGCTACTTCACACTGCGCTCAGCCCCGACACAGCCATACAAACGATGGCGCAGCGCATGCTCTGCTGCGCATCCGTGGAACTGGCGCTTGCACAGGGACATCCGACCCGTGCCTTAGAAATTATCGATCAGTTGGTTGCTTCCGCTGCACAGGTCGCTGAGGGACAAAGCAGCCTGCGTGTCTTGAAACTGCGCGGCGAGGCGCTGGTCATGTTGCAGCGGCCAGTCGAAGCCGAAGGTACCTTCGAGGCAGCGCAAGAGATTGCCAGGGCGCTAGGTGTGCGACCGGTGCACTGGCGCATCTGTATCGCGCTGGGCAATCTCTATCAAGCCCAGGGGAGGAACACAGAAGCTGAGCAAGCGTTTGCGGCCGCCCGCACCTTGATCGAAGAACTCGCTGCTACCATCGCTGATGAGCCCCTGCGAGACAATTTTCTGCAACTGGCGACGGCCATGTTACCCCATTCCCGTCCACTCTCACCCAAACAAGCTGCCAAACAAGCCTTTGGAGGGCTGACGGCGCGCGAACGCGAAATAGCGGCACTGATTGCGCACGGGAAATTCAATCGCGAGATTGCTGATGTCCTGGTGCTGAGCGAACGGACCATCGAAACCCACGTGAGTAATATCATGCTCAAGTTGAACCTCACCTCACGTAGGCAGATCGCAAGCTGGGCAATCGAAAGAGGATTGATCGCGAACACGTAAAAACGTGTTCCTCATTTTCTATGTGCCCCCCTCTCCAGAAATCTACGTGCTTCCTTCATGCAATCTCCGTACTCGTCCACGATGATAATGCAAGACGTTCTGGCTACAATGAGAGAGTCAGCCAGGAAATCATTCCCTACGAAGTTGCGAACCGGTAAACCATCTTCGCTTCGGGAAACAAATTGAGAGTACCGGACAGGAGGAGGCAGAGCATGTATTATCGTGTAGCTATCCAGGTCAAACAGACGGATGAGGCCTGGTCGGCGCTGCAGCAGTGCTTCAGCGAGACCATCCGCATCTGGATACGCAGTCATCCCAGCAGCGATCTAGCACTACTACATGACTCCGAAGAGAATTACCTGGCTCAAACCTTCTCGCGCTTCTGGTTTGCCGTACACGATCAACACGTCGAGTTCACTACCTTGTCTACGGCCTTGAGTTACTTGCGTGCGATCCTCAACGGTCTGATTACCGATACCTTGCGTTCCCACTTGCGCTCACGAGAAGTGCCTTTGCCAGAGCCAGGGCTCTCCGACGAACCTGCAGCCGAAGACCCTCTGGATAGCCAGGGTCTCTGGGAGAGCATACAACCCCTGCTCTTGAACGAACGGGAAAGACGCATTTTCTATCTGCTCTATTGCTGTGGTCTCAAGCCCAGAGAAATTGTCACCCGGTGTTCACAGGAATTTGCCGATGTGAAAGAAATCTATCGCTTGATCAGTAACATCATCGAGCGACTGCGGCACAACAGTGAGCGAGTGCGCTATCTACTTGGCAGTGATGCATGAACAGCATTTCCAGAACACCGGTTCTCTTCAGACCACGCAAAGACTTGCAGTGACAACACGTGAATCTACAGGTGTGCTAGAGAACTCGTACCCGGTACAATGAGGCTCAGAAGCGTTCCAGGCCAAATCGTGTTATGTTCTAGTTTATCGTCAATGTCCATGTACACCAGTTAGAGATCCCGTCACGAAAAAGTTGGCCTCCTATCGTCTTACTAATGCATAAGGAAAGGACAATCTCATGAACGCGACAGACATTTTAAAGTATGGGCAACTGACGGCCCTGGAGGCCATCGATGGCTTCCCCGCAACGGCGTGGGAAACACCGGGAGCCTGTGGTGTCTGGTCAGTCAAGGACATCATCGCCCACCTCGCTTCCTATGAAGAGGTCCTGGTAGATGTACTGTCCGGGTTTGTCGGCAGGCACCCTACACCCTACCTGGACAGGTTTACCGAGCTGGGTGGCCAGTTTAACGATACCGAAGTGGAAAGACGCAAAGGGAGAACAATGAGAGAGGTGCTGGACGAGTTCAATGATGCACACGCGCAGGTGATGTCGCTGGCTGAGCGGATTCGTCCAGAAGTGTTCCGCCAGGCCGGAACACTTCCCTGGTATGGCATAGAGTATGCCCTGGATGATGTCCTTGTCTACATGTACTATGGGCATAAACGCGAGCACAGCGCTCAGATCGCTGCCTTTCGGGATCGCCTGGATCGCCTTCAGTGAGGAGCAAGAGATCATGCAGGAAGTTGCACAGACAGCATCAACTATTGAGGTAATCAACCAATTTAACGACGCCTTCAACCGGCACGACGTTCAGGCGGTGATGGCCCTGATGACTGAGGACTGCGTCTTTGAAAACACCTATCCGCCACCTGATGGTGAACGGTTTGAAGGACAAGAGGCGGTTCGCCACTTTTGGGAAGAGTTTTTTCGTTCCTCGCCTGATGCCGTTTTCCAGTCCGAGGAGATGATCGCACATGAAGATCGCTGCGTCACTCGCTGGAAGTACGATTGGACAAATACCGACGGGAGTCGCGGGCATGTACGTGGCGTGGATGTGTTTCGCGTGCGAAACGGCAAGGTAGCGGAGAAACTCGCCTACGTCAAGGGGTAGAGAGGCATGAACGGCGGCTATATGACTCGTTCCGAAATTTTAAGGACGAGCGAGCCAAAATGAAAACAAGTTTCATTCGCTCAACCATCAGCAGTGATGAAGAGTATTTCACACAAGGAGTAACACTATGACAGGATAGGGCTTTAGCCCGCCGCAAGCCGCTGGGTTTCAACCCAGGGGTTAGGCGTGTTTTTTGTGGGCTTGAGCCCAGATCCTCTGAGGATCAAATATCGTTTCTTCCGGTTTCTGCCATGAGAAAAAGAACAAGCGGGAAAGGAAAGCAGGAGGGCGTTCGATGGCAGCGAAGTCAACCACAACCATCAGACAGGTCTTACGCTATCAGCCACATCAGGCTGCATGGTTTGCTGCCACGCAAGCCCTCTTCAATCAAGTGGTTGCCTTCTATTTTGAGGTCATCCAGGCCCATGCAAAGCTCTTGGATCTCAACAATAAAGATGCCCTTACCGCGCTGGAAATGCTCACCCATACGACACGCAAGAACCCAACCCCTCTCATGCCTCTCGAAGAGATCAGCGAGGATCTTCCCGCGCTGTTTCGGCGAGCAGCGATCAATGCCGCTCTTGGATCAGCTCGCTCCTTCTTCTCCTACTTGCAGCAGTGGCGGAAACGCAAAGAGAAGGCCGTGGCCAGGGGGAAGACCTTCACCGAGCGCCCTCCGGTCCCTGCTCGCACCTGGAACAAGTCGGTTCCTTTCTATGGGGGGCAGTGGCAAGAGCGCACCGCATCGAGTATCCTGCTCAAAGTCTGGACGGGAACCTGCTGGTCCTGGCTCAAGGTGCGTCTCACGGGTCGGGAGTTGCCCCCTGACGCCGCGCTGGGCAGTCCCTCGCTGATCAGGCGCGGCAAGCAGTGGTGGTTGCATACTCCCATCGAGAACCACTTCGCTCGCCCTGCCACAATCGAGCGGCAGGTCACAACCAACCGAGAGACCACCATGTGTGCGGTCGATCTCAATCTCGACGACCACCTCGCGGTCTGCACCATCCAAACTGTTGAAGGTACGATCCTGGCCACCACATTCATCGGGGGTGGCCAAGAGATAAACGGCTTTAGGAAGCAACAGTTGGGGCGCATTGCCCGCAACCGACGCCAGACTGGCATCATCGCCCAGGGCGAACAGGACAATGTTGACCTCTGGCGCAAGATCAAGCACAGCGATGAGTCGCTCGCGCACCTGGTGAGTGCTCGCATTGTCCAGTTTGCTCATCACCATGGGGCGACCATCTTGGTGTTTGAGCATCTGGGCAACCTCAAACCTGAGAGAGGCAAGTATAGCCGTCGAGGAAACAGCAAGCGAGCCTTCTGGATGAAGGGGCGCATCTTCACCTACGCCAAATATAAGGCATGGGACCAGCGCATCATCACCAGCCGGGTCAATCCACGCAACACCAGTCGGGAATGCGCTCGTTGTCACAGCCTGGTGGCACGCTATCAGGAGGGGCAACCGGCAGAGGGGTATACTGAGGGTGCTCCTCTGGTGCTGTGTCATCGGTGTGCTATGCGGGGCCATGCCGATAGAAATGCCAGTCTGGTGATCGGCCAGCGTCTGGTGGCACGCTCGCAAAAACCACGCCAGGAAAAGCCTTCAACTCCTCTGCCTCGTGTAGAGAGGGTGGAGAAATCCACAGGTGTTCTACTCTCCCAGGAAGTCAAACGCAAAGAAGAGCCATCTTCTCTTCGAGCAAGGCATGGAGGGCGGAACGAGCATGGCACCGCTCAAGGGAGAAGGCGTCGGATGGGAACGCCTCCCCCATCTATTCCGCGCCAACTACGGTTGCCGCTTGAGTAGGGGTTACGCTCCATGTCTCAGGCAACCGACTACGCAGGAGTGGAAGAAGCTGCCGGGTTTCAACCCAGCGGAGTGTCACAACAACACAAAGGACTTACAACCTCGACGCCAGCGCGTTGAAAGCCAGCCTGCGGGGAGAACTCATCCAGCCCGGCGATGAGGGCTACGACGCGGCACGCAAGGTCTACAACGGCATGATCGACAAGCGCCCCGCCCTGATCGCGCGCTGCGCCGACGTGGCCGACGTCATCGCGGCGGTCAACTTCGGCCGCGAGAACGGCCTCCTCGTTTCCATCCGTGGCGGCGGACACAACGCCGGCGGGCTGGGAGTCTGCGATGACGGCCTGGTCATCGATCTCTCGCTTATCCGCTACACGCATGTCGATCCGGTAGCCAGAACCGTGCGGGTCGGGGGAGGCAGCACCTGGGGTGACGTCGATCACGCCACCCACGCCTTCGGCTTAGCAGTACCCAGCGGGATCATTTCCACCACCGGTGTGGGCGGACTGACTCTGGGCGGCGGACTGGGATACCTGACCCGCAAATACGGTCTCGCCATCGACAACCTGATCGCCGCCGACGTGGTGCTGGCCGATGGCCGCCTGGTGACGGCCAACGAGTCGCGCAATGCGGATCTGTTCTGGGCCTTGCGCGGCGGCGGCGGTAACTTCGGCGTCGTCACCTCGTTCGTGTTCAAGGCTAACCCGGTCCATACCGTCTACGGCGGTCCCATGCTGTGGGAGATGGAGCAGGCACCCGCGGTGATGCAGTGGTACCGTGAGTTCATCACGCAGGCACCCGATGACCTCAACGGCTTCTTTGCTTTCCTGATCGTGCCGCCTGGGCCGCCTTTTCCCGCGCATCTCCACGACAAGAACATGTGCGGGGTAGTGTGGTGCTACACCGGGCCGATAGAGCTGGCCGAGGCAACGTTCAGGCCGATCCGGGAGAAGTTCCCGCCGGCCCTGGATTTCGTCGGTCCCATCCCGCACCCGGCGCTGCAGAGCATGTTCGATGCGCTCTACCCGCCAGGACTCCAGTGGTATTGGAAAGCGGACTTTGTGAATGAACTGAGCGACGAGGCAATCCGGCTCCACATGAAGCACGGCTCCCAGGTGCCGACGATGCAGTCGACCATGCACCTCTACCCGGTGAACGGAGCGGCGCACCGCGTGGGCAAGCACGACACGGCGTGGAGCTACCGGGAGGCCACCTGGGCCGAGGTGATCGTGGGTGTTGATCCCGACCCTGCGAATAAGGACCGCATCGTCGACTGGGCCAGGAAGTACTGGGACGATCTGCACCCGCTTTCAGCGGGTGGCGCCTACGTGAATTTCATGATGGAAGAAGAGGGCCAGGAGCGCGTCAAAGCGAGCTATCGGGACAACTACGAGCGCCTTGCAGTCATCAAGAGCAAGTACGATCCGGCCAATTTCTTCCGCGTGAATCAGAACATCAAGCCCATTCTATAGGAGGTAACACAGACGTACGCTGCTATCGCAGCTACCCTGCGGGTCAACAGCAATGCAAAGAGTGCGTGCTGCGCACTCAGGAGGTGTGAAATGACTACCAAAGGAGATAATGAGCCATGGAAACAAGAGACGCACTGCGGTATCGGGTCGCACCGCTCGAAATGACGCCGAGTGAGTTTCGCAAGGTGGGCCGTCAGCTGGTCGAGCGCATTGGTGAATTCCTGTGTACGCTACCCGATCGCCCTGTCGTCCCCAATGAATCGCCACAGGTTATTCGCGAAGCGCTTGGTACGGGCTCACTTCCCGAGCAGGGCGCTGAGGCGAAGGACCTGCTCGAAGAGGCTGCCGATCTCCTGTTCAAGCATTCCACCTTCAACGGCCATCCGCGTTTCTGGGGGGTGATCACCTCGTCCGCCGCGCCAATTGGGGCACTTGGTGACCTGCTGGCCGCGGCGGTCAATCCCAACATGGGTGGTTGGATTGGTGGTCCCATGGCCAATGAGATCGAGGCGCAAACCATACGCTGGATTGCAGAAATGATCGGCTACCCCACCGACTGCGGTGGGCTACTCGTCAGTGGGGGCAACATGGGCAATTTTGTGGGCATTCTCGCGGCCCGCAAGGCCAAAGTCACCTGGGACGTGAGCGCATCAGGCTTGCTGGGCGAAGGGGCTCGTCGCCTGCGCGCCTATACATCCAGCGAGACGCACACCTGGATTCACAAGGCAACTGACATGTTCGGCCTGGGCACAGAGGCCATACGCTGGATTCCGGTGGATGAGCAGCTTCGCATGGACACGACTGCACTAAGAAGTCAGGTTCAAGCAGACATCGAGGCCGGTGATCTGCCATTCCTTGTCACCGGGACAGCAGGCACGGTGAGCACAGGAGCGGTGGATCCGCTCCCTGCAATTGCTGCGATCTGCCGGGAGTATGATCTGTGGTTCCACGTGGACGGGGCCTATGGTGGCTTTGCTGCCGCGCTGCGAAACTCTGGACAGGGAAAGGTGCCAGCCGACTTAGAGGGGATCAGCGAGGCCGATTCGGTCGCGGTGGACCCACACAAGTGGTTATATACACCACTGGAGGCCGGCTGCGCCATGGTGCGCAAGCCAGAAGCGCTGCGCGAGACGTTCAGCTATCACCCTCCCTATTACCACTTTGGCGAGGAGGCGTCCACTATCGATTACTACGAGTACGGGCCGCAGAACTCGCGCGGCTTCCGCGCTCTGAAGGTGTGGCTGGCCTTGCGCCAAGTCGGGCGAGCAGGCTATGTCGAGATGATTTCTGACGATATGCGGCTCGCACAGGAACTGTATCGACTGGTGGATGCGCACGCGGAACTGCAAGCCTTTACCCAGGGATTGAGCATTACGACGTTCCGTTATGTGCCACCCGATCTCACACCTGGCTCGGAACAGGTCGAAACATACCTGAACCGGTTGAATGCGGAACTGCTCACCCGTTTGCAGAAAAGCGGCGAAGCGTTCCTCTCCAATGCCGTGGTCACAGGCAAGTTCTTGCTACGTGCCTGTGTCGTCAACTTCCGCACCTCCCTGGAGGACATCGAAGCCTTGCCAACTCTCGTCACCCGTATCGGTAGGGAGGTGGATGCGGCTGTGCGACCGGTGGACCTGAACACATAAGTAGTAGAAAAGAGACCAGCACACCTCTGTCCCAAAAGAGAAACATGGGTCTATTTCTGTGCAGCTTGAAGCGCTGTCACTGCTACCATATTCACAATATCACTCGCACTACAACCGCGTGAGAGATCATTAATAGGTTTTGCCAGCCCGGAGAGAATGACTCCCAAGGCAGTCGCTCGCCCTACACGCTCCACCATTTTGTAAGCAATATTCCCAGCATCAAGATTAGGAAAGATGAGCACGTTTGCCCGTCCCTGAACAGTATTCCCAGGCGCCTTGTGAACTGAAACCTCGGGTATCAGCGCGGCATCGGCCTGTAACTCACCCTCTACATGTAATGCTGGCGCTCGATTGCGCACGAGCTGGAGCGCCTCGCGTACCTTTGCTACTGACTCATCTTGCGCACTGCCATAGGTGGAGAACGAAAGTAAGGCGACGATCGGTTCTTCCCCGAGCACTGCCTGTGCCACATGGGCTGTATTGATGGCGATTGAAGCTAGCTGTTCGGCGCTCGGATTGGGAACAACGGCAACGTCCCCAAGAACGATGGCATCCTGACCAGCGGGAAGCCGTTCTGCCAGCAGCAGAGCGAAGGCACCAGAAATCACGGGGCATTGTGGATCAACACCCACGACCTGAATGCTCGCACGAAGCACCGTAGCGGTCGGGCTCGTCGCTCCACCAACCAGACCATCAGCAAGACCTGCCTGTACCAGGAGCATACCACTGTATATTGGTTCGCTGGCCATCGTATACAACGTGGACTGATCGGGAATGGCTTTGCCGCGCTTCTCCAGTTGAGCGCGCAAAAGATGTACTAAATCATGCTGGCGCGGGTCCTCGCTTGGGTCGTAGACATCAACCTTCCCGGTTATACCCATGTGTTCCAACTGGGGAAGGATGGAAGCCGCCTGCCCAACCAGAATAGGCTGAATAGCAGATTCCTTCACGAGCGTGCGAGTCGCGGCCAGAGCTCTCTCATCGGCTCCATCTGTCAGTACAATGCGCATTGGATGCGCAAATGCGCGTGCATGAAGCCGAGCAATATGAGGACTAAAGGCCTCAATCTGTTCTTGTATCATAGCTCTCCCAAGGCGGGGGCGAGCCCACCAAGCGATTGCCCCGCCCCACCAAGGGCGGGGGCAAGCCCCGCCCCTACTATACACGGGCCTGGCGGTCGCCCTGGCTCCCTTAAGCTGGTGCCCATGCCTCCAAGCCCTCTGTCTCTCCTAGTCCGTCCATACCCAGTCGCGCACTTCGGGCATGTCTTCCAGATGAGTTCGTATATACGTTCTGTGTTTCGCAAGCAGATCGTTGCACTCAGCGATCAATGGCGCTGTCAGCCCTCGAACGCGTGTGGCCTGTCGCATCGCCTCAATGCAGAGATGATAGCGGCTCGTTTCATTGAGCACGACCATGTCGAATGGTGTGGTGGTCGTTCCCTCTTCATTAAAACCACGCACGTGGAAACGGGGCGCATGCGGGCGTCCATGGATGATCTGGTGAATCGCCCTTGGATAGCCGTGGAAGGCAAACACGACCGGTTTATCTTCCGTGAAGTGCTCAATGAAGGTGGTCTCGTCCAGGCCATGGGGATGGACATCTGGTGGATAGAGCGTCATGAGGTCCATGACGTTGACCACGCGCACCTTCAGTTCTGGAAGATGCTGGCGCAGCCACCAGGCTGCGGCCACCGTTTCCTGGGTTACGATGTCGCCTGCGCAGGCCAGCACGACGTCTGGCTCCATTTTCTCGTCATTGCTCGCCCAGCGCCAGGTGGATAAGCCGCGCGCACAGTGAGCAATAGCTTCCTGCATGTTGAGCCATTGCAGTTGGGGCTGCTTATCGATGACAATCAGGTTCACGTTATCGCGACTCCGGAAGCACCGATCGGCGACCGCGAGCAGACTATTCGCATCGGGTGGCAAGTAGATGCGTGCGACCGAGCCTTTCTTCGACAGAACGGTATCGATCAGTCCAGGTCCTTGATGGCTAAAACCGTTATGATCGTTACGCCAACACGTCGAGGTCAAGAGAATGTTGAGCGAGGCAATCGGATCACGCCAGGGCAGTTTGATCCCCTCTTGCAACCACTTGGCGTGTTGGATCGTCATCGAAGCGGAGATCATGGCAAAGGCTTCGTAGGTGGCAAACAAGCCATGCCGGCCGGTGAGCAGATAGCCCTCTAACCAGCCATGACAGAGATGTTCGCTGAGCACTTCCATCACACGCCCATCGGGAGAGACATGATCGTCAATCGAGATGATGGGTTCCATCGAATTGCGATTCTCGACCGTAAAGACATCCCCGAGGCGATTCGAATTGGTCTCGTCAGGGCAGAAGAAGCGGAAGTTCTGTTCCCCGGCATTTCTCGTAAAGGTGTCTCGCAGCAGCTTGCCGAGCTGGCGAGTCGACTCATGGCGCTCCGTCGCGGGCTCGGTCACTTCAAGCGCGAAGTCAGTAAATGACGGGAGATTCAGATCGACCAGCAGCGTGCCGCCATTGGCATGTGGATTGGCTCCCATGCGACGATCACCTGTTGGTGCCAGTGCGGCGAGCTCTGGGATCAAACGACCCTGCTCGTCGAACATTTCTTCTGGGTGATAACTGCGCATCCACTCCTCAAGCACGTTCAGATGCGCTGGATTGGCCTTCACATCGGCTACCGGGACCTGGTGCGCAACAGAGGTCCCCTCGACGATGCGACCATCGACCACTTTGGGCCCGCTCCATCCTTTGGGTGTACGCAGGACAATGACAGGCCACTCTGGTCGCCTGGTGAAGCCATGCTGGCGAGCATCTGCTTGATACCAGCGTATTTTCGCATAGCAGGTGTCTAACGTCCTGGCGAAAGCTTCGTGCATCTGCATCGGATCATCACCTGTCACGAAGTGAACATCGTAGCCATGGCCCGAGAGGAGTTGGTGAATCCGGTAATCCTCTGCACGCCCCAGCACGGTGGGACCAGCAATCTTGTACCCATTCAGATGCAAAATGGGTAAAACTGCCCCATCACGTACCGGGTTCAAAAAATCAATGCCTTTCCAGGAGCCTTCGAGCGGTCCGGTCTCGGCTTCCCCATCCCCAACCACAGCAGCGACGATCAAATCGGGATTGTCGAAAGCTGCGCCAAAGGCATGGGCGAGGACATAGCCTAACTCGCCTCCTTCGTGAATGGAGCCCGGCGTAGGCACACTGACGTGGCTGGGAACGCCGCCAGGGGTCGAGAACTGGCGAAACAGACGACGTATGCCCTCCTTGTCCTGTGTGATCTCTGGATAGATCTCCGTATAGCTCCCTTCGAGGTACACATTCGCCAGGAGCGCAGGGCCACCGTGCCCTGGCCCTGCGAGGTAGATCATATTGACATCCTCATCCTGGATGAGTCGATTTAAGTGGACGTAAATGAAGCTGAGGCCAGGTGATGTGCCCCAGTGCCCGAGTAATCGTGGTTTGATATGCTCGGGGCGTAAAGGCTCTTGCAGCAAAGGGTTGTCCTGTAAGTAGATCTGACCGGCCGTCAGGTAGTTGGCGGCGTTCCAATACTTGTGCATCAGATCAAGTTGCACTTGATTAACGTTTGGCATCAGGTCAAGTTGCGCTTGATCAACGTCTGGCATCAGATCAAGTTGCGCTTGATTAACGTTTGGCATGACATCCTCCATAGCTGGTTCGTTTATCAACGATAAAGGCCTCCATCGTTTCGTTCTTTCTCGGAGGCCTATTCTTACTTGTTTGAGCGAAACGATTAGCTAATCGTTTCGCTAATCGTTTCGCTCAAACAATAACATATTCATCTTGCTCTGTCAAGTCTTATGCTTTTTGAATCAGGATAGTGGAACAGCCAGCGAGGGCCGATGAATCGGCGCTGGGCGCGAATCAATCGGCACCTACGGATGGCCGGATTAGTTTGTTAAATGCCATAAGCCAGGGGGAAGGAAACGCCGTGAATGGTGAAAGGGCTTGACAAGGGGACGATATTTATGATATCTTGCAAGAGCGCGAAACGATTAGCGAAACGATTAGCGGTGCGCTTTTTTCAGCGTACACTATGTTCGCTAGTGAGTACCAATGGCGGTACTCCCTCGTCTTCAACGAACAACACGACTTCACTGCAGGACGTCTTGTGAGAGCTTCTGAAGAGGAGGCGTCATA
>Ga0207646_10004875_pt1 | contig 14380 bp, 8 predicted proteins | sample KBSK5502metaG_FD_184343 | JGI IMG/M metagenome (GOLD analysis project Ga0207646, IMG submission 184343) | Corn, switchgrass and miscanthus rhizosphere microbial communities from Kellogg Biological Station, Michigan, USA - KBS K5-50-2 metaG... | ecosystem: Host-associated > Plants > Roots >... | reverse complement strand
GCACCATCACCACGTCACCCGCGACGACGCCGAGCTCCACCAGCGCGCGATTCAGATCGACCGGCGTGAAGGCGCGAAACCGTCGATGGTAGCCTCTCACGAGGCGCTTCAGCGACCGCTTGATCGGAGACGGCAGCACCGCCGAGGCGGCCGCGCGGACGCGTTCTCGGATGTCGGAGGTCACTCGGCAGGCCTGGCGTCACCGGTGTGTCGGGCCTTGGGCAAGGCGAATGCCAAGAGATTGCGACCCGCTGCAATTGCCACGAACTGTTCTCCGCCCGCTAGAAAGGTCTCGGGCGCCGCACGGACGTTGCCGCCGGTCTCTACAGACCACAGGCGTCGGCCGGTTCGGGAGTCGAGCGCAAAGAACGTGCGTTCATCGCCGCCGAATACGATCCCCCCCGTCGTCGAGAGGACGCCACCCACGACATTGTTGACCTGGCGCGGCTCTCGGCGGTACTCCCATACCCGCGTACCAGTGAACGCGTCCAGCGCACGAACCGCCGTATAGAAGGCTCTGCCGCCGACGGGTGCTGGGGGACTCGGGCCTGACGTGAAGTACACCATTCCCTGCTCGAGCACCGGGACGAACATCAGGTTCAGCGTTGGATCGAAGCTGGGCGACCACCAATTGGTCGCGCCCACGCTGCCCGGGTACAGAAGGAACCCTTCGCGATGTCGGGACGAGTCGGGGAGAGGCTTGGGGCGTCCCTGCGGATCGAGGCCATCGGTCCAGGTCTGGTGCACAAACGGCGCGGCAGTGAGATACTTCCCGGACACGCGATCCAATACGTAGTAGAAGCCGTTGCGATTCGCCCACAGGACACGCTTCTCGGTGCCCCGCGGTGATTTTTGATCCGCCAGCACCGGAATCTGGTTCGCGTCCCAATCGTGATCGTCGGCCGGCGTGAACTGAAAGTACCAGACGAGTGCTCCGGTGGATCCACGGAGCGCCACGGCCGAGTTGGTATACAGGTTGTCGCCTCGTCGAGCCGCGGCGTCGAAGACGGGCTTCGGATTGCCGACGCCCCAAATGAGCAGGTCGAGCTCCGGATCGTACGACCCCGTGAGCCATGTGGGCGCGCCTCCCTCGCGCCCGGAGTTTCCCGCCCACGTCTCGCCGCCAGGCTCGCCGGGCTTGGGGATCGTCCTGAACCGCCATCGCTCTTTTCCAGTATTGGCATCGTAGGCCGCGATGAAGCCCTGCCCGCCCCGTACCATGTCCGGTGTGGCCACCCCGGTCACGACGAGATCGCGATAGGCCAGCGGAGCAGCGCTGATGGCGTATCGCTTCGGATCGTCCGTCACGGTCACCTCCCACTGCAAGGCGCCCGTCGCAGCCGAGAGCGCGACGAGTCGTGCGTCCGCCGTTGCGAAGAACACCTTGTCGTTGAGGATCGCGACGCCGCGATTCGCCGCGGCGCCGAATTCGCCCCCGAGGCTCTCGCGCGAGGGGTGATGCTCGTACGTCCAAATCCGCTGCCCCGTGGTGGCGTCCAACGCCGTCACCTGGCCGGGCGGTTCGGTCACGAACATGATCCCGTGCCGCACAATCGGCGACACCTCGATGGTCGTGGGCTGGCCTGCGAACTCGTGAATCCATCTGAGGGCGAGCTGGTGCACATTCTCACGGTTGATCTGACGCAGGGCGCTGTGGCGGGAAGACCAGTACGAGCCGGAGTAGGTGAGCCAGTCCTCGGCCGGCTCGCGTGTCGCCGCAAGCTCATCGTATGACACATTCACGCCGAGCGATCGACCGGCACCGTGCGCGACGGCTCCGGACGTACTGTCGGGTGAATTGATGGAGCGGAGGAACGCCACCACTTGCCATAAATCCTTCTCCGGCAATGGATGTGGTCGCATGGCCGTGTTCGGAATGCCGGACCGAACGACTCGGTATAGCGCCCAATCGCTCTCGCCGTGCTGGAAGGCTCGATGGATCAATGCCGGACCGCCACCGCCGCCGCTCCCGTCTGGTGCGTGACAGGAAGCACACTGACTGCGAAACAGCTGTGCACCCGCCTGAATGTCGGCCGGAGTGGTCTTGACGTTGTGGATCACCGCGTACGGATTGTGGGTCTCGACCAGGGGTCTCAGGTACTGGTCGGAGCCCGGCATCATGTAGCGCAGCAACGGCTTCAACCCGATGTCCGGGATCTGTCCCGTGACGTACAGCAGGACGACGTGGGCGCGCCATCGAACATGTTCGGAGATCATCATCGCACCCGCGACCGCCACCAGCGCACCGACTGCCACCAGACTCCTGCCGCGTCTAGTCATACTGGCCTGCGGGCGACTCGGATCGAACAGTGGCGGCGCCATCGCGCGTCGCCACCGCCCGTGACCGTCCGCGACGTGCTCGCATGACGCCGTCCGCCACCCGGCGTGCCGCGGCTCCACATCCTGCGACGAACCGGTACAGTGGACCGAAGGCACGCAGCGAGGTGAGTCCGACAAAGTAGAGTCCCGGGACGCTGCTTTCGAACCAGTGGCTCAGGGTTGGGATCGCCCTGTCGGTCTTGATCTCGGCGCGAAGTGACGGATCGATCATCGTCAACTTCGTGATATCGACCGTGTAACCCGTTGCCAGGAGGATGTGATCAGCGCTCACCTTCGCGCCGTCCGACATGGTGGCAGCGAGCTTCCCCTGCGTCACCTTGAGGTTCGCCACCGTCCGGCCTTCGCGCAGGGTGACCTTGCCGATCACTCGATGCTTCAGCCAGTGGGTCGCCCCGGAGTGGTAAATCGCGTTATACGAGTCCTTCCACCCAAGTGGGAACCGATAGAACAACCAGGGCCACTGATCCCATACCCAGTTGGTCCAGCCAGGCGCGATGCTCGCGTCCGGGGCCAGTATCCGTTCGAGCGTGCTGCGCGCGCCCGACCGATCGGGCGCCAGCCACTGGATGGGGCGCCGGGATACGACCTGGACCGCGGCGCCAGCTTCGTGGAGCAACGCCGCGTACTCGATCGCGCTCTGTCCGCCGCCGATCACGACCACGTCTCGTCCCTTGAAACGCGCGAAGTCTCCGTGCCCGGAGGAATGCGAGACCAGCTCTGACGGCAGTCCAGTGAACTGTTCTGGGCGGTGGGCATAGTAATAGACGCCGATCGCCATCACGACCGCCTGACTTTCTACCTCGCGCCCATCCGCCAGGGTAATGAGAAACCGGCCGTCCTGACGCTCGATCGATGAGACGTACGTCTCATCGACGTCAGGGACCGCCCGCCGCTGGAACCAGAGGCCATAGTCGACGAACGTCTGTAGCGGCAGGGGATAACCACGCTCGTGCCCCGAGTCCCTGGCGAACTGCTCGAACCCGTGGTCCCGACGGGGATCGGAGAGGTTGGTGGCCCACCAGTGCGATCGCAGCAACATGCCTTTCGGCATGCGATCGCGCCACATCTCCAACGTCCGCCCGAAGACGGCGACTCGCAGTCCTCGGCCGAGGAGATGCGCCGCGGTGGAGAGGCCGTAGGGACCCGCGCCGACAACGACTGCGTCAAAGATGGGACTCATGAGCCGTTTTTCCTCACACGGGATACCACCCCCCGAGCGGCGTTGCGCGCGAAGGTCGTCGTCGCCTTGACCGCGGGAAGCGGATCCCTCCAGGACAGGTAGTCGTAGGCCATAGGTTTGAGAAACGAGAGGCCGAACTGCAAGAGCGTCTGGACCGGAGAGGTGACTCCAGGCCTGCCGCGTTGGCGGAGGGCGGCGATCGTCGTCGTGATGTCCCCGCCCAGATCGCGTATCCAGCCGCCGATCCGATACTCCGCGACTCGGTCAATCGGCTCGCCGCTCGCCCATTGGTAGACGAGATACGGGAAGTCGACGCCGGCTCGCACCGCGACCTCGACGGAGGCGGAGAGCCGCGGGTTGATCTCCATCAGGTACGGGACGCCGGCGGCGTCCCGGCGAAACTCGACCTCGGAGTATCCTTCGAGGTTGATTTCGCGCACCAGCGATTCGGCGTGGCCGCCGATGTCGGCGGGAACGGCGATGCTCTGGCGCAGGACCGAGTTCCCGCCCAAGGGCGGACTGGTGCGCTTGGCCCATTGCGCGAAGCGCGCGTACACTTCGCCATGGGCATAGAGGAAACTCACGGCTTCACGTTTTCCGGTCAGGAGTTGCTGGAACAGCGCGGCCTCCCCGAAGCGCGTCACCGCCTCGACGGCGTGACGGGCTTCGGCGGGAGTGACCGCGAGTTGGGCACCCAGCCGCGCTCCCTCCCGTCCGTCCCACAACCAGGATTCGCTTGGTTTGATCACAGCCGGGAGTCCGATGTCTTTCAGCGCGCCCGTAACCTCTCCGCCGTCGCGCACGACAACCTCGCGCGGCACGCGCAGCCCGAGGCGGCGCGCAACCGCGAGCGTCCGCTCTTTACTGATCGCGATCGCCATCGCCGGTTCGGGCGCGAGGGCCACGCACACCCGTGGCTCGAGTCGCGCGCGATGCCGACGCAGCAGCGCGATCGTGGCGTCGTTTGAGGCGACGAGCACTCGCGCACCGGTGCGCTCCAGCCAGTGCTCGAGGATGCCCATGTAGGCGTCCGTCCCTTCGGTGGCCGGAAACACGAACCCTCGCTGACACCAGCGCGACGCAAAGGCGGGGGCGTGATCGTGCGTTTCCGCGGCGGCGACCCTGAGCCCCCGCCGACCGAGGGACCGCACGGCCACGAGCGACTGGCGCAGCGACGCGTCGAGCACTAGAGCGTCGGATATCATGACGGCCGAGCTGCCATGCTTCACTTGATTGCGCGCACCCGAAAGATGTGCTCCGCGGCAAGCCAATTGAGTGCCCGGCTTCGAACGAACGTGTCACTGGCTCGAGAGAGAAGTGCCCGCCCGACCAATCGCTCAATGCCGCGCCGAAAAACGGTCCGTTTCAGAGATAGAAACTGGACAAGAAGGCCAAGCGGGCTGCTGAGCCATCCCCAGCCGTGGCAAATCCATTCCTCCGGTTCGAAGTTCAAGCCACGCAGAAGCCGCAACCATCTGGTGCGGTAGAACCTGCGGTAAGGTGCGTGGCGAACAGTTCCGACGCGGGACTCGGAGGGAGTGGACGGTCTCGCGCGAAACCCGTGCCTCACGAGGTGGTAGGCGGTTCGCAACACCGCGACCACCCTGGGGACCACGACATCCAAACGCCGGAGAGGGTAGCTCCCGTTGGGGATTGCGATCACCGCTCGACCGCCGGGTTTGAGTACCCGCCACACTTCCCGCAGTGCCTGCTCGTCGGACTCCAGGTACTCCATGACCCCAAGCGACACCACCACGTCAAACGTGTTATCCGGAAATGGGATGTGTTCGATGTCCCCGACCCCGAATGGCTCCGAGTCGCAGAGTTGTCGCGCTTGGCGGATCATGGGCTCAGCGAGGTCGATACCCCACACCGCATAGCCGCGTTTGATGAGCTTCGCAGCCATCACACCCGCGCCGCAACCGGCCTCAAGGATCCTTGAGGATGGCGGGATCGCGGACTCCACCATCTCCAGCGCAAACCGCTGGCGCGAGATCAGATGCTGACCGCTCAACGTCGGCTCGGGATCGGCGTAGCATGCTGCCCACTCCGTCGCTTGCTCGCTGAAGCGGTTCTTCACTTGGCGTTTCCAGCTTGTCATGCCACGGCGCCTCTCGACCTAGGCTCCCACCATCGAATGCGATCGGCAGGTGCAGGAGTGACCGCATGAGCTTCGCTATTGCACTCAAGGCAATGGTGCAAGCCTGGTGCCAGCCCACATGGCGAGATCTTCGAGGCCATGGCCTCAGCCGTGGAGTGTTGCGCGAGCGCGACGCCAATCCGGTAGACCGGCTGCTGGGCGAGGAGCCAGGCCGCCCCTCGGGGTGGTCCGGCTCTTGCCCCGGTGCTCGGCCGTGGGCGAAGTAGCGTCGTTATCCGAAACCCCAGAGTCCCGCAGACACGCCCAGGCTCGAGCCCTGGATCGCTCGCTGCTGCGCGGCGTCGCTTGGACTGCGGCGGCCAAGTGGGCCAGCCAGGGGCTCAGCTGGGTATCCTGGCTGATCGTCGCCCGCTTGCTCACGCCTGAGGACTACGGCCTCGTGGGCATGGCCGCGATTTACCTCGGGCTGATCACCCTCCTCTCCGAATTCGGCCTGGGCACCGCCGTGCTGGCCGTCCGCGAGCTCAGCGTCGAGCAGCTCCATCAGGTGAACGGGCTGGCGGTACTCCTGGGGCTGGCTAGCCTGCTCGCGTCCTGCGTTGTGGCGATCCCGTTGGGGCGTTTCTTCCACGCTCCGCAATTGCCGCTCGTCGTTGTGGCCATGAGTACGACGTTCGTCATCACGTCGTTCAAGACGGTACCGCTCGCGCTGCTGCAGCGCGACCTGCGCTTCAAGGCGCTCGCGTTCATCGATCTGAGCCAGGCGCTGGTGCTGGCAACCAGCATGGTCGGATTTGCCGTCGCCGGGTTTCGGTATTGGACCCTCGTGTGCGGCGGGGTGCTGAGCGCGCTGATTTCGACAGGAGCGATTCTCAGGCTGCGGCACCCACCGTTCGCGTGGCCGCGGCGGACATCCCTCAAGCCCGCGATCACCCTGAGCTCCAACGTCCTCATCTCCCGGCTTTGCTGGTACGCCTCGTCCAACGCGGACTTTCTGATGGCCGGGCGGATCCTGGGGAAGGCCGCCCTTGGCTTCTACAACGTCGGCTGGACCTTGGCCAACGTCCCGGTGGATAAGGTCACGGCGCTGGTTGGGCAGGTGACCCCCGCCGTCTTTTCGACGGTGCAGACGGACCCGGTGGCGCTCCGGCGGTACCTCCTCAGGATTACCGAAGGCATCGCCTTGATCACGTTCCCCCTCGGCCTCGGCCTTGCCCTGGTCGCTCAGGATTTCGTCCTCGTGGTCCTTGGCTCCAAGTGGAGCGCCACTATCGCGCCGCTGCGGCTCCTCGCCGCCTATGCAGCGTTCCGCTCGATCACCCCACTCTTGCCAACGGTGCTCCACACCATCAGGGACACGAGGTTCGAGATGTGGAACATGGTCGCCGCCGCCGTTGTCATGCCCACGAGCTTCTACCTCTGCGGGCAGCGATGGGGGACGGTCGGGCTCGCGGTGGCCTGGGTGCTGGTGGATCCCCTCTTCGCCTTGGCGCTGTACTGGCGAACCTTCGCGAAGATCCAGCTGTCTCTCAGGGCGTACCTCGGGGCGCTGTGGCCTGCGCTGAGCGGGACCGCCCTGATGGCAGTAGTCGTACTCGCGGCCGGAGCGTTCAGCGCAAGGGCGGGGACGGCGGGCCTTCGGTTGGCTGCCCAAATCGGAGCGGGAGTGATCAGTTATGGACTTGCCTGTGTGATCCTGCACCGGGAGCGGTTCAAGGCATTCCGCGAGCTCGTTCTGGCTACCCGTCGAGAATCCGCGGGACCGCGGTGAACGCCCGACGGCTGCTCGTCGTCACGTATTACTTCGGTCCCGACGGGCCCGTCGGTGGCCTTCGCTGGTTGGGGATTACGAAATACCTCGCCCGCCTGGGCTGGAAGGTTTCCGTCGTCACCGGCGTTCCTCGGATCGGGAATGGTGCACCCAACGGACCTGACGTGGAGTCGTTTCCGCGCTTCTGGACCTTGAGCGACGGCTGGCGCCTGCTTCGGCGACTGGCCTTTGGGCCTTCGCTCGGGGGGTTCCCGAAAGCATCGCGGGTCGCGAATCTGTCGCCGGCGCCAGGTCTGCTGCGCCAACTGGGTCGGGAGGTCGTCGCGTTCTTGACTTTTCCGGACGAGAGCCGGGGCTGGCTGCTTCGCGCCGCGCTGCGCACGCGCTCGCTGATGCGGCGACTCCAGCCGCAGGTCGTCGTGAGCAGTGGCCCGCCGCACACCGCCCACCTCGTCGCAGGACTCGCTACGATGGGTAGCGCCGTCCCCTGGTTGATCGACCTGCGCGATCCGTGGGCGGGACCCCTCTCGAAGATCTGGGAGTCAGATCGAATGTTTGGAAGCCGCCTGTTTCGCGTCGTCGCCCCGCGCCTCGAACGCCTCGCCCTCCGGGCCGCCCAGGGGATAATCACCAACACTCACCAGCTCGGGGACGCGCTGTCGGCGCGGTATCCCGACATGCCCGTGGTGTGCGTTCCTAACGGCGTCGACGCGGAATGCCTGCCGCCACCTGCTCGCGATCAGTATCCAGGACTGGCCATCGCCTATACCGGCTGGTTGTACACCGGGCGCGACCTCGGACCGGTGGTGCAGGCGCTACGGGTCTTCTTGGAACACCACCCGGAGGCAGCCCAGGCTGGTGTCAAACTTCGCGTGGCCGGTCAGGCGGACGCTGCTCATGCTCAGGCGTTCTACAGCGCCGTCGCTGCGGCACGTATGGAGCCGTACGTAGAGGTACTGGGCCCGCTTCCCCGCGCCGAGGCTCTCGACATAGTGTCCCGTTCGCGCCTGGCCGTAGTCCTGGCGCAACAGCAGGAGCTCCAGGTCCCAGCCAAGCTCTATGAGTCAGTCGCGATGGGGATCCCGACACTGGTCGTGGCGCCGCCGGGCAGCGCCGCGGCGGTCGAGGGAGACCGCGTCGGGGCCGTGGTTCGCGATGGCGCCGATATCGAGGGAATTGCGTGTGTGCTCGAGCGACTCTGGCGGGACGGCTCGCAAGAGCGATTGTGCCCCGTGCCAATCACCTACGAGGCCATCGCACCGATGGTTGACAAGGTCCTGCAACAACGGCGTCGTCCTCCAGACCCAGAGCGTCCTCGACCTCGCCGCTGAATGGAGCGCAGCGGCCTCGCCGCGTCTTCATGAGTACGAACACGTTGAAGGTCGGCCCGGTGACGGGCGCCGCCTGCGCCGTGGCGACGCCCACCGGGCTCGGGGGCGTGATGCCGACCATGGGTAGGTCGAGCGGACGGCCGGTGTAAATGCCGCTGGCGGTCGGGGGGCCATAGAAGTCCTCGGCATTCTGCACCACATAGCGGTCACCCCTATTGAGTATCCCCGAGACGTCCACGCTGACCGCACTCTGCTGCGCCCAATTGTAGACGATGATGTTGGCACGCCCCGGCTCATACTGGTTCGGGCGCACGACGATCTTGATCCCCGTGGGTGCGCTACCTGCGTACGTGCCTGGATCGGCGAACCCGGTCTGCGTCCGCCAGCCGTCGAAAGTGGTGACGTCAGTAGTATCGTGGCGCCACACCACGGCTGTGGGGTCGCCGAAGAGCGCATTGTCGCTCCACGCCTGACCGCTGGTCGTCCCAAGAGCCCAAACCATGCCGCCAGCGGTAAAGTTGAATAACGTGTTCCCCTTCACGATGGCCGAGGCCCACGCACCCATCCGCCACCACCCGCCGACGAAATAGTTGTTCGTGCAGACGACGTCTTGGTTCGTAACGGCGTTGTTGCCGATGTCGGCGGTCATCGTATTGGTGTAGCTGGTCCGGTAGGTGTAATTCTCATTGACGGTGATTCCCGACGCGGGAAAATTGCCACCAACGAGAATGTCGGCATCCGACGGCACGCCCCAGACGTAGTTGTTGAATGCGACGTTGCCTTCGAGATCGATGTTCTGGATATACGGTCCGTCGTTGGCGTAGCAGTGAAAACCGTACGCCCAGTTGTCGAAGACGATGTTGTCTTTCAACAGCAACCTGCCGGTTTGACTCTTACAGTAGATCCCGTGAGTCAGATTGTCGGTGCGTCCGTTGTTGTAGACGATGGAGCCAGTGACCTCGGACCCCGTTGCTTCCGGCCCGATGAAAATGCCGTCATCGGTCGCGTCATGGACGACCAGGTTGATGACCTTGATTCCGGGTCCTTTGAGGTGGACGCCGTGCATAACGCCCTGTTGCGGAGCGGGGTTCGTGACCTCAAAACCCCAAAACCACGTGTACGCACCAGTCACGAAGAGGATGTTGGTAACCGTGGCACGCTCCCCGGGATACTGGCGCACCACGATGGGAGCGTCAGGCGTACCCATCAGCGTGCTCGCGAAGCCCCGCGGATCTGCGGCGTTCGTATACATTCCGCCGCGCAACCAGATCGTGCTGCCGGGTGTCACCTCGGCCGGGCCGGCGAGGGCCGTCGCCAGGTCCCACGGCCTGGTGAACGATCCGTCGCCGGATGGAGAGCCGGTCGGCGATACGAAAAAGTCCGGCGCCCGAGGGGCAGCGACGCGGTTGGCGCTTATGCCCGGGGTTCCCGGGGTGTCGTTGGGCGCAACCGTATCCTGCAGCGCGCAGGACCCGAACAGCAGGAGATGCGCGGCCGCGAGGGGTACCAGGACCGGTCCGGAGCGGGACAACATCGCGTCTTGGCCGCGCAACTTCCGGACCCGTGTTGTTACGTATGGTGACCCAACCCGGCGGGCGTATGCAATTCCGCACCAGGTCAAGAGCTAGCCGGCCTGCGCGAATCTTCCGAGGACGCTGGCGCGCCAGCGCCTCAGGCGTGGCAGCCTCGTTCCCTAGGTGCGACAGCTGCTGCCCGGCGGCCACGTGGGCCGCCCACCTCACTTCAATACTCGTAGGCGCCGATGTCGTAGGCCGTGCCCCTGGGCCTGAGGATGCCGGTGAAGTCGAGCGCCGGTACGCAGAGGGTCACGCTGGCGGCACAGAGGGTCGTTCCGGCATCGATCGCCACGGCGCCGCTGCGAAGATGGTAATCTCCCGTCATGTCCCCGGTGTAGTTCACGAACAGGGCACTGAACTGGGCGCTCGTGAGCGTCAGGGTGCCGGACTGGGTGCCGTTTACGAGCGACAAGTTCGTCGCATTGTTGTAGAGGATGTTGTTGTTGTAGACATTGTGGGTGCCAATCGAACCGGACGTGGACTCCCAAATGCCGTACCCATTGACATTCACCACGATGTTGTTGTCGACGGTCGTGTAATCGTTCGCTGTGACGGTCGGATCGGCCGAGATTTGAATGCCGTAGCGCCCGCATTTGGCCACCACGTTGTTGGCGATGATCAAGTGGGTGGCGCCGTGGTAGGTCTGGATGCAGGCCGAGGCGGCCCGGGTGACGATATTGTTCTCGATCACGCCATTCGCGCTGGCCATGTAGATGCCGTGGGTTTGGTTCACCTGCCCCCAGGGGCCGATATTGTCCACCACATTGCCAATGATTTGAATACCTACCTTGGTGTAGTCGCAGCAGGAGCCAACGATTGCGCCTGTCAAGGCGGTACCGGGCATGTCGTGGACACGGTTCCCGATAATCTTGCTGTAACTGCCGTTGGTCGTAATGCCTTGGTTGCAGCTTCCGGTGACGTCGAAGTTGATGATCTGGACGTAATCGCCGTCATTCGTGATGGGGGAACAGTCCGACCCATAGATCTTCGCGGCCCATTTGGTATCGGAGATGTAGGTGAGGAGCGCGGTGGCTGTCCCGCTCTTGGTCACGCGATTGGCTGAGTAGCTCCAGGTATAGTTGCCGGCGGCGACGTGGGCGTTGTCGCCCGGGCTCATGAGTTGCGAGACGCGCTGCAACGTGTAGCAGGGAGCGGCGGCGGTGCAGGGATTCGCGTCTGAGCCCCCCGGCGCGACATAATAGTTGGCGCCCTTGCCCAAGGTGTAGAGCGGCGTGGTATCGCTTACGAGCGACACCGTCATGGCCGAGCTCCCGCTCCGCCCCTCGCTCGTCGCCGTGATGGTCACCGCTCCGATCCCGAGCCCCGTCGCCAACCCGGTGCCGCTCACCGCGGCCACTCCCGGGGCGCTGCTCGCCCAGGTGACGACGCGGCCGCTTAGCGGGTTGCCAAGGGCGTCCTTCAGCGTCGCCGTCAGGTGCAACGTCGCCCCCATGAGCAGGCTGGCAATCGCTGGAGTCACTGTCACCGAGGCTACGGGAACGTTCGTCACCGTCATGGCGGATGTCCCGCTCTTCCCCTCGCTCGTCGCCGTGATCGTGGCCGACCCCGCCGCCACGCCCGTCACCAGGCCGCCCGCCGACACCGTCGCGACCGCCGGGTTGCTGGTCATCCAGCTTACCGTCCGGCCCGTGAGCAAGTTCCCGGTCGAGTCCTTAGTCGCGTCGCCGAGCTGCAGCGTCGCCCCGACCTGCACGCTCGGTGCCGCCGGGCTCACCGTCACCGAGGCCACCGCGGCCGCTGCCGGGGGATCAGCCGTCACGGCAACGCTTGCATAGATAGCGACTTCGGTAATGCTGTTCCACGGACTGAGCTGGGTCGTGCCGCTCCACTGGCCGTGGCCGACGATGCGGACGTAGCGGCCCGGCACGGTCGGGAAATCGTAGCGCTCGGGCTGGAGGGTCTGGCCGCTGCTCCGGCCGGCGAAGACCCGGGTCCAGGTGACGGCATCGGGCGACACCTGGATCTCGAAGGCGGACGTCCACTCGGTCCCCCGATACCACGCAATGGTCACGGGACCCACTTCCCTCACCGCGCCGAGGTCGTAGCGGATCCACTGGCCGTCGCCGGACGCCGACCAGCGGGTGGCGAGGTTGGCGTCGAGCGTATTCTGCGGGACGTTGCCGTCGTCCCCGCTCGCGACGACCGACGCCACCGACACGGGGCTCACCGGGGCCGCGGCGCTGCCGTAGATGGCGGTTTCAGTAATGCTATTCCAGAGGCTGAGCTGGGTCGTGCCGCTCCACTGGCCGTGGCCGACGATGCGGACGTAGCGGCCCGGCACGGTCGGGAAATCGTAGCGCTCGGGCTGGAGGGTCTGCCCGCTGCTCCGGCCGGCGAAGACCCGGGTCCAGGTGACGGCGTCGGGCGACACCTGGATCTCGAACGCGGACGCCCATTGATTCCCGCAGTACCACGCCATGTCCACGCGGCCAACCGCCATGAGCGCGCCGAGATCGTACTGGATCCATTGCCCGTCGCCGGACGACGACCAGCGGGTGGCGAGATCGTTGTCCAGCGTATTCTGCGTGACATTGGGGTCCTGGTATCCGCTCGCGACGACCGACGTCACAGGGAGCGTGGTAACATCACCAGGGGTGACGACTTGAGTCAGAGGGCTGCGGGGCGGCTGGGGATCGGTGAGATCGCTCGTGCACGCCAGCGCCAAGACGACGCTGGCGGCGAGCGACGCTTTCAGTAGGGCCAGCCGCTTGGACAGCTTGAACTTGAAAGGCATGGTAGGGCGCTCCTTGGGTTTGCTGAGCGAAGGCTGCACGCGTTCGACCGAGTAGACGCCGCGTGCGGCCCTGAGGGTTTATCGTGTGGTCAATGCCTCAATGCCACTCATAGGCCCCGATGTCGTAGGCGGCCCCTTGGGGGCGTGCGATGCCGGTGAAGTCGAGCGACGGCACGCAGATGACCACGCCGGCGGCACAGAGGGTCGTGCCCCGATCGACCGCCACCGCGCCACTCTGGAGGTGGTAATCCCCCGTCATATCCCCGGTGTAGCTCACGAAGAGGGCGCTGAACTGGGTGCTCGAGAGCGTGAGGGTACCAGACTGGGTGCCGTTTACGAGCGACATGTTCGTCGCATTGTTGTAGACGATGTTGTTGTTGAAGACGTTGTGGGTGCCGATCGAACCGGAGGTCGATTCCCAAATGCCGTAGCCATTCACGTTCACGACGATGTTGTTATCGACCGTCGTGTAATCGTTCGACGTGACGGCCGGGTCGGCGGATATCTGAATGCCATAACGCCCGCAGTTCGCCACCACATTGTTCGTGATCGTAAGGTGGGTGGCACCGTGGTAGGTCTGAATGCAGGCGGATGCCGCGCGGGTGACGATGTTGTTCTCGACCACCGCATTGGCACTGGCGACGTAGATCCCGTGCGTCTGATTGACTTGGCCCCAGGGGCCGATGTTGTCGACCACGTTGCCGATGATCTGGATGCCGGTCGAGTTGTAGCCGCAGCAGTCGCCCACGATGGCCGCGGTCAATTGCGTGCCGGGCATGTCATGGACGCGGTTGCCGATGATCTTGGAGTAGCTGCCGTTCGTGGTGATGCCTTGAACGCAGCTCCCGGTGACATCGAAGTTGATGATCTGGACGTATTGGCCGTTATTCGTAATGGGGGAGCAGTCCGACCCGTAGACCTTCGCGCCCCATTTGGTGTCGGAGATGTAGCTGATGGGAGCGGTGGCCGTTCCGCTCTTGTTCACCTGGTTGCCCGAGTAACTCCATGTGTAGTTGCCACTGGCAACGTGGGCATTGTCCCCCGGGCTCATGAGCTGGGAGACGCGTTGCAGCGTGTAGCAGGGAGCGGTCGCAGTGCAGGGATTCCCGTCCGAGCCGGTCGGAGCGACGTAATAGTTGTTGCCATTGCCCAAGGTGTAGAGCGGCGTCGAATCGTTCACGAGCGACACCGTCACGGCTGAGCTCCCGCTCCGCCCCTCGCTCGTCGCCGTGATCGTCACCCCTCCGATCCCGAGCCCCGTCACCAGCCCGGTGCCGCTCACCGCGGCCACGCCCGGAGCGTTGCTCGCCCAGGTGACGACGCGG
>Ga0207646_10004874_pt1 | contig 14380 bp, 14 predicted proteins | sample KBSK5502metaG_FD_184343 | JGI IMG/M metagenome (GOLD analysis project Ga0207646, IMG submission 184343) | Corn, switchgrass and miscanthus rhizosphere microbial communities from Kellogg Biological Station, Michigan, USA - KBS K5-50-2 metaG... | ecosystem: Host-associated > Plants > Roots >... | reverse complement strand
GCCGGCGATGAAAACGAACTGCGACCCGTTAGCGTTGCGCACGGCGAGGGTTCGTCCCTTGGCGGGGGCGTCGGTGATCGGTTGCCACTGATCGCCGTCGAACACGGTCAGGCCGCCGGTGGTGAGCGCGAACAGCGCCTTCTTTTCTCCAAGCGTTCCGAGGGCGATGTCGACGGCCCGATCGGCCGAGGCGGCCAGGCGATACCAGCTCTTCCCCGCGTCGCGGCTCGTGAAGACGCCGTCGGAGGTCGCGGCGAAGAATCGCTGATGATTGAAGCGCACGACGCGATCGACTCGAATGGGCACGTTCGCGGGCTCACTTTGCGTCCACTCCACGCCGTCGCTGCTCCAGAAAAATCCCTTTTCGGTGCCGGCTACGAATCGGATTTCAGGATCGTCGCTGATCGTGAGGGACAGAACCGACGGCATTTTGGTCGTGCTGATTCTCTTCCAGGTTTCGCCGGCATCCGACGACTCGTAGATTCCGCTCGCGACGCCGCCGAAGGCCACCGCGGCGTACACATGCTTCGCCGCGCTAGGATCGGCGGCCACAGTGGTGACGGTCAGATTGCGCAAGCCGTCGCACGAACGCGCGAAGGTCTTGCCGCCATCTTCCGAAACGTAGACGCCGTCGCTCTCCACGCCGAGGATGATGCGGTCGGGCCGCTGAGGATGGAGACCGATCGTATTGACGACCAGCTCCTCGTCCGAGATCACATACCAACTCTTGCCGGCATCGTCGGAGCGATAGAGGCCGGCGACCGTGCCGGCGTAGAGCGCATCGCGGTCGCAGGGATCGAGCTCGACATCATGCACGCGGCGATTGTTGAACCCGTCACGATATCGTACCCAATTATCACCACTATTTTTCGTGTTATATACCCAGCCGCAGGTCGCCACCCACATGTTGTCGGGATTGTTGGGATCGAAGGTGATCGAGAACATGTCGGTGTCGAGCACCATCCCGTTGTTGATGAGCGTCCAGCTCTTGCCGCCGTCGTCGCTTCGGTAGCCCTGGCGCCATGTCCCGACAAACAGACGGTCGTGCGTGCGCGGATCGATGGCCACCGACTCGACGTTCTCCTGATCCGAGATCTTTTCCCACATGCAGCCGGCGTTCGTGCTGAGGTAAACGCCGGTGAGGCCGCCGATGAGGACGTAGTCGGCGTCATGGGGATCGACCGCGATCGCGCGAACTGAAAAATCCTCGAGTCCCGCATCGCGGCGAATCCACGATTTCCCGCCGTCATCCGAGACCGCGATCACACCCCCGCCCCACAACCCCCAACACGCCGCCCACAGCCGCCCGTCGCGATCGACAACCAGGCTGTCGACGACGTACCCGGGAAACGGCACGCTGTTCCGCGGGTTGCGCCACGAGCGGGCGCCATTGTCCGAGACATAGACCTCCCCGCCGCTGGTGCCGAGGTAGAGGGTATCGGGACGGGCGGGATCGATGATCAGCGCCCGAACGTCGGCGCCGTAGAGCGCTGCCCGCCGCCACTGCCCGAAAAGCGGGGCCGCGGAGAGAAGCAACGCGAAGATCACGAGGACTTTACGCATCGAAGGCTACAAGTATGGGCGGAAAGCAACTTTGCCGCCAAGAACTACTGTTATCCTACCTTTCGATGCCATCACTCCGAACCTGCGTCTTCCCTTGCGCCGGCTTCGGCACGCGCTTCTTTCCGGCCACCAAAGTCGTTCCGAAGGAAATGCTGCCGCTGGTCGACAAGCCCATTCTGCAGTATGGGATCGAGGAAGCTCGCGACTCCGGGCTCGACAAGCTGATCATTGTCACTTCGAAGGGAAAGGACACCATCCTCGATCACTTCGACGACACCGCCGAGCTGGAACGGTCGCTTCGCGAACGTCAAAAGCTCGACCTCCTGGCCGAAGTCGAGGCGGTGTCGCGGATGGTGGACTTGATCGCCGTCCGTCAGAAGGAAGCCCTCGGACTCGGACACGCGGTCCTTCAGGCGCGCGATGCAGTCGGCACCGAACCGTTCGCCGTATTGCTCCCCGATGACGTCATCCTCGCCGACGAGCCGTGTCTGCATCAGATGCGTCAGGTCTTCGAGGAAACCGGACGGCCGGTTGTTGCGCTCATGGAGGTGTCGCCCGAAGAGACGTCGCGCTACGGCATCGTGGCGGGATCGAGCGCGGGCGGGCGGCGGTTTCAGATCACCGACATGGTCGAGAAGCCGAAAACGCGTCCGCCGTCGCGCTACGCCATCATCGGCCGCTACATTCTCCCGCCGGAGATTTTTCCCATCCTCGAGAAGACCGGCCGCGGTACCGGCGGTGAGATCCAGCTCACCGACGCCCTGCGTCAGCTCGTACAGCAAGGCGACTTCTACGGCTATGTTTTCGAAGGACGACGTTACGATGCCGGTGAGAAAATCGGCTATCTGAAGGCCACCGTCGATTACGCGCTGCGGCATCCGGCACTGGCAGCCGAGTTTCGCGCGTACCTGAAGAGCCTTTTCGGAGATGGACAAGCGACTCGAGCTCCTCGATCTGCCCCCCGACGTGCGTCAGCTCGTCGGCGAGTGTGAGATCAGCGGAAAGCGGACGGTGTTTTCGCGCGACGGGCGGCCGGTGGCCATCCTGCTGTCGCACGACGAATACCTCGCCCTGCGCGAGACCATCGACATCGCGAACAACGCCGATCTGCGCCGGCAGATCGAGACCGCGGAGGAAGAAGTGAAGCGGGGCGCGATGATGCTGCCGGAAGACCTTTTCGAAACGATGAACGATGAACGATGAACGCGGAACCGTTTTCTGTTCATCGCTCATCGTTCATCGTTCATCGTTGGTTGCATGTGGAATGACCGCCTGAGAATCGCCGAAAGCGTTCTGCCGCAGTGGCAAGGTTTGAACGACGACGAACGCGCCGCCGTTCGCCGCACGCTCGAAATCATCGATGAGGATCCGATCATCGGGGCCCCACTTTTCGAGCCGCTGCGCGGATACTGGAGCTATCAAGTGGACGGTTTGCGCATCGTCTACCGCATTGTCGCGGACGCGCGATTCGTGGTGATCCTGAGCATCACGCGGCGATGAGCGTCCGGTTCATCCTGGCCTCATCGTCGCCGCGGCGGCGGGAGCTTCTGCAAGGAATCGGTTTCGAATTCGACGTCGTGCCGAGCCACATTCCGGAGCAGCGTGGGGAAGCCGAAACGCCGGAGGAGTATGTCGCGCGCCTGTCGCGTGAAAAAGCCCGTGCGGTGGCGGAACAGTATCCGGACCGCTGGATCATCGCCGCCGACACCACCGTTGTCCTCGGCGAGCAGGTGCTGGAGAAACCGGTGAACGCCGAGGATGCCAGGCGGATGCTGGCGACGATCGCCGGCGAAACGCACGTGGTCTACACCGGCGTTACGCTGAAGCGCCTCGACCGGCACTACATGGATACGCACGTGACGCAATCGGAGGTTCGGATGCTTCCGCTGTCGCCGCGGGACATCGCGTGGTATGTGGCCACCGGCGAGCCGCTCGACAAGGCCGGCGCGTACGCAGCTCAGGGCGTGGGCGGGTTGTTCATCGACTCGATCCATGGCAGTTACACCAATGTGGTTGGATTGCCGCTTGCTTCGCTGTTTCAGATGCTCCGCAAAGCCGGCATCGATCCGCTCTACAATCGATCGAACGGAGTGCACTGATGTCATCCGCAGCTCGCGTCGGCATCTTCATGCTGATCATTCTGGCCATCCTGGGATACTTCATCCTCAAGATCGAAGACATTCATCCGAGCCGCAAAGGGACGCGCGTCGTTCACGCGGTCTTCGACTCTGTGGCGGGGCTCGATAACAAATCGAAAGTCCGCGTCGCCGGCGTTCCGGTCGGCGAGGTGAAAGAAATTCGACTCCGCGACGATGGAAAGGCCGAGGTCACGATGGAGATCGGCCGTGATGTGCCGATCCATCGCAACGCCATCGCGCGCGTGGTCAATCTCGGTCTGCTGGGAGAAAAATACATCGAGATCGACACCGGCACGGCAGCCACCCCGATCGTTCCGGTCGAGCAAGAGGTTGAGCTGCAGGGAACCACGCCCGCTTCGATCGATCAGGTCACGAACCAGATCTCAGCGATCGCCACCGACGTGAAAGCGATCACCGAGTCCTTGCGGACGGTGATGACTGGTCCGCAGGGCGAGCAGCGGCTGCAGGAGATCGTTGAGAATGTGCGGCAGATCACGGCCCAGGTTCGCGATCTGGTGGCCGTCAATCGTACGAACGTCGAAGCCACGCTCGTAAACGCGCGCGAGATCACGGCGCAGTTGCGCTCGGAGATCCCGAAGCTTTCGAGCTCCATTGAGAAAGTGGCCGATAACCTGAACTCCACGCTCGGAGAAAACCGGCAGGATGTCCACCAGGTCGTGGAGAACCTCCGGAAGCTCTCGTCCGATCTCAAGACCACGAGTGAGAATCTGAACTCGATCACCGGACAGGTTCGAAGCGGCGAAGGCACAGTCGGCAAGCTGCTGTACAGCGACGAGGCCCATCAGCGACTGACCACCGCCCTGACGGCCGTCGAAAGCGGCGTCAACGAGTTGCGCACCACCCTCGGCCGCGCCAATCGCATCGCCCTCGACCTCGGCATGAAGGCTGATTACTACGCGGGCCTCAGCAACAAAGTCGAGAACGTCGGCAGCATCACCAGCCACTCGCGCGCGGCGGCCACGCTTCGCCTCATCCCCAATCCGGAACGCAATCGCTTCTACAACATCGAGCTGGCGGACGATCCCGCCGGCAAGCGTCGCGACAAAGTCACGGAGCTGACTTTGACCGATCCTATTACCGGACGCAGCACCACCACTTTCATCACCGAGACCCGCTTCGAGCGCGGCTTCCTGGTCTCGGCGCAAGCGGGTTGGTCGCTGCAGCCGATGGCAGTGCGGATCGGGCTGTTCGATTCCACCGGCGGAGCGGGCGTCGATTACCGCTTCAACGATCGCATTCGGCTGACCGGCGAGGCGTTCGACTTCGGCAAAAAGCGCGACAACAATCCGCATCTGCGCCTTTACGGGCAATACATCCTCCGGCAGGAGAAGCCGAACACTCCGATGCTGTTTCTCAGCACCGGCGTGGACAACGTGTTCAACGACACGGCGTTCACATTCGGCGGCGGCATTCGCTGGCGCGACGATGATCTGAAATACCTTCTGAGCAGCATCCCGATCGGCCGATGATGCGGACTGTTCTCATCTTCGGTGGCTTGAGCGCCGAGCATGAGGTTTCGATCCTTTCGGCGCGGTCGGTGGCCAACACCGCGTCGAAGAAGCGACTGGAAATCATCCCGCTCTGCATGGCCCGCGATGGCCGTTTCGTCGCGCCTGCGCGAAGCGCGCGCATCCTGGACGGAAGCGAGCGCAGCGATCGGGGCGACCCTTCATTCTCGTTCGAGACCTGGGTGCAGGCGCAGAAGCCCGACATCGCGTTTCCGCTGATCCACGGCACCGGCGGCGAGGATGGCGCTCTCCAGGGTTACCTCGAGACGATCGGGCTTCCGTACGTCGGCAGCGGCATCGCGGCGTCGGCCATCGGAATGGACAAGGGCCACATGAAGAGCATCTTCGCGGTCGCCAAGCTGCCGATCGTCGACTTCGTTCAAGTCCTGGAACGCGACTGGCGCTCCGAGCGCGAGCGGATCATGCGCGCCGTGAACAATGCGCTGCGGCTTCCATACTTCGTCAAACCCGCGAACGGCGGCTCGTCGGTCGGCGTCACGAAAGTCAAGAGCGATGATGCGCTCTCACCTGCGATCGAAAAGGCATTTCAATTCGACGACAAAGCGCTGGTGGAGCGCGGCGTCGATGCTCGCGAGATCGAAGTCTCGGTTCTCGGCAACGATGCGCCGGAAGCCTCGCTGCCGGGCGAAATCGTCGCGGGCCGCGAGTTCTACGATTACGAAGACAAGTACATCGAAAACAAATCGCAATTGATCATTCCGGCGAAGCTGCCGAAGGAGAAGACCGAGGAAGTGCGGCGGCTGGCGGTGACCGCCTTTCGCGCGATCGGGGCATCCGGGTTCGCACGCGTCGACTTTTTTCTGGAGCGGGGTACGAATCGGGTGCTCGTGAACGAGATCAACACCATTCCCGGCTTCACGAACATCTCGATGTATCCGAAGTTGTGGGAAGCAACCGAGATCAAGTACTCACGGCTGATCGAGAGGCTGGTGGAGCTGGGTCTGGAACGCGCACGCACTCGCGCGGCTCGACACGCCACCGCGATGAAGTGGTTCGAGGAAGTACGGTCGCTGACGTGAGTTGCTGGGTTGCTGAGTTGCTGGGTTGCTGAGGAACCAAGCAACCCAGCAACCGAGCAACCAATGTGGTCGATACGCATTTCTCTCGCAAAGCTCCGTCCATTGAATTCGGCGGCGCTCATCAAGCTCACGATCACCCTCATCATCGTTGCCCTTTTTCTTGTTGGTGATTTTGTTCTGTTTCGGCGGCTCTTCCGCGAGGTGGCGAACATCGAGCGCACCACGCCCTTCTTCGCGTTGGGATTGCTGCGCAACGTGCTGTCGCTCGCCTTTCTCATCGCGGTGGCAGTGCTCTTTTCCTCCTCGATGACTGCTGCCATCGGAGCGTTCTTCACCGATCTCGATCTCGAGACTTACCACGCCGCGCCGCTGCCGAAGTGGCGGGTGGTGGTCAGCCGGTGGGGAAAAACGTTCGCGCAAAGCGCGACCATCATCTACGTCTTCCTCATCCCGATGTTCGTCGCCTTCGCGAGACAGTATCGCGTGCGCCCCTGGTTCTTTCCCGTCGTCCTGATCGATCTGGCGCTGCTGTTGGCGATCCCCGTGACGCTCGGGACGCTCGTGATCCTTCTGCTGGTGCGATTCTTTCCCGTGCAGCGCGTCCATCAGATCGTCGCTTCGCTCGCGGTTCTGGTGATGAGCGTGGCGGTGGTTGGGTTGCGCATGAGCCGTCCGGAGCGATTCTTCATGCCCGTGAACACCGACGATCTTGCGCGGGCGCTGCAGGCGATCGAGCTGCCGGCGATGGAGCGCTATCCGGGAACGTCACTGGCCGATGTGATGGTCGCGATCGCCGGCGCGCAGCACGTCGTGCTTTTTCCGGCAAAGATCGTGGCCCTCTCTGCAATCCTGTTCGGCGTCTTCATGACGATCGCCACGCCGATCTACTTCCGCGCTTTTGTGCGCGCGCGGGAAAGCATGGCACCACCGGCGATCGGCGCGAGCGGATTGACTCGAATCGCCGACTGGCTTCTTCAACCCTTCGACGCGCCGACGCGCGCGATGATCGGCAAGGAAGTCCGGACGCTCACGCGCGATGTCGCGCAGTGGTCGCAGCTTTTCCTGATGGCGGCGCTTCTGTTTCTTTACCTCTACAACATCCGCATGCTGCCGCTCGGCGGTGATGTCCGCGCGCCCATCATCGCCTACGCCAACCTCGGCATGGCTGGATTCATCATCGCGGCCATCTGCCTCCGCTTCGCGTACCCCTCGATTTCGTCCGAGGGGCGAGCGTTCTGGCTGCTGCAGACGGCGCCGATCTCGTACCGCCGTCTGCTGATTGCAAAAGTGGTGGTCTACAGCATTCCGCTCACGGCGCTGTCGCTGATTCTGACCACTTTCGCGAACGTCATCATGCACGCCAACGCGGTGGTCTGGATCTTCACGCTCATCGGCGCATCGATGCTGGCCGCCACCCTCGTCAGTCTCGGCGTGGGCCTCGGCGCTCTGGCGCCTAATTTCGCTGCCGAGAATCCCCTGCAAGTCGGTCTGTCGCTCGGCGGCTTCGGCTACATGGCGGCGGCGCTGGCGTACGTCGGCGCGATCATGGTGCTGATGGCCCGGCCGTTAGTGCAGTATTTTTTCTGGCGCTTGTTTGCGCTCGATTACGGCAGCGCGCTCGTGTTCGTGGTTCCGATTGCTGTCGCGGTCGCCGTATCTGTTTTTCTGATGATCGCTCCCCTGATAGCCGCCGAAAAACGCCTCGCGGCACTGCGGGAAACTGGATAGAATCCCGCGTCGAAGGAGATTTAATGAGCGAAACGCCTCACGTCCCGCCCCCTTCCCCTCCGCCCGGCGGAAGCTTCACGCCCCCGCCGCCACCGACAGGCGGGACAGCGCCCAGCTCCGATCGCACGATCTTTCTCGTCCTCGCATACCTCGGAATCTTCTCGCTGATTCCGTTCTTCGCGAAAAAGGACGATCCCGAAGTGCAGTGGCACGCCAAGAACGGCGTGATGCTCTTCTTTGCGGAACTGATCTGGTTCGCGATCGGCATCGCGGCCATCTTCGTTACACCGCACATACCGTTCGTCGGCTGCGGATGGGTCGTCATCCGATGCGCGGTATGGCTCGGTTTCATGGCGCTCTCGATCGTCTGCATCGTGAAGGCGGTCGGAGGACAGCGGTTCCGCATCCCGATCATCACCGACATGGCTGAAAAAATGTAAGAGGAGTGAGCATGACTGACACACCTGGTGGTTCGTACACCCCTCCATCCGCTCCGCCACCGTCCGGCGGCGCAGCACCGAAAGGCGGTGAGACCGTTTACCCGACCCAGCCGCCGAAGGATCCGATCCTGGTGCTGGTTCTGAATCTGCTGCTCTTCGGCTGCGTGGGCTACTTCATGATCGGCCAGAAGCTGAAAGGCATCGCCGCCCTCGTGATCTGGATCGTGGGTCTGGCGAGCTGCGGAATCGTTTCGGGAATCGTGGCGATCGTGGCCGCAATCGACGGAATGATGCAGGCGCAGGCGCTACAGGCTGGGCACCCGGTCGCGCAGTGGACGTTCTTCCAGGATCACAGATGACGTAGAGCCGGCTCTTAGCCGGCTTTGAAGGCGCCGGCTGGAGAGCCGGCGCTACCTCACCACATCATTCCGAGCTGCAACTTCGCGGCATCGGACATCATGCTGCGATCCCACACCGGATCGAAGACCACTTCTACCTCGGCGGTCTTGATGCCAGGGAGAGATTCGATTTTCTGCTTGACGTCGTGCGCCAGCACCGGTCCCATGCCGCACCCGGGAGCGGTCAGCGTCATCTTGATTTTGAGGTTCGTCCCACCGCCTTCGGCCGGCTGCAGCTCGCATAGATAGACGAGACCGAGGTCCACGATGTTGACGGGGATCTCGGGGTCGAAGCACGTCTTGAGCTGTTCCCACACCAGCTCCTCGAGTTTTTCCGGCGTGAGGGCCTCGCCCGGGGCGACGTCCGGAACGTTCTGGGCGGTCTTTCCGATCGCCTCGACTTCTTTGCCCGAGACGCGGATCATCAAACCGCGATCAGTGATCAAGGTGTAGGAGCCGCCGAGGGACTGCGTGATGGTGGCTTCGGAGCCGTTGGGGACGAGCACGCGCTCGCCGCTGGGGATCATGACCGCTTCGGCGTTGCGGCTGAACTTCACTTCTTCGCGCACGTTCATTCGGTGGTCACCACCTCCTGTTCGTCCTGCAACGCACTATGCAAGGTGTGCCATGCCAGGATGGCGCACTTCACGCGCGCCGGGAACTCTGAAACACCTGAAAACGCGGCCAGGCGCCCTAATTCCGCTTCGCTGAGACCGACCGTTTCGCCGGTTACCAGTTTGTGAAAGATATCAAACAACCGCTCGGCCTCATCCGTCCGTTTTCCCTTGACGGTGGTGGTCATCACCGAAGCGGAGGACTTCGAAATCGCACATCCGTTGCCCGTGAAGCTGACGTCTTTGATGACGTCGCCATCGAGCTCGACGAAGACGGTGTAGTGATCGCCGCAGAGCGGATTGTAGCCTTCCACTTTCTTGCTTGCGGCCGGGAGCTCCTTGAAGTTTCTGGGATTGCGATTGTGATCGAGGATCACCTGCTGATACAGCTCGCGAAGATCGGTCATCCTCTAAACACCTCGACCACTCTTCGCAAACCTGCCACCAGCGCATCGGCTTCCTCGCGGGTGTTGTACAGCCCGAAGGAAGCTCGGCCGGTCGCGGGCACGTTGAAGCGCATCATGAGCGGCTGCGCGCAGTGATGGCCGGTGCGGATCGCGATGCCGTCCTGATCGAGGATTGTTCCGATGTCGTGCGGGTGGACGCCTTCGAGCGTGAAGGAGATCACGCTGGCCTTCTCGGCGGCTGTTCCGATGATGCGCAATCCCGGAATCTCTTTGAGCCGGGCGGTCGCATATCGCAGGAGATCCTGCTCGTGCCCGGCGATGTTCTCCAGTCCGATCGCCGAGATGTAATCGAGAGCAGTGGCCATGCCGACGACGCCCTCGATGTTAGGCGTACCGGCCTCGAATTTGTAGGGCAGCGCGTTGTAGGTCGTCTTCTCGAAACTGACGGACAGGATCATGTCGCCGCCGCCCTGGTATGGCGGCATGGCATCGAGAAGCGCCTGCTTGCCATATAGCACGCCGATTCCGGTCGGCGCGTAGACCTTGTGGCCCGAGAACGCATAGAAATCGCAATCGAGATCCTGAACGTCGATCTGCAGGTGCGGAACGCCCTGCGCGCCATCGATCAGGACCACCGATCCGTTCGCGTGCGCCATGGCAATCATCTTTTTGACGGGATTGATGGTGCCGAGGGCGTTGGAGGCGTGGCCGAAAGCGACGATTCTGGTGCGGGGAGTGAGGAGCTTCGCGAACTCGTCGAGAATCAGCTCGCCGGCATCGTTGACCGGCGCGACCCGAAGTCGCGCACCTTTCTCTTCACACAAAAGCTGCCACGGTACGATGTTCGAGTGATGCTCGATCGCGGTGATGAGCACTTCGTCGCCGGCGCCGACGTTGCGGCGGCCCCAGGCATTGGTCACCAGATTGATGCTCTCCGTGGTGCCGCGCGTGAAGACGATCTCTTTTTCATCGCGCGCGTTGATGAATCGCTTCACGGTCGTGCGCGCCGATTCGTACGCCGCGGTGGCCACTTCGCTGAGGTAATGCACGCCGCGATGCACATTGGAGTTCTCTTCGGAGTAGTAGCGAATGAGACGATCGATGACCGCCTGCGGCTTCTGGGTAGTGGCGGCGTTGTCGAGATAGACCAGCGTTTTGCCGCCGCGGATGGTGCGATGCAGGATCGGAAAATCGCGGCGGATACGCTCGACGTCGTAGGCCGTGCGGCGCTCGGGAAGAACGGCGGTCATGGCCGGAACCTCGCCATCGCGCTTCGAATCTGTTCCTTCACGGGCTCGATTTTCATGCGATCGACGATCTCGCTGGCGAACGCGTAGATCAGCAGGCGTCGCGCTTCGGCCTCGCTGATGCCGCGCGCGCGGAGGTAGAACATGGCCTCCTCATCCAGTTGCCCGATCGTCGAGCCGTGACTGCATTTCACATCGTCATTCTGAATCTCGAGCGTCGGCTTGGAGTCGATAATCGCCGATTCGGACAACAGCAGATTGCGATTCACCTGACGCGAATTCGTCTTCTGGGCGTCGGGGCGGACGATGATCAGGCCGTCGAAGATGCCGCGCGACTTCCCATCCAGGATTCCCTTGTAGAGCTCGAGGCTGTCGCAATGCGGTTTCACGTGATCGATCACGGTGTGATTATCAATATGTTGACTATCAGCCAGGACGAACAGGCCGTCCAGCGTCAGATTTGCGCCTTCGCCCGCCAGCGCCACATTGACCTCATTGCGCACCAGGCCGCCGCCGAGGGCCACATGACGCGAGGTGACGTGGCTGGAGCGCTCCTGGTGAATCTGCACCGTGCCGACGTGAAAGGCATCGACCGCCTCGCGTTCGATGCGGTAGTGATCGACGATCGCCGACTCGCTCGCGACGATCTCGGTGACAGCGTTGGTGAAGTAATTGCCGGTCCCAATGTATGTCTCGACGATAGCGACCTGCGCGGCGCGCCCGACCACGATCAGATTGCGCGGATGCGACCAGATGCCGTCGCCGTGTCCTATGAAGAGGAGGTGAATGAATCCCTCCACAGCCCTTCCATCGGCCACCACGATCAGCGCGCCGTCCTGAGCATTCGCCGTGTTCAGCGCCGTGAACGGATGGCGTTGATAGTCGGCGTAGCGCGCGTAGTGGTTCGCGATTGCCGGATGCGAGCCCGCCTTGCTGAGCGGGACAACCTCCACCCCGGCAGCGCGTCCGCCTGCATCGCGCAGATGTCCATTCACGAACACCAGCTCCGCAAGTGCGCTCGCGCGCATGGACGCGCCGAGATCATCGACGCGCGCCTGGCCGTCGGCGCGCCAGTTCACGCGCGTGATGGGCGCGACGTTGGTGAACTTCCACTCTTCGAGCTCGGGCGTTGGCCAGCCGAGCTGCGCGAAACGCTGCGCAGCCTGTTCGCGGAGTTCGCTCATCGCGCTGCCGCGACCTCCTGCTCGATCCACTCGTAGCCTTTCTGCTCGAGCTCTTCGGCCAGCCCCTTGCCGCCCGATTTCACGATGCGGCCGTCGGCCAGCACGTGCACGAAATCGGGGACCAGATACTTCAGCAGCCGCTGATAGTGCGTGATCACCAGCACCGAATGCTTCTCGCTGCGCAGGGTATTGACACCCCTGGCAACGACCTGCAGCGCGTCGATGTCGAGGCCGGAATCCGTCTCGTCGAGAATCGCCAGCTTCGGATCGAGGACCGCCATCTGAAAGATCTCGTTGCGCTTCTTCTCGCCGCCCGAGAATCCCTCATTCACGCCGCGATTCATGAAGGATTCGTCGAGATCGACGAGCTTCATCTTCTCGCGCGCGAGCTGCAGAAACTCCATAGCGTCGAGCTCCTCTTCGCCGTGATGTTTGCGAATGGCGTTGAGCGCCGCCTTGAGAAAGTAGATGTTGTTCACGCCAGGAATCTCGACCGGATACTGCATCGCCAGGAACACTCCTTCGCGCGCGCGATCCTCGGGCAACATCGCCAGCAGGTCCTTCCCTTCATAGAGGACCTGACCTTCCGTGACTTCGTATCGCGGCCGGCCCGCCAACACATTCGCGAGCGTCGACTTTCCGGAGCCGTTCGGGCCCATGATGGCGTGCACTTCGCCGGTGCCGATGTGCAGATCGACGCCGTGAAGAATTTCCTTGCCGTCGATTCCGGCGTGTAGGTTTGTGATGTCGAGCATCTGTTTCCCTTGTCATTCCGAGCGTAGCGAGGAACCTGGGCGGGTGTGAGGCGCGACGCACCTCCCTCGGCCCCCAGTTCCCTCGCTACGCTCGGGATGACATCTGCGTTATCCCACGCTTCCTTCCAAACTGACTCCCAGTAATTTCTGCGCCTCGACCGCGAACTCCATCGGCAGCTCGCGGAAGACCTCGCGGCAGAAGCCGCTCACGATCATCGACACTGCATCCTCGGGCTTGATGCCGCGCTGCTGACAGTAAAAGAGCTGGTCCTCGCCGATCTTCGACGTCGACGCTTCGTGCTCCATCACCGCAGTCGAGTTGCGCACTTCGATGTACGGAAATGTGTGCGCGCCGCACTTGTCGCCCAGGAGCAGCGAGTCGCACTGCGAGTAATTGCGGGCGTTCTCGGCCGACTTCATGATCTTCACCAGCCCGCGATACGAGTTCTGTCCGTGTCCTGCCGAGATTCCCTTCGACACGATCGTGGAACGCGTGTTCTTTCCGATGTGGATCATCTTCGTGCCGGTGTCGGCCTGCTGATAGTTCGCGGTAACGGCGACGGAGTAGAACTCACCCACCGAGTTGTCGCCCTGCAGAATGCAGCTCGGATACTTCCACGTGATCGCTGATCCGGTCTCGACCTGCGTCCACGAGACCTTCGAGTTCGTGAATGCCTTTCCGCGCTTCGTGACGAAGTTGTAGATCCCGCCCTTGCCTTCTTTGTCGCCCGGATACCAGTTCTGCACGGTTGAATACTTGATGGTGGCGTTGTCGAGGGCCACCAGCTCGACCACCGCCGCGTGAAGCTGGTTCTCATCGCGCATCGGCGCCGTGCATCCTTCGAGATAGCTGACGTAAGCGCCTTCGTCGGCGATGATCAGCGTCCGCTCGAACTGTCCCGTTCCGGCGCTGTTGATGCGGAAGTACGTGGACAGCTCCATCGGACAGCGAACGCCTTTCGGGATGTAGCAGAACGACCCGTCGGTGAATACAGCTGAGTTCAGCGTGGCAAAGAAGTTATCGGTATACGGAACAACGCTGCCCATGTATTTGCGCACTAGCTCAGGATGCTTCTGCACCGCCTCGGAAAACGAGCAGAAGATGATCCCCAGCTTCGCGAGCTCCGCCTGGAACGTGGTGGCGACTGAGACGCTGTCGAAGACCGCGTCCACCGCTACGCCGCTGAGTCGCTTCTGTTCTTCGAGTGAGATGCCGAGCTTGTCGAATGTCTTGCGCAGCTCGGGATCGACTTCGTCGAGCGAATTCAGTTTCTTGATCTGCTTCGGCGCCGAGTAGTAGCGGATACCTTGATAGTCGATCGGGGTGTAGTGCACGT